>QDKV01005125.1_pt1 | contig 28802 bp, 34 predicted proteins | sample 1861101 | NCBI WGS metagenome assembly QDKV01 (sample SAMN04275158, study PRJNA302643) | Fungus metagenome, whole genome shotgun sequencing project. | isolation source: fruitbody | host: Mallocybe terrigena | place: Sweden | collected 2013 | reverse complement strand
CAGGGAGATCCTGAAGGATACATACCAGAAGATCTTCCAAGGGAAAGATCTATTGGAGGTTGTCGCTGCAAATAAAGACGTTAAAGAGATGTGCTTTGCTGTGGCGAAGCAGTTCAGCTGACAATCTTATTACAATGTTTCGCCTCCTGGTTCGCGTTTTCATAGGGATTTTTCTGCCAAGGTAGAAGTACCGATTATGTAAAGATAAACAGAATACTTACTCACTGAATAGCTATACCGATCGTTGTTATAGTTTTGTAGTTATTACTTGACTCCCTGACCAAGGGCTTGACAAGGCCGCCTCGTCCGTACCCGATCAAAGAGTTTATTGGGCTTGGAATTCTCCCCCCTTCAACGTACCAAATACGCATCGGCCGTTGCCAGCGACACTCGCCATTTAGCTCATCATCCGTCAGGTTGTTTGGTTCAAATCCTCAGGAAATTTTAAAAAGCGCGTTTTGAGTGTCTTGACTCTATGCTTTCAAAACGATGAATTGAGAATATAGCATGAGAAGTCTTTGAGGGACTTGTAAGTTTATGCACAGGGACAGAGATCGAAAAAATATCCAATTGAGCTACAGAGGTTCGGCTGCAGAGATATAAAGTACTGTTCGCCGTGTTATCAGGGTGTTGAGACTTCGAAGAAACGAAAAAAGCACGCACCGTTATTCCCTCTAATAAACGCATCGCCATACCGATTCGTGACAATTCCATTCACATGTTCTTCTGTTTGTTCCAAAGCAATGTTCATGAACCCATCAAGACACGACAGAACGCCTGGAGATACAAAAAGATTAATGGACATATGTAATCGTAATAGCACGAATCAGACCTCTGTAATCTACTCCTGATATTAGCCGGACAATAACCCGCTTTCCGACTACGCCTTTGAGAAAGTCCGTAGGCGATCCTGTATGCGATTGCAAAGGAGGGGGAGGGGGAGACTGGTCCGACGGTGGACGAGGACTTTCACTCATGTTGACAGTTGTATTGATCAATGGGACTCCGCAAAAATTGTCAGTGGACGTTGTCACGCTTCACTTGGAATGCTCCGCCAGTCATGCTACAAATCTGTTTTTCAGAGTTATAGCTCAACATCTTGCATAGTAGGTAACTGCAACGAACTCCCTTCTTCCTTTCTTCATTTTTTCTTATAAAATTTTTTATCTACTTTATAGTTCACCGGCAATGTCAATGCCAGCGTCGAACAAAGACTCTTTTAGCCTCAGCGAAAAGCCTCAAACCGCAAGTTGGCAAAACAGGGCGGTTAGTTGTGGCACCCAAGCCCAGTCACTTGTTTGTACGCGACGATGCGCCGCATAAAGGTCTCAGACCTCTTCCTGACAGAGGAAGGCCTTTCAGACCGAAAAGCGCAACACTCAGCCGGATTGAGGAGGTATCACGCGACGGGGGCTCAAGGAGGGGCAGAAGACGGGACAGAGTGTTATCATCGACGTCCACTGCTTCCACCCCCGAAAAGTTTTCTCTGAAGAATAGTGATACAAGTCGAAATACATCTGGACAAGGACAACCTCGGACGCGACATTGGGAGGGCGATCAGACTATGGACGAATTTTTCTTTCCCCCAAAGGCCGTCTCGTTCGCCTCCCCTACTTCAGTCTCAAGCTTGAAGGGTAAGGCCACAAACGCAGATGCCCCCAACGCAAAACAACAGTCGAGTTTAAAAGATACCTCCACGTCTCATCTCCCCACGTCGTTTACTTCACCACCACTTCTTCCAGGTATTCTTCAATCCCTTCAAGAAATGCTTGGCGCGGACGCGAAACCTACAGCTATACAATCTCTGTCTATCAAGTATGCCCTTCCAAGTCTGTTTCTCGAGGAAAACCAGCACAAGAGTCCTACGGAGAACTGGGGTCAATTCCTCCTCGCCTCTGAGACGGGCTCAGGAAAGTCGATCGCATACCTTCTTCCCATGTTGCAGGGGATAAAACAGGCCGAGCACAAGAGGGAATCCTCTTCTACCGCCTCGCCCGTTGCTTCCAGTGCCACTCGACGCCATGCCCCGCGCGGCCTCGTGCTCGCACCTACACACGAACTTTCCCGTCAGCTGTCGTCGTTCGCCAAGTCGCTCGTGCATGCCGTCAAGCTCAGGGTGATGTGTGCCAGCCAGGCAAATGTGAAGAGTGGGAGCGGGAAGGAAAAAGAGGGTGTGTCATCGAGAAAGATGGCGAGGGTTATGGAAGAGGTAGGAGAGATACAGGAGGGGGGAGAGGAAGACGCAACACGGTCCGAGATGGGAAAGGTCCGTCATCCGGTGGACTTGGTGGTAGGCACGCCCATGAAATTGTTAGATATGGTTCGTGGAAGGGGCTGGGATCGGGGGGAGTCGGCTGAAGAACTTGACGAGCAGCCTGACAGCCACGAAACGCGAGAGCTGAGAACACGTCGACGAGGACGAGACTTTTCTCCAACCGCGATATTCGGCACCAACAGAGGCTCGTCCTCTCTAGATCTCTCAAAAGTCGAGTGGGTCGTCGTTGACGAAGCAGATGTGCTCTTTGGTATGGTTTTCTTTTTCATCTTATCATAAACGGTTTGCTAATATATCTAATGTATCTAGACCCAGATTTTCAAGCGACAACACGACTGCTCTTAGCCGATATTAGTGTTGCACGCGGGCATCCTGTCCCTTTATTATCCGTCCCCGAACTCGAACGCAACGTCGATCCCAACGAAGACAAAGACGTCACCCCTCCCACACCAGTCGCCTACCCTTTTCACCTCCTCTTCACCAGCGCAACCATCCCTACCTCGCTCAACGCCTACCTCGAAAAGTATCATCCAACGCTCATCCGACTCGCCTCACCCGCCTTGCATCGCCTACCAAAGTCGCTTCAGGTGGAACATGTCCCTTGGTCAGGAGGAAACAAATTTGCAGATGTGTTGAAGCGGCTGAAGAGAGTTTGGGCGGAAGATTTTGGAAGAGTCCATGGTGGGAAGCTGTCGAAAATCTTGGTGTTTTGTAATAAGAGCATGAAAGTCGAGGAGCTGTGTGCGTACTTCGAGACACAGGGAGTGAAGAGCGTTGCGATGACGAGTGCAAGCGTACATCGACGGAAGGGGTCGAATAAGCACCTTGCTGGATTTCTGAAGGCGCACATGCAAGAGGCCGGGTCCGAAACGGAGATGCCGTCAAGCATGAAGAAGACCGAGACGAGCAGCAATGTCCAAACGGATCCCCATGTCCTCGTCACGACGTCACTCCTCTCGCGAGGCCTTGATTTCTCGCCTGAGATCAAGCATGTATTTATCGTCGACGAGCCGAGGAACATGGTTGATTTTTTGCATCGGGCAGGACGATCTGGGAGGGCAGGACAGAGTGGGAAAGTGGTTGTGTTTGGGAAGATGAAAGGGCGGGGGAGTGAGCGAGGAAGGGAAGTCAAGAGACGTGTTGGGCTGCTAGTAGGATGATTTTTGCCATCCACTTAGATGCGGAAGTATGCCTTGGGTTACTTAGCACTCACTTGGAAATAAGACTGTGGCATACCAATCTCATTCATGTACCCATCGTAGAACACGAGTCAATTGGCTGATTGGTCCACCATGGAAGACATGATGTTTGGGTAGAGTTTGAGAGTGTATTTTTGGCTCATTATTATGGGTAGTTGATTACAATAGATTATACATATGGCTTTGAAGGTGTTCGTAGTACATCATGTCTGTCCGAGTGAATTGCGATCCCCCATGCACGAGATAACAAACTAAGTTATCTGCAGCGGTCGGGGGACCCAAGGTAGGTAGTGCAACCATGATCAGGGGAAGATGGGACATTCCCAATGACCATCCCGCCACCAGCCGCCGTGTGTACCTCATTTTACTAACTTCTTTCCTCAATCGAGACATGACCAATTTAAAAGAAGCGAAATTGGCAACCAGAGCTCTGAATGAAGCGTCGTCAGTCTTTCGTCCAGTGCGATGATGCCAGCGTCCGATTTGTTTCCTATGTGTATAAGACCAGACTCACCGGTAAATTTATCGAGTGTTAGTCTCCATGCTCAAGCGAGTTTTAGGATTTTCGAATGGGAGTTTAGAACTTCTACAGATATTCCCTTCTGGCAGCTCTGCACATTGAGGATCAATTAAGAAATCCAATCTCATCCCTGAAGTCTTCGGACCGACCTAATTATGAGAGGAAACCATAGTAACCGCATGTCTCTACCTGCGTATTGCACGTGTTTTTATCGAGCCATATGTTGAACACACCCGAGTTGTGGCCATAATGCTATCCGTGTTATAAACTTATTACCACACGCAAATACAAGATAGAATAAACTATACAAGAGGGATTATCTTCGGAAAAGCTTGAAGTACAGAATTGTGCAGATGAGAAGAACAAAGAACACGCCAATGAGAGTAAAGATAATCCGTTGCTTCTTCATCCTGACCAACAAGGGTGAATTAATATGAATGGATAAAATACTAATAGAGTGCATACTCACTGGCGAATCATACCTTTGATGGTACCGGACGCACGATCGATATGAGTGTCGGCGGTTTGAAGCTAATTGACAGGTCAAAGCGATGCCGGCTAACCATGAGCGACTGATACGCACCATGTTCCGCGAATTTTCAATCTGCTCTCTTTGCCCCCGGAGTGTTCTCAGTATATCTGCACCGTGTGTCTCCGTTTCAAGAGCGATGGTTGTGGAGTCTGTAATCCGACGGCTACCATCGTTCAGTGTCTCCGTTCCAACGAGGAGCCTTGTGCGGTCGCTCCGTTCGCCATAAGGGTCGTCCGAACTTGAGCCTGCAGATTTGTACCCTCCGAGCAGTTCTGACCTTGAAGCTTGAGAATGTGATTCTTTAGAAAGTTTTTTGTACTTTGTGAGATCAGCCTTTGCTTGCTTGAGACGGGTTGCATATGGAGCTTTGATAGACTGCGGAATTCCTTGTATTTCTACCTCCAGCTGAGAAACCTATTGGGGGCAGTCAGCAATAGCAACCATTCGATTATTATGATACGTACGACATCGTCGGCTTCATCCAACTCTAGCTCGACTTTCCTTAATGCAGCTTTCCGTTGTTCTACTTCATAGATCAAAAAAATTAACTGAAAAAAGGTTAGAAAACTACCTCCAAACAGATTCTTTCCACTGCTTTCAAGTTTCTCCGAAATACTTCTTATGATGTGTCTAAAGTCTTGTTCGAATGAGTCGAACAGCGCCGTCGGTGTCTGGTCCATGCCTAATTTCTTGAACGATGCAGGCGTGGCTGGTAAAATGAGAATGAGAGAGGCTTTTGTGACTATGCTTCCGTGACATTTTTGTAACACAACGTTGTCAGGCGACGCCGCGACAGGTTGGCGACGTCCTCGCTCTTTCCAACTATCCTCGTGGGAAGTTGAACTTTCAAGCTGTCCTGTCTTAGCAACATGAAAGGTGGATTTGGTGAATGTCAAAGCTTCTGCAAATGACACACTATAATCTATCTTACATCTGATTCTGAAGCTCGGGGCAAGCCTGGACGAGTCACTCGGACAGTTTTTTCCTGAAACTGGCAATGATGATTAAGCACACTTCTTACAGCCTGCCCTGTCTGGTCGAGACGCGTTTATGGGATCCCTTCCTTGTAACCGCTCGCGAGATCAGGGTCCACCTAGTGGAAGGGCTCGATGATGCTCCAATAATTTGCAATCTGAGCCGACTACGTCTGTAATTCTGTTTCTCTGATATTTACTTTCAGCACTTGTCTGTGCGTTAATACTGAATCCTCGACTTTCCATCGGTGAAGTTTGACTATGTTGAAGTTCCTCAATTCTTCTCCATCTCTGTGTAAATGAAACCCCCTTTTCTCATGCCTACACTCTTCAGCCTGTCTATATCAAAATCTTGTGTTGAGTCTACGTATTTTCATCTATCCATCCATTCGTATCGATGAACATGATGGAAAAGTGAAGGTTTCAAATTTCAGGGCTGAAAGGCGGAAGCAGTTCTACAGACCTTCGTGCTCATAGAATTAATTTCTGACGTCTTCAGATTATACAGGATAAATACTATTTTGTTGAAATATGCATTCATTGCGATTTTTTTTAGACAGGGACGATCGATATACAGTCTTGGAAGGAAAAGGGTTTAGGTTAACGATCACTTCGTCTGGAAAGCCAATAGCAATAAAAATTGGTGTCCTGCAAGGCTGCTCTTTATTGGGTGGAATGGCATTGACATTAACTGACAGCAGCTGTCTGACGACAATTGGACAAATTTCATTCCACGTGATGATTTGCCCATAAGATTGAAAGGAGACAACTGAACAACAAGAGTGGAGTATGCAAGTAGCTGTACAAAGTGTATCCACTGGAGATAGATGAACGAGTGGATATATCAATAATTATCAGATCCGGTGTTTTGCAGTGTCAATGATGCTGCAGAAAGAATCTGTAAAACCAGAGAGAGAGAGAAAAAACGCCACATGATCAGCAATTTATGCGATCCTTTCTGTCGCTTTTTCTGCCTCCACATTAGCAGGTTCTGATGATCGGCGTATCTCTTCCCATTCGTCATCACCAACCTCCCTCGATACCCCATCTTTCCCGAGACCTCCCCCCATGTTCAACACACGCCCAGATTTCCAGGCCCATCGCTCTCGTAGCACAATGATTCCACGCACTATGGAAAAAATGATAACTTCACCGAGAAGGATACCGACGATGTACGCCGCTAGTTTAGCATGTTGTTTTGATGGGTTCAAAAAGGCGTAAACTGCAAGAGGAGATAAGGGAGTGAAGTCCAGAAGGAGATGGGATACGCACCATAGAACCCCTGGGTGGCATATGTAATGTATGCCACGCCAAGATATGCAGCAAGTAACAGGATATTGAAGACAAGAGTGAACCATGGCGCGGGCGGGGAATTTGAGAATAGGATTTCAAACAATGCAAAGACCGAGTTGAGGATATGAACAGATATATTGGACCATGCTTTGACGGGTGATGAGAAAAAAAGTGGGAGATGGTTACAAAGACGAATATGCACCTGAATATGCTGTTGCGAATGTATCTGGTTTTGCGAGAAGAACCCAAAATACAATTGTGACGAGGAGCGCTGTCGATAATTGTAAGCGGCTTCAGAGTGAAACGCGACTTAGTGCACGCACGAAATGTAACAACAGAAGCCTGCAAAATAACATGCAACGCCTGCAAAAATTTAGGCCAACTGTATAACGGGCACCCAACACCTGCTCCCGATTTCTTCCATTTCAGAGCATAAGCTATTGTTTGTGTGGCCGCTGCACAATAGTAGGCACATATGCCAATATAGGACAGATCAGTGAAGTATGAGAAATAGCTGTGACACGACAGAGTTAACGCGAGACCATTCTGTTCTGGAAAGAGAGGGTACCTGTTCCCTGTATGTTGCTTCACTGATTTCCAGATCAAAGTGAAAAGGAGAGTGAAAAAAGTATAGAACGCTATCGTCACACGAGCCGCGGCGAACACCACTGGCGAACGAATGACGGGCGACGTGACGAATTTGTGGGAGGCATCAAACTTCTGCGAGACTCCCAGCGCTGGATAGAACTTGAGTTGAGGCATGTTGCAGCACAGAAAAGTTTGGAGAGAAAAAAAGCCGGAGAGTCTAGTTTGCACAGTCGGTCGCTTGAATTACGACGGAAAGGCTTGATGAACACACGACACCGTATCCCCTTGGTAGTTTGGAATTTGCCAGAAGAGATGCCTGACAAAAAGACCACAAGTGGGTTAGCCAAAGAAAGCGGAATGAGGACTACTTCCTACCGAGATTGAAAAACGTAACGAAGCGCAAACCCACAAGCTCGGCTGTACGGTATGCTTGAACAGCGGTGCAGCGCGCAAAAAGAGGGGAATGGAGAAAGATTGAGTTATATTGTCGAAAGAGCGCGCGAGCAGAGATTGACAGATGGAGGTGTTCTGAGTTGAACTTGTCAAAGGAAAAATGAGTCTTGAACTGAGTGATGGTACACACGAAACCCCCCACTATGGTCCTGAACCTCTGGGAGAAGTGGTGCAGCCACGGTAATACCAGTACAAAATATGATCTCTTCGCGTCGCGTGAGAATCGTGGAGAAAAAAATCCACAGAATGGAGTCAACAACCAAATGTAAAAGGAGCGGATAGAACAAATACGGGCGGGCCCCGCCATTGAAATAGGTTCCCAGACCCTGCGCAGCGGCCGACATTACTGGACCTAACGACCAGAAATACGCTAACCATAATTGGACTACATACTCAATAGACTTTTAGACGTAAAACTTAGAAATTACCTCAGCAGCGTTTGCCAAAAAAAATATTTTATGACCAATTCCAAATTCTACTTCTATAGGTATCATATGAACAATGGCAGGCTTAGGAAATCTAGATTTTCACAAAAGGCCAAGTTTCACTTCATTAAACCACTTTTTGAATCGCTGCTTCTACATGATCCTTCTTAAGGCTTGCGTTCGAATAGCTCAGGTATGTGTCTAAATTCAGCGTGTCAAAAAGACCCCAGGGAGTAGAATCACGAAAGGTTCACTCACTCCAAAACAAACTCACGACGCTGACTGTGAAGAATCGCAAGTGAGGTGGAACTAATGAGAAGTTGATCAGCTGCGTCGGGATATACACGCCCCTGGAGAGCAAGCATTAGCCTCCTCCACGCGGATAGAAAGATAACGCGTACCAATTGCGGATGAGAGTGGGTACATAAGCCTGAGAAAGTGGTCAAGCTAGGTACCGCAACCAATCACTAAAGGATGCTTACAGCTTTGACGCGTTCGATGGTCTCCTCTGTTTTACCCTCCAACACACTCATGGAGCTGTAAAAGAATGCGACAGAAACTGGCAGAAGAATGTCAGCTTCATACGTGCAGATAAACAACATATTCCCAATGACCTGGCGTGAGGATTGCTTGGTCCAGCCAAACCTAGAGGACAAACATTTAAAAACAGAATCTCCGCGCAGAACATGGACGCACTCTATACACAAGAGCTTTTGTAGGACTCGGGAACTTTATGCGATTTAGGAATTCGTACCATTTTGTCATAGCAGGTCCAAAGAGTGCGCCTTGGAAATTAGAGACTGTGTAGCGATCGTATACAACCAGGAGAGCGTTCCATTACCTCCATAGAATGTGAGGCGTAAAGTCCGTGCAAACTGGCGAGTGGGTAAAACATGTACATAACGTAAATGGACGACCGCTCACATCATGTCTCTTCCCTTTCCCTTCAACGGCTTGTTGCGCCACGATATCGCCAGCGCCAAACAGGACAGCAGCAGTGACACATTGTGTTATCATTGGACGCCGTAACAACAGAGCACTACAACATAGAGCACAAAAACACGATCAATGAGCATTATATTGGGCATCTTCTCCCTTTAAAATTTTTGACCCAAGAAAACCGGGAGGTTTAAAGACGTACATACTTATATGACCTTACAAAGTTGGCCATGTCGAACAACGATGGGGGAATACGTGAAGCAGGAAATTTTGAACCGAATCTTGATTTACAACGATCACGTGTTCCACTTTGTTATAAATCCGGGTCATACACTGATTTCTGATTTTGACGGTAGGCATCAGCCACAGTTGTGTTGTAATGTAGCAACTTTCTTTCAGAATCTCCTTCAACGCACGCTCCATTTGACCTGTCAGGTTCTTTACCTTCCCACATGAAAATTAGGTTCATTGGTGTGCCAGGTTCATGCGGCCAGGGAACAATTCCGCGAAAGAATGGCCAGACTTCAAGCTTCAAGGGTCACCGATCTCCCACCACGCGCTTTGAGGTGCCTTGTCGCCTTCTGCGGATTGACGACCATGTTAGCATGTAGGAGGTCGAACATGACGTGAGTTCAACCATACCAACGCTTGCTTGTCACCTTTATTTAAAATGTTGAGTGTATATTGCGACACCATGACACATCCCCATCGACCCCTGGACCGAGGAGCATCCCGTAATGAGAGCTGACGCACCTAAATTTTGTTGCAGTTTGGGACTTTATACTGGACTGGTCAACATTTGGCTTGGCCCCGTCAAGGTCAAACCTGTAGTCATTGTAACTGAAGTACGTCCGGTCAAATTTGTAGTACGAGGTTACTTTGTTCTCGGTTTCTTTTAACCAACCGTCATGAGGAATCTTGTCGAAGATATTTGGCGGTGGCTCTCGGCCATCATAAAAACATATCACAGCTAGTTTGAACTGTTATATGAATCGTCGTCACCGAAAAAATTTAAGGATTGACGCCTTATCACTGTACCTGAAAGCGGCCTTTACGGCAGCCTTCTTATCCCTAGGATGATCACGACGCTACAAAATGAAAAACATGAAAGAGGGGTGAGCGCAAAAGAAACGTTTTACATTCAGAAAAACTAACGAATACTCCTGGTTGCGGATAGGTCTTGAGCTTGAACTACACAGCGATGCAAAAATTATTTACCCCTCCTTTCAAAAGGAAAAACACGTTCGACCTGACAACACAACAAGCTACCTTGACAGGTCAGCCTTGAAGAGCTCGGGCTCTCTCTTGGCGTCTAAATACTAGTTTCACCATTAGGCAAAACGATCTTAACGCCAAGGACAATATCGATCCTGAGTCCATACTGATTAGTTTTCAGTCTGCCCAGAAGCCACCCACGCCGTTAGTACCAGATCCTCCAACAATATTCCTCCCAGTCCCTTCAAAAAAGTTGTTGCTGTCTTCGAGAGTACATCCAGCTTCAAGATCCAAGGCCTCTTCGTCCGAGCCCTTTTTTTTTTTGAGATAAGTATGCGTGCAGCTGAATCCAGGGTTCGCATTGTGTCACCTTTGATCTAGTAGAGAATTAAAGGGCATGGGCAGACTATGCGTGGAGTATACAACAAATGCGACTTTCCCTTCCTTCAGGACAAGCACCTATTTGGCATAACACTGACCAGAATTTTTCAGATACCCATCAAAATTGAGATTCAGACTTACGATCTTGGACAAATTCTCGATACGGCCTGGCTGAACGACGCCTATAGCTCCTCAGTGAAGGGATTTTCATAATACATACCCGAGCGGAGTCATCTGAGCCACAAGTCTTCAGTTCAAGGCTCACAATAGCTTGTGTGGTGCCTATATATCTAAAGACATTTTCCAAATAGTTTTTTGAAATGGAGAAGAAGCAGACCCAGATTGGAACGTCACATCCATGATGGTGGATGCAGCAGACCGCTCAACCTCATTGAAAAAATATCTCGTTCGTCCTGCACACGATAATCTAGAAGTCAGCATGGCTTCTCGATGAAGCATTCTGCAAATCATTTAGTACCAAGTTCACTCGGTGCATTCCGTTGAGTCGATATAGCGACTTGATTGCTTTTTTGCTCTTCATCTTCGAGGGACTTTGTACTATTGCTATGTCTATTTACGATATGCATTCCAAAGATATTGATCCATTTTCTTCAATGGAAAGCGTACTTTGCGATGGGTTGCTATTTTTTATATCCAAGGGTTTTTAAATAATGATGTACAGTTCGATTCATCCTTCGTTCAACGCATCAAAAAAACCCTGCCGCATGATACACATTGACTCAAAATTCACGTTCATACCTAACAGTTCTGCGATTACATAAAATTAATGGCGGTGATCATGCAGGCTCGGATCAAGCTCAGAGTAATTTAAGCGGCTTCAAAATTTTAATCCATCAATTCCGGACATGCTTCTAAAATTTGTTGAACAACTGGTCGAAAACCAGCTTACATAAATTACAGGGAAACTCTGCGAGCGAAGAGCATGAGGCATAACGTATGCAGCAGTGCATCGTCGATCTTACAAAGAGTCTCGAGCGGAACCTGAGCCAAAAAAAAAATGTTGTGAATGCTTGGCAGATGCCAACTCTCCAGTTTCCTTAAAAGTACAAGACTACAACAACCCTGAGGGGATATTAAAAAATACCTAAAAATAGCCGGAAGAGTACCGTTGGATCACAGGCGATTGAGCGTATATTTTCTGGTTCAGACACCAGATATTTGAGTTCTAGCCAGCAGTTGGTATATGTACGTAAACCTGAATCGCCTCGGGAGGGCACATTGTACATAATTTGAATTTCGACACAGGGTCCACGTGTATTGAGGCCGTCATCAAACATTCGTGCTTCTATTATATTTTTTAGCTTCATCACCGCATTTGTGGGCCGCACACACTGAGTAAACGTGACATAGAGCCTCACGAAGAGCTATAAAAGCACAGGCAAATTTTCTAAATGTTCCCCAGTCGAATTCGTCGTCTTCTACTTCAATCCTCAAACTAAAACTACCACACTTTGTCACTCCTTTAAAGCCATGTTCGCCAAGCTTGCTGTCTTCGTCGTTGCCACCATGGCCGTCTTTGTCTCTGCTGCGCCCTCGGGCGAAATCCACGACTCTTGCAACTCTGGCGCAGTCCAGTGCTGTGAGTTCCTTTGTCGTTGATATTGACGTTGACTCCTCATTTTTTTTTTCTCTTCACAAGGCAACTCTGTCTACGATGAGGACTCTTTCGAGGGCAAACAACTGCAGAGCATCTTCCACTTTGAGGCTCCCATCAAGACTAAGATTGGAGCTCAATGCTCGCCAATCTCCGTCATTGCGATTGGCAAAGGTGCCTCTTGGTATGTTCACAAATATAGTCTTTCATGCTTGATCAGCCATGCTTACTCCTTGCTCTAGCCAAAGCCAACCCGTCTGCTGCAGCAACAACTCGTTCAGTAAGTACTTTTCATGATAAAGTGTCATGATGTTTATCTGAGATTGTTCTTTAGACGGCGTCATCGCCTGGGGCTGCTCTCCTGTCAACCTTTAAGGTGTCTTTGAATGGAGTTTTTGCGTGGTTAGCTTAGAACACACTGTCACTCGTTTTTTCCATATACTACTCCCAATTAATAAGATTTTTGCATTCTAATCATTCCTACAATTTGTGTGACTTCAAAAGTAACTTGTTCACCCTAAAACCGAACATCTGGGGTTGCCAAAATATAACCTTTTTTAAAATAAGATTGACCGAGTCCGGACCTTAATTTCTGCTATTTTCAAGATAAGAATGTTTTCAAAAGTTGAGAGGCAACTTGCATCTAGCAGTACTGAATCGATCATATATTTGAATTCATCAGCCAATTTGCCAGGCTTTTTTTCTTCGGGCAAGGGGCTTCTTCGAATTTTGGTCACTTTACAGTTGGAAAACCATTTACGTTACTTTTTTTGAAAAAAAGAAAGAAAGAATCTCAAGCATCGAGGAACACGCAAATGTCATCGACAAAGGACCAAGCAGGAGCACTACCTCCATGAAAAGCGAGAAGATCGTTACCCTGACCGACAACTTCAACAGCATAATATTGCCAGTCGGAATATCCCGGATGAATTGTCTTGACCACTTCTCCATTCCAGATCACCTGCACAAAGGCCGCCGCCTCAAGCGCAGGGCCGGAGAACGCGCTCGCCTGAAAGAAGTTGATGATATACCTCTTCCCCGGGAGCGTTTGGAGTGGTTTTGCCGGAGAGAGCGTACCCGGGAGGTCGTCCGCGCCCGATACTGATCCCAACAGCCCAACAGCCTGCCCAAAGTGAGCATAATGCTGGAAAAAGAAGACGGTGGCATCGAGGTCGCCCTGCGGGAAGCTTGAGCCGATCCAGTTGGCATAGGAGGCTTGGAAGCAGAAGTATTTGCATGCGGTATAGCCTTCGAAGCCGCCATCGATGACGTAGTTTTTGCGCTTGTAACCGCGGGAGAAAGTGACTTTGAGTGAGCCTTGGCCTGTGTTGGTGGCTGTCGAAGCGTCTGTTACAAGGTAGTACTAAAGAAAAATGAAAAAGATGAATGAAACCCTTTGTAGAGTTGGGGCCAATAATGGTGGCTGGAATAATTTACCATGCTGCAGGTGTATGTGGTGGGGACACCGTTGACTACGGCACGCCAGATGTTGAAATAATGGCATGCTCCGCCCACTGGGTCAGGGTCGCGCTTGCTGCATTCACGAGCGCAAGCAACGACATCGTATCTGTCTAATAAAACAAATCCCATATACTGCAAGAATTAATGATAAGTTATGCTGAGGCAAAAAAAAAACCCCCACCCCACGAGCATTGTTAGCTCCATTAGTAGGACCAAAAACGAGCTCATAACCATCCGGAACGTCCGGATCGACGAGAATTTTCGAAGACCATCCTGTGCTTTCTTGAAAGTATGTCAATCCAGCAGGAGGTGGCTCGAGTTGTTGTCCTCCCCAGTTCGTTTTTTCGGCAGCGGTATGCGTGTCACCATATGCAGCGCATTTGAGATTGGAGGATTCTCGATGGTCCAATGCATCATTGTTGAATTCATAGTAAAGATTGGCGAACACTGGGGAAGGGGAGAAAATTTTGCATTGTTGTCTTTTTTTTTTATAGAGATATTATCACGTACCGCAACCTTTGATACTGGAGCAGAAGTTGAGGCAAGCTGCGACGTTGTAGGTTGAGTTGGGTATGAGCGTGAATGTGAGGTATGCCGTTCCCTCGATGGCAGCGTCGCGAGCATCAGGGCCAACTCCAGTTCCTCTGAAGACAAGCTCATATTCACCGATCGAATGCGTCAAACCGTCAGGAGAGCGTGTCGAAACCGACGGTGAAGACAATGATTTGGCGAGGACTCGACCATCGACAGCCGTGACGGCTGTCTGCGAAACAGGATGGTTGGGAGAACCAGTCGCACCTGTTTTCTGATTGATTAGGACGACAGTGTTGACTATGGTCTCTGCATCTGTCAAAGCGTCGTGGACCACAACAGATTCGGATGGGTGAATCCACGTTCCCTTGGACGCTGGAGGGATAACGTTAGTCACGCTAGCCGCAACTATCCAGAAAAAAAAAGTCAGTTTTTTTTTTGCAACGCAACACTGAAAGAAAAGCCTTTACCAGCGATTGTAATGGTGAGTGAAGCAACTGAAAACAGCCTGCCCAGGACCAACATTTTTTTTTTCTCTTTGGGGGAGAGAGTGGAGAAATAAACCTTGCTAAAATTCAACCCATATGCCTTCGTTATAAAGCCTCATCAACAGGGTTCTTCGAACGCTGTCAATGAATCTAGAATCAAAGAGAAGGTGGAACTGAGGCACTAGTAATTAACGTTGTCATTTGGCGTGCTTCCGCACGGAGAAGACGGGCATTTAAGAACATTGACCGCCCGTCGTCCTTTCTCCTTTAATGAAAAGAAAACATTGCGTCCAAGTTAAGATGTAAAAAGCCATTTTATTCAGAGGAGGATTTTCGAAAACCAAGATACACAGTATTACCAAGAAGAGATCCGAGCAAACTTGATCCTTCTGACAAAATTTTAGAACCTCGCAAATATCAGAAATAAATACATATCTGGGTTACTGAATTATTTGACCGTCACTTTCAGGTTATCGTATCCAGTCTGTTGGCTGAATTAACTTTTTCAGAGGACATTATGGATGTAGTTACGAGAACATGACAAACTTTATCCAAACACAGTTCGGACGTGGAACCTTCAACAACGACCAAAGTCCTGTTCGCTGTCAAGCTACCACCACAAAGCATATTCTCCTCCCTTTTTATTATTTTTCTTCTTATCTGGTCTCTTATTTTGGAGAGAGCGATTACAGCTAGTTCTTCCTGCACAGGTGACCAACGACCATCAATCTTGAGTATTCATCTTGATCTGAACTAGTCAAAAACAGCGTTCATTTCATCATCTTCCACAAAACGGTTATTATCATCCGAGGAGACAGACAGAAACATAAGATTTTCTGAGGTCGCAATAGGTATGACTTGTTCGGAATACTGTTGACCCCTGTTCTATGGTGTGACACTGGGTGTGGTTAACGTGGTCAACAACCTTTGAATGTGTTCGGTCGTCGCTGGTTACATGTAACTAGGGACAAAGACTTCCCCCACGTTCCCGTATTTTCAAAGCTTATTATATTAACCAGTCTCCGTTTAGCTCGAATATCAGTTATCAACATTCTAACGACGTTTTACATTTTACATGTCTGTATTCGTTTTTCCCTGCCTTATCTCTGATTTTTCGTATTGACAAAGTCTTAAGATATTATCTTAATGGCAAGCCATTCACGACATACGCCTTCTCCTGCTCCCTCTCCCAGTCAAAATACCTCCAAACTACCAAGATTTCTTCAGAAGCAAGCCAATCGTGACCGATCGACTTCTCGGTCTGTAGTAGATCCAGGTCCTAGTTCCACAACCTCCAATGCTGTGTCTTCAGAGTCGAACCCTGTGACAAAGCCTCGCAAAACTAGCAAGTTTCTATCAATCAACAAGGAGGACAAGACAAAAAAATCTTCAGACATCCCAATACAACCTTCGACTCCACCTACCGCCGTTCCCCCAACCGGCGGCTTAATCAATAACCGTGGTGATACCGCAGATGAAGCCCCTGTCATCGTGGAGCCAGTCAGCATACCCCGCCCCCGCACTCGCTCCGAACGCCCAGCCAGCTCAGCACCCGAATCTCATTACATTCCTCCCCCCGTTCTCTTCTCTTCCTCCTCCTCCACTTCCCGCATCGGAGATCTTCCCACACGCCTTTCAGGCTGGTTTCACCACACGTTCAGTACGTCCTCCACCGACCTGTCCACGCTCCTGGCCCAGCAGGCTACGTCTCCCAAGGGCAAAGGCCCTAACGCCCTGCTTACCGCTGCAAAACATGGCAAGGGTCATTTAGATAAGGCCATGAGGTACCTGTTGGATAGCGATGCGACTCCGGATAAGTGTTTAGATCCCATTTGGCTGTTGGGTGTTGAACACCCTGGGTACGAGCCACCACCCCCTTCCCATGCGCCTCCTACTGGAACCGTGGAGAAGAAAAGGCGGGGTTCTGCATCTCCTCCTGTCTCGTTCAGGTCTTCCACTTCGTCCGTCGCCCCCGACTCGTCTCTTTCTCAATCAACAAGTAGCATTCCTTCCAACAAGCATCCCATCAAACACGACCCTTCTGCAAACTGGCCTCCTGTCTTCTATCTCGACTTTACCTCTCGCATTTGGCTCACTTATCGCGCGCAACTCCCGGTTCCGATTAAAGATGGAAGGTTGAGTGATTTATGTGGCGATGGTTGTGAAGTAGCAGCAGTAGCAGTATCTCCTATCACGGGGACGCCCTCGATGAGCAAGAGAGCGTGGCCTTGGAGTGGCGAGAAGACTTGGTCTAGTGATTCGGGTTGGGGTTGCATGTTGAGAACAGGGCAAAGTTTATTGGCAAATGCCTTGTTGCATGTTCATCTCGGTAGAGGTTCGCTACGTTTTCTTTCAGTGGACTTCCTATCTCCTCACGGCATTTTTAGATTGGCGGCGTCCGCCACATCCAGTGCACACTGCGGATTATGCCACCTATGTGCAAATTTTGACGTGGTTCCTCGATACCCCATCACCTGAAGCCCCTTTCAGTGTCCATCGGATGGCTTTGGCTGGAAAGGAGTTGGGAACAGACGTCGGTCAATGGTTTGGTCCGAGTGTGGCCGCGGGTGCCATCAGGTTTGTTCGGTGCCCCCTTTTCACTTTATCACGATTCTTAAACTTTGTTTCGGGACGACGAACAGAATCCTCCTCGGCCAGTTTCCTGAATGTGGGCTTGCTGTCGCGGTCGCTACTGATAGCACACTTTATCAATCCCAAGTTTTCGCCGCTTCTCATGGTGATACAAATTATCGGACTCCAGGGAGACATTATACAAGGTCTTGGGGAGACAGGCCTGTTCTTCTGCTCCTCGGAATTAGGTTAGGGATAGAATGTGTCAATCCAATCTATTATGAAACGATCAAGGTATTTCTTCCATTTCCAAATACTTCACAACGTGAATAATCGTTCTTTCTAGCGTCTCTACGAGTTTCCACAATCTGTAGGAATCGCTGGGGGCAGACCCAGCTCTTCTTATTATTTCGTTGGTTCGCAATCTGATAATCTCTTCTACCTCGATCCTCATAATACGAGACCTGCAATACCGCTTCGACCAAAGCCTTTTAGTGCAGCCAACACCGAACATGAACGAAGAGCAACCCCAGCATCGCCTTCTGATTCCGAAGTTGAGAACAATGCGCCCTGGAAGAATCCGGGACATTCTCATCCAAGATCTGTATCGAGCCACTTGTCTCCTGTTAAACAAGCATCTCAGCACTCTCGCATGGCCACGTCCGCCTCGTCATCACCATCGACGCGTCAAGCAAGCAATGTTTCATCTCATCCTCCACAATCACAACTCTCCACGCCACCACCACCCCCGCACGCGCCCTTATGTCCATCACCATTGCAGCAACAATTCTCAACGTCGAGTGCCGACTCTTCAGCCTCTTATTCGACTGCCAGCACGAACATGTCGACGGAGAGCAGTTTCGTTCATACACAAGAACATTGGAGGGGTCCTCCGCCGAGCTATTCACCCACCCGTGGCCCAGGGATACATGGGCGTTGGAGGAGTGCCAGTCATGGTCATGGTCAGACGCCTTCACCGAGGATGTCCTTGTACTCGGACTCGATGGATCATCGAGAGCTGACGGTGAATCGAGGTGGTGGTGGTTCGCTTGTGGACTCATCGAACGATGGTGGCGGAGGTGGAGATTCTGATCTCGATCCTGTGCGGCATTATTGTACGGCGTATAGTGCGGCGGAGTTGAAGACGTTCCATTGTGAGCGAGTGAGAAAGTTGCCATTGAGCGGGTTGGATCCGAGCATGCTCATTGGGTTTTTGTGTCGGGATGAAGCCGAGTGGTGGGATTTCAGGAAGAGGGTTGATGAGGTGAGTTCAATATCTGGTGCACTTTATGGCGCGAACTCAAATTCTTCTATTAATTAGCTTCCAAGAACGATATTCTCCCTCCAAGATGAAATACCATCCTGGCCTTCTGATTCGGATTATAACATGGGCTTGGAATCCATGTCAGAACCCGACGATCTAGACTTGCCTGATGACGATGAAGGTGAGGGTGGAGATATTGAAGTTGAAGGCGAAAACGTTGGCCAAGATGACGATGAGGGAGATCGTGGTGATAATGAAAACGAAAATGAAGACGACAACGACAACGACGAACCTTTCTTTGACACTCAGTCGGCCTCTGCTGCGTCTAGCATCAGTCATGGGCGGACGGGTCAAGCCGGAAGGAGTGATAAGGGACACAAGAGTGAGGAAGTCGATACAGAAGACGACCCCATGTGTCCAATCACTCCTGGACCGGGTTCTCGATTTGAGTTCGTGAACGCACCGTCTACGGCGAACGGTCAGAAAGAGGAGAACGTCAATAGCGATAGTGAAAACGATGACGGGGAAAGTATCCGACCCGATGGGGAAGCTGGTATATTTGCAGATGATGACATTGAGGATGACTGGATTGATCCGTTAGCATCGAGCCCGACGCCTGGGGTGTCCCCTGTTGTTGTACTGTCGACCACGTCTTCAAAGGTCAAAGTCTCATCTCCATCTCCGTCACCATCTTCATCGCCACCTTCGTCTTCCAACGTTCCTCGACTTGTCAAGAGCAGATCGGCTTCAAAAACGAAAACATCGTCCTCCAAGTCGAAGCAGAGGATGAACAAGCAGGTGCCCGTTCCTGTGCCGCCCGTCAAGATCCCGCCTCAGCCGCAGGAACATTTTCCCTTCCCTGTAACACCTGTGGATGACAGGAGTCCTTCGCCTCGTGATGGGCAGAGAAGTAGACAGACCTCTGCAACGAGAGTGCCGAGGCAGCCAAGAATGCACACAGCAAGAGCGAGAGATGGGGGGAGAACTCAGAGTGGTGGCGTAAAGGGTATATTGCCGAGCGAGTCGAGTTGAGAATCCTCTCTTTTTGTGGGAGGTATATGGAGTAGTTTGAGTCCTCCATTTTCAAGGTGTATCGCATTCTACTTGTCTTTTCTACCTTTCCTTTTCTTTTCTCCGCTGTTATACGGTTGTATTTTTGTAATTCTTCTGTGTATACATATCCTTGGACTGTGCCCTTCTATATTCAAAAACAAAATTCGAAGGCCTCTTGGATCACTACAATGATGAGTAGCCCCTCTGTAGATCAAAACATTGCGGAATTGTCAGAAAAACTGAAATTGGATGACTTCCCGTAGCCATCTGAAAAAATCTGAAAGTTCCAGACGGCTTACAAACAGTCCAATCCGGGATGCCGGGATCACAACCACACGGTGGTTGCTCTTTCAGATAAAAATAGGCACTTTCAGACTCGATGATCTGTAGGAGGGTCTCGAATCCTCTACAGATCTTCAGACTCGTTCCAAACGTATATTTGACGTGACGGCAAGCCAAATTAGGATATAAGGTGATTGCAATCATGATGGTTAGCCGCATATAACTACATGTCCACACTCAGCATCACAATGCGATTGAAAAATCTGGAAATGTTCATTAGCCCACGGGATTTGAAAATCTGGAATATTTTTTTCTGATCCAAAAATAATGTTTTGTGATGACATTTGAAACTTCCAGATTCTTTCAAATTCCTACGGGAAGTCATCCATTGTGTTTGGCAGTTTATCCAGGATGTTCGCCAAGTTGAATCAATTGCAGATTATGCCAGGCGTGCACAAGGTCAGGCAAGTTGCAGATCTGCGCCATAATAAGTTTACATTGGCCTACGTCTTACTACACCAGATTCCGCACATTGTGTCTGGGTGACAATACCTACTATGTTCGATCGCGTCGAGTAATATTTTTGTGTGATGCCACACGGCATCATTCATGTGCCGCAACGCGACACGCAATATGGCGTGATGTTGCCGCAGAGCCAAATATTGATCAGATCAGGTTCTCGTCCACCACGATGGCGGAGCGGCACGCTGTGAAATATTTAGAGGATGGTGAGGAGGAGGCTTGGCGTTGAGAGAACAGGAAGACAGCCACGAAAGGGATGGGGACTTTCCTGATTTACTAGTACCTCTCGAAGTCAAGTGGGTCGTTTTTAGCGAAGGTGATGTGCAATGTGCATCCTCTTCAAAACCCGTTTAGCTAATACGTTTTATCAAGGGTTTCATCACAATTCTTGATCTGGACGTTATCTTTGATGCTGCCTATCGAAAGTTTACGTTTCATGTTCTCCGTTGCTTAACGAGAAAGTTAGTTTTAGATTACGATGGTCCTATAAAAACGGGGCTACAAATCAATTCGGTCTTTATTCGGTCTTTTCTAGCTGGTCTTTTCGAGTCTGCCCTGGTGGTAGTTACTTATATCTCAAATCTATTTCAGCATTAACTTGCACTTCATGAAGACGTTCATATTGGTTTTCGTACCTATTTTATTTGACAGTTTTCTTGCTGCACCCATTTACCATGACGGAAGCACGAGTAAGTCATTTATAATTGTAATCTGTTGTGGGTTGACGATCATTTTTGCTTAGCACCGGCAGACTCATCCCTTTCTCCAGTTCTACGTCCGATAACCGTTTCTTCGCAACAACCCTCTCCTCCATCGCCTCCAGGATCGCACATTCCTATGTTGCCGCTATATGAAGGCATGCACTTATCTCGTACACCGTCACCCATTGAGGACAGTAAATCCCATGCATCACCCCACGCATCTCATGAATCATCCCATGTTGCATCATCACACCATGAGCACAGTGCATCCCATCGAAGTGGGGACGCATCATCTTCAACCGGTAAATGCCCGTACCCGTCACAAAAGTGTTCCGATCGCGAGTTCCCAGGAGAACACGCCCTCACGTTGCATGTAGAGAGCGAGCACGTGAGTTTCTTCATTTTTTCTGTCTTAAAAGGGACTTTTCAACAATACATAAACTAGCGCGAACATTGGGAGCACTATTTTTCCCAAGAGCATTTAAAAAATAAGCCGAAGTGCGGTATCAATGGTTGTCCTTTCAAGGCAGACTGGATGACCAACCATAGACTAACGTGCCATCCCGAAACGAACAAACGACATGCCAAAACAAAACGTGAAGCCAAACCTGATCAGGGAATCAAACATGAGGGAATCAAACCTGGAAGCTTCGGTTTTTTTGTCCTTGACAAAAAACCTGGAGTTCATAAGTAATAAGTAAAAATCAACTTGTACGTTGTTATTAAAAGGGGAAAAGATTGTGTGGGCTTCGTGCGTGACGTGTAATGAGAAATACGATACGGACACCACTCACGGCAGCATGGTGCAAGAGGCCGTGGACCAGTGGGGGATGGGCCATCCATTTTGGCAACATGATAGCCACAACCATTACAACGCCACGACCACGCTCTACCAACAACACGACATGATGACAGTGATGGCCAAGAGCAATAGCAGGCAGAGGACAAGGCAGGGACGGCCACGATATCATCCACGTAACTTTAACTAATAATTCTGCCATGTCGATGTGAAAAATCAGCCAAAGACCGGCCTCGCAATGATAGGAAGCCCATATCAAATCCTTACGGAAATAGGGCATGCCAAAGTAGAAATCGCTAGATTCTATTGACCGGCAACCCAGCAAGAGCAAGAGAACATTATTATGTATGTAACAGAGTCCGTTCTACCATTGTGAACTCGTGACGACGACCACTTCGACAGACAGTTCTTCTTCTTTAACCTTTGCAAATAACCCATCATAACATTGTCTTTTAAAACAACAATCTCTCCTGAGTCATGGTCAGGGAGAAGACCAGGCCAAACAATAAGTTTCGTCAAGTGAAGATCTCGCGCAGATATAGAAATTCACGCAATAAATTATTGCGTAACGGTATGTCACGCTTTACTGTGATCACAGCATGTCACAGCTACAAAGGTAAATCTCTGCCAGGGAGACCGTGACGAGCGCTATGCATTGTGAGATAATCGACTGTAATATTCAACAAGAAAGGATGGTTTCATCACCGGAAATAGTACCGCAAGTGAAAGAAGAGGACATTGAAGATGTTTTGGTAACATTTTCCTGGGTCGTCTCTACTTTTTTCGTCTTATTTTTTTCACAATCAGCAGAAACCTCACTACCAACTAATCCACCCACTTCATTTCGAGGAGCTCACCAAGATCTGGGACTCTGACCGCCGAATTCCTTCCGTCATTTCTCGTCGTGCGTGGGCCGAAGCGAGACACTTGAACCCAGTCAATGTTAATAGTTGGTGGTATCGCAGGCGGCCCGTGGCGAGGAAGCTTAAGCTTAAGATTCCAAGGGACGAGTATGAACTCGACGTTGGCGTCCCTCCTGTGATACCTCTAAAGGAAGCTAGAAAAGTTGACACCCCTGCAAGTCGTCACGATGATGATAACTTGTCTACGGATGCATGCCTTTCTTCACTGCACGCCCCTTTCCCTGACAGCGACGGTCTTGTTCCTGTTTCCTCTGAGACGTGTCTTTCCGACCATGATCTTGAATTCAAGAACACTCTTTTTGAAGAGTTATCAGCTGAAATGAGCGCATATATGCGGTCTTCTTCACCTGCTCAGCCGTCAGATCCGCTTCTAACAACTTGGTCGGCTTCCCCATCTCGAGAAAGTAGTCCTTTGCCGTCTAGTTCTCCTCCACGCTCTCCGCCTCCTCAGGATTTTTGCCTTCTGACGCTGCCAAAAGATTTGGTTGTTGATAAAGAAGACGCTGACCTTTCTCAACATCCCTCCGACTCTGATTGGTTATTCGAAGGTATTTTCTCCTGTTGATTAGTTCTGTGTTTTTCCCCACCTTTGCAGGTGCTATCTCATGCGCACAAACACAGACATGCTCGTCGATATCATATATGCCTTACGCCTTTTTCAGTCAGCTTGGAAAACTCAACGAATCCGAATCAGCGTCGAGGCCTGAAGACTGGGTGTCTCTTCCTGCTGAAGCTACTTGGTGTCTTTTTGGCTTCCGCCTAACTTACGATGGCTCTCTCATGGGAATTTGCTCTTGCTCTCATCTGGTTCAAGCTACCATTCTATGACGCTGCCATTATCTTTATACCCACTATACAATACTGGACTTCGAAACTTTTCGCTCAGTGCTCTCGATTGTTTGTGTTTACTTACATAAGATCAACCCTCAATACTCTCATACTTTTCTTTATGGACATCGCTTGACGAAAGGACTCTAATGATGCTTTAATTATTGTATAGTCATGTGCGAATAATCATGGATCGTCGGATTGTTTTATGAAAGTCGATACTGAAAGCAGCAAAGAAATGGTTCAGCGCACGAGGCGGTCCAACCCCTCAGGTATGGTCCAGTTGTGGGTAGCGGCAGCGCGTTTGTACCCAACCAAAGATTCTGCCACATCGTACGGTCTAATAAGTGAGTACAACGACATCTGGAAAATATGTATGTCCACGTACTGATTCCAATTGCTGGCAAGACGCGCTGGTCGTGGTTCGAGGTTAGAGATGGCCAAACGGATTTGCATCAGTATGGCAGAAATACTGGAGAGATTCAGAAAATGTCAGTATTCGCGATCTGACATTACTATTATGATGGTTAGGACGCACCTGTAGCTAGGCAACCATCCTGAAAATTCAACGGTATAAAAAATTCAGTTCCGCCTGATTTTTTTGGGCCCCGAACGACTTACCATCACTTGTTAAAAGGTCCATACAGATTGAACCGCCTTGAAAAAGAGTTTCAAATAATTTTCATTGACGATCTTTTATCTTACCACCGGTGACATGCCCTCCTCCGCCTTGAATGAAAGGTAGGAACCGAGGGGTGATGATTCTGAAGAAAGGTGGCAAATTCGGGAACGTGGGAGGGAACCTGATTTCGAAGATGATCGAATTCACTTTCCTAGAAGTCGAGGTTAGGCATTTTACGGTCAGCTTCAAAAGAGAGAGGGTCAGTTTACTTGGCTTTCATATCTTTCGCAATAGGAAGAGACGAATCAAACGAGTGCATCTCGACGATCCACTGGTAGAGATTGTCACCAATCAGGTCAGGTGGCATGTACCACCCTAGATCTCGCAAGCTAGGAGTTGCATCCTGTTCCTTAACCATCGCTCTGAGTTCTCGTTGTATGGCCAAACTCGCGGAGGTTGATGACTGGAATGGTGGAATCATAAGGTTCTCCAGCGTTTTCTTGACGTATTCTGCGGCATGCTTCCAGTCGTTCTTGGGCCTCTGTGGAGCTTTAGAAGGCTTTTTCGCCGAAGAAGAGGCCATGTGGAGATTGTGATCTTCGGCTTCATCACCGTCGTAGTAGTCATATTCATAATCATGGAACTGAGAAGAAGATTTCGATCCTTGCTTGGAACCAATTTGGAAGATGGCTAGATCGTCTTCATCTGGCTCTTCATAAACATAATCGTCCTTCCTTGCGGAGAGGAGAAAATCTACTTGAAAAGCTGGATCGGGAATCTCGATTACCTTGGATGCCATTTGTGTCATGTGTTGAGGATCGAGCTTGACATAGGGAGTCAAAGCCGACTTTTTCTTTCCCTTTTTTTTACGTCCTTTTGGATTGGGTTCCGCTGTATCATCTGAAGAAGCAGTGGCTGGAGAGTTTGGATCGGCGGTACTTTTGACCAATAGATATCGACTATAAAAATAGAAGATATATATTTTAAAAAAGACACGATGATGTTGTGTTACTCACCACATAATCCAGTGCGTGTCTTTCACAACATAGTGAGGATTGTTACACACGAATTTAGAGGGAAGGTTGACGATTTCGGCCAAAGCCATACAGTTGCTGGGAACACTCAGACTCTTCTGCCACGCAGAACTGCTGGATTGTGTAAAGTAAGAGGTAGATGTCGTACCGTCCCGAGCCAGATAGACACCTAATGAAAGGTAGATACTTTTGTCTGTAAAGATGATTGTATAGTTTTGAAGGTTCATTTTACCATGTCCGTATGCTCTTCCGTGAGAGACAGATTTATACCAGAGACCGTGTCGGATGATCTGACAGAAGGGGAACCAGAAGTGTTTTAAAAAAGGGTGGGAAGGAAATGTCCCATACCGAATGCCAATTTCTAAGTGGAGACCCATGAAAAGCCTGCTCCAGAGAACGGTGTAAAGTTTGTTAGCAAGAAGTCGCTGGGTCACATACGTAAATGACAGGGTATTCCACCGCCTTTGAGTTCTGACTTTGAGCTGAGGAGATCGCCTCGGAAAATTTAGCCTCAGCCGCAGGAGAGCCTACAGTCATTCGGAATTGCCTCCAGCTTGGATCTGAGGGGTCGAGAACAAAAAAAAAGTGAATTCCGGGTTATTAAAAAAGTTCAAAGTTGGAGTACCAAGATTTTTAATAACTTCCGCTGGTGAAGTGATAGCCTCTATATGAGCGGTGCACGAAGCGACACACCTAAATAATGTTTTTGTAAGTCATAGGACAACTTGGATTGCAGAAAAGAGTTTATACCATCGGAGGATAGACCACGCAGCTGGAAGGACGTTCGGGTCAACATCTTGAAGTTTGGCTTTGCGCTTGCCAGATTTCACCTTTTGTTCGAGATGTCTTTTCATTTCCGCCACAGATGGGAGCGTATTGATAAGCGTTGCGATACAAGATCTCATCTGTACAAGAGTCAGCTCGTCAAAATCGACTAAGTCGTCGCTTCCGGGTTGTAGTTCTTTGGGGGTCTCAGGAGGATTAGTTTGCTGGAGCTGGAAACCAGCAAAACTAGAGTAAAGTTGATTTTGTGGAGCTATTGTCGCCGACGTGGAAAGAGGAACCCGCAATCCCATTCCAATGGGAAAGGGTTCATCCATGACTCCATCTACGGCTGAACTATACGCAAGAGAGACGAGGAGATCCACGGTTTGGGGATTTTGTACGATCTCATACTGGCGATAATCAGTAAAGAATACACAGGAGTGAAGGGCCGGTCTCACCTCCAGCGATGGACCGCGGTTTAAGGCGTAATACTGATAGGCACAAAGCTTCGACTCACAGACGTACGGTTTCAATGCTTCGTAGCCTGATTGAAGCTTGTTGTGACAAACGGTACAATAACGAGTACAGAGCTAGAAAGAAAATGAGAATGTTGCAAATCGCATAAAACAAAATACGAACGGAAAGACGACGAATCAAGTAGCAAAATGCCGTGAGGGGTAGATTAAATGCATCATCGGCCCCGAGGCCCAAAAGTGGATCGTGCGGAAGGTTTTGAAGATGTGTTTCCTGTTTTTCCGCGTCGGAGATTTCCTGGCGAAATAAAAAGACATGAGCAGATCTCGTCAGAAAAACCCGGTGGTAATTTTTGCCTGAGATTTCAAGGTCAAAACGTCGTGCTCTTTCATTTGCAATTTCTCGCTTTCGGAGTGAAGAACCTCAGCACCAGCCCAACCAAGTCCGTATTTCCGTCTGATTTGTACCAGTTTCAAAAACGATTGGTCCATTAGGGACTCTAGAGAGCTGCTCAGACTAAACCTATCGAAGCGGTCGTGGTCGACTACCGTGCATTCTTCGGCTGCGACCATAACACCCTGAACTGTTTCGTCGTCCCCCTCCATTTCCCCTTCTGCAGACAGCTTTATTTGTTGGGCGGACCGTTCTTCCTGTATCCTAAATTCGTCTTCCGCTTCAAACGTGACAAGACCATGTTTCCGGATAATTTCTTGAACGTGGTCCCTCCCAGGCTTATACCTCTCGCATAAGCCTACTTTGAAGTTTAGACAGACGCCAAGCCGCTGTGCTATAGGAGTATAGGATGCATCGAATTCGAGTACAGGGTAGAGTCCATGGAAACCGGAAATAAGGAGTGTTAGGTGTTGGGGAGAAGCCAGCAGGCGACGATCCCAGGCCATGAGAGCACGAGGAGGGACAAAATTAGCCAGAGTAATCAGGGGAAGTGATATTGAAAGGACGAAGTCATTTCCTGAGAGACGAATGAAACCTGGCCGGTACTCTGTAGCAACAATGTCGACAAAAGTCCTAATATAAATTTTGATGAAAATCAAAGAAGAAAAAAGTCAGACATGCTTACGCCTGAAGTTTTTCCAAGACTGAATTTGATTCCGCGGGAACAGTTGCAATATCATCGTCTTCGTCGAATGCATTGTAATCATCTCCTTCATCAGAATCCATTTCTTCGACGTCGGTCTCTTCTTGTTTCTGAACTCCGGTCGCAGACGACTTCGTGTTGATGACTTGGGCCACCGACACAACTAATTCACGAACGGTACGACCAAGTGACCTCGGGGGTTCTTCAGCAATTTCGTCGACGATTCTTTGGAGCTTTGCTGATAAATCTCCGTCGGGCGAATAGCAAAAGACAGAGTGGCTCTTGGGATATTCAGAAGTGTCTACATGAGCAGAATCGGAAATTGCTTTTGGAACTATTGAAAGTGGTTGATCACGTACCGGAGATCAAAAGGTTTGCTGTGAGAACGTGTTCCGAGTTCGTTTTCTGGATCAGCAACTCGACTGATCCTTCGTCATCACCAGGACGTATTCCTGCGGAAGGAGTGATTAATTTTGTTTGAGAGTGGAAGGATGCGACTCACTCTTCACAGTAAGCCCGCTGAAGACGAGTCCAGCGTTGGAAGCCGCTTGAATATCGGTTAGATCTGCGTTGAAACGTCTCCTGCCTTTCAAATTCTCGTTTCTGTCTGGATTGTAGACATGTCTTTGGGTCTCATCGCCCATGACAACATCGTTATAGAGCAATCCATTGGAACTAGGATGATCTATTGGATGATTAGAGAATAGAATTCATTGAGAACAAAAGGAAAACAAACCGGATTCTACTTTCTGACGTTTAGGCGGTAGTTTCCCAGTAGTGCCTTCAGAGTCAGAGTGATGAAGTTTTGCATTCTTGGAGGCACGGGGCATGATTCGAACCCAATTCAATGAGGAAAGAAGTCAAGATGTCTTCTTGTCTCACATAAAGTTGACATTTGTCACTACCGTTGGCGAGCAGGGTCAAGGTCTAATTTCCTAAATGGAATTTTTAAAATTACAAATGTCATGTGTGGTTGGGG
>QDKV01005126.1_pt1 | contig 28862 bp, 34 predicted proteins | sample 1861101 | NCBI WGS metagenome assembly QDKV01 (sample SAMN04275158, study PRJNA302643) | Fungus metagenome, whole genome shotgun sequencing project. | isolation source: fruitbody | host: Mallocybe terrigena | place: Sweden | collected 2013 | reverse complement strand
ATGGTGGTACTGAAACCAGTTGGAAGAACACCCCGAAGAAACGCATCTACGGCCCAATGGATGGCACGTAAATAGTTAAGGTTCTATTGGTCAAATATTCTGAACGTTTGATGAACATCAATTTATTACACTCAAGCTCTGCAGTACCACTCTTAGATGCCATGCACTAACGCAGAAACTTGTACAGCGTCGCCACGTCACGATAGTTGTACATGCACAAAGCCACAATTATACCACAACCATAACACAGGAATGCTAGGAAATGATTCATCCAAAATGTTGGCACTTTTTGGACTTATTTCGATCATCTCTATCCCTTTTCGGCGTAAACATCTTAATCATTAATTTGTATGGTACGACACTATTTAAGAAAATTCGAAAGGAAGGCAATTATCAAATGTACATGAGACCGAAAAGAGGTTTTTTGGAGCAAATGTACAATGGTATTGAGGAAGAAATAACAGCAGTTGAGTGGGGCAAATCCGCCTTGTGCACAAAATTGGATTGTTTGTTTGAGCCCTTCTTACAGTAATACCAACTTTGTAACAATTTCTCGTTAAGCCTCGCTTCGCTCGAAACCATATTGTCGCACAACCGCATCTACAACTCACATGGCGCTGCAACAGCCGAACTTAGTGAGCGTCACCGACGAACTACAGTTTATGCCAAACACATTTGCGAACATCGGGAACATGCTGAACAAGATACTGCGAAGTCAACAGCGAATGTAACAACAGCTTAATAGAGTTGAATCAAAACTCAACGAAATGTAAGTAGTTCTTGGTCCATCCGAACATTTGACTGATAAAGCTGCAGGAACATTCTCGGGCCCATAAGGCTACACAATTCAATCGCCTCCATGATGGCGCCGGTTTCTGCCCCTCCCATCAGGCGTAAATCTCCCGCCAAATTACCCCAAAACCAAAGTAGATTTAATGACCATCGATGGTGAGCTTGATTTGTTATTGCTCACAATGCAGGATTTCAGTCCCCGTAGCACAGATGTGCCAACTGTCACTGAACGGCCCTCCTCCTGTCAGTCGTCGGTTTAACGGTGCATCCTCGAGTCCAGTTTCTTCTCCACAGTCTGTCATCACCACCAGGTTCAAAGCTTCCTCAAAGGTTATTCAAATGTCCAGGTACGTTGGTCGGATATGCTCTCGTCTCATTGACTTTCTTCGTTCCAGCAGTTCCTACGATCTCGGATGGATCATGGCGTACACGATTTGCCAAGTAAGGGGCCTCGTCCCTGAGTCTTCCTGCTTGGTCGCATGGGAAAGCATTACGTTGATCATCGAGCAATTACGCAACGTACAACGCGCGATTAAATTTGCAAAAATCGCAAGGAGATGATGATTTCTGGGAAGGTATTCTGAGGTGAGACCTGGTGAGTCTGACTTACAGTTTCTGATCTGATCTTCTTTTGATTATATCTTCGCCTTCGACTTGTAAGATATAGACTGTCGAATCCAGCGTCGAACCAATGTCGAAACCAATGATCCCCACTAACCAACTCGTGCGTGTAGACAATTAGACAAAGTGGGTACCTTCTTTATCTACTTGAGTTGTTGTCGGACCTCCCGATTTCAGCTCCGGGATCAGATATGGGTGGCTCAGGGTCTGTGCGTATTACGTCTATTAGACGATCGTTCGGCAGACCTGGACGGACTGCAACCATCCTTGCAATTGCCTTGTAAGGCAATCAATGATGGGGCTCATCTCGATCTTTTCTCGAGTCGACTGTCGACTTGGTCGGAAGTAATAGGAATAGGATGCTGGCCAACTTCCAATTGTAACGTCATGACCTCGCAAGTCTTCTCTGATCGACTTATGTATCATGCAGATATGCAAGACAAGGTGGGTGATATTAAGGATGCTCTTGAATGATGTTCTCAGCTCAGATTCGTTACAGGATCATTTGACTCATGTCAAAGGTACGAAGGGCTCGCAAATGAGACCCAGAATCAACTGAGTCGTGTAGTCGTAGTAAGTTACTATCTAAAACTTTTGGGCCCTTCAGACCCAGCTGACGTATTGTGTCTTTAACGCTCCATCATAGGATAGTCCTTGGGAGTTGACCCTGGTACAACCTCATATAATCCACCCTAATCACTCCATTGGGAACATCACCGTTGATAGCTATGATCTATCTGCCAGTTTCGGCACAAGTGTTTGCTTGCAACCCGTCATCCACGCAATGCATCCTTGGAGCTCGGGTCCAGTACTCAAAGTCTGGATGGGGAAGTGAGCATACAAATCGATTACAAGGAGACACCGGATGACGAACCTAGCTTCCCAGATCCTTGGAACGGTGGCAGCTTCATCAAGCCCGATATCGCTTGCTGGCTATCACAGCAATGCAATTCTTCAAAGGATAGGATTTCCGACTTACTCCCCAATAGCGCTCGTTGTAGGGTCAATAATAGCTCGTGTTCTCATAGATGTAGTCATGGAAGAATGGAGCAAATTCCCCGAGCTGTGATGTGATATGGTGCTAGTTTTAGCTGGTAAAAGGGCCTTCTGAGAGGTGAGAAGGCTAGGTGTGATCCGACAAAATTGGAAGCAATGACTCAAGCCCACACTACTTAAGTTTGAAACATTTTGAGCAATCAATGCCGCTGGCTGTAGTATGTATTCGAGATAAAACTGTTCTAATTTTTTCTGTGCCTCTGCTAGTGGTTGCCGTGTTGAATGCTGGCTCCAACCGGGGACTTCTGTTTTGCGCAAGACACACAAGTGGGTTTTTTGAAATTCTCTACCATTTTGCAGTTTGCTGTAAGGGTCGCCATTCGTCTTTACGCTAAGTCACAAAACGCGGAAACTTCCGTGCTGATGCAGTGCATTAAGTTGTCAAACAAGGTCGAGCACCATCATGTTCAAGACTGCAGCCACGAAGTTTGCCCATAATTCCACCATCCCATCTCTTGGGGGAAACACCGAGTTGCGACCGTTGCAAGACCTGATAACTGCCGAGAAGGCCGTATTGATATCGTACGTAGACAGATCCGGCGTTCCAATCGACAGAAATGTGACATGCTGCGTAGGCTGCAAAAGCTTAGTGTTGACTTCTCGAAAGCGGCAGAAGCTCTGCGAACGTGGGGGTTGAGTGAAGGAGATGATCTTGGGGTAAGGATTGCAATTCGATATCAACCACATGATTTCATGATTTCTTCAGGATATCCTAGGCGGATCGACAACTATTCTCAATCATTTTTCTTCTGCCCTCACACAGTACGCAGCCCATGGTCATGCCATAAGAGAGCACCTCAAGACAATACGATCAAGAGAGGAGAATCTTGACGAATTGAAGCGACGGAGACGCAACGTTTTCAGAAAGGCAGATGAGGCAGAGAAGAAACTAAGCAAAATGAACCCTGAACACAAGAACCTCCAGACGCAGGCGGATCTGCTAAACCGCCTAAGAGACGAAATCAGATCGATGGATACCAATCTCATAGTTGAAGAGGCCGCATTAGGCGATTTTAAACGCACAGCGACAAAAATGTGGATGAGTCTCAAGTTTTGCGGGTTGATGGAATGTTGCGAAAAGGGATCAGTGGGTTTAATTCTCTTGACTCTATGCTGGGCGTCGAGTAATGGTTGCATGTAGATTGCGGCTACCTTTGGCAAGAAGATTATATCAGTTGCGTTGTGCAGGCCACATTTATTCAGTGTCTAACGGCTCAAAATCTCTCCAGGATATTTCTGAAGAACAAACCCAACCTGGACTCCATAGACCTTTGTACCAGGGACATGCGAACACAGAATCTCTTGTGGCGGAAACCCATCGTGCCGTCAACGAAGTCACCCTTTCAACTGTCCCGTCTACCGGATTCCGCGATCGTCGACAATATTATGGGGGTGGGGTAAACAGCAATTCGAACACTTTAGCAGATTCAAAGCCTATGCCGAGCGTCCCAAGGGATAGTTCTGAGTTACTACCTCCCCAACGACAATTATCTATTGATTCCCCTTCATCCATCACGCAAAGACCCCATCCCTGGTCTGGAAGCGTTGAACGGCGGCTTTCTGTGGATGGATTTAGCGCGGAGGATTTCGGCACTAAGAGGCACTCAGATACAGAGCCGATATATGAGAAAGGGGCACCTGGAGGACGATTTGCGACTTTTCCTGTCAAGGGGCGTTCATCTGCTGCCGATGGATTCTCCCTCCTGGACCCCCTTCCAATGCAATCGCGTCACGACCTGGGTCCCTCCTTCGCTTCTTCTATCGTTGAGGCTTTGGATCACACGGAAAATTCTTTCATCGATAACAATGCGTTTTCCATCTCATCCAGTCTTCTAGAGCCCCCCAGCCGTGCTGATGCAAAAACCACCTCTGCTGATGCAGATGGTGATAATGCTGCAGATAGTAGAGCGCATCGCCGAAATCTGTCTGACAACGACGCAGCTCTGCTTGCATACATGATCTCGGCAGATGAAGATCTGGAGTTGGATTCACCGCCTAGGAATTCGTTTCAGAACTCGAAGAGTGCTGCCCCCCCTGCCGAAAATGTGCCTGGGCCAAAGCAAGTTCGAGATGGCGAGGTGTCCGATGTGGATGAGGAGTCGGAGAAACGAGTTTCACTGGGTGAAGAGAAGACTTCTGCGAACTCGACCTCTGACGTTTCGTATGAAATTGCTCATGGTGAGTGCTTGCTCTTCATCTGTTTCCAAAATTATGCCTTACCAATTGACAAAAGGACTGTCGAAATCGAACAGTACTTCAACGTTATATACGATCGATGAACCTTCAAGGGCTCCTACCGAATATTTTCCCACATTAAGTCCAGAAGAACAAGAAAAGAAGCTAAATGTCGCTGCTGCCCACGAGATCACTCGTGAATTGGAGATTCTTAATTCGAGTCACAAGGATCTATTTCAACGCCCGTTGTCGATGGAGGCTAGTATCGAACGAGGGAGAATGGCAGCGGGGACCACAATAACCCATGACGGATATAGTGACGACAGTCGCGATCCCTCACCCCTTGCTCCCCCGTCTGCACCGTTTGCCAGGCGTAGTGTTTCTCCCCATCCTCTATTTGAGAAGAATACTATTCCGTCACGCCAGTTTCCAATCGTCGGTCAACACACAGTTGGCCCGTCCCATGGAACGTCTTATACACCATCTTACGGGCAGAGTCCATTGCATTCACCGAAGTCGATATCCCCACGTACGCATTATCTGAGCCAAACACAAGAACCCGAAGGTCCTCCTCGATTACAAGGCATATCCCCTAATCCTTCGTATCAAACCCCACGATTTCAAGGTAGCAGTTCTGCCGTGAACTCATCATCAACGGTAGACCTTTGGTCACCATCCAGTAACAAGCCTGTTACTCCTTTCAACTCGTCTTCTAGCGGCATATCGCCCGCTCTTGGCACTAAGACCATATCAGCTGCGGCATTCAAGAGGCCGAGGAAAAGAAGTTCGGGTACGGATAACTTGGGTAATCCAGAGCTTCGAGGGTTTCCCGCCTCTCCATACCCTCTCCCATCTCCTTCAGCTGGTGGGAGTAATATTTTACCTGGGGAAAATCATTTCTCGCAGTCTGGGTTCGAGTACGATCATGTTGATGCGTACATGAGCCCAAGCACACCTTCAAAGACGGAGTTTGATGTTCACTCGACGCAGAGGGAGAGTTTCACCAACAAGGGGTATGGGACGGGCAAGTTCTCGACTGACCTGGAAGGCAATCTCCTGCGGTAGTTGAAATGCTGCTGCTTTCACGACCTGTCTTCATGATCCGAATGATGAGATGTGTTCAATGGGTGTCAATCTCGTTTACTTGCTGTAGCCTTTAAATAGGACCCCCCCAAAATTCCACCATGATGCCTGAGCCGCGTCCGGATAAAAATTGAGGAATTTTGTCCTAAAGGCTCATCTAATTTCCGGATAAACCTCGAGCGTATCTTCATCTGAATCCGGATAAAAAAGTTTTGCATCCATGAGATTCGAACACAAGTAAAAATCCTACAAGACAATAAGCCTGAGCCACTGCAACATGCAAGTTTCTAATGACAAGCGCATGTAATCAAGTTTAGAAATCCATATTATAGACATTTTCATTCAACTATTTTTCAGGCTGCTCCTCGTTTGCATGACTAAACCTATCGAAATCTCAGATGTCCATTCAACAAAGAATTATGCAGTGAGTTCACAGCAGGAGAAATGTTTCAGAAAAATATGAGCAACAAAGATAGGATGCGGAAACGAGTCCAAATCGTGAAAGAAGGTCGAAAAAGCGAAAATAGGCCTAAAAAAAGAACAAAATAGAGGCCTGATCCAATGTGGTTTCCGGATAAGAATTTCCCAAAACGGTCCGGATAAAATTTGGGTACATAATAATTTAGCTCCATTTGTTTCTGAACCGTCCATATCATCACAACTGATTCTTCTTGATGCCGCAGCCGTTTTCTTTGGATGCAGACAAGTTTCATGTAGATGCCTCTGGCGAAAGAAAACCAGGACAACTCATCCCACCATCAATTGTTACTGCCAAAAGGATTCGCACCTATAGTAGCAGACATTGTACGAGTTTTCGCCACCGGAAACTGCGTGTTGGGGGATCCATAGAATGAAATAAGAGGTAACCCATGTCGAATGCTGTATCGATTAAATATAGTATCAGCACAGGTTGTCCGCCGTGTTAGCTTTCATTCCGCGGGTTGGTATCCACAACTACAAATTATCGAGATGACGGAGATTTCGAGCCAACAGTGGACGATGTTCGCCGCCTACTAGTTGAGTTTGTCCCTGCAGAAATAACGAACACAGGCTTGCATTCAGCCTTCATCCTGATGACCCGGACGGCGGAGAAGCTCTCGATGCATTAGCTCCAACCGACACTCAACCTTAAGATAGAAAGTCGGCGGCCTTGCCATTATTTTTATCGCGGGCGCGTTTCGTTACAGACTAGATCATCCGTGTTGGTTGGAGTACTCAAAGCCCCTACCCCGTACCACGGGCGCCGTGTGGATACGGTACCCAGGGTTGCCCATGACTCAACCACTAGCAAGGCCTATAGACGCATCTGTAGTAACCGGCACCTTAGGACGTATAAAAGCTGGGTGTGTGCATTGGTTTTCTTCAGTTACCAGTTCAACGAGTCCCTTTCTCAAAGACAACGTTCTACCATGAAGTTCACTATCACCACCATTGTTCTTCCACTTTTCTTCGCACACCAAGCTGTTGGGATCTGTCCCGGATTTAACTTCGGTATTGGCAACGTCCAACGCCTTGGAAATGGAATCAATCGGTGTAAGTGTTATACTTTGCCTCTCACCGTAAATCACGATGGTTTATTCGCCACCTTGTTTCTTTCTTTCCTCACAGGGAGTGTTTATGACGACAGCTGCAACCAGGTCGATGGATTGACCACTACAGCGAACCCCTGCACTCAAAACATTTTCGGATGCACATCATCTCCCATCACCTTCAACCGCTATACAAGCACCTTCACTGGCCTTATGTTAGTGACCTGACATTTCTCCTTGGTTCCATCCACTGATGAACTTTCCGCTGATAGCTATGCGTGTCGCACAGACCCCAACTCGGGCGTGTGTGGCAGCGATGTCATCTCAGTCTGCGTGAGTACACACCTATCAAAATTGCTGGACTATCTGACGCGCTTCGTTTTAGTGCCGCAACGACGGAAACTAGATTCGGTCCACGTCAGCGCAGGGGGTTTGGAATTAGATCGATACTCCGAGTCGTAACTTATTGTGTACAGACTCGTTCTGAAATATGATACTGTAATGAAGTGACAGATGGGTGTGTTATCACTGAGTCTATGACTTGAGACTTGACGTCGAGCGTGGCTAGAAATCCCGGCTATATTGACTCACGAGGGACAAACGCGGCTGCTAGAATTTTCACATTTAGGTGATTTGGGAGATAGAATTGCCGTGCTCGCTAGGAGTTTGGTGCGTTATCTTTTGCCCTTCATCTTCCATGGTTTTTCCAATGTCATTGTCTCAGTATCAGGCTGGTTGGACTAATTTTGTACGGAGCACCAAGATTGAACTCTTTTACTTGATATGAGTTAAATAAAGGTCTTTGCTTTCGTTTATTATTTAACTCCATACATATTCAAATTTTAAACGTATATTTTCACCTCTACTGAGTCTACTCCGTTAGTAAATTGAAGTCACATGACACAGCCACGTTACACGTGATGAGAAAGTAATTCCCAGAATCAACAAACTGAAATGTCCCACTGATTTGGGAAACGCGTCTTGTCCTTTCCATCTCTTCCTTAACCTTTTTGCATTACCGACATGCCTCGCAAAGCCGCTGCTTCTGTTGGTGAAGAATCATCTGCCCCCCGCCGTTCTACGCGCATCAAGGAGCAGCCTTCAAAGTCCGATGCAGCTCCGAAAAGAGCCCCAGCTAAACCAAGGGCAAAGAAAGAGGCCGCAGACAAAGAAGAGAAGCCAAAGTCCACTCGTGGAACCAAGAGAAAGGCTGAAGATGAGCCTAACGGTGCGGGAGAGGATGCAGAAGCGTCGGCAGCTAAAAAGGTTTGTTTTTGGTGGGTGGCAATGTTGCAGACTCTCAGACATATGATCGTCATTCTAGGCAAAACCTGCTTCGAAGGCAAAGCCGTCCTCTAAGCCTGCATCTAAGGTGGCTGCCAAACCATCGTCTAAGACATCTGTCAAGCCAGTTTCCAGAGCTTCAGCAAAGCCCGCATCCAAGACTACCAAACCAGCTTCTCGCGCAGCATCTGCTAAACCCGCATCGCGGGCGGGATCAAGGAAGCCAGCGTCTAAGGTTGGTCATCAAGTCTCCATGGCGGCTATTCTGTCTCAGATATCGGTACTCTGACACTCTGAACTGACATATCAATTCTGGCAGGCTGATATTCAACCCGCTGCGTCAAGCAGCGCTAAAGTTGATGAAACCATAGCTGAAGAGCCTGAAGCAGAAGAACTTGAGAAGGTATGCCCCGCCTTCGTTGGATCTACATGTCCATAATATCTATTTGTAGGCGTAAAGCCTGATTTTCTTTTCAAGGGCGACGGCTCTGTTTATGCCATTTCGGCCTCACCTTTATCACTCTCACCCATCTCGCAACTTTCCCAACCAGTTACCGCAGCCGGCGATTACAAAACTTCTCCCTTCTGAATATCCCATATCTTGGTGTAAAATATTGGTGTACCTGTTTTCAAGAAGTGGTGTCCTTATCATGCTGTTGCTATTTGCGTTTCCCGGCTCCATCCCTTCAATTATTTTAACCGATCCCCGTATTCTCACTCTTCTCACTTGTCAGTCTTGCTTTCCATGCTGTCGTAGTGTGTATACAATAGCTGTATGTTTTGTTGTATCGTATTGTATGCATACGACGAGTCCGTGATTCCTTGGCCACCTTTTCTCCATTTTTTTTTTCGCAACCTATCTATCTGTTGTCTTTATTCAGAGTTCCTGTTCTCGAGAAATCCTCCTACGTGCCAGATCCTCTTCACACTGTTGAACTTTTTTTTCATTTTGTCGTCCTTTCCCGTTATTCAATATCTGTAGGCTCATTCAAATATGGTGATTCGGGCATCGTTTACTTTTGGATGTTTGAACTCTCGGGTCCGCCGTTTGTCTTTTTGAATGAAGATATGTTCTCATGACTCGGTCGTGTATTGAGACATGAGCAGAAACTTCGGGAAGCAATTAGTGTTCCAAGTCATACTCCTGATGATGATAAAGGCAGTTACGACACGGTAACTTGGTTGCTCCTGTCCAACATTCTCGTCGATCCAGAGCCGTGAGTCCCCTAATTGCGATATCTTCTGGATGTTGAAATAATGTTGACGCAGAGGTTCAACGCCTCAAGCTTCAAGGCTTGTGCTATTTCGTAGGTCAATGTACTTTGAGCTCCAAAAGTTCTGTATCCCCTTCCTAGCTATAATTCATTCATTGTTCCTTAGGACAATAAATGACGGGGTTTCGCGAATTGCGGCAGCCAAGATGTCTGCTTCATCGAGTTTACAATCGTTTTTGCAATAAATAACAATAAAGTATGTAAATTTCTCCGATGCATCCAGCACATCACCCATAATAACACTACTGAATCTCGAAATCTCGGATCCCTTGCAGAGTTAGTAGGATGCTTTCGGAATCTGGAGAGCGATCATTTCGAGTGCACGACGTTTATCGTCTTCAGCAGATTGCCAACACCACTCCCAGTTTTTTGCCATCATGTCAACCAAACTCTGCAATCGTTCGATAGGTACGTCTGCTCCAACCTCTACGTCTTCATACCCAGGGAATGCAATTTGGCAGAGTCTTCCAGCAGCTCTGGCTCGCTCTATAGCTTGATTCCCGCCAGGTCTTCGGATGGAATCGTAAACATTTGCAACTGCAGGAATTTTCGATTTCGTGCAGAACCGACTTGACAGAAGACTAGCTAGAATATAGGCGTCCTAAAAGAAGTGCATATTAGGCAAGGGTATATTTTCCAATAAACTCTCGGCGTACTTCTACAGCTGCACCCGCTCCTGAGCCTTGATGGGGCGTCATTCCATGTGCCTAAATAAGAGGTGAGCCTGAATGAATTGAAAAATTGACATGCTTGCTCACAGCGTCCCCAAGTAGGAAAACTCGGCCTTTTGCATAAAGGTCAAGCGGTCGTATAGCTTGCAGGGTATATCTCATGGGTTTCTTGATACACTGCACCAGATCAATAAAAGCGTCATTCTGGAGGGAACGTAGGATAACTTACTTTGAGGATCGCTTGTACTTCCGGTTCCCAATCCCTAAAGGCAGCTAAAACCTCGTCCTGAGTAACAGGTACGGCAGTGGGTCCATTCACTGGGTCATATTCTTTCGAAAGGTCCGAAGTCATGGCGACAACATTCATTAGTTTGTTATTGGACACGAGGTATGTCACAATGTGCTGGAAACCGTAAGGAAATAACCAACGTCTTAGGATTGGTTTACCAAACCTTGAATTTCCCGCAATACTGCAACAAATTAAGTTCAAAACGTCGAAGCAGATCAAGCGCGTGACATCTCACCATCATAGCTTCTTTACAACCATTGTGTCCGGGGAACTCTTTCTGTAGGTCCTCAACAGGAATCAAGCCACGATACGCGTATGCTCCAGACCAGTATGGGTTAGATTTGAAGTGACCTTGCTTTTCCAAGAAAAACCCGCGCACAGTAGAACGAATTCCGTCTACACCGACGAGAATATCACAGGTTGCTGTGACTCCATTTTCAAACTTGAGAATCACTTCGCTTCCAACATCCTCGTAGGATACGAAGCGGTGGGACAAGTGGACTTCTCCCATGGATTTCTCGTACAAGACTTGAAGCAACTCAGCCCTGTGGAACCGAGCAGCAGCCCCTTGTGTATCCATTAGTAACGACAATTTTGCAAATGATGTCGATCATCGCACGCTCACCGTTCATTAGCAGGTCCTGAATATGTACGCCATGAGGCTGGTCACCTTTCCGGATGTTAAACAGTTTCTCTGAAGTGAACTTCTAGTGTGATGCGGACCAAAAACGCAACCCACTTACTCGTAGAATCATCTGGGACTTCAGAGAGCAATCCGAAGAGCTTATCGTCCGCTCCAATTGCTTTCATAATGCGCCATGATCGTGGCCAGAAACTGATTCCAGCGCCGATCTCTGCAATGAAAGATGAAGACTCGTAAATGTGGACGTCAAGCTTTTGCTCATTGCCCATGAACCTGAGCGCCGCTGCCAGAGTAAGTCCACCAATGCCCCCACCTCTAGAGGATTGAACATGGTCAGCTGGAGTCCAGATAACGGGCGATACCTACATGATGGCCACGCGTAATTTCGGATTCGTCGACATTACAAAGGACCACAATGAACCCACAAAGTAAGCAGTGAAGATAACGCGTATTTATGCGCTCGGCATACTGGATCTTTTGCATAGAACACCGGGAGTCTTGCACATGACTCCGACAAATACCTGGGAAGAAACGAGGACCCTCTGCCTCTTATCTAGGCACTCAGTTAGGAATATCGGCCTGGCAGCGTTATGTTCCATGTTCATCAGGTGGGACATCATATAAATTTATCGACACAAATTGCCAAGTAAGTGAAGTCAACACATGGGGCATCACGTCCTTCTGATGACCTTCTTTCTTGGGAAGGGGCGGACGCATTTACAGCCGATATCTCCCGAAAGGGTCTGCGCCACCGAAAAAAGTAGCCTATATGCTGCGGACATCTATTCAGTGAACACCCGACCGCTCATTGGCCATTCCCTTTCACAATGGACGGCGTTCAGAAGTGTTCAGAGCGTTTTTTCACGGCAATGATCAAAATCGGTGGAACACTAGACCGGAAATCTTTGGTCTATAATGACAATACCACTGTTGTGGTAGTGGTAAAGATAGATTACACCTAATCCCCTCTCCAACCTTGATCTGTTTTTAAATAGTGGTTCAATCCTTCAGAACACTTTGAAACTGAAAGTCCCAACTTCTGAGTGCAGCACGATTTGAACTTGTACTAGAATAGAATGATTTCGCGGGTTGGAAGTCCATCAATATGTCTAACTAAGTCTATTCGTGATATTCTTTTTGATAACCAGCTGGGAAATTTTCTTGTTTCCGAAAATGGAAACTACAACAACATTGCTCTGTTGGATATCCCAATTCTCAACCTTTTCTGAAACCCTGGTAAAAATTTGCAGTATCGGCAATACTCGTTCATAACTAAAACCTGTCTTTTGAAGCACGTCAAGAGCGTAAATCATCAAAATGTGGGAAAACTCTGGCAAAAACAAGTCAACGACCAATGCTGCCGTATCGGCCATCATCAATTGTAAAATTTGCTGTTGCACTCTTCAGCATATGTTTCAACCTGTGTGAAATGCGATGAAGACATGTGTACATGATTGATAATATAGACGAATAAGTTGATTCAGATGAAGTTACACTTCCGAGTAGTTGTCAATGTAGGCCTTATATCTTCCGTCTACCTGGGTCATTCATAATTTTGCCTAGCGAGTTCCATGTCCTTAACATTCAAAAAAAAAAAGGATGAGCTGGTCAATTCCTCGTCATACTCAAGAGACTGTCAACCACAACGATTACTAATTCTAGTTCAGCTCCCAAGTTGCTGGCTCTGTTGGACAAGAGGATCGCATCGGATGATAAAAATACAAATCCTACTGGATCACTCTGAATCCTGATGTCAGACAAAATAATATTTCAGTGTTCCGTACCGGACCTAAAACTCGCCAGCAGACAGAGTTGTAGTGAGCGCGATCATAAAATTATGGGCCGCGGCGATACAGAGCTCTGCAATCTTTTGCAACTGTCTACAAAACATAGGTCAAGGTTTGATCATTTTGGATTAGCCCGAGTCTTCCCGAAAACATAGTATAAACATGTTCCGTAGCCTACTAACACACTCACGGGTATCACAATTAGCTTCTGGATCACTTCAACACAAGGGGAAAAAGGTTGGTTTTGTCGATACACCATATTTGCACAAGATAGCACTCTCAAGTAACAGTGAGCCTGGTATAAGGGTGTAAGCTACTCCAAAATGCGCCACAGTTAACAAAGCGACCACTTATGCAGACTGTGGGAAAAAAGGCCAATTTCTCGTTCTGGATAGCCTTCAAGTTCAAGAACGCCCATAGACGTCTTCCTCAAATTCTCCATAGACTGGTCGATATGACTTACAAACTTTAATACCTACATCTTTCAGTTGAAGTAAACCTCTTTACGACCACTTTGAAATCATTCCGACATGTCAAATGATATCCAGAAGGCAGATCAAATAGCTTTCCACTTTTATACGAAACTCTTTTATGCTGTTAATGAAGCCAGAGCCACAGAGGGTGTCAAAGCACAACCGAAGGTTGATAAATGGGTACGTGAATCTCTTTACTTGCTGAGGAGCACAACAATTGAGCAATTCGACGGACAGTTCAACATAGAGACGCCTGACTCGGACCTCTTCAGTAGGGAGGCGAGGGAGCCATATCGAAATATCTCACAGGCACCGTCACCGGGACCCTTTCCTTTCGAAATACAGGTCGTACTTTCAGTTCCAGAGTTGGCGAACAACCAAGTCCTTGTGTACTCGGCACCTGACTCACCTCGAGTCAGAATTGAACCGAGTCCGAAATATATCGTGCTTGAGAATTGGGCTCTAGAATGCACACCTCATCGTGCGGGCTTCAGTGACCAATTTGCCAGCAATCCCGACATTGCACTTCCAATTATCTATAAACATGGTATCGTCCTTTTCCGCAGTGTCTTCAGTATGCTACGGATACTGCCCGCTTGGAAGTTCTATAAGCGTCTGAGGAGGAAGGTTGCCGGAGTGAACAGGAATGGGAACTTGGGTATACAGTTACGCATCAGGCCGCTAACAGAAGATGTGAATGAGAGTCGAATTCTCGAATTCAGTAAGTTTCCACCTATTTCTCTTCTTGGTCAAAGCATGTCGCTACAGGCTGTCGGTCCAATAAAAATTCGAACGCTGATACCCCATCCTTGCCAGATATGCCACCATCACCACATCACCAACAGCCTTTCACGACATCTACACACACCTTTCCACCCATTCCACATATTTTGGGTGTTTTCACTCTATCAACAACCTATTTGGACAATCCAAACTTTCGCTTGGATGACCTCGAATCACTGTTGTCATCTAGGTTCATTTCGCTCGATCGCGAAGAGTTCGTGCCGACCTTAGAGAAGAACCGCCAACGAGACTCTATCTCTGGGTCCTTGCCAGCAAGTGGTGACACGAAGTCTGTTCCTTCACGCTCTCCTCCCATTCAGATAGCTCGAGCGACTTCGGCAGGGGGAGGTATCATACCAGGTGTAGATAATATCTCTGTTGCGGAAAGGTTTATACTACCTCCTGCCATTGGAACCAGTGCGAGTATAGGCACTAGTGCTTTGATCCCACCACCGAGACCCTTCCCATCCATGAACCCCAGCTCAGTTAACATAGGCCCTAACCCTTCTCCAACTGGGTTGGCAGTCAGTCGGCTGCGGAGAGAAAGTATGAACTCATCATCATCGTCTTTGATATCTATGAGGGATCCTATTGCTGGCACATCGTCCCCTCTGTCGTCATCTCCATCTACAGGACCTTTACCCATCCGGAAGCCGAGCATATTTAAGTCTAACACAATCTCGAGTGCCTCTGGATCTTCTCCATCTTTATCTATCCGACATGGTACATCTTCGTCCAAAGATGTCAGTGGTGCAACCAACTCTTCTGGTGGGATTATCGCATCGGGAGGAGGAAACCACACCCGCCAACCATCCTACAATTCGCCTGTACTCAACGTTGCAAGACTTCCACCATCTCCCATCGGCACTAGTTTTGGCAGTCCATCAAGCATGGGCGATAGGCGACCTGGAACAAGCGGCAGTGGCACAAGTTCCGATCTGGACCGGCGCGTCAATCTGAACAGTGTTCCGGTAGAGGAGGGCGTCGGATTTCACGAAGTTGGCCCAACTCCGATACCTCCAAGGAAGCGGTATTCAAGCAGTTTTGGACATCGGTACACGGGCGGTCCAGCGGGGACAGCCGCGATAACAGGTTCAACTGGTGACGGAGGTGGCGATTCGTCGAATGCAAGAGCTGCAAGACGTAGCCAATCTCCCATGAATATCGACGGACGTAAAGAACAGGATACACCGGGCAGTGGAAGGGATACGCCGAGCAGTGTTTCGGAGATTGGAAGAGAGGTGAGTGTAATCTACTTCGTTCTGTTGCTTTTCGCTTGGTCTGTGATAACAATGGGTTGCTAATATACGTCCGATGTCCTTAGGGACTTGTACCATATCTGAGAAACATAACGGACGACGACGACATTTCCATTTTCGTTCAAGAAATTGATTCTCGGAAACCCTTGAGTGGTCGAATGAAACAACTGGAGAAGTATGACGGAGATCCAACACGAGACCTTAAGGGGAAGAAGGTAGAAGGACAGCGTCATGATCGGGGGACCGCAAGTAGGGCTGTTGTGACCAGGCGTTCGGAGACCACCTCCGCTGAGGTTGTTGAGACACCCGTCACCGATTCACCACCTATTCAAGCTAATTTGCTACCACCTTCCACCGCGATTATGAAGGTCAACTCAATAGAAAGCACGTCTCCGCCTCGAGGAATGATGCTAACTAGCCAAGGGGAGGTTGACGAGCGGTTAACCAAGATGAAGGAAGCGTTTTTGAAAAGTCTGGAGGGTTTTGACAGTGGAAATGGAAATGACACACGCCGGAAGGACAAAGATAAAGAGAAGGGACCGCTGGCTAGTAACTCGACCTCTAAGACTGCTTTGCCATTCCCTAGATCGACGAGCAACTCACCTTTACACTCGGGTTTCAGTTCGAGTGATGACGTTCACCCTCTTGCCTCCCATGGGATGACTCTCGGATTCACTTCCCGTGAGCAGAGGCTGGATAGAACCCGATATAACATTTATGTCCCAGGTTTAGAGTCTCATCGGCCCCGGTATTCTTCAGCCAGTTCCAGCACTTTGGGCCATAGTGATATAGTTGGGACGAGCCAAGGTTCCGAAGAAGTCATCGGACGAATGGATTTATATGAGGAAAGAAGGAGAGGTGCATTTCCAGGCTAGTGTTAGAGGAATCTTTCTCTTTTTGAAAATCTTTTCGGTGTTGTTTTATCCTTGCGACTTGTATCATCTTTACTCATTGTATCTTTACCATTCAAGCACATGTACCATTTTCCCTTGCTTTGAAATTTCCCTCCAGAACTTATGCATGTCCATTCTTTTTTGACGGCTGTCTTATACATTATGAACAACAAACCACATTATTAACAATTACGTCCTATTGACTTGAGGGTTGTGGTCACGGTTCCAAATTTGGACTCTCGAAAAATGGGTATGATGGGTGCATTGCTGGTGAGTTATCTCCACATCACAGGCTGTTGCAGCCTCGTTCTTTCTGTCTCCATGTCGGAAAAATCGAGATTGGCGGATTTGTGCGAAGAGGTACTGATATGTGTACATCAGTTCGTCAGCTCTCAGGGTTGTCGATGAGCATTAGTCATCGCTCATATTCTTTACAAGTACTCATTGGTTGCACCAGCTGAATCAGCCCTGAAGGTTATTGAAAGACCCTGTTCATGATAAAGTGTGCTGACGGTCACTGAAAGGATCAACAAGTGCGGGTCATATAGACATCCACTGACGGTTACTGAATGGGCTGACTGGTGCGAATTATACAAAAGGCCACTTATGGTTACCTAAAGGACTGAAATCCGCGCTGGCAGTTATCAGCTTCAATATGCATGCACGCTGTTACATAGACAGGGTATCAACACCGATGAGTTTGATCAAAAGGGATTAGAATAATCAAAGCTGATGAAGACGGTAAGACCTGAAGAGTTCTGACAACTTAGAATCTGGTGACAGGATTGTTCTTCCCAGTATTTCACATTGGCTTATACTAGCACAAGAAATATGTTTCAGTCATATGTATTACATGTATCACAGGTCACGCTTAAGTTCTTCAATTTGGTAAATAATCTCGGCTAATTGGAAATTCACGTTCTCTCGAAGTTCGTCCAAAATTACTTCCATACCATCTCTGATATCACCAAATTCGTTCTTGAGCCAATCCATATCGTCTTTGTCAAAAGTGACGCGCTGGCGGCGCTGCCGTTTCAACGAAGTGTGGTCCTCATCATGATCAACTCGTCGCTTTGATGTTGTTGATTTCGCATTCTGCAACTAGTTGATCAGGAGTTCATAACCCGCCATAGACATATTTTGATGTCTTACCTTGTGATTGGGTTGCTGTACAGTCCCATGCATGGTATTCAGAATGTTTGTATGTCCGAGGCGCCGGCCTTTGTAGGTTGGGAGCCGGGAACGTTGCAGTGGAGATTGCAGTTCTGGTGAGGAACGATCGTGACTTGCTGGATAGAGATGAGGATGAGTTGCAAAACAAAGTGTATACGTACGTGTCACTGCTATACGGATAGGCGGGAAGTCTGATCCATCGGATGCCGAGTCAACCTGAGGATCGCGACCCGCTGAACTTGTCGCTGAATAAGGATGAGTCAGAGGATGAGTCGGAGGGTCAAGCGAATACATACGTGTTGCTGCTATACGGATAGGCGGGAAGTCTGATCCATCGGATGCCGAGTCAACCTGAGGCGTCTGACAGGGTGAGAATGGGGGTTGAGGATAGAGCGGGATTGGGCAGCGGGGTGGCATAGCAAAAATCTGCTTGAACCTCCAACACTTTATATGCTCTGGAGTCTACAGGGTCCGTTGGAGCAGTGGAGTTGCTCGTGACTGACCCCTGACCTGAGAAGCCTGACGTCAACATTGTCGGCAAGGTTATAATTATATGGATTTACTCACCGTCCAAGAGCCTCTGCAAATTCAACATCGTAAAAGATCTCTTTGACGCCAGCACAATGAGTAACCATACAAGAATTCAGTGGAAAGCACATACCAATATTCAACACGATGAGAAGGAGTTGTCGCGCACGCGGCACCAAGGGCTTCTCCTCTTGTTTTGTAGTTAGTTATTACCACAATAGAAGCTATATAGAAAAAAACTCACCACTTGTTGCAACAAGAGATTTCCCCTCCTTGCAACGTCAAAAACATGAGTTCAACGCGAGAAGGAGACCCTCCTTACCGCGTCGAAAAAGGGGATGACGGTTCCCCCTCTTTGCCACGTCGAAAAAGGGAGATCGACATGACAGGGCATGAAGCCCTTAACCATGTCGACAAGGGGAGATCCACGCAACGGGGGTCCCCTCTTCACCATGACGAAAATGGCAGATCGACGCGCCAGGAGGGCTCTCCTGTCGTGTCACTGTGTCTACAAGATTGTAATATAAGTAAAATATATGAACAAATCATGGTCTGGTGCGTAGTCCATGACGATGTAGGTGAGGTTGCCTTCTTCCACCACACGGTGAAGGGCGACCATGCCTGGATGCGCCGATGCAAGCTGATGCAGAGCAATTTGTCAAATGTGGACCTGGCGCTAACGTGGGGTCTGGCGCCCTGACGAGACGAGACATTTTACAGCGTACAATTTCGGACCCGAAGGCTGACGGGCATCGACAGCGCGATAGACAATACCATAGACGATAGCCTCCGACACCCAGGACATCGACGAGTTTAAGTGAACTGCCATCGATAAGCGTCCTAATGTGGGTGGACTGGAGAGGAGTTGATAGCAGCAGAGTCCTTCGTAGACATTGGAGCTTGGTGATATCGGTGTAGTGGACTTAGCAATACAGATGGAAGGGAGGAGAAAAACAAGATGTTAGCACCAGTGCAAACGAGGACTTCCGAGTACGAATCGTAAGAGGAGGACACATCCTTATAAATCTCTGGAACGAGGGAGGTGTATTTGTGCAACAGACCAACGTGACTGACATCCCACTTGGCACTTGCACGTAGAACATGAGGAACCTGACAAGGAAGGCAATGATCTCAGGAGAGATAGTTGAATGGATCACGTAGGAAGGCTTGGAAGATGAGATTGCCAGGAGTTGATTTAAAGGGCGTCGCAACTTTGCAAGTCAAACAGAAGGGAGTTAGAAACTCACTGCTGCCATAACCTGTTGCCACTGGCCAGTGTCGTTAGATGGAGTCTCCAAATCCATCCCGTACTCCATCCTCAACTAAAGTTTAAGTAGAAAAGGTTCACAGGAATTACGCAAGGATTCATACCCTATGATGTCAACCATTTGTCATTCCATTCCATTCATTATCTTAACTTTGAATTACAATTCGTCATTCCAATTTATTTGGAGGAGTGTCTCCAGACTCCAGACACATTCTTTGAAGTTACAGTGGATTCGAAATGGATTCGGAATGGGATTCGCCAATTGTTTGTTCTCATTTACTTCACTCTGGCAGTTGATTCTATAAAACTGGTGTTCGCGCTCTCATACCCTCATGTAGCCATGAATCAACAGCCCCAGCCTGGTCAGCCTCCTACATTCCCATTCAGTATCCCTAGTGTCGCACAACAGAATCCTGGATTACCAGCACCAGTTCTTGGACTCCTTGACCTGAACCCCCCGATTCAACCTGGACAGCCACTCGACTATGTGCATGTGAAACATGCCAAAGCATCAGCACAGGCTCTGAAAGGTATTCACGGTGAGTTTTTTTTCATATATGTATGATATCCCATTGATTGTTGTACTACAGACACTGGGAATCATGCGGGACTCACAGAGAACATGGTTATCAGCGCTCATGCAAGAGCAGTCGCTCTTGACTCAACTTGTATGTCGAACATGTTTCTTTCTTAATCTATTAGCTCATACATGATATGTCTAGATGCCTCGGTTCAATACTCACCAAACAACATTGCCCAGACCCTGAACCAAATTAACAATCGACTTGAGGCCCTAAGCAACCGTTTCGATGGTATAAGCAACCGTGTCAATGGTATGAGCGATCGTGTCAATGGTATAAGTGATCGTGTTCAAGACATCGACCAGCGTACGGAGGGTATGCAGAACCAGATGACAGCAATGAATGAAACATTGCAAATCGGACATGCTCTCACAGCTAACTTGAGAATTGTCAATCGCAACACAAGGCTTCAAAAACCGGTGGAACCGCTCAGAAAAACAGTGCGTCGTAGAGTTGCTCTTTGCTCGATCAATGCTAACATCACTTGAAGATTCCAGGAAATGGTCGTCACCTTGTTGATCCCTTTCTCGAGTCCTTGGTTCAAATGGATCGGCGGGCTTTCTTGAACGGCCCTAGAGCCGATTACGATGCCGCTCCTGCTGCAATAGGTTCAAGCCCTCCGAACTTTGATCCCTATGTTCAAGTTTACACTGATGTCGCCATCCTCGAAATGATGGTCTTCTACAATGAAAATTTTGGTATTGTTCCTGCAGATGGTCGTGGGGATCGGGTTTCGAAATTTTGCCATTTTTTTTCAGATTTTTGATTTGTATTCTGTAAATTTTGTTTTATCTGAATCGTTTTATTCTCAATGTTCTGTAGCCTTGGACTGTAACCATTATGATCATGTTGTAGTCTATATACCATTTTGAAATTGACAAACCATCTTGCCTGTGTCATTGCAAATAATATTTTACATATACATATCAGTCAGTCAAGAACTTGAAAGTTTACAAAAGGACTAGTAGTTTTCACGGAGGAACATGTCAGGATCCACTGTATCTATTAAGTAATGTACCTTCTCGCCATCTTGTTCACTGACCGGACACATGAGCGCACCACGGAGCAAGTAGTCGATCTGAACTAGAGATGACCGTTTGTCTTCCTCCAATACCCGGCATCCCTTCCATAGTGTTTTGGGTTTCCACTTGCTACGAGTAAACCGATGAATAAGTGCCACATCCACAACCTTTCCCGATGGAAGCCAACAGCGTATGAGACCTTGGAGACGAGCACAGGTAATCCTTGGGGCATCATCATGAATTACGACGCAATCAAAGCGGACTCGACCATGAAAATCTGCATTGCAGCGCAAAATATCCTTCATCTCTGTCCAGTCAACCTTTGACTGGTACGTGAGAGAGACAAATCTAAACTGCTGAACCTGTGCAACATGATACCGAATAAATAAGCCGCTCTATGGTGATGAACATGAAACTCACATAAATATCATCCTCATACCGCAATGCCTCCTCTGGCATATGGTAGGCAATGAAATCTCTCACCCTCTCATCTAAGCATCTGTATTCTCCATTCTCCCTTCCGAGCTCAGACGACATGACACGGAGATTTGACTTCTTCCCATCCAGAGATCCAAGCTGCCAGTGTGCAAGTTGCGAGTCAATGTCTAGATCAATATCATGCAGCCCCTCATCGTTCACTGACGCATCTTCACCCAGTTGGGCAAGGTTGTTATTGTCGACCGCCATCCTTATACAGGCAATTGCTTCTTGCTTTTCATCAATCACCGACATCTTTACAATATGAATTTAGGCAGTTCGGAATCTCTTGAAGGTGAAACCACTTACTTGGTGCTCGGCATTCTTCATATTGGTCTGGTCGAATGCCTGAGCCGATTCCTGTTGAAAGCCTTCGCCAGTCCGAGTAGAAAATCCGTCTGTAGTGCCTTTCTCCTGAATGTCTTGAATCACATGCGAGGAAGCATGTTGCTTTAGAAAATCAAAATTTTTCCCATATTCTTGCTGGACTTCCTGCATATTGAATCATAAAAACATAAATAAGGAGTGTTGAAATGACCTACGGTGCAGTATCTTTGATAGTCCTTGAGTGCATTCCGCAGTAACTCTAGGCGACTCTCTGTCATGCACGTCAGGCCAACAAGAATCCGGTACGTAACATAGGCGCGAATGCAATGTACTAGAGCGGAATCCCTCGGGAGAAAGTCCACGATACAAGGAATAATGCACTAGAGTCCCGAGTGTCATCATCGGCATGCTTATGAGCTCAAAACTCATTCTACGTACCTTCAGTATGTCATAAAACGCATTTCCGTCTGTAAATATTGATGTTGTCACACTATTGAAGTGCTTCAAACGATTCCAACGAGGGAATTGCGCCATTCTAAGAAAAAGATGCAGTGAATGGAACGGTTAAAATCATTGGATCCAACATAAATCTGATTCTTACCGACGTGTAAGTTTACCTAGGGCACCAGCATCCTCCAGCGACTTGAGTAGAAGGTCCCATAAGTGCTTTCCCCACTTGCCTAAATCATCGGAATGGAGAGTATCGTATGAGATTGCTTTGTATGGATCCGAAAAACGGAACTCCCACAAAAAGTGCTACAGATTAGAAATCAGCTTGGTTGAGAGTTAAGAATTGAGAAGCATACGGAAATGTCGTGAAGACCGTACTTCACAAGGATGCGCTGCTTTTCGGCTTTTGTCTTGGCATTTGAAACTTTCGTAAGTGCTGCTTGCATATTGTCCGGAGTGCGTAGTTTGAAGTTTCCAAGAGTCTCATGCAGCTCGGAATGTGATACGAGACACTTGGGACATGGGTGAGTGGCCCTAGCTGCACGACAACCACAGAAGTAAGCTGCCTCCTCAGCATCCTGTGACTCAATCATAATGCCGGGATAAAGAATTCGGCTGATACCATCAGCACAACGATGAGTGTCGCCATTATGAGATCGGTATTTAAGTGATTTGAATACAACTTTCAGAACCTTCTGATAGATATCCCTCTTAAAATGAGCAAATTCTTCAGTCTCAGCAGACGAGCGACTTGAAGGATCCGAGGGATCAATAATCTGCGGGATTTATGAGTTTTAAGAATGTTCATTAGATGTGTTCTCCGATGCAAACTAACCATGGGCATATATCCGACAAGGACACCACCTCCATTTCCAGACGCATTTCTGATTTGGCGTGGAAGCCATGCAGGACGCAGTACCATTGGGTACTTGGACACACGTCGGGTAACGAGCCCTTTATCGAGCCAGAAGTGAAGAGGAAGAAAGCAATGCGGGAGGTCTTCCGTCCCAGGTAATTCTGACTTTAAGCAAGGGCAACATCAGTGATCAGTGTCGAGTCACAGAATAGAGAAAGACCTCACATCTATAGCCCACCAGGTATCGGCTGTGTTGGGCTCATCATATATGCGCTCTTCATGATTACCACGGCAATAATATTTTTTGACTGAATTCCACATGTTCATCGGCGCCAGTGATTCATCTTGCACAAGCGAGAGAATCCACTCCCATGGGTCTCGGTATTCAAACGTGAAGGAATGAATTTTCCCATCCAAAGTGCCAGAAACTGTGGCACTCGAAAACTGTTTGAATTTGAAACATTATTCTGGGTCTGTTGTAGAAGATCTGAATGGTACGCACCTGAACTGTATGCTTCCGAGCATTCGTAAGGACCTTGTCCATATCATTGTAGTTCTTAATTGTCAGATTGCTGCCCTTCGCCCAGGAGGAATTGATGCCCGCCAGCTGTTTGTTGACAAGTTTCTTTGATAAAAGACCCTGTATGGCCGTTTCAGTGTATTCAAAGTCGGCAAGTGTCTTGAACAGCACCCAAGACCAGGGTTCAGACCGAGGCTGAAATGCAGGACTCAAAGCCTGGATAGACTGTGCTGATGAAGTCAACGGCAAGGTCAACGGTATGATTATCGGTGTCGAATCAATGGAATGAGGATGCGGAATAATCTTGATAAACTCGTTGGGAAGATTAGGTTCTTCAACTATTGGATTCATAGACCTAATGATAATTTGTGCATAGGAATTGATTTACTCACTGGGAGGTTCTTCGGCGTCGTCCACCTTGGTAAAATCTGTCTCCTCCACAAAAGGGCCTTCCAGTTGCGTCGCAGCGGCACTCGACCCTTCCATAAATTCATCATGGTTGGTAGAGCCTCCCTGCCATTGAATATCGGTTGTATCTATGACCATTGCACTTGGTACCGAATGTGACTCTCGCGTCTCGTTGCGAATTATCCATAGTTTTTTGCAAGCAGACTGATGCCGATCAAAGAAATGTGTTTCTCGGTGAGCGTTACAATAGCGGCACCTCCGATACAGGCGGTCAATCTCAGCCTTTGATGACTTTCGTGTTCCTCGAGCCATAAGAATGTTCAGAGGAGAGTTGATTTCCAAGATTCGCACGCGAGCGTCAAGGGTGGAGCACCTGTGGTGGTTCGTATCAACCCCGATTCGTATAAATGCAGCAGCCTGACATACCTCATGTCAACCCTTCCACACCATGCCATCGCCTCCTTCTGAATCGCAATCTTTACCTCTGTCAGATGAGGAGAACAGGCCAGCGCTAAATGCAAGTACTAACCCAACTGAATTGGTCAATGTGAGTATCCAAGTTTATAGCATTCGTTGTGAAGTTAAATCGGCGTTACACAGATAGCGCGCAGATATGAGCTTGAGAAGAACAATGCTGAGGCAGAATTGAAGACCCTCCGTCGCAAGCTCGGCGATGTTACAAACAACGACAAAGAGAGCACTCATAAATCGAAACGTCCAAGAATCCGCCGACATTCATCATCTGGTGGCTCTGAGGACGAAGACGAAGAGGTTAGTCGAGCAGACGATATTTTTGTATATCAAGCTGGGCATAAGTTTTTCCTTGTATACGGCCCCTGGATTCACCTGGGAGAAGACATATTCGACACTACATTTGATGAAGCCTACAATGCAGCAGAGAGGTTTGAAAACAACGAAAGCAAGGACCAGGGTCAGCTGCAAGAGATTTGGATGCTTCTTCACGGAAGGTTTGAGCATGAGGCTCTTCAACAGAAGTGGCTACGTCGAGCAGTGCGTTATTCCTTCTTTTCAGCAGGTTTGCAGACTGAAATGCATGCAGTTTTTGAAAGGAGTCAAGACAGAACGTTATAACACGGCTTCACGCATTCGGAACCATTGTGCGGCCATCCTGCGAGTCTCTGAATTTGACCTCATCAATGCCGAGATTCGGAAGGCCAAGTTCCGTGACCGGATTGGCTGGGTTCACAACGAGAATGGAGGTGGTTCGTACTCAGCTGTTGACGTTGAGATTCTCCACAAAAACTATGGCGGAGAGTATTCCCTTTCATCAATATTTCTTAACCCGATTCTTATTGGTGTGAGTATGCCATCGTAATCCGACAAATGTATCACTGATCAGGCATTGGAACAGCTTTATATTGCACTCATTCGTGGCCCAAAGGCCGGGAAGAGCTTTGTGGCTGGTGCTGCGTACCAACCTCAGACCGAAACCATGGCGCAAATCCATGGGATTCGCAATATCACCCTGGGTGCGATTGCAACAGCTAGCGTCTTGGTGGGATTTCATTCTTCTTCCACAATAAGAGACTAAGTTTGCACTTCAGGCACGTTGGGCCTTATCAAGTGATGAGACTCTGCAGGCCGTTGGATCGAGCACGGGCATTCACTATTTCGATGATTACCAAGAATACTTGAAAATTCTCGAGGCAGGTCTCCGCCGAAAAAAGAAGAGTGTCCTTAATATCATCAAGGAATGGGACTCTCAGATTTTCCCCAACACGGACACCAGTTTAATTGGCGCAAAGGTGAAATCTGGTACAGATGACAGGGGCGTGAAGAGAGCAATGGACGCTCTGGATGCTGACTCTGAGGAAGATGAGGATCCTGGACCAGAACTGTGATAGAGACCAGAGGTAGTAATTCTCGTTACTAATTTTTATGTATGTAAAGTTATACAAATGTTACGCAACTTGCAAAATCATTCCGACAACGGTATCATACCTCTGACTTACCATCCCACGCCGACCAATGCTTGACGATCCTGATCAAGTAGTTGTTTCTTAAACTATTTAGATGCCGTCACCCCCAAGTCACCCCTCTTCTGACGCTCCTGGGACCATTATGCTGGAGACCAGAACTCCTAATCTTCTGAGGCCTGGTAGACAGACGGCTCTTCAAGATAGCATGGTGGAGGGTTCCGGCATGGACAGGTTTGGAACTCAGTAGTAACGGTTGGTTATTGCTTTGGTTTGATCTGTTTCGAGTTCTCATTGTTTTGGTGTCTTCCGCCAATCAGTATAATTCCTCACGCGACGTGCCTGGACGAGATAATCGACAAATGTTGTTCATTTGGAAATCTGCTGGTGTTGTAGTCTTCAGGTGTGTTTGTCTGCTCTCTGTACTGTAATGTGGTTATTCACCCACTTCGCGCAGGACAGTCTAGCGTCATTGACTTCTCCAAATACACTCTCTGAGCAGTTGAGGCTTCGCAACATATACACGACCGAAACTTAGGACTATGGGAAGGATTGCCAATGTGAAGCTGGTGGCTGAGGTCGACAAGCGGATCGAAGGCATTCTACCCACCGCCACTCTGTTATCCTCCGCCACTCTGCTATCCTCCACCACTCTGATGCATCAAGACACGCTCAGGAGGGCCAACATGACACAAACACAACGCCACGTCATGATGCCAGCCACAATGGGACATGGAAAGGGCAGATGGACAGATTACAGGGTGTACAATGTACGCCCTTCGCCTCTTTCTTCATTTTTCCCTCAAATTTTGCATAGCTGTCGTTATCTTAGGAATGACGCTCTCTTCAAAGATATCTTCCTCCAATTGCTAGAGTCGGTGGAGTATTGCCGCTCTCTCGGTATCTGTCACCGTATGTGCCTACAGATCTGATTCGCACTTTTTGAATCAACCTATTCTTCTTACAGAATGTCAAGGCGGAGAGTTTACTCCAACTGGCAACTATTCTCCTAGGTTCAACGATATCTGGTCACTTGGAATCATCCTCCTCAATCTTGCGACTGGTCGCAACCCATGGAAACCCGCCACTCTCGGTGATCCCACCTTCCAGGCATACCTGCGCGATCCACTCAACTTCCCCCCTTCTGTTGTTTTCCCCCGAGATTAATGCCGTCCTCGTCAAGATGCTGGAAGTAGATTGGCGTAAACGCATGACGCTCCGCGATGTCCGCCACGCTGTTGAGAGAGTGGACAACATTGATCCAGAACCCTCCTCTCATCCAATCCACTAATCATGCAAGAGATGGACACACATGCGGCCATCCTTGCTGGAGCAAGGACTTCCGAGCGGAAACTGCCTCTACCTCACGAGTCACAAGCCCTGGCCAAAGAAACGTCCTTCGAACCTCAATGGACAGAGCACCGTTCTTGTGGCGCAACATGGGGTGTTTTGGACACACCAGCCATTTCTTCCTCTGAAGTGGGCCGCTTTCAGATGATCTCTTCAACAGCACCTGGATCATCCCTGCCTACAACACCGAATAGAATGTACGCCTGCCTGCAAACTCGGGGCTGCCACATCCATCCGCATTGGAGGCATGACCAACACAAATACCCATCGCCCGGGCCCTCGTATTGGTCATCATTACGATTAATACGACACAGCCAACAATGGTGTCATTGCTACTTATTCAACCGATTCATCGACAGACATACACACCAGTTCAATTGAAGATTCAAATTTGACCCTTAATCCTCAATGCTCTGCATAGGGCTGTTAACCCAACGGTTTGACGGGTGCCGTCGACGGAAACGGGTAGCCGAACCAACAGGATTCAGACCTAGACATGTTTGAACACGGCACGGCAGCTGAGCCTGGGTGGTAGAGCCGCCGTGTGCAACTGTGTTGAGGACGGTCAAACACCGACGCTGCCACCTCATGTACCACGACGACGACTGCCAGCCACGCCTTTTCAACACCATCATCACCACCCCCAAACCTGGGGCCACGAAAGCACGACACAAGGACTCCTTTGAAATCATTATATTTTGGCCACACAAATTTTGTCCAGCTCGTTGACGGCATCCACCTTCCACTTAGACTGTAACATATTGCCAATCAATCCTCAACGCTCATGGTCCAGGCCTTTAGCCAACACGGATCATTCTGAATCTGAATCCGATTCATTTAAATTTAATGTATTACTGTAACACAAAGCCCAATCCATTGGGAAAAGCAAACTTCTCGTTACTATATAATAATATTATTATTTATTGTTTGGAACATGGTTTGCTGGTCCAGGCTAGTTCAATATCCGTAGTTGATGCGCACAAATAGGAAAGTCCATTGCACTTACAAAAACTGACGGTTACTAATATCCACATGTAGGGTAACTCAGGCTTCCATACAGGGACTGACGGTCACTGATATTCACACATCAGACAATGCACAGTCACCGATTCACTATTTCTGTAGCGTCAGGATGAACTATCCGTGCTGACACTGCCTGACAGTGATGGATACAGGCCATCAGGTGGGTATACTCTATGGTGCACAAGTCTATCACTGTATATTAGTGCCGTTTGTGGTGTCGGTCCCGATTGGTAAACTGTCAATTTTCCGACACATCGATGCCGCGGTCACTGTCGGGGAGCAACCATATGCAAACACGTATGTCCCTTTTGGGGTGGTGTCGTTGGCCATA
>QDKV01005127.1_pt1 | contig 28910 bp, 23 predicted proteins | sample 1861101 | NCBI WGS metagenome assembly QDKV01 (sample SAMN04275158, study PRJNA302643) | Fungus metagenome, whole genome shotgun sequencing project. | isolation source: fruitbody | host: Mallocybe terrigena | place: Sweden | collected 2013 | reverse complement strand
ACTTTCGTCAAGGATTGTCGCGCTATCTGCGAACATGGTAGATGGACTGGACGCGATGCCAAATTGTGGAAAGTTGATAATCCGCCTTTCTTTAACGAAGATAACGGTTGAAAACGTCGCAATGTAGCATGGTGAAGGTAGAATCTAGTGATATATTGCATATGATATTGCAAGGTGAGTGAAAGTTGCCGAACGTGACATAATCTAGGGTCACTGAAGTTGGGGTCCAGATAAATACTAATAGACACAAAGCAACCCCTAACGTAGGCTTTACTTTGCTATATACAGGTATGTTTTTACACCAAAAATAATGAGTTTAAGGAGTGCATTCTGTGCATGCAAGGGCCTCCTGATTTTGGAACGGTCAAACCGAGTACTTTTGAATGATTATTTTCTATTGTGGATTTCAAGTCAGGGTTGCTTTGTGTTTATTTGTCTGATGTCCTTTATGCAAACCGCTCTAAGACACATGAAGGAAAGTTATTTTTTCTGTGGTTTTACTTATAAAACGACTTTTTAAGCAGGTTGCAGTGGAGGGATGTTGTCACGGCGAACTTGACGCCATTTACAATCATATTCAACATTTGGAGAAGCGACATAGTTACAAGATCGACCTTCTTCTGATTTGCGGAGACTTTCAAGCAGTCCGCAACTACCAAGATCTGCAATGTATGGCAGTTCCGGACAAGTATAAACACATTCAGAACTTCTACAAGTAAAGCCGACCCTGCATCTATCTTTGTTCCGGCTTTTAACTGTTCTCTACTTTAATATCAAAGGTATTACACTGGAGAAAAGCAGGCACCACTCTTAACGATTGTGATTGGAGGGAATCATGAAGCTTCGAATTACATGTCGGAATTGTGAGTCTTCTTTTCTTTAAATCTGGTCAATAGGCCTTTATCAAGGGCAGGTATCACGGCGGTTGGTTGGCTCCAAAGATATATTTTTTAGGTTGTGCAGGGTCCGTACTGGTAGACGGAGTAAGGATCGCTGGTGCGTCTGGTATTTTTAACCATCACCACTTTTCCCTCGGTGAGATGATATTTGCTACATTATCATTCAAGACATTTTTCTCATCATTATTGTTCTAAGGTCATCACGAAAGAGTTCCCTATAACCCCAGTTCCATACGCAGTGTTTACCATATTCGTGAATACAATGTCCGCAGACTGTCTCTGGTAGATAATCTTGCCCTATTTCAATTAATTTTTTTCGATCGCTTACTTTCACAGCTCCCTTCCACTCGCATCTTTCTATCACATGATTGGCCTCGATCCATCGAGCGATACGGAAATCTCAGTGATCTGTTGAGGCGGAAGAGATTCCTCAAGGATGATATTCAAAACGACAGACTGGGTTCGCCTCCTCTGATGGGTCTTCTGTGCAATCTCCGGCCAGAATGGTGGTTCTCCGCCCATCTACACGTACGATATGAGGCATCGGTCATACATGACACGCCCCAAAACCCTAATTCACCATCCGCACACAACCCCGATGAAATCCAGATTGTTGATGATGACAGTCCACAACAACTTAACTCATCGTCCAAGCCCCAACAAGTCGAACCAAGTAACCCCGATGAAATCAGGTTAGACGACGAAGAACAAACAGTCGATCAACTGCCCCTCATCTCACCTCCGGCTCAGACAAGATTCCTTGCTCTTGACAAATGCTTGCCTAATCGCCAGTTCCTTGAGGTAACCTAATCTGCCTATGTCGCACCGTTGGAGGATTCATCTTTATTACAGGTAATCGATATTGAAACTCCTCAAAGCCAACGGTCATCGAGCAACAGGAACCCCTCACTTTCGTTTGACCCCGAATGGCTAGCAATCACCCGCGCCTTCCAACCCTGGTTCTCCGTAATCCAACAACAACCGCCGTTCCCAGAAGAAGCAGAAGCCAGAGCGCACGTCGCCCGAGAACGCGAATGGGTTTCCAAGAACGTCAAAACCAATGACGATGGCGAGATTCCTGTATCGAGTTATCAGACCTTTGCTATGACGGCGCCGGGTCCAGGAACAGAGAGCAGCAATAAGCTCAAACAACGTAAGAGTTTAGAACTAACCCCGGAGGAATATTTTGACTTACCGAGCCCAATCTGTCTCATTTCCTTGATTTAGCGCCATGGTATAAAAACCCTCAGACAAAAGCGTTCTGTTCTATGCTGGTCATGCCCAACCTCATCGACCCACCTTCAGTTTCAACAGGAAGATCGGACCGTCCCAGCAGTCCACGTCGCGTCATCAAGACATAGCCTTACTTTAGCGGTAATACATAATATTGTCTGTACTTTGTTTTGTATTTTATGACGATTTTCCATATATAACACTGTTCGGATGGATAAACTTGCACAGAATAGTTATTAGCTTGAAGTCAGCAACATAGTACTTACAACGTCGGACAGACGCATGTACTCTATTCATTACTTCTCATAACGATGCTCCTCTACCTGGAGTGAGCCCTCAAACAACTTCTGTCGCCGAGCCCTCGATGCCACTGCCGACCGACTCATCCCTTCGCCCGCTTTGAGGTCCGTTGAACTTCTGCAAATGAATCCGAGTCAGATTCTGAATTGCCATGTCCACTTGATTGAGTTGGATCTGATCTCTTGCGCTTTGCGAATGGGTCTAAGCATTTCGGGTGAGGTGCAAGTCAGTAATGTCCTGCACATCTGACTGATTGCACAGAGGTGATATACAGTTGCTTGCAATCATAGAAACGCGGTTCAGGCCCAGAAAGTAGGAGTTTTCTGTCTTTCCTACAGTTGCAAAAAAAACAATTAGCGTGTTTTTATCTACTTCAGAGATTGAGGGTCAAAATATGCTGCGGTTGTCCAACGACTTACAGATTTAAGGTCATAAAACGATGTGAATTGAAATTTTCAAATAGAACTTATATTTCCATCAGAGCTTTCACGGTTTATTGCAGGCCTCCCCCGAGGGTGCAACGAAGTAGTCCTATGACACGGGTAGCCTGCGTCATTGTGTGAGAAAGGACAGAAACAAGAACAAGAACGAGTGGCGACTAATTTAAGCGAAAAACAGGCTCGGCATTTTTGGGATATCCGTATCAAGAAAAAATGCAAGTAAGGATTGATCGATGGGTATAAGAGAGATATAGGTCTGAGAATCGAAAAGCAAAAACCAGATTAGAAAGCCCTTCCGTCCCTTCCCAAGAAATATTTTCCTATTAGTAGCCAACAAGGGAATCAACAGACGAGAAAGGCATTTCCACTATGGGGCATGCGGCAGATAAAGAATGCAATTATCGTCTGCCAGTGCCCCGTCCGTAACCAACTTGAAGGTTCTCTAGTTCTGCTTCGAGTTGCTTGATGGCACTGTGAGCCATCTCGAGGTCCTTGTTCAAACGGTCCCTCTCTGCGATCAACTGCCGACCAGAAAAAGAGACATTAGGGTCATGCATCTAGGGGAAAACAATGGACTACTAAACGTACGTGTTGCTCCCATTGCCTGAATCTCGCTTCCTCGGACTTGACTTGCTCCGTAAACTTCTTCCTCAATTGTTCTTCTTCCTCCTTGAACTTTGGGTTGTCCAACTTCTTGACCTTGGCTTCGCCGAACTTTCTCGTCTCCATTTGAGTCTGCCTATAGTTCTCGTAGTGTAGCTCCTCTGAAGTTGAAATAAGATCCAGCATATGTGTTCGGATGAGCAGTGAACGAAGCTTTTTGAAGTCGCAGTGGTTTTCGTTCTCGACTATACAATTTGCTTTAAATAAAGGACAGGGATGAAAAGAAAGAGAAGTGAACCTTCGGCAACACCCCATATGTACTCTCGGCCCTTAACTACGCGTCCATCGAGCGTCTTTACGTCTTCAGTAGACCCAATGATGGAGAATGGCATGGCGTCGACCAGATTACGAGCGAGTTCGGCGTTCTCGTCGTCATCGATGGGCGGAGAGTAAATTCGAATTCCCTGAGCCGCAATCACCTCACGAATCTGCAAGACAACACGTAAGAGTATGAGTTAAAAGCATAAAAATTAGATAAGCTTGCCACGTACACGGTGCTTGAAGGTGAAGAGATCATTCTGAGTCAGGGTGTCGGCTTTGGCGATGACTGGAATGAGGTTGACGCGAGTGCCAAGGCGTTTCATTATCTCAATGTCAAGTGGTTTCAATCTGTCGGTTAATAAAGATGAAAAATGGCTATAAAGAGAGAAATAAAGACTGACGTGTGACCAGTAGGACGAATGAAGTATAAGCAAGCATGGACACGGAGGTCAATTTTTTCATGCCGCTCGGGTTGTTGCTCCTGACGCATGTACGCTTCATGCTGGTCGTCAATGAATTCGACGATAGGCAGCCAGGAGTCACGATTGTTGACGTAGTCGCCAAAACCAGGGGTGTCAATGACGGTGAGCTTGACCTTGAATTGACGTTCCTCAAGCTCAGCCTTAATTATTTCAACCTCGGTGAGCTTGTCGAGCTGTTTGTAGTGACGTTTATTGTAGTTTTTCGCGGGCGACAGTTCGGTGGAAAAGAGGGTGTTGATCAAAGTCGTTTTACCCAAACCTGACTCGCCTGTTCGGGTTTCATAAACGAATTGGCCTTCACAGAGGGAGTAAAGAGCTACACACCGACAACCATAATAGTGAAATGGGCGCCACGTTTGGCGACAATTTTATGCCTCTGTCAGTGATTGACGCGTCAATGAAATAAAGGAACTGTTGAACTGCTCTGACCTGGTTTGGGAGATTGGCAATGCCAATGCCGTCGAAAGGAGTAGGAATAGTGGTCATTATAGATGAAATGGACGTCAGAAACAACGACTACGTTGACGAGTGAGAAACGCAAAAATCGTCTGAGAAGAGACTGTTTATACTTATTTTGAAGTGGCACTGGGATCTTGAGTCGAACACAAATAAGTACATTTCAACGACTTTAGTATTCTGGGCTCAGTTCAAGCTTCAAGCCCAGTGAAAACGCGCTCTGGGGGGATCAGGAAATATCCGTGAGAAGCTGAGTAGGTCGGGTTAAGGATTCATTCCTGATGTGGTCAGCCGTGCTCAGAAAAGGGCCGCTTTCCAGATGTTTTTCTGGGTCTATCGGAACAGATTGTAAAGGAGGAATTCAATTGTCCATTTTTTTCTGAGATTTTCTGATGTGGTCTGTCCCCAGCAGTACAATTATGGACTCTACCCAGATTCTATCTGATACTGTCTGAGCTCTTCTGGTCGGAGCAGCACAATTATGGATTTCTATACACCAACAATACATGCGATTCTGGATTCTATCTGATGTTGTCTGAGCTCTACTGATCTGATCTGAATGGTTTCTATGATTCTAATGGAAGCGCTGATGTTATCGAATATTAGCCGTTGCTATGAGAGTCGGATCAACTGACGTGCACCAAGTTGTTTTCAAGGACCTCAAAAAATCTCGTCTCGGCGCATTCAAGTTGTTCATGGCTCATGTTGTATTGACAGTGCTGAGGGTCGTGCGGGTTTTCTTTGCCTGGGCTTCTTCCGTCTTCTTCTGTTTGGCAAGTTCTTCATATTTCTGAAACGAATGTAACATATTTATCTTTTCGATGAAGTGTCATTGACTTTACTTACCTTCTTAGTTTCCTCATCGAGATTGTCAAAGACCTTCTTGAACTCAGCGATAGTCGTAGCAGGGTGATCTTTGAGAAAATCGATGGCAAATAGGTTGCTGCGCGTTTTTCAGGGTCCAGTGACAGCACCAAGCAAAAAAAAACAAACCGTGTCGTTAGGGTTTTCCCTGGTTCCATCGGCTTCCCCTTCTTCGTTGGTTTGCTCGTCGGTTGATCGTTTGGAGAAATTATGGTCTGAGGAACCTCAGTCGGAGGTTTAGGAATTGACAAATCGCCGCTGCGGGAATTGAATAAAGTCAAAAATATATCGGGATTCGGGAATAAGCATACAACATATCCGACTAAAACAACATTAATCTCAACACAAATGAGTAGAAACATGTTACATACTTCTCGACGTGGAAGGACCGCATTTGTAGAAATATCTTGCGATGATGCAGAGGACAAAGGTAAGGGCGGTACGGCGGCATTGGCACTATTGACGACAGGTGGTGATACACCACCAGAAGTGGGAGCCCTGTTGGGAGCTGCATCATAGGTTACTCGAGAATATTTTACGAAATAAATTGACAACATACTGGCGGTTTGAGCCATCTCACCAGACACAGACCCACTGGCAGTGTTCGTAGCCGAAAAAGCACTGGGCGTGACCGAAGTAATCCCAGCAGACTGCGGGAAGGTAGAAGCAGCCGTGCGGTTCGTTATAGCCTACGACAGTTAGAAATTATCAATTCAAAATCAAAGGTGAAAACATTCCCTACCTGCCGCTCGTCCCCAGCACGAAGGGGCAAATCTCTAAGCCCATCTTTCGGCACCTGAGACTGTTGAGTACTCAGAGTAATCCCAGGTTGACCACCCTCAGTCAAATTTGATGCAGATTGCTCGATCGGAGGAATAACCGGGGAGGCAGTAGCATCCATGTTTGGAGTCGGACCAGTTGGTCCATGTCGAACAGTTGTTGGATTGTTGTTGTTGTTGAGGTCGAGATCGATGATATCAACGTTTTCCGGCAGACCAAGATTTTGAATCTTTTTTTTCTTTCTCTTATCTTTTCGGCTGTGTTCCGTGAAATCTTCATGATCAGCCTTACGCTTGGTAGCTGTCTGGATCGAAGGCTTTGCACCTAAAATAATACGTAAGAGGATGATTCCAAGCAACAAAGTCAGATTTAGAGTTATACGAGTGAGACGCCTTGCATTCCGGACGTCCTTAACCCAGTCAGGATACTTTTCAGTCGCAAATGCTTGCACTTTCCAATCGCTGTCGCACCATCGGAACTCAGAGAATTCATTTCGCATTGAGTTGCTGAAAAATGCGGATGCCTCTGTTGTCCGCAAACCCCAAGTTGTTGGATCCTGACGATAGCGGTACAATGTGTTGAAAAGTTCTCGAGCCTTGGCTGACATAGTAGTGATGCGCTCATCACCCACCGTTTGGCCATCTTCGTCTGTGATATAATCGAATCTGTCATAATCTTTACCTCGCTCATCAAAATCCTTCTTATGGCGCTTCCACTGTGACTTGAACCAATACTTAACATCGTCGTAGTCTGCCTGAACGCACGATGTGGGTGGGGATGGAACAACAAGACCATCTTGGACTTCTTGGCGAGCAGATGGGCCAGATGTGAATGGAATTGTTGCTCGAGAATGAAGCAGAGACTGAATAAACCCACTGAAATATGAAATGGTAAGAACAGCGCATATATGCTCTGAATTAAACAGGACTCACTTCTGGCTATCGACTTGGCCTTGCAGCTTGTTAAAATTTGAAAATATTGCCATATATGCAGGATTTTGAGCACGCATCAACTGTTCCTCAGTAGCCTGCGACAAAATGTGAAAAAACAGTTGATCGTCACAGCCTAGTTTGCCACTATTGCCATGTGAGTCAACTGTTGGGAATATGTTCTATAAATTGGATCAAAATATCAAAATCTACGAAGAGGGTTTGCAGTTGCACACAGTAGATGACATATTTGCCTTGCTAGAATTGCTGAAGGCCGTCTGAGGCCAAGGACCAGTATTTTCACCAGTCGTAAGAGGCTGTCCAGCAAGAGAAAAATAATCGGGATGAGAACGTTGATGAGTCCACTGGGATTGCTCAAAACCAGACATGCTTGGAGGATGGAATGTGTCGTCAAACTTGATTGAAACGTATAACCAATATTTGTGCATATTTATCAAGCCATTCCCGACTGCGAGCGACAAATTATATCTGGAATTTTAATGAGTAGCTTCTAGTACATCCAACCATTACTAAAAAAAAAATGACAGCACTAAGAACAATTATGTTAGATCTTTCATTCTGACTGCTGAGAAATAGGATCTGTATATCCTGTGAGTTCCGTATCATCCAACCCAGATTTTTCCACAACAAACCAGCGATCGTCTTCATCTGCAGAAAGTTTAGGAAGAGGTTGCATTGAAACCACGGACATGATTGATGAGATCGAAATGATGCGCAAATCAGAATCACCACTATATGAGCAAGCCCACAGTGCATGATGTGAATCCTCAAGTAGGTCAGCATCTGGAGGGCTATACATAGAAAGAAGAGCATAAGGAACGAGATTTTGTTGTGCATTTTCGATCATGAAGTAAAACTGAACTTCGCCAAACTCAGTTGTGTCATCGATTTTTATCTGAAATGACTGAATAATTTTGGTCAATTGTAAAACAAGAATTGGCATACCTTTACATTACGTGAATTTCTTGTATTTATCCTCCGACCTTTCTCTGAGAACACACTTCGTGCAACTTGGCCATTAGGTAGCATTAAGCGGCCCCATCTGTGAACGCGAGAAATATTGAACTTTGCATAAAATACTGTGAGTTGTTGACCAGCCAATTTGATCGTATAGCGATCGCGTGGTCGAAGGAGGGCAAGATTGTTACCACACCCATGAGAATGCTGCGGAAGTGTGGAACTTAATTTGGGATCAAGTTCTGGATAGATACTTTGCAGAGCATTTATTTGCGATCTTCGAACGGCTATCTGACAAAGATTTCCAAAAATATTGGAGGGTTGCCGTATGTCCTTGCCAAGGTCACCAATTGCACGCTCCATCGGGAATTGATTTACATAGGCACCGGGTCCTGCACGTGTGCATTCTGGGGCTGTGTGTAGAAGAGTATGAAGGCATGGACGGCAGAAATGGAGACGGTCGACACGCCGTTGGTAGTATAGGTGCTCAAACTCCTCGACAAACTGGGTCAAGTGTGAATGAGCTTCTCGAATTTGATGTCCATTTATACTACGCTGAATCACGATCCGAACGCCATGGGCTAATTTGCAAAAATTTCGCCAATACTTTCGAGGGAGAATCGTCCGGAATAGTGCAGGACCAAGACCAAAAATATAAAGATAATACTCTGTTGCCTTGTATCCACTCGAAATCTTTTCTGCGGGGTTTCGGGGGGGTCGATGGAAAGATGATGGGAAGTATGGGGTTGCCGCAGCCACAAGTTTACCATGTTCAACCCAAGTATCATCAGTGAGCACAGCCCAGTCCCAAGTTGCCTTGGAGTCAGTTGGATCACAGCGGAGTTGTCCGCGCCAGAGAGGAATCAGTAGCTCGCCAAGATTAATAAAGAGAAGATGCATGAGATCAACCGTAAAACATTTTGGTATGCCAAGCATGAGTTTTGGATTCAAACCACTAAGAATCGATGGTTTGCTTATCCCAGTTGTCTTGCGATTTCGCTCGTAATCAGTCTGGTCTCGAGAAGCGATGACCTTGGCCAGACCTGCTTGATAAACCTCTGGTGATGGTCCCTGCGGATGACGACGAAAATCATAGTCAGGATGTTTGCAATCAGTCACAGCATAGTTGTTGGGACATAAATGGGCAGCACAATAATGGCCGCTGGATGGCTTGTGTCGTCCCTTCATATCACAGCCAATCCGACAACCTTGAGCACCATGATGTCCAACACGGCCATCGAGTTCTATCAAGCCAAGCGCATCAGCACTACCAAACATAAAAATAACACGAGACAAGATTGTCTGTTGCTTCAATTCATCCCAGATGCGCATTCCTGCTCCATTGTTCTCGCGTTGGAGGGCAGAAAGGTGAAAGAAATTGCGAAAAAGAAATGAGTCGATGTTTTTGGGTTTATTCGGCCCAGGTATAACAACCGCGGGAAGAACGTGTTTCTTTTTGTATCGAGTCGTAGGGTCGTAGTCATTTACAATCCAAATAGCAATCCAAGTGTCAGATTTCTTGTTCTGGTAAAGTTGGGCACCATCAAGTGAGAACGAGACCGTAAAGTCATCAGCAGAGAGTGTGAGATCAGTTGCAAGCTTGCGGAAATCACTTCCACAGAAAACATCATCGTAAACACGATCACTTGCATTTTCTAGAGAGTTGTAAGTCTCGAAAATTTCCTTCGTTTTTCGGTCGCGGTAGGAGAGTGCAGCCGAATTTGAAGCAGAACATCGAAGCGCCTGAAGTTGTGGTCCAAGAGGAATTGTACAAACCTGTTGCTGAGGAACCTTTTTTCCAGACTTTGCCAGTTTGTCTGAGTTATATCGAGGCGCAGAACATTCAGGACACTGCTGAAGGTCAGCCCAGGGCCCAACGAAGGCCATGCATGAATTGATGCACATATCATCAACAATTGAGTTGACACCAGTAATACCCGAGACCAACTTTTGTACAGAGTAGTAGGAGAGCAGGTTGACGGTAGGAAATCGGCATATTATGGCCTCACGGACAGAATGGTATGTGGCTTTTGAAGCGTTGTTGCACGCAAGGAAAAGGTCCAATGACAAACGTGTATCTGGATCCGAAATGTCGGGCAGCTCAGAGATGGGATGTCGGAGCCTCTTGAGCACATCCTCATCGAGTTTATCTTTGTCTAGAGTTGCAGACGCTATTTCGCGAATAAGATGCTGGGTAACGCAGATATTCTCAATACGTGACATTGTCGTCTCCATGTCCTCAGGCTCCGAGTCTTCCCCGTCTGTTGGATTTGATGGAGGTAGTTCGGCCTCCTGATCAAGACGTCTCAGGATGGCTGCCCGAGTAAAGTCTTCATCAGAACTTTCTTCTGAGTCCGAGTTGTCTGTACTGGTCGTCTATTTTGAGGTTTTTATCCTATGTAATATGTATCATAACACAAAAAAAAAACCTTTGGATTATGGTGATTGGACTGTGAGCCGTCCTGATATTCCTCTTCACTTTCGGCTTGGTCCTAGGAAGAGGATGGATATAAGGATTTCCACTACTGAATCTTTTGTTTAATAATCTTATACCTTGAAAAATCCATTTTCCACAGTTTCCTGATCATTCCCTAACGTGTTACAGCTAGCAGTGCTGGTATCCTACAATGTCATTTAGTTAGATTCAAAGCGGCATTGTATAATAACTTAGTAACTGCCTTACGCGCGTATCAGTTTCACTGCGACTTCGCTTGTGTGGTCTACCCCATTCTGTTGTCCCATCGGATGAATCAGGTTCTGTTTCCTCAGAACCACTTGATTGCGAACGCTGCGAGGAAACACGTCTAGAGCTCGTTTTAGTTTGTGTTCTCTGCCATTCCAAAAAATCTGTGGTTTTGATAATATTTTCATTTCGAGCCTTGGCACGATGTTTCCGCTTGGTGCGTCTGCTTCTGAATGCACCGTTACATTTCTCACAATAGCAAGGGACTTGAATTGCAGATTTTTTTTCCATCTGTTGTTACTGTGATAGTCAACAAAATGAGCTCTAAAACTTTTAATCAAAAAGTTATGATATACTAGGTAGCTACCTAGGTTGTATGAAATGACAAAGGCAGAGCAACAATACCTCACGTTCGTGTAGCGCAAAGTACAAAAGTTGGGATCATTACGTCAGAGTGTAATCTGCGGAAATCAGGATTTTTCCAGTGCAGCCCAGAATTATGGAAATGGCACCGAAGGAATCAGCTCTAGCCAGCTCAGCCCACCATCCTCCTGATCCTTCCAGAGCGCGTTTTCACTGGGCTTCAAGTTCCATTGCACTCAACGCTTTTTCTGAAGTGCTCAACAATTTATTTATTTACTTACATAAAAGCGTCAGCTTTTCATTGGACTTTTTCATACGTGCGAAAGTTTGTCACATGACTCAATTCTTTATATGTGCTGCGAAACGCCATCTGCAATACCTTGACTCGAAAATATGTCACACAGAACAAATCCATACCTGCCTTCCAATGAACCGCTGTATGGCTGGGTACCACGGATGGTAAAGGGGGAGAGCGTGAAGAAAGCCTTGGTATTTTTGATCATTTCGTATCTTTATTTTTTACATACTGAAGTTTTCCCAAGGAAGGCGATATCAACCCATTTACCAAGGAACCCTATTCAAAACAATACAAGACCATCTTGGAAGCTCGAAAGAAGCTGCCTGTCTTCGCGCAAATGAACGAGTTTTTGCAGATCGTAAGTAACGGTGTTTTACGCTTTGAGGAGGGGTTTGAGAAATCCTGTTCTTAGTGATTGGCCAACCCTCCTCTGCGGTCACCTTCTTTCTTTTCCCAGGATTTTCAATGTAGATGGAAAACTAACGACGGGTTTTGACCTTAGTTCAATGAAAACCAAGTTGTCGTCATGGTCGGAGAGACAGGATCAGGGAAAACGACTCAGTACGCCCTCTCTTGAGCATTCGAGACTTTATTTTAACTTGTACGCTCAGGATACCCCAGTTTGTCGCTTATTCTGACCTTCCACACGCAAGAGGTAAGGTCGTTGCCTGTACACAGCCAAGGCGAGTCGCAGCCATGTCAGTAGCAAAACGGGTAGCCGATGAGATGGATGGTGAGTCATTTCAACTGTTCATCGTTTATTGATTTGCTCAAGTCTTTTCGTTCTTAGTGCAACTTGGAAGACAAGTTGGCTACTCAATACGTTTTGAGGACATGACAGAACCTGGAACCACATTCTTGAAATACATGACCGACGGTATGTTGCTTCGCGAGGCAATGCACGACCCTTCATTGGAACGTTATTCCACCATCATCCTTGACGAAGCTCATGAACGAACACTCGCAACCGATATTCTCATGGGCCTACTCAAAGGAGTCGCCAAACGGCGTTCCGATCTCAAGATCATCGTCATGTCGGCTACACTTGACGCACTTAAGTTCCAAAAGTACTTCAGCATCCGCTCCAACAGCAACGCGCCTTTATTCAAAGTTCCCGGTCGCACTCACCAAGTCGAGGTATTCTACACTCAAGATCCCGAACCAGATTACGTTGAAGCCGCCATCCGAACTGTTCTCATGATTCACAGAGCCGAAGATCCTGGCGACATCTTACTGTTCCTCACTGGAGAGGAAGAAATCGAGGATGCCTGTCGAAAGATCAAACTGGAGGCAGACGACCTGGTAAATCAAGACCCGGAATCAGTCGGACCGCTTCACTGTATTCCTTTGTATTCTTCGCTTCCCCCTCAGCAACAGCAACGCATTTTTGATCCTGCGCCTAGCCCGCGCATATCCAATGGTCCGCCCGGCAGGAAGGTGGTCATCTCGACCAACATTGCGGAAACCTCCTTGACAATAGACGGCATCGTATACGTCGTCGATCCCGGTTTCTCCAAGCAGAAAGTGTATAATCCCCGCATACGTGTCGAGAGTTTGCTTGTTAGCCCAATTTCTAAGGCTTCCGCCCAACAACGGGCTGGGCGTGCTGGACGTACGAGGCCTGGGAAATGCTTTAGGTTATATACGGAAAAAGACTTTATGAAGGAGTTGGAGGAGCAAACGCATCCGGAAATTTTGAGGAGTAATTTGAGCAATACTGTTCTTGAACTAATGAAGCTTGGTATTAAGGTATTGTGCCTTCCTCTTGAACTGGCATTTGTTTTCTTATCACAATATATCATTTTCATAGGATCTTGTCACTTTTGATTATGTTGATGCCCCTGCGCCTGAGACGCTCATGCGTGCTCTCGAATTATTGAACTTCCTCGCTGCTCTCGATGATGACGGCAACTTGACTCCACTCGGAGGTCTCATGGCTGAATTTCCTCTTGATCCCCAGGCGAGTTTTCTCCACCTCTTTTGTGATGGTTCTGAATTTCCTACCCAACTGATAGATGGCGAAAATGTTGATTGTCAGCCCTGAATTCAAATGCAGTAACGAGATCCTCACAATTACTGCAATGCTTTCTGGTATGTCTTTACGCAGACCTGTATCTTTTATTCGTTGATATTTTACATCACAGTACCTACCATCTGGCTGCGTCCGCCCAACCAACGAAGAGAAGCAGATGCTGCCAAAGCTTTGCTGGCCGTCCCTGATGGTGACCATTTGACCTTACTGAACGTATACAATCAATATATGTTGAGTATGCAGATTTCATACTATTTTACATTGAGACTGCTAACCGATTTCAAAGATCAACAAGATAGGAACTGGGCGTGGACAAATTACCTCTCACAACGTGCGCTGCAACAAGCTGAAAATGTTCGTGGTCAATTACAGCGTATCATGGAAAGATTGGATATCGATATCATTACCCTTGGCGACACGACGAAGTTGTACATTCAAGTTCGGAAAGCCCTGGTCAACGGCTTCTTTATGCAGATTGCCCACAAAGAGGGCGAGAAAGGCAATTATCTTACCGTCAAAGACAATCAGGCATGTTTCCCTTCAATCAACTTCTCGAGATGTTTTTCCTGATTTTGATGAATTTCCGTGTCCGTCAATTTGACAGGTCGTGGCACTGCACCCTTCTTGTGGATTAGATATACAACCCGAGTGGGTTCTCTTTAATGAGTTTGTCCTCACGACTCGGCCATATATCAGGACTGTGTCGGACGTGAAAGCAGAGTGGTACGTCAACCCATCAAACTTTTGATCCTGATATTTAAACTTTTTTCCCTTTCTCTCATGTAGGCTTATCGAGCTCACTGCGAACTATTTTGACCTTGCGTCGTTTCCAGATGGAGAAACGAAGAGCGCACTTCAGCGCGCTTGGACAAAGAGGGCAGGTGGTAAGGAACCCCCGCGAGGAGATGGTGCCGATGTACGGTCGAAGAAAAACGGTTCGAAGAGGAGGAAGACTGATTCGGGAAAATTAGACGGTAGGGATTGAGCACATGCGTTCGGTACCATAGCCCCACATATCTCTGAATATTATAACGGCCTTGCATTGCCGTTTTTTTTTGGCTAATTGGTCTCTGTTACTTGAGATTGCTATCGAACTGACTTCCTCGATGATGATAAGTCGATAATCATGGGTCTTGATCTTAAGGCGAGCGCCGTTCTCCGTTGCAACTCTTTTTTTTTCCATCTAGCTGCTACAGATTGCAAAAATATGGATGGTCAGCCCCTGAATTAAATCTATTCAAATGCAATAATGTATTCTCACAATTATTGCAATGCTGTCTTTACACAGAACCCTGATCCGTTACCGTAAATGTTTTACCCGTCCACACCAACCAACGAAGAGAAGGCTCGCGACTGATCGAAATCATATGGCCATCAAAACATGATGGGGCGTGGAAGAAAACCAAACAGCCAAAAATGTTTGAGAGCGACAGCAAAGTCGATCTCCTCTGGTGAACCAAAGAAGTTGTCAGTGTTTTGTAGAATGTGAAGCCGTCGTCTTATGCAGATTTTCCATAAGCCTGTTATCAAAGACAATCAGGCGTGTTCAATCATTCCTTTCATTGACGTCTGAAGAACTTCTGCTCCCGTTGTCTTAATGGGTCGTGGATCGGCGCCCGGATTGTGGATTGGATACTATTTGGATACTTGACCTGAGTGATGAGTCTGTACTTGCAACGATTGATTATATACAACGTCACTCATACTTTTTTTACCTTAAAGTTCCAGAGGGAAGAATTCGATCCACTCGATGATTGAGCATTTGCCTTAGACTATAACTGACACTGCCGTTGCCATTTTCCATTCACTTGTCTTTGTGACTCTATCCTTTCCTGTAATCAACTTTAATGCCTTATTTAACAATACCGTCACTATCTGGTGCCACCAAGCACCCAAGAATTTAAATTTGCTGGAGCTGAAATTAATATATGATAGGGATATACGTCTATTTTGGTCGATTTTAATGAATGCTCAAGTCAAGACGTAGTTGATGGACATTTTTTCAGCAAATATTTGGCGAAAAATAGCATAGGTACCTATACCTGCAGCCTGAGTCTTCGAGATGTTTCTCAGAAATATCGGTCAAAGAACACATGCAATCACTTAACCATATATTCGAAAAAAAATAAACTAGTTCAGGATAGCATATCAGAGTTGCAATTACACCTGACGCCAGGTAAATTTTGGCCAAGGGCCAAGCAACTATAGTAACTCCAAGGGGTAAACACGATACCTGCGCCCAGAAAAGGTTATGTAATTCCCGATGCGGAAATATAGCGAGTGAGGAGGACCGCAGTAAGTCAGTGAGCACTCAAAGGCATTTACTTATTTTAGTAAGCCCAGGGGTAGACTTTTACCACTACGAATTATTCCGGTCTCCAAAGGGGCTATATTATAGATAGAGAGATCATGGAGCAATGATCAACTACTACAGAAGATGTGTGCTGAACTGTGGACCTTCAAGTTCATTGGAACTATCACCGTAGAAGAATTTTTATTTATGAGATAAAGGAGCGCTGGAAGTAAGGTACTTCGGAATTTCATCCAATTGTACCCAGTCTAATCTCTCAATCTCGAGTCACAATCAATCTTCCTTTAACAGTTCAACTAGCACTTCTTGTAGAGTCTCCTTGATGCACATCCCCTTTGAATCGTTCCTCTGGAAAAAACGCAAAATCGCAGCGATACTACTACTGGTAAGGGCAAAATTGAAAAGGACAAGTTAGTTGTCAAAGGCTGTGTGGGAGATATAAGCGTGAGAACATTAAATACCACCACACAACAAAAATCAAATTCGTCTTAGCCCAGGTCATCATGTAATGGTAGTACAGCTCGTAAGCGAAGGCTGCCTTCGGCAAAGTTTACACACCGTTTCTTCACTGTTCTACATCTTCCGCATGATACGATCATGTGGAGAATTACTCTTCTCTTGTTACACCAGTTGATGGATCATTTACACCGAGTGTGATACAGAAAATATCAAAAAGAGAACCTCAGGTAAACTGTCAGGGATTATTTGAAAGTTTATGTATATTTATGAACCTTTGTAAGTTCAAAAGGCAAGAAGATCATTTGCAGCCATAGTTTGGGATGAATCACAATAATGATCCGTGCTTGCTTTTGTGCAGGCTCCAAATCACGATGGGTTCGAATTTGATGCAAGGGGGCGAGGTTTCTCCATCCAATTTCTCCTTCGGTTCCAATGGATTGATTGATCTTGAGAACCAGACGGGCTACATAAATGACGATTCCACGAGCTAATCCCTTCACACTTGCTCAAGGTTTTCTTCCTGTTCGGACTTCCAACGATGTCGACCAAAGGCAAGCCGCCCTCTTACGATGAGGAGAAGCCGGAACACAGGGACCATCTTGACAATCACCAGGCTAGGTATCATCATTATCAAAGTCGATGAAAAGCAATTTAAACACCTTCTAGGATCCAGAATCCACTTCATGGTCTCTCAAGAGACAGGTTGATGCGGAAAGTGGAATCTTTCGTGAAGGAAAAAGGTTTTGAAGACAAGACCGAGCTATTCCAACGGGCTGCTGTGCTAGCTCAGAATCCTAAGGAATTCGAAACCATGTCCGAGCTCACAGAAGCGGACAAGGAGATAATTCGCCGCGAGACGACACGTTCGTATCAGTTTCATATCCAAGTTTCCGAGAGACTCACTTTAGCTATCCATCAATAGACCGCTGGAGTCTGCCGAAGGACTTGTATTTGACCGTTGTAATTTGTAGTTTAGCCGCCGCCGTCCAGTGGGCATTTTGTCCTCATAGTATTGGACTTTTACTGACAAAAAACATTGATTCGTAGGGGATGGGATCAGACGGGATCAAATGGTGCCAATTTGTCATTTCCAGATGCACTCGGCATTAGCCAGAAACCTGGACCGAATGCGAACAGGAATGATTGGATCGTAGGAGTGATTAATGCAGGGTAAAATCGAATTTATGCTCGACTTCGAACGACCACAGTCTCATTTTCATCATGGAACAGGCCTTACATTGCGTCCTGTCTGATTGGCTGTTGGCTTACTGATCCTCTCAATCACTTCTTTGGTCGTCGAGGAACACTCTTCTGGTGCGGTATATTCTGCATTTTCAGTGTCATTGGTCAGGGTTTCGCTCAAACGTGGCCACAACTCCTTGTGAGCAATGATTTTTTTCATCAATTCTCGTATTAACCATAGGTGATCTTTCCGTCATCAGGTGTGTCGTCTCCTACTCGGACTCGGCATGGGCCCGAAAGCCTCGACATCCCCTGTGTTTGCTGCGGAGAATGTACCTGCCAACGTCCGAGGAGGTCTTGTCATGTCCTGGCAGATGTGGGCAAGTGCCAGACCTTTCATCCTTTCTGCCCCGACAAACCTTTGTATTTACGCTTCGCTTTAGACTGCATTCGGTATCTTCCTTGGATTCGCTGCCAATCTAGCTCTGCAGAACACTGGTGACATCGCGTGGCGTCTCGAACTCGGTTCTGCTTTCATTCCTGCAGTGCCTTTGACCATTGGTATCTACTTCTGTCCAGGTACGTTGTTTCTTTAGACTCAAGAGCATATCACTGAAGGCAAAATTTAATCATTCCTCTTTTCTTTGTTTTTTTGACACGCGTTTCAGAATCGCCACGTTGGTACATGAAGAAGGGCCGCTACCTCGATGCTTACAAGTCATTCTGCCGCCTGAGGAACAGCGAGCTCCAGGCTGCTCGAGATATGTTCTACGTCCACTGCCAACTTGTCGAGGAATTCGAAGTCTTGAAAGGTTCTAATTATTTCTCTCGATTCGTCGAACTTTTTACCATTCCCCGTATCCGCCGTGCCACCCTTGCCAGCTGGGTTGTCATGATCGCTCAACAGATGTGTGGTATCAATATCATTGCTTTCTATTCCTCAACGATCTTCACGAACGCTGGTTATACTTCCCGACAAGCGTTGTTGGCCTCTTTCGGTTTTGGTCTTGTCAACTGGGTGTTTGCATTCCCTGCGATGTACACAATTGACACCTTCGGACGTCGGAATCTCCTGTTATTTACCTTCCCAAATATGGCTTGGACCTTGCTTGCTGCTGGATTCAGCTTCTATATTCCGGATTCAAGCAGTGCGAAGGTCCCTGTGATTGCTTTCTTCGTCTTCCTCTTTGCAGGTGGGTCTTTCATTTCCTTTGACCGCGTCTACGATTTGACATTCCCCTGTTAGCCTTCTATTCGCCAGGAGAAGGTCCTGTGCCGTTCACTTATTCGGCTGAAGTATTTCCTCTTACCCACAGGGAAATGGGAATGTGAGTTTTCCGCACTTTTCTACACGAGAACAGGCGCCTTACAAACAAATCTTATCAGGTCATGGGCCGTCGCGACTTGTCTTTTTTGGGCTTCCGTCCTCTCTTTAACTTTCCCTCGTTTGCTGAGTGCGGCGGGAAGCGTTGGCGCTTTCGGATTTTACGCTGGCATGAATGTCGTTGCGTTCATTATGATCTTTCTCCTCATGCCAGGTAACGTATTTTCAACTTCACTTCTCATTTGATACCAGGATTGAGTCACATTTGTTACACAGAAACGAAACAAAGGACTCTCGAAGAACTTGATTATGTTTTCGCCATCCCTACCTCGAAACATATGAAATATCAGGTCACAGAGTTCTTGCCTTACTGGATCCGTCGATATGTCCTGTTCAAGAAAGTCGAGCTCAAGCCACTCTATAATTTTGAGGAAGTTGAGTCTATCACCGTTTTTGAGAAGGGGGTCGGGCATTAGATATTAATATCTCCATTTCTTTCCACCATGAATGATTCTACTCCGTGCAATATGATGCCGGATTCAAATTTGTATTCTTAGCCTTTACATTCTGATAAATCATTTCTTCTCACGCTACTTGATCGAAACATTTTACCGCGTTTCACGATAAAAGATTGTGCTGTTCTGAAATATCCCAACTCACACCATTGAGGTCGTTGCAATGTCGACGCCAGAAGGGAAATACGAGATCATTACAAGGAGACTACAGGAAGTTCTCGGTGGAGATTCAATCAAAGCCATCCTAGCAGAAGGACGACAACCGAAATGCTACTGGGGTGTGTAGAATGATGAAAGGGAATGCATCTGCTCATTTGGCTCATTGATTCGTCCTTTTAGGCACTGCGCCGACAGGAAGACGTATGCATGATATTATCACGTTTGCAATTGGAAAGTTTTTTGACGAAATTGGTAGCGCACCTTGGGTACTTTGTGCCATTGACGAAGATCGCTGATTTTTTGCGGGCTGGCGTTCATGTACGTCCCGTTCACCTTATCGTGTGCCCAATTTCGCTGTATCCGTAGTCTTTGACTTTAAGGTTACGATTCTGCTTGCAGGTTAGCTTTGTGTTCGAAGCGAGTCGGTTTTTTTTTGCTCAATACCATTTAGATGTCCATGCATTCCTCGATAATATGAAGGCACCTCTCGAACTTGTTGCTCATCGAACGAAGTACTATGAACTTCTCCTCAGGACAGTCTTCACTTCACTTGGGATACCCACGTCTTCTTTGCGATTCGTGGAAGGATCCTCTTACCAGCTTACGAAAGAGTACAATATGGATAATTATAGGCTCTGTGCAACAGTCACAGAACACGATGCAAAGAAGGCGGGTGCAGAAGTAGTAAAGCAGGTCGAGAGTCCGATACTCAGCGGACTTCTATACCCGGGGTTGCAAGCCCTCGATGAACAGTATCTTGATGTGGATTTCCAATTCGGTGGTGTTGATCAAGTAATGCTCTATCTTTATGATTCAATTTTTTTTTACTTTATAGTCACTCACAAACAGTTTTTTGCAAGCGCAAAATATTTACATTCGCCGAACTTTATCTCCCTCGACTTGGTTATGCAAAACGGGCGCATTTAATGAACGTGATGGTACCTGGACTTGCAGGAGGCAAAATGTCTGCTTCGGACCCCAACTCTAAAATCGACCTCCTTGACACCGAGGACGTTATCCGGAAGAAACTAAAGTCAGCGTTCTGTGAGGAAGGGAATATTGAGGGCAATGGCGTTCTTGCTTTCGTTGAAGCGGTGCTTATCCCAATAAGTCAGCTTCGCCTGGAGAGGAATGTAGGTGACGCTATTCTCGAAGCTGGTCTAGGCGATCAACGACCTTTCATTTCGGATGATGCTCCACCCGCGACTGTTTTCACTATCGAAAGGGACCAGAAATTCGGTGGGCCCACGCATTACAAGAGCTTTGCTGAGATTGAAGAGGATTTCAAGGAGAAGAAGCTGCACCCAAAGGACCTGAAGACAACAGTTGCCAATGGAGTCGTTCGACTGCTCGCGCCAATTAGAAAAGCATTCGAGGAGAATGAAGAATGGCAAGAGATTGAAAAGTTGGCATATCCTGACCCTACTGCTAAAGTTGAGAAGAAGAAAAAGGTGAGTTGAATATCTTGCTAAGAATGATGATCTCACCAATTATCCTTTCAGGAAAAGGTGTACCACCCGCCGCCACCTGGTAAAGGGAGAAATGTCAAGTCCGCAACTAACAGCGTTGCCCCCGTGGCAACTCAGGCTGAGCCCGACATCGTCCACGCTACAGCCGAGACGGTAAAAAAACTTGACATTTCTGTCACGTAACGGGTTTTAAAATACGAATTCAAAAACAGAGATATGTTTAAAACTTGCCATACCGATACGTTACTTGTTAAGCGCCGAATCACACGTGATCAGACAAATCCATTTTCGGCATGTACCGCAGATATGCCTTTCTGACCTGAATGATGAACACTGGATATCCAATTCTACCGTCAAGGCCAATACAACCACACATCGCTACTATCTGCTCTAATAAACGGTGTAATGTTCCATTAGAATTTCCCGTGCCAAACCCACCACCTAGACCAGGAACTTTGTTGCAAACCCGATGCTTTGCTTGTCAAAATGTGTTGACACACGCATTTTACCCTGGACAAATACCCCCTTCCTCGAATTTTGTGAAGGAGTCAGGTCCAGGTACTCCGAACGGGGGTCACAAGACGACGCAGTCATCTTCGAGCACTGGGCCGGGAGGACCGCAGCCACAGAAGAAGGGTAGGAAGATTGGGACGCAAGAGAGGCCTTTAGAAACGGGATATTATGATATTCTTGGAGTTCCAGTTAATGCGGCGACTGATGACATCAAAAAGGCTTATAGTATGTTCTTACGCTGTCTTGTCGTGTTGGTTGACCTCTTACGAGTAAACTAGGACGACTCGCGATCAAACATCATCCTGACAAGAATCCTAATGATCCTCATGCAGAAGAAAGGTTCAAAGAGATAGCTATTGCCTATCAGACGCTATCTGATGATACCCTCCGGCGGAAATACAATGAGTTTGGTCCAAAGGAGAGTGCACCTGAAGGAGGTTATGTTGACCCAGAGGAGGTGTTTGGTGCCATATTTGGTGGGGAACGATTTGTGCCGATCATCGGAAATATTAGTTTGGCGAAGGATATGAAGAGCGCGTTGCAGGAAGCGGAGGAAACTGAAGAACTCGATGAGGGTAATGGCAAACTAAGGTTGAAGGATGCAAAAGGGAGGGATATCCTTTCTCCCGAAGAGAAGGCAAAGACGGAAGAAAAGGAAAGGATAAAGGCAGAGAAAGAGAAACAAAAGTCTGCAGAGGTGAGATATTTCCTGGTCGTCGGGGTGGGATCCTTACCATGATGTTTGCTAGAGAGCCGCCGTACGAGCTGAGCGGGTCGGCAAATTGGTCGTGAACCTTGAGCGGAAGCTTGGCATCTTTACAGAGTCGGCATCAGGGCCCAATGACCCTGATGTTTCAAATAGTTGGCTCACGATATGTCAAATAGAAGCAGAGTGCGCTGCGTTTTTTTTTTCCCCATGATTAAGCTCTCAAAAGCTCAAACATTTTCGCATAACTCGTTAGGGAATTGAAACGTGAATCGTATGGCCTAGAGCTTCTTCATACCATTGGATTTGTCTACGTATCCAAGGCAAAGCACCATCTAGCTACGAACCAGTCGTTTTTCGGCATGGGTGGATGGTTGCATAATGTGCAAGGCAAATATCATGTCTTCAGTGAAACGTGAGTATTCTCTGCTGTTGGCCGTTCAAGTCTGTTAATGTTACTCCGGTGTAAAAGTGTTTCAACGCTACGTGCGGCCATTGAACTCAAATCCGTATTCGACCAGATACAAGCTGCCGAGAAGGCAGGGAACTTGAGTCCGGAAGAGAAGAAACGGTTGGAGGAACAGGCTGCTGAGAAGGGTCTCCAAGCATTGTTCAAGGTAAGGGATTAAGATATTTAACCTTTCCAATGATAACATTTGTTTCCTGATCAGGGCACGAAACTCGAGGTCGAATCCATCCTTCGCGAAGTATGTGAGCGCGTTTTGGAGGATACGTCAATCTCGCGAGAAAAAGCTGAGCTGCGTGCTGTGGCACTGCAGTTACTAGGCGAGGCGTATACGAGCGTGAAGAAGGAAGAACCAAATCAACCTCCTGGTTCCAAGGGCTTTGGGGATGAATCAGAGTACGTCAGGGTTGATACGAAGAGCAGCAGGGCAAGGGAGTCGCAACCCCGTCATACACAAGATGGGAGGTGATAAAACTTTAGTGTACATGCAGAAGAACAGCTTTTCAGTGGGTATTCTAAGTTACTTTGTCCTCTCAGCTCTGCGAAATCGTATTTGTATAAACAACCTGGCTTTCCGCATCCACGACACGACTGGTTTGAACGACGGCGAAAGCGGTCGGGTTCCGTCTAAAGAGGCAATAATTCAACTGTTCAAGCTCTTACGGGGTGTCCGTGGGGAGTTCTTGGCTGCCCCGTACCCGTACCCGCAGAATTCCCGTCCCGCAACGACGGGTGCGGGATTCCCGCGAAATTCCCGCAGGCTCAGTTAATATTTAAATATATATAAAATATTTAATAAACACCCTTCGAAGTTCATTCGAAGGGGTAGGAGAGGATCTGAGCACGAAACAACACCAACGATGATGTTCAGCACACGTGGTAGGCAAAGAGAAGACGCCAACCACGAAACGACATGTCGTTTCGTGCTCGGCATGTGGTAGGGCGTGTGTGGATGACAATCTGATCGCAACTGCGGTGAATGAGAGGTAAGGAAATTCAGACAGATATACAAACAAGAAGGACGGGAAATTGTGTAGCTGTTCAGCGCTCAGCTCTCGTAGTTGACTATTGAAACCACTTTGACGTGACACAAGCAACGATATCAAAGACGACTCGGTGATGACACTTGTTGGCGACGAAAAGAATTTAGAGGCGTGCCTTCCTTATTTGGAAATATATATTACAGTACGGAACAGCATCTCAGCGACGTTGAACCTGCTATTTTAAAATCGAAAGACCATGGACGAAGAAGCTTTTGAATCATTGACGCGGACCATCCCCATCTTTCCCACATGACTTCCTCGTCTTCCCAGACATACTTGGTCAAGGTAACTCATATAGAGAACACCTGCTGGAGTCCAAACTCGCTGATGTAACAGACATGGATCGAAGTATCCAATTTTTTTCTCGTCAAACTATTTTGCGAGGTCTGTGATCGTCTTTGGGAGAGGGTCATTCTCCAGGTCGTTTGCCCACCTCAAGAGAACCTTTTTTGACAGTGCTTCCGGAACGTGAAGTCGATTGGGGTGTTGGCTATGGAGGCGGGCACAAAACGAAATTCGGAAGGGTCCAGGTCCCCCATTGTGGTGAATAAGAAAGTGGTGAAAAGTCACAGTTGTGAAGTCGAAACATCTCTCATTTCACATTCACGGATCGATCCGAAAACGAGCGTGTGGAATTATGGGCGCTTATTTGTCGACTCAAAGATCTGATAACAAAGACCTTTGCACACACGCAGTGGCTGCTTCGTGCGTGTTTCTTACTTTCCCAATACTTTCCAAGTTCCGTGAGTCTAAACTGTGAGGTGACCCATTATTCATACCCACCGTCCTATTTTGCACAGAAATGACACAGTTACATGATAATGCAAGTGTACAAGCGCCTGCGTATTTCAGCATCTGACACTTTTGATAACTGTCAGGACGGTTCAAAACCAAGTCATCCTAATACCCGCAAGCAGAATGCTGTGAGTCTGTGGAGTTTTTTTTCATTCGAGTCTCAAAAATCCAAATAACTTCTAGGATGGTGCGACTCCAAGTCGTCCCAAGCAGAACACCGCTGAGAATGTACGTCTGTTTGGTCGTGGACACGTCGCAAGGTTTAATCGTTTCAAATAACTTCCAGGGTGGAACAACTCCGAGTCACCCTAAGGGGAAGAGTGCTCGCATGCACAACATCGTCCTGTTCGGGGAATCGGGCGTGGGCAAAAGCTCTATCATCAACATGCTATTAATGGGCAAAGAAGTAGCCAAAGTTAATAATGATGGCAAAGCTTGTACGCTGGAGAACAAGGCCTATGAATTGAGTATAAACAACCTGGCTTTCCGCATCCACGACACGACTGGTTTGAACGACGGCGAAAGCGGTCGCGTTCCGTCTAAAGAGGCAATAATTCAACTGTTCAAGCTCTTACGTGAACTGAACGACGGAGTCAGCCTGCTTGTGTATTGCATGCGAGCACCACGGATAAGAGAAGCCGCGAAACACAACTGGAACTTGTTTTATGATGTCATATGTAGGAGGAAGGTGACGATAGTGATGATCATCACTGGATTGGAGAATGAAGAGAATATGGGTGGTTGGATGAAGAAGAGAGACAACTGGGACACATTCAAACAATATGGAATGCAACCTCACGACCATGCATGCATAACGGCAACTCGAGGCAAACAGAAGGATGGGAAATACACGTATCAGGAAGAGTACGACGAGTCCGTTGAGAAGGTGAAGGAGTTAATTACGGCGAATTATATGCCGAACCCGTGGAAGGTTGGGAAGGTAGAATGGCTCAAGGAAATTTACGAGTCGAAAGGCATTTTGTGTTGGCGAAGTAAAGCATTGGTTGAGGTGGCGCTCGGGGAAGCTCGAAGACTTGTGAATGAGTGTGGTATGACCGAAGCCGATGCAGAAAAGTTGGCGAAGGATTTCGAAGAAATCGATCGAAAATTGCCAAAATGAAATGTCATGATCGGCATCGCTGATCGCCGACGATATCGACCAAACAGCGATATTTCTGCAAATGTGTTACTTCCACGATAGCTTGTCCTAGCTTGCCTTACTTATGAGCATCTAATCAATAGTTTCTAATTTGGTGCAGCCGACGGGATCTCCGCTGTGGCTATGTCAGGTCTGCTGAGCTGATGACCTATGCGAGGAATCGTCAGGAATGAAGTGCGTTGCCCTATTCGGACAGCATTACGCATATGATGTCATAGACTACTCATTGTTAACATCATAGGGTAAGTAAGACGATCTTCTTTTCACAGCGGGTCATATCGAGAGAATTATGTTGGCATTACCAGGGGATACTGGAATGAACTCTCGGATGCCATTCTCTGGGTGTGAGTCCTAACAGACAAAGCCTGGCAGCATTCTAGGCTCACTGACAGATCTTCGCAGGCTGTTATTTTTCTACTGATCACCCCTCTCCCTAAACTAGTACACTTGCGGATCATCCTGCAACGTTTCAAGAAAGGTTCATCCTTGTGTTGAGGAATCTGCCGGTAACGTTTTCCCCCACAACCCCTCAAAACTCACATAACACCCTCCCGATCGCTCTTTCTTATTAACAAAAATGGCCCGCAGTACAGTTCACAGTTTGTGTTTTCCAGAATCCTTCTCTCGTACATTCCCCCTGCAGGAGCCCGATCCACGGTCTGATGCTAGACTTCATATGTCAGCCCTTGGAGAAACTGAGTCCTACCTGTTCCCCACTTGGGCTGCGATGCAACATGATTCTCCTCCTTCTCCTCCTATTCGATCTTCTAGGAGTAGTGTAATGAAGTTGGAGAATATCCTGAACGACGTCTCAATAGAATGTGATCCCCCATATCACTCTCGCAATTTCTGTGTATCTCCTGAACATTCAGAAGCTCAATACGAAGTGGATGTGAGTCTTTCCTCGTTTCGTTATCCGTATTTATTCATTTTTAAAAAACAATTTGGTAAAAAAAAAAAAGCCTATCCACTCTGTGACACATACGAGGAGTGTATCTCCCGTTGACCGGTTCGTCAAAAAGAAAAAAGTCAAGATGCATAAATGTCCAGAGTGTCAAAAAGAATTTCCGAGGTATTTCTTTTTGAATTATGTTTCGTTATCACTAAAATTGACCTGCCTTTATAGGCCTAGCGGTTTGAAAACACACATGAACATGCACACAAAAGAAAAACGTTGGTTTTTTATTTTTATTTGTCGAGTATAGAATCGTCGACTGATTTTTTGATTTTTAAAAAAAAAAAACATATAGCATTCGCCTGTACATACCCAGGGTGTACGCGGACTTTCTCTGTTGTTTCCAACGCTAAAAGGCATATGCGAACCCACGGTGTAGGCCTACCTTCCGAGGACCAGTTATCCGAATCGCCCTGTCCGGTCCCCTACATCGTGGGATTTGAAGCACCCGTCGTCGTCTGCTCACCCGAGGTCGACCTACTAAAAGAGCCGCTCAAGCTGCGATGGGTTCCACCCTCTGCCGCTGGACTCTTCGGTGGATCGTCGCTATCATCATCAGCCGCCTCTGCAAGCTCTGGCACTGGCTCCACTTCTGGATCTTCTTCTGCAGGCAGCTCGAGAGCGCGCAGTCTCAGTGGTGCAGGTGGAGCAGGCGACCGTCATGGTCCCGGTCCGGGTGACGTCGATTTTGCTGCTGGAGACGTTGTGATGATCAACGGTGACGTTGGTGGTGGTGGTGCTGCTGCTGGTCGTTTCGATGGAGGAGGAGGAGGAGGACGGCGAAGGGCATTGAATGGAATACACCTCTTCCGGTCCACGAGCGCGGATTGGGAAACAACGCCTTCGACGACTTCTTGGTCAGAGAGTCCCAGTGGTCCACCTAGCCCTGATTCGTGTGGAGAGTCGGATGTCATTCAGACGAATAATGATAATTTTTTCAAGTCGTTCCGTAACCACAGAAGGGTCGAAAGCGAACGGTCAGTCTTTTTTATATAAAAATTTTCGTTTTGTTCTATTGGCACCAATTCTGACACCTATGTATTCTGGTTCTCTCAAGGTCATGGAGGTTGCCTGCATCGAAGCGGTAAATCACGTCGTCATGAAAAACCTCATTCGCATCCACATGGTTTTTTTTCCCCAAGTTGTCAGCCTCAAGATGATTTTATTTTGTCTCCCTTTGAAAAAGAATTTTTATTTCTCTGCTTCATTTTTTTCTTTTTTTTAATATTCATCGAGGAGTGACTGGCAGTGTAACGAACATTCTGCCCCCCACCCCCTTATACTACTCTTCATTTCTCGCATTCTTTTTTTCTGCATTTTTTGTTTCACACGTCTCATTCCTTCTGATTTGGTATACACGGTTCAGGTTCGGATTGACAAACAAAAAAAAGACATCAACTTGAATAGAAATACAATAGCAAAGTCATCACAAGTTTTTTTCTTAAATTATAGGGTTTTCAGTGTGTGTTGGTTAGATTTTTTGGGATTTCTGGAAAGTTGTATGTTCTGGATATCGAAAAGAACAAAAAAAAGGGGAAGTACCTTCTTCCCCCCAGGCTTTTAGTGTTGAGGTTGATATATGCAAAGTTGATTCTATTTTTTATTGCATTCGGGTATCCTTTCTTCCGGTCACAAACCCATCAAAAATAATTAAAGTAGAATAACAGTGGCCCTCATGATCATGGAGTACTGTCGCGCCCCAGGGCCTGGTCAGTGAGAGTGGCACACTGCGTTCTGTCTGGAAATATTATATAACATCATTCCCAAATATGCACCCACTGTTGTCCGCTTAGTGCCCGTCTGAATCTTTTCTGTCGTTGGACCTACTTGAATTGCTAAATTCTTACATTGAATTCGATAAAAATAGAAATGTGGTACAGTAATAACTAATAAGAAAAAGATAAGGAAGAAACCGGAGGCATAAGAAAGGGTAAAGGGTAAATCTTAAGTATTATTCGAGGTAGCATATTATTAAAGAAAACTGTTAAGGAAGTGTCGTTCTAATGGAAAAATGATAAGCCGTTGGAGGTCCTGAACGGTGTCATAACGCCATCCGAATAGCGCCAGCCAAAGCGGCAACCAGCATAAACACTTTTCCCATACCAACACTCTCTCCTATCGCCCCGCTTGCCTTTTGGGGCTTCCAGTCTTTCCAAGCCACATGCATCTGCACGACGAAAGCTTGGGCTTCTG
>QDKV01005128.1_pt1 | contig 28948 bp, 24 predicted proteins | sample 1861101 | NCBI WGS metagenome assembly QDKV01 (sample SAMN04275158, study PRJNA302643) | Fungus metagenome, whole genome shotgun sequencing project. | isolation source: fruitbody | host: Mallocybe terrigena | place: Sweden | collected 2013 | reverse complement strand
CTATACTGACGGCAATTAGGTATAAACGAAAGATACAGTTGACTGGATTACTTTATTTCCACCGTATATCTGACAACCGCATGGCTGGGACCCCCTTAAAGAATCTACGACTTTTTGAGAGACTATGCGGAGATGACCTCAATAGAATTGTTCTTACCACGACTATGTGGGATGATGTAGACGAAGAAACAGGCGCTGAACGCGAAAAGGAGCTGGCAAGTGTTTATTGGAAATCCATGATAGCACGGGGGTCATCTGTCAAACGCTTTCTGAACAACCGTCCCTCTGCTTTCGAGATTCTTACACCCATAATCAACGAAGTGAACAAGACGAGTGCCCTTCTCCTCCAAAGAGAGATGGTGAACCTTCAAATACAGCTTTGTCGGACCACGGCTGACAGGACTTTGTTCCTGGAAGTGGAAGAACTCGTTGCTCGTCATCAGAGGGCACTAGCAAGGATTCGAGGCGGGTTGACGGAACCATCCTTCGATCAGGAGCAACTTCAGGAGGTAATGGAGGAATATCAAAGAACGTCTGCACAGCTGCAACGTACGGTTGAAGACATGCAGCGGGTGAGGGTATTTACCGGAGATGGGTTCAAGAAACTTGTCATTACAAAAAACTGGAAACGACTTCTTGGGTTTGTCCTTTTTTCAAGTTCCTCTGCGTGACCCCCTTAAACCGATTTCTGTAGCTTCTTCAAAGGCAAATCACAGGCGTCCCCAGACCCGATAATTCCGAAATTTGGTATGCCAGCAGATTTTGTGGACTCTTCTAACCTGGCTCAGACCTCGCGTGTTGCAGGAGTTATAGATTCGCAGGGTCTTTCGACCGCACAGAAGCCGGCCATTAAGACAGTTTCCAGTAACCACACCAACGCTCTTTTGCGGAGCCCTTCGGACTCAATAATCAATCATAATCCGACGCTCCATTTGCCGCCAGAACACAAAGGTACTTTTACCTCGGCACCAATCCTGCCTGCTGCAGGAGTGGCATATGTTGGCAACCATACCACGACAATTTCGGGACCGATAATTAGTGACAATCCGACACCCGATTCGCTACATAAAAACATTTCTTCTGCTCCAAATGTCGACAAGGTCAACGCTACTGTGGAGGCCACACCCAACCTGAGAATTGGGGTTAATCCAGGTTCGTCCAATGGAAGGGGAGTTGCGTCACCCAAAAAATATTTCTGGGGAGGTCCCATACGTTACGTCCAGCGTGGATACTTCTGGTGACAATTCATTGACAAGAATAACTTCGATAATCCTGGTGCTGGAGGTCACATTGATTCTCGCAAAACTGGTGGAACTGTTGACACCGCGACTTTACCTGCTAATGATAAAACTGGTTACTGGCACAATAAATTTGATCGCCGAAAGCGGTTTCACGCATTTTCATCTTGGAGAAAGAATTCTGCGCCCTCGACCATTGATCATATGGGTCGCAAATCGGTCAAGGGACAAGGCTCGTAGAGCATTGACAGCCACGGTGAATTGGAAATATTCTGTTGGTCCTGAGTATATGATAATACAGTATAGGAGCATGAGGATCATGTGACACGGAGGAGCAATAATAAACACACACCTCTAGGAGATCACACATGCAGCAAGTTGGAAGCGTGCCTCGGGCGCAAAATTCAAATGCCTCCTGCTCTCCACGAGATGCTCTGACAAAAGCAATATCGAATCACCTATTAATCCGTCCGCGTTAAGAAGATAAAGGTCATTCCACTACTTCCATGTCAGATTTTGTACAGACCCACAACGACAAACAAATGGGTAGCAGGAAATCAAAACTCGCACAACCAAAGGAGCTTCACAAGGACGATCATGTTGTTTTGTAGGTTTTTTGATAATTTAATGAATCCCCATTCCATATATCAATCGATCATCGTCATTTAAACAGGATCGTCGGAGGTCCAGGTGTTGGAAAAACAGAAGTGAGTCCTTTTCTCCACAAACGATCAGTGAATCCAACACGGTAACCATTACTTAGTTCGTGAACAAAGCTTCGAAAAGCAATCTCTTACAAGCAGGCGAGGCCTTGTCAGCAAGGACAGATGGGTTTAAATCGATTCTCTGTACTTTCAAGGACGATAACAGAAGGATCGTTTTGGTCGACACACCTCCATATGATGTGAATATAGGGGATTTTGACCAAAAATTTGAAGAGTACCTTGCGTGGCTATCAACAACGTAAGATTTCTACTTATGGCCAGGGGATGAGAAGCTCAGTATTCGTTGATTGGCTTAGGGATGCTAGGACCATCAAGGCCATCGTTTATCTATATAGAATAAAGGATAACCGAGCAACTAAATCCCCAAATACGATTCATTCGAGTCTACAAGCCAAATTTCCAATCTGTGCCAAGGTCAAAGTCGCAATAGCCACCACCTTTTGGGACAAAGTCAAGGACGTGGAACAAATCAAGCACTCGGATAGGGAGACGGAATTGCGAAATTTCTGGCAAAAGGACCACCGGTCGAAACCCATTGTCATGCTGAAGCACGATAATACCTCTACATCCGCTTTTGATATTGTGAAGAGTGTTCTGTCTTCAAGTTTGTAGTCATCACATTATACCAATCTTTTACCAAAGACAAGATAAAGAAATGGCAAGTATGTCGGTGTGTAATACTGGAGTGGTAAGAACAGCACTACTCTTGAAGTGTAGTAGAATTATTATATTTTTCCAACAAGAATCAAGTTCTTCATTCATAATTCTAATGTTACACATTACATATTAAAACGAGTACAGGCAAAAAGCGCATAGTGTGTAAATCTACGATATAGTTTGAATGGCCATATTGCGACACTACTATCTATATAAACAAGACAAGGGAATACAACAAAACTACAAATTGGTTGGTTGGGAATAAAAGAATCTCGTTTGAAAGAATACAAACACAAGGGTAATAAGATTAAATATAATAAAGAAGCATAAATGATACAAGCCAAGTGAAAAGCATAGACTCGGAGTGAGAGGAGATAGATGAGGTGTGATCCAGAATATGGTGAATTGAATTGAGAGCATTGAAAAGGAAAGAGGGACGAGGAACTGAATTTTGAATGTCAACATGACAAGAATTTGACAGGTCGGGACGCTAAGGGTCGCATGACCACAGGCACAAGAACCTCCGCAGCCCAGTTGCACGTCCAAAGGCTTGGCTTGGTATCGACACCTTTCATAACACTGGATTTGAAGCACTTCCCCGCCTCCTTTCCCGTCATCGAATAAGCACCAACACAGTCAAAGCACCTCCTGCCGAGTGATACTATCAATGCCCTCCTGGTCAAAAAGACACCCCCCTTCCTCCTCTTCCTCCTCACCTTCTATTGATTCACAGTCTCCGTCTGCGCAAGGCTCTTCCTGAAACTTCCCATCCGCGCCATTATTGTGAATCCACATTGGGCCACATCCTTGGTCTTGCTGAGAGTCGAATGCAAAATCACGCACAAAAACAGGAGGTGACGGTGACTTCTCCCGCATCGGGCGCCTATTAACCAAAGATGGCTCCTTCTCTTGTTCCCCTTTCACACGACACCACTCTTCCTCCCCCCACCACACTCCACCGATGCCGATACCACCACCAAACATCCACTCGTCTTCCCACAAATCCACAATCCTCGCTCGTTTCCTCGGATCTCGCACCAACAACTTCTCAACGACCCTCCGGGCCCCTCGACTCTTTACCAATTTACACCCAACAAACTCTTCTTTCCCTGGATCAACACCAATCGCATTCGAATCGCTCTCATTTCCGCCCATCTCGTCACCAGGCCATACCCACTCCCCCCTAGCAATCCTCATTAACCAATGCTTCCTCTCCGCCAAACCCACACTTGCAGCCCACCCGTTTTTAACCCCCCTCTCTCCACCAATCCCATTCCCGTCGGCCTCAACTGCCCCAACACCCTCCCCAAAGGGCAGTTTCCTTCCTACAAGTGCGTATAGTACAACTCCACAAGACCAGGCATCTGTCTTGCGAGCATCGTAACCTCCTCGCCCCCCAATTACAAGTTCAGGCGCAGCGTATGCTTCTGAGCCACATCTCGTCGTCAGCAGTTCAGCTTCACCAGTGGTCTCGTCAAGATCGACAAAGCGAGAGAGCCCAAAGTCGGTTAGTTTGATGAGTGGTGAGGAGGTCGGAAGGTTGAGTGGAGGTGAATTGGGGGTAAGAGATGTGAAGGCGGTGGTGGTTAGGAGGATGTCTGAGACGCATAAGTGAGTAAAACGACGAATAATGAATTGACGCAAAAAAACTCACTCTCAAGCTTAATGTCTCGATGAACCAGGCCTACTCCGTGCATCCACCCAACAGCTTTGCAAAGCTCGCACCACATTCTTCTTAGCAGAGATTCGCCTTTATAACGTTAGAAATCGGTCAGGAGCCCTGAAACAAAATGTGGCAGAAGCAACGTACCAATCTTTCTCCAAGCAACATCATTATTCACCAGATTCAACAGATCTCCCCCCGGGAGGTAAGGCAAAACGAGGACATGGTCTGTCGGTGTTGATAAATGGGCGAGAAGGGGTGTGATGTTCGGATGAGAGATGTGCTACAAGAAGTTAGTACCTCATGTGGAATTTTCAAAAACAAAAAAAAGCGACAAATAGATTCAAACGTGTCAAAAAACCAAAAAAAAGGAACGTGAACGAGAGCCATGCATTTCAGGGTCAAATGCAACCCTGGACGTAACAGCAAAGATCAAAGACATGATGCACAACACGATGCGTAGGCGAATAACATAAAGACACTTCGCTTGCTTACCTTCAGCACTTCAACTTCCCTTACGAACCTTACCCTCGTCCGCTCTTCTTCCTCTTTCGCATTCGCACAACCATTTCCATTCTTCGGTCCAAAACCTTGGATCCTCCGCGGTGTTACTTTAACGGCTACCAACCTATCATCCTTCTCCCGATCTTTAGCAGTTGCTTTACCCAAACTCGACTGTCTGGACAACCGCCCTTCTTCCATGACTTGCAGGAACCCAAACTCATCAACAACACTACCACTGGGTTTTACAGGCTCGCCCATCTCTCCGTCCCGTTCATCGAGGTATACCTTTCCCGGTGCCAATCGAAGACCAGGCCTCGTACCGCTCACTCGCGCTCTAAACTTTCTTAGGCTCGAGTCGCGCGAAAGGGATCCAGCGATAGCGTTTGTACCACCACCCTCTATCGTCAGATGTAGATTAAGATTGGAAGAGGATGCAGTCAAGTTAGACGAGAATGACTGTGAAGAGGGAGGTATGCTAGGTAACGTAGACATCCCGGATAGGTCATCGCTCGATGTGAGATGGGAAGACAAATACGGATGGCGGGAGGGTAGGGTCGGATGACGAGAGAGTGGGTCAAAGTCTGCGGGAGAACTCACAACCATTACGGGGTTTTGAGACCTCGCCGTTGAGCTTGAGCTTGTAAAGTTGAAGGAACCGCTTCTCGAGAAAGAAAGCATATTCCTCAAACCTTCTCTCAGTCGGCTAGGTGGGCGTTTGTTCGATTCTGGAGAACATTGGTCTGACTGTGCATTGGCGATTGTGCATTCCGTTTCCCTATTATCCACCACCTTCGTTCGGCCCCTCCCACTTTCCCTCCTCCTCAGATATTTCACGCTCTTTTTCGACAACAGCGTTAGAGGAACGTGACTAAGATCCTCGGCGAGCCACACGGACGAGAATGCCCCATGACCGAGACATTTCAGGAGACGTAACGCCGTGGAGGATGAGTCAGAACCCATGACGAACGTTGGACAAGACCCGGTTGAATTCGATATCGATATACCAGAAGGAGATTGAGAAAGATCTGTATTGGTGGTTATTTTTGAGCTTCCGGAAGAAAGCGAGGATAAGGAGGCCAATGAGTGTGTAGAAGGAGATGGCCGAATGGATGCTTGAACAAAGGATCAGAAAGGTAAGCAAGAGATAAGGCGGATGAAACGTACTATGTGTGGATGACTTGGGTGTCGGACTTCGACGGTCCCAGTCTGGAGCCGAGCTTGGTGAACCAATGGCGAACGTAGAGAAGTGCGGTGATGGAAAAGGACTAGCCGCCATCGCTGTGTTCGACAAGGGTATAGAAATGACCCTCCCCGTCTGAAGCTCATCGACTTCCGGATCATTCATTCCCATTTCGTAAGTCAGGTTATGCTCCGGCGTAGCTCGTGTAAGCAACAGACTAGGGCGAGATGGTTCTACGTGGGGCGGTCTTGGGGTAGACTGGTCTGTATCTTCTGAAGGAGAACGCTGAATGTTGGTATGGAGAACGAGGGGCGGCGGGGGAGGAGTGGGTAACCTTGTATTATTCTCTAGTGCAGATGAAAAGGAGGAATCTGAATCTCCCAATGAAAAGACGTCGTGTAAGTGGCTGTAGTGCGTTTCTTCGTTAAGGTGCGCGAACTCCGGGCTCCGGCGTGCAGTGGAGGTATATCGCGACGGAAAGATGCGGGAAGTAAAACGCAAGGAATTTCTTAATGTCTTACTTGAGGACGGCAACGACAACGACGATTCCATTGGCGTCACAAAGAAGTCAGTGTTCAACGAATGCTTCGACTCGGCTTGTCGTGGCGGAGAAAGCTGAGGAGTCTGCTGGAGCTCTGGGGAGGGCGGGCGTGTTGAGAAAGGGGAGGCGAAAAAGGCATTTGTCTTGGAGTGCGGAGGGGAGGAAGACGTGGCGGATGTCGAGCAAGTGGTATCCGAGAACGTAGATGACAGCGACGACGTACTTGAGCCCGACGAACGCGACCGCATCGACATTTCTGCCTGCAGCTGGATCATTGCCAACATTTGATGGAGTACACAATGATTTCAAAATCTGAAGTCACGTGCTTTCCGTTTTCAATCTCAGTTCTCAACCACCATCATCAACATTGACAAAAAGCTGGCGTTCACGTAAGTTTGCTCTATCACATTCACCTAAGCATGAAGAAATTTTTTGCTGTGCACCAGTCCAAGTCTTTCTTTGACGACAACGTACCTTGTTGCCCTTTTATACGCTTGGGCAGCCTGATTTTTCGTCTTCCCTCTTCGTCACGCACAACCTACTTACACAAATATATTAGGACCATGGACATAGCACTTTCATGAGATTCCTTCTCATTGAGCACAATTTGTAGCAAGTGATAATGCTATTATATCATCCATCGAATCAAAATTTGCTGTCCTTAACCTCAATTGCCAGTATGTTCTCCTCGAGGACGACAATTGGAACCTGGCTCATTTCCAAGTCAACATTACAAAGTGCATGTCCCATGACAATACTTTCCTGATCATTTTCAACGCAGATTCGGTCGTGTTATCATGCCTTTGATACACTTACCCTTTTGTGGCTCTGCCGCCAGGCACTCACAAGCTGCTCTTCTTTCCGACCTGCAACTTTGGATCCTATATTTTTATGCATTTCGTTAGGGCCTCTCAATTTCGCCGTATTTTGTGCAAATAGACGACAGCATTGACAGCCTTAGCCTTCCTACACGTCTAGTCAGCTGTCATACAAGTAAGTCTCGAGATATTAAATCTCGCAAATATTATTCGCAACTCATCAACCCTGGCACGGTCAGGTGGAATGGCAATGGCGAGCTGGTAGGCAATCGTTTTGAAAAAGATGGCAAGATGACCCACAGCCTTTAACTGCTCACAGTGTTCCTGCAATTGCAGTCATTCCGGTACCCTGGCCTCGACAAGCGAGACGGCGAAGATGAATCGCCGACCCAGTCTGCTATTTCTTGCAAAATGGTCTTGTGGGTCTCCGGTTAGGAGCTAGCTCCTGTTCGCCAGCGTCTTTTGGTGATCCCTTGCTCCAAAATTCGCAGTCCTAATTAATCGCCAGAGGTACCAGGGAGGTTGTTATGCACCAGTCATCATCTGTCCTGGATTATTGATCATACCAAACTTCCGCCTGAAATATTGACCCGGAAAAAGTTGTTAGAAATGTTGGGAGTCTGCATCTCGACACTCTGAGCAAAACGCTGCGTATGCCCCGTCGTGGTCGTTGTTACACTGGACCTTGCTATCTCTTGACTTGCACAGGCTGGAAATTGGGGGACACCTGACTGACAGGCCGTCATGTACTCGTCAAGCAATACGATACGAGAGTTACTGGGACGATCGTGTACCCACATTCTTCTCTTGGATGGACTATTATCTATCGTCTTGCTTCTGCCCGACACAGTGTTTCTAAGATCCCTTCCCTCAAGAGCGTTCCGTCATACAAGATTCCACTGCAACTATGTACTCTGCCATGGGAAGGTGGAGATCCGATTGGTTCAGAAAGGTTTCACGAATGCTCGCTCGTCCCGTAAGTAAATTTTTCCAGAGGGATTTATCGAATTTTGTACATTATGTTGACTTCATTTTTGGCCCGTCAATAACAATGAGCAGCATGAAAATGGTATTCATTTTTTGGCGGTTGAAGAGTCTTCAGTATCAGCTCTTGGCTAAAGAGATAAGTGGGTCCTGGGTAACCCGTAAATTAACCCGTTGTACAAGAAATAACAAAAAGACCGTGCGTCATTGTATCACTACTACCCAAAGTCATGACAGTACACGTCTAAGAATATCCAACGCAGAATCAGTGGTGTTGTAGTACCTTTGAAACACGCCGTGCCTCGTATTAGAGCTCTGCTGCCAGAAAGCTACTAGCTCCCCTTCTCTCTGATCTGCTCTTTCGGTGTCTTGAACTCTAACATCATCCCAAAACGTCGTAGCAAATGCAACTTTGGCTCCACTCCAATTTCTGCATATTGATAGAATGTAGTTATGCATTTCATTCGGGCGTTCCTGTCTCGGGATTCGACTTCGCTTTATATTGTGCAGGTAGATGATAGCGTTGACCTTTTTGGCCTTCCTACGATGTCCAGTCAGATGTCATTCCAGTAAGTCCCGGAAAATCCTACGTTTTTGATAGCCACTTTTCAAACGTCGCAAACTCTCCATCTATTTCTCCCTGGTCGATATCATACGGAGGGGAGTCAACTAGCACAATCCTATTCTCGAAATTGCTGAAGGTACACGGTATCATTTCAAATCCTGGTGTCCCCGCTGAGAGGGTATCACCCTTTTGCAAGAGATGGTTTTTCAAAGCCTTGTTCACGAACTAAGCAACGGTTACTATATTGGAGCCACAAATTGGGTGCAAAAAAATTTACTTCTGTCTTTCCAGCTCCTGGAGCTCCGACTATCCTGCTCAAAGGTCGATCAACAATTAGAATATTAGATGGGGTTTATTTAATTATGAAAAAACCCACAGAACAACAAGGTCATTCTTTTGAAGCCCAATCTTCTCTGCAACTTTGGATTGACCGAAACCAAATTGGTCTTTGAATAATTGGTCTTTTAAGGCCTGGGCGAAATCTGACAGAAAAAACGAGGAAGGCACAACTGGCTGATTCATGTCACGAGGCCGCGACCCGCGAAGGGTCTCTTCCCGTTCACTGGGGTATTCCTCCTTAGGTTTGAAGGCAATGTTCACCTGTCCATACTCCAGTTCCCTGCTCTTCAACAAACGATCTATCGCCAACTTATCTTCCAAGGCCCTTTCAACATCCAGCTCCTCCTGGGTATTCAACGACATCGGTGTTTGGTAAATAAGTTGTGGCCTAATCAACTGCGCAGACTCGAGTTCCTTCTCGTGGCGAATCGTTCTTGCTCCGGAGTCGACATGGATAAGAGGTTTGAAGTCCCCATCACCCACTTGCCTCTGCCTGGCTTCTCTATCCTTTTGCCTCATCTCGTCCCCCTGTTTACTCATCTCATCTTCGCGTCTGCTCATCTCATCTTCACGTCTGCTCACCTCGTCTTCCCGTCTGCTCACCTCATCTTCCCGTCTGCTCACCTCGTCTTCCCGTCTGCTCAACTCCTCTTCTAAGGTGTCTTCTTGGGTTTTCAATTTCTCCTCATCCAGTTGCAACGCATACCTACGCCTTTCTATATCCTCGTCCTTTGACTTCAGCTCTTCCGCCAGCTTTTCCTTCTTCGTATCCAGCCTTGCTCCAATCTTCTGCAACTCTTCTTCTTTCTGCCTCAGTCCCTCTTCTTGTCGTTTGAGATCTTCCTCCCTTCTTTGGGTTTCTTCTTCCTTTCCGAACCAAAAGCTTGCCATGATTGGACGTTCAAGAATGGTCTGTCTCATATTTGGTTTTGAAGTGCATGACTGAAGGGAGGAGCTGTGTCGTCCGATGACCAGTAGTCGATGTGGAATGTTGCTGGCCCGGACCAAATGAAGGACGTCCACGAAATCCTGCAGAAATGGCGATTGAAAGTGGTCCTCGTTGTAATTCTCTAGGCCATGAATGAGGAAAACATTAGGGATTCCTTCCATTTTCATAATCCCCGACTCGGAAGCTGCTAATAAAGGATCGCAGAGGAGTTTTCTGAGTTGTGTCTCTATTTCTAGATTGAAAATTGAACTGTCATGAGGGACAGCTTGGCCGACATAAGCTCGGACCTCAGATCGGGATTGTGCAAGTTGGTAGGCAATAGTTGGAATGACATAACTGTCGTTGACTACACCTTCAAGGCCTGAGAAGAAAGAAGCAGACAATTTGTCAAGCTTGGCTAATATTCCAGCAATGACCTGAGCCACGAGGATAGTTTGTGTGACAGTCTTATCGTGAATCCACATGACGAGGAATGGGGTCGAGAGATCAAATAACCAATTGAACACGTCCTTTATAATTTCATCCGAGCTGTGTGGTTCCGTTGATGGACTTGAGGGAGTGAAGGACGACAAAAATTGCAAAGTAGACACACGATTGCGACTAGAATGTTTTTCGAGTCGTGTGGTCCATTTCTGCACAAGTATCCTTACAACTTCTCGGTTGACTTCCTGTGATCTTGTTTTCGAATTATGAAAGGCATGAGGAGAACTGTGGTCAAACAGTTTCTGGAGGCCTATTTACGGAATCAACTTTCAGTGAGTCAATACGACTGTAGAATATCCTAAGCACCTTTAGAGGCAAAGCTGGCAGTGGTGTCTCCATTCATCACAATGTTGAAGTCCCCACCATTCACAAGAATGTTGGATGATTGACTTTGATCAGGCATGTTAAACGACTCCGATTGTTTTGGAATCGACCTTTTTACAAACGAAGTAGAGTGTAGGTATATTGACAATTATTGGCTTCGGCTCACGATTTGACAGCACCAAACATATGCATTTCCCGGCGTTTTTGAGACCGATGTCGAAAATGTCCTGTCTCAATTCCACATCGTATTTCACGGGACTACGTAAACACTCCCTTGATAATTTCCATCGCGGATTCGGTCGTGTTATCATGCCTTTGATACACGCCAGACTTCGTATTGTGGCTCTTCCCCCAGAAACCTACTAATTGTTCTTCTCTCTGACGTGCTGTTTTAACGTCTCTAACGTCATCCCAAAATGTTGTAGAGAATGCAACTTTGGCTCCGCCCCACTTTCCGCAAATCGATAGAACGGTCCTATGCATTTCATTTGGGCGGTACGAGCCGTGGAGTCGATTTTGCTTGATATTGTGCAGATAGATGATGGCGTTGACTCTTTTCGCATTCCTGTGCCATTCAGTGAGCTATTGTTCTAGTAAGCCTCGAGAAATCCTACGTTTTCGACAGCCACTTAGCAAAGCTCCCAAATTCTTCGTCTATATTTCCCTGATCCACATCAAACGGAGGAGTGTCAACTAGTACAACCCTCCTAGCATTGTCGGTAAAGGTACACAATATTAATTTGAAGCCTGGCGTTCTTGCTGCAAGGGAGTTGCCTTTTTGCAAGAGATTGCTTTTCGAAGCCTTGTTCACAAACTAAACCACATTAAAATACGGACAGATTACGACGAAAAAGGCACACTTCTGTCTTCCCAGTTCCTGGAGCTCCGACTATCCTGCTCAAAAGTCAGTGACTTGAATATTGGGTGGAATTCATCTAATTATGAAAAAGACCCACAGAACGACGAAATCATTCTTTTGAAGTTCATTCTCCTTTGCAACTTTGGACTGACTGAGACCCATTTGGTTGACTTTGACGCAATCGGATGACAGATAAAACGGGAGGCAGTAGAATAGCTGGGGTAAAATACAATAGTCTTCGCAGGCAGATTAATAGACAAAGCTCATGGAGGACGGCTATTACTGTGCACGAGTTCATGAAATGCGTGCTTGAGCCACGTTTCTTGCATTTTCTGGCAGCAAGCCATGATATCAAGCATTGAAATATTGATCAAGCAACGCCTCGACCTCAGCTTCAGAGTTTCATGCTTCCGTCCTGTGGTGGGTATACAGTTTACCCCCGCATTGGAAAAAAGATAGGCGCCTGGAATGGTGAAAGGCAAGGAGTGAACCGGTGATAGGTCGCAGGTCGCATTGTTCCGCTTGGTCTGCGATCTGTGTCCCCGCTTTCTTGATAAAGGTTGTCAGATTCAGAATATCACCTCCGACCCACATATCCTGAACGCCAATTCCGTGAGTAGAAAGCTGGTGGCAGTGTTGCGCAGCGAAGTTTGGAAGTGCCAAGTAAAATAATCCTCAAGTCCGATTCGTGAGGCAGTACTACATTCATTCAAAACCATAATAAATAGGATTCTCAGCACTTCTCCCTTCTTAAAGTCTGTCTACACCATGCAAGATACACCAGAAGCCTTTGTTCTCCTTACTTTACCAGATACATCTCTAACTTCTGGAGGAAAAACGGAGAATGGGACTCTCAATTTGGCGTGCGTCACCTTGGCCAATCCAGAAGCTACAAGCAATCGAGAACGCGATATCTATCTCGTCCTGCGGGTGAACATCGCAGAAACACCCGTTGATCCAAATAGGATCGTTCACCGTACGGATACCCCCGTTTTCCGTACCTACACGTTCTCCGGTACACAATTCGATCCACTGGACATTATTCTCCGTGTCAAGGTACCAAGCCGGGGATCCAATCCTGAGCTTTTGGACAAGTTGGATACATTTGACAACATCCTGGAGCAATATGTTGTTGACTTCCGTCGTCCAACTTCTGCCCCTGGGCCGGATGCCGTTTCTGTGTCTGGGGTTCCATCCAGCTTTGACATAACCAGAGGGGAGAAGGACCTCAGGGGTCATATAGTGATGATCAATGAAGACACCGGCGAAGTTGTAGGAGAGGTTCAGGATAAGTATAAAGTTCACGAAGACCCTTCGATGTACGAGAAAGGGCGTCAAAACGATCCAGTCATAATTGAGATACCAGAGCAGACGACGAGGGAATCAGATGCCAACGCATTGGAAGCATTTGCTCACCTGGTTCCTCCAGATCAGCAAAACTGGATCACAAAATCCGCAAGCATTGTAGGGTGAGTTTAGATTCATAGTTTGACTCTTCTTCTTCTAAATTTGCATACGATAGCCATGCGATATCAACGACAACAAATCTGCTTTTAACTACAATTACGAGTAGTACAGACTACTACGTTTCCCATTCTTCTCATTCGCCTCACCATTCAGCACCAAATGCAGCAGGATCCGGGAACAGAACCCCTTCTGCTAATGTTGTTTCATCGCCGCCACCTCTTCCACCTCGTCCGCCCCGTGTTCTCGTATTCCTGACATCCGATGAGGCGCGCAAAGGCTTCGCCGCGGTTCATACTATTAGCGGTGAAGCCGTTAAGATATCATCCAAGACGATCCATGCCATTGACGGCATGATTCGTCGGGCCATGGGTGCCAGACCTAAGCGTAATAGGTACTTTGCGTCGTCTTCCAGACAGGGTGGTAACATTTCGCCATCTCCTCGCGATCCCCATATCGGTTCATCGCTTGCTCCGCCTCCATATCAGGCCGATGAAAAATCATCTACTTACATTGCTGAGAAAAGTACACCTCCAGCGCTTCCACCTCGCCTTTCTCCTTCGCCTGTTCCTCCGGCTCTCCCGCATCGTGCTGGGTCAGCATCAACGTATGCGCCACAAACTGGTGCTGCTCTACCCCATCAACCACGATTGACGACGAAGGAAAGAATCCTCATCTCAGCAGATCTCGTCCTCTCAATCATAGACGATTCTGCTCGAAGGATACTGGATTCCGGCACGGAATCTGTTGGAAAGGTCATGGCTCACAAGTGAGTTTCGTGTTTTGCATTTACTAGACATATCTGACATTTTCTCGCAGATATGGCCCAGAAGCGGCTCATGCGTCGATGCTTTTGGCGGGTACCGCAAGGAATGTTGGGCTTGTTTATATCGATATGCACGGTATTGGGCGCCGTGCATTGTTGAGAAGAGCTGGCAGGACGTTTGTCAAGGCACGCTTTTCGAGCAACAAACCTGGGCCAAGTCAAATGATTTCTTAGTTTGCACATGATACCAATTATATGTATTATGTGTATATCGGTCTTTTATCCCGGACATGACTGGAAATATATTCTTACAATGGCGCCGCGGACAGTGATACAAGTAAGGTACTCATAATATACAATCTGCTGAGATTTTACGCAATAAGACGATTTGCATTGGACTATACCAAGTAAAACTCGTCATAAAGCATCAAAGTTGATATGATGCGATATCCGTCTTCGTTCCAACTCATCTTCTCTCTATAGGGAAGTAGTCAGTCGTATTAATTCACGGAAAGGTGTGATGCGTAACAAATGAGACGACTCACTTTTTCATTCAAATGCAAGATAAAAATGATAATTGCCAAAAGTAGCATGCCAACAATCACAGTGACAGTCACCCATGGAATCCACTCTCCTGGTCTGAGGAAAAGCTCCTCCTTCCACAGCTGCCCTGCTTTTGCTGCAGGTAATATGACAACCTTGGAATTCGGAATAACACCTTCCATATTAATATAGTGTTCCGGCGCATGAATAGTCGTCCCGACGAAAAGATTCTCGATATAGTTGTTTGTTCGTCCAAGTCCGAAGAATGAGTAAGGAGTTTGTAGTGCATGATACGATGATTGAGGAAGTTGACCAACTTGTGCCGCAGACCGACGCCCAGCCGTGTCCAACACGGTATATTTGTACGTTGCTCCCGAGTAGCTGACGCCAAATGGGTGATATCGCACCGAGCCGTTTGGGCTGTAACACCACCCGTTGTCGCAGGCGCCATTCAAAACTTTGTAAACAATAACCATGTCGGCTTGAATTATCCAAAACAATTCAAAACGAAACACACCTATGGCCTTCAGGAAAAATGCATCATAATAAAAGTTGTTCTGCACAAACGTAATCGTGCCTTCGCCCGCATCACCTGTGCGTTGAACCATGATATCCAAGGTACCCTGTGACAACAAATTAAGATCGATTAAATTATAAATCACTCCTGAACAACGTACATCTTCATCCATATCCAGAAAAGTAATTGATCTTGCATCCTTGATATTCTCCAATGCTTCCACGCCCTTGGTGGCTATCTTCCATCCCCTTCTCCCTGTACCGGACTTAGAACAACCTCCGAGGCCTGCAACACAAGGTACCGAATATACTAATCGTGGTATGCGATCGTGACCTTGTGCAGAAATAGCAAGCATATCAGGGAAACCATCTAAATCAGCGTCGCCTAATTTGAGTGGGATGGGAATGGGAGGCGTAAAGGTCGTGTCATATACCAACAAGGAGGGAAACACAGACGAAACAGGGAAGCGGACAAAAGCGGTATTGTCCGGACCATCGGTAAGGTTAAATCTGAAGAAAGTGTCGGCAACACAGAGATCCATTGGCCTTCGGCATATACGAACACCGTTCCTAAATCCAGAGTTTGTTGTTGACGGACATAAACCAACTTGTTGATTATATGCGATGTTGATGAAGCAGTCCGTGCCAATGCCAGTGGATGAATCCACGTAAGCACACGAAGGGAAGAGCATATCCATCGTTCCATCTCGGTCTGGCAGAAAAGAACATAAGACGTGAAGATGAAGGAAGCTAAGAGGGCGGACCAATGTCAGCGAACGAGATAGCTTGGGTACCACTCGGAAGAGTGCCTTCTTGAGAGAGAATAAATCCTTTCTCTTTTCCGTTCACCCAGATTTGATACGTTTTACGGCCTTGATCATCTTCGCATGTAAGAAAAACATCTGTGCGTGTCGTTAGCTTAAATGCAAATAGAGAGCGAGAAAGTTTCAAACCGGCAAGGCAATCACCGTCGAAGTCGATCACAGCATTGCTGTGGGGGTCACTTATTTTGCATTTCTTTCCCTCGAAAGGTGCATCTAAGCTGGTCAAATTTGTTAAAAAAACACTCACAGACAAAGGGATTTGACTTACAGTTGAAACAATGACCTAGCATCCGACGAATCGTTCCAAACGTTCTTCCACATCTTTAGCGATACGTCTGGGTTGCCTTCCGATGCAGCCGTCATGCCCAATAGATCAATCTTCATATCACCATTCATGTCAACGACTATAGGCTGAGAGAGGCTTGACGCATCAATGGCCACGGGATTATCTATATCTGAAGGGTTCTCAGCACGAAAACACGCAAGACATAAAACAAAATCACCAAAACCACCGCTGATAACTGAGGGGTATAATACGAGGTCTAACTGACTGCGTGCTTGATTGTGGCTTAGAACTAGGAGGTCCAGTTTGCCGGAGTGTGTAAAGTCGCCTGGAATTACGTTCACAACTTTCTTCGGGTGTTTGAAAGGCTTAGATGCAGTGAAGGAGAAGGATTCTAGGAGAAATTTTTTATTGAGGGTGGTGCACCGCCCGCAGAAGAGGGAACAGACCATGATTCCAATAATACACCGACAACGTTTGTTGGTCTGGATTCAATAACAGAACATCCAGTCTTGAGAATGCTTTAATAAATGAGATTGTTTGTCACGAAAAGAAGGCGCACGATTGATCCCCGTTGAAATCACCGAAGGCGACCGCCCTACCATCTCCAGGCAAACCCATCGAACCCGCCCCGAGTAGTGAATTTCCACGAAATCGTTTCGGGCGAAAGGGCCATAAAGCTTGCACTGAAAAAGGAAGAAATATCAGAAAAATCATGGCCAAGGTTTGGGCGAGCTGTCGCCGTCGTCCCGGACGTCTAAGATACATGGCCAATTAAATCTGACGACCTGTGGTGAATGTTGTTGATGAGTTCAGTCATCCTGCAAGTCAACGGAAATAATCGGCCCGGATCGACTTTGAATTCAACAAGAGTAGTAGTCCTTTCCAAAATTTCAAAAAATATCTTAGGATCCATCACATTATGAATTACATTACAGATATAGCATAAAAGGAGCAATGTGGTAATTAATTTCTGAAGTCCAAAGAAAATCGCAGGTAACGGTTATCATCTCTGCTCTCGCACCTTGATCCACACAATACCAATTACTCCAATGGCGAATCCCAGGATGAAACCAACGAGAACAAGTACGTCTCGGTAATAGTTATTCAAACCGAAACCGAACAGCTGATGAAAAAATAATGAGCTTCAAATACAAATTGGTCAAAGAAGCACGAACTAGTTGCATGATCATGCTTGCTGAAACATTGACGGGCACGCCTTGCAGCGTGTCTTTTATCATCAGACCTGACCCAACCTCATTCACTGACAACGCCTCTAAAGTGTATTTCAATGGGCATAACCACTGCAACCATCTCAGCACGGGCGGAATTTCCGTCAAGTGCACAAAAAACCCGGCGAACGTCATTTGATACAAAGCGGACAAAGCAGAAAGGAGGATTGCAACACCTCCGTTCTGGAATAGTGCGCCAAGCAGGAAATTGTAAAGCGTCATGGCAAAGCTGTAGAGTGCGACGATAAGGAGGAATTTGAAGAAATTTGCAGGTGCTGGTGAAAGACCCGCCATCCAATAGGTGCTGATTATGAATTATCGAAATTAGCAAAAGCCATTGCAAAATTACAAGAAACCCACATGGTAGACACAATAATGGTCGGAATCAACCGAAGTGGTATCATATCAAAGAAGAAGCGGGAAATTAACCACGTTGTTGGACTTTTAGAAAAAGTGTCAAATTTTGGTTCACTGAACATATCGGTAGAAGAGTACCTGTAGTAGCTGCTAGACCGCTCTCGCAGGAAAAGCGGTCGAACTTCCATCATATTATACAAGGCACTGAGAGACGAGAAGGCTATAAGAGCGCCCTAGTAAGTCGAACATGTGATTGAGTAATGCCAGCACTGATTATGAAAACTCAAGGTGTGGCCTACAAGGAAAAATAAACAGCCAACTCGAGACTGAAACCCTGCAATGGTAATATCCGTGTGAAAGTAAAGACCACCTAAATAATATTATAAAGCTCCATGCAATGGTAAGCAACATAAAAAATTACCGCAGAAAACGCCCAAAATAGCCGCCACGGTAACATGGGTAAGGAACAATGTCTTGTCTCTCTTCAAAATCTTCCATTCTCTTCCACACAGGTACTGAAGCTGCGTCAAGAACGTCACCGCGTAACCCGAACGCGCTTTTGATCGTAAAATCGTCTTGGCACTCTCTTTCTTCTGCTGTCTACCATTCTCAGGGGGATACCGCACGTCTTCCTTTTCCGCCATGGCCACCAATGAGCTTTGTGTCGCATGCGTCTGGAAGAGATGAGTAGGAGGATCATTGGCAACTTCGAGGAGATACTCTGCAACATTGTAACCCTCTTGGTACTGTGGAACTTGTCCGGGAGCAACGTTTGCAAAGTGATTAGCCGGCGCAAAAGAGCCCGGGCCACAATATAAAGCGCGACCATGAGCAAGTAAAAGAACTAGGTCAAACTTCTGATAAAGCCGAGAACTGAAATATTTTTTTAGATGAGATATTCGATTCCAAAAAGAGGCGGCACCAACCTTGGCTGATGTATGGACGCGATAATTGGTGTTGGTTGAACGGGATCATGTGCAATCGCATACAGCACGTCGGCCACTCTAGCCGCAGACACTGAGTCTAAGCCTGAAGTGGGTTCATCCAGCAACAAAACATCGGGGCTGGCAACGAGTTCCAGTCCGATACTGACCCTTCTCATCTCGCCACCACTAATCCCCCTGACCTTGCCTCCAGTCACGTCTCCAATTCTTGCCTCTTTGATGTGAGAAATGCCAAGTTTTTCTAGTAAATTGTCGACCCGCTCTTTCTTCTCTTGATCTGTGATGCTCTCAGGAAGACGAAGACGAGCCGCAAAAAGGAGCGCTTCGAAGACGGTCAGAGTCGCGGGGAGGATGTCTTGCTGGGGAACAAATCCTACGCAAGGAGAGTGCTTGGGGCTTGGGCTTTCTGATGCGAAAGCGATTTTGCCACTGACAACGCCAGACTTGCTTTTTCCAGCAAGAATCTCTACAAGGGAGGTTTTACCAGCACCTACACAAATAATTAACAATACGTATTGGCAAATGTAACTTAACTGACCACTTGGTCCGAGGACGGCCATCATCTGACCAGGTTTAACATTGCCACTAACAGAATCGAGAATGACCTTATCGTCGTTGATAGCATTGTGATGCGCTCGCCGTTTGGGGAGACCAGCCAAAAATGCACCCTTGGCCGAACCAGGTATGATATAGCTAAGATCTGACCACTCAACTGAGACCGTACTCCTCTCATCATCTGCGTAAGCTTTTCTCGCCCGTCTCTGCGTCCTCAAGCTGAGAAGGAACAATAAAAGAGACAGCAAGACAATGCCACCAACGATTGCCAAACCCGCGATCACACCACTGCTGAGAGAAGTGGAAGTTTGTGTAACAGAAGGAGCGCTGTCGTCCCCTTTGTCAATAACATTTTGTCCGACGCACTCGCCAGAAGTGCATCCATTAAGAACCAGCCCGTTCGAACCAAATAGGCTTTGAAGTATGCTTTGCTTGAAGTTGCAGGTCACGGTACTCGTGTTGTGGTCAACAGCGCCACATTCAAGCTCAAGAGATCCCGAAAGAACATTGATAGTAGCAGTCAGATCCAATGAGCCACCACCGCATAAATCGGTTTTTGGTCTGCAAGTACAACGCAAGGCGGGACATTGCCAAGTCGAAGCGCCGGAAGTTGAATCTGACTTTTGGATGCACGAAGTGGCTTGACAGTAGAACTGTTCAACTCCATCGTAGAAGAGCTGCGCAAATACGGTTCCAGCATCCCCGAACGATGTTGCATTGGGGATGGGGCTCAATGAAGGTCGTAGGGTTCGCATGATGTTCAAGCTTACAGCTTTCGGATATATCGCTTGAATAGTGGGGTTCTGTATGTGATCAGCGAGGAATAGGCGAACAACTAATTAGAAACGTACATCCACACGACAACTCATCTGACTGGAGGCATAAACGCGTGTCTGAGTATTACAGACAATAGTGTTATTTTCCTGCGAGCCACCCGAACTTGAAGTGGTCTTTACGGTGCCCACAGCTGCAAAACCACTCTGGCAAGCACTTGCCGTCTGGCAGACGTTGCACCCAGTTCCTGTCCATCCACTGGTGCAGGAACAACCCGCCGAGGTCAAATTTGCAAAAGATCCTGAAGACGTGGCAAGAGGACGGTGTGAACCCTGGAAAATTGTACCTCCACAACCCGGCTGCGAACACGTTGCGCCGCCAAATCCGACGGGACAGAGACATGACCCTTGTAATATACCATAATTCTCGCATGATTGTGCATATGCAGACAGCACCAGTGAAAATGAAACCCAGATGGGATGGGTAAACACAAGGCGTGTCATTGAACAAGGTAAGAAAACTAAAAATTACATTCTTTTTTTGTCAGTCAATATTCGGATTGAGAGCGTCCGATCCGTATGCGGATGGAAATGGGTCCTAGAATCATCTTCGGAACAAAAACGACGAAATTTGACCCGAGTCCATAGACATTGCTCAAACGGGCCATAAATGTGCCCAAAGCATTCCATCGTTCGGTCACTCTCTACATTCTCTCGAAAATTTCTGTGTTGGCTAAGGCAGTCGTTCACCTTCGAACGTTAATGACAAGAGATGAACGACTTGTGCGACAAACTTTGAAACCCGTCTGCACTGCCTGTCACAATTTCAACGAGGCTGCGGCACCCATGCACGATGCCGTGGTTTCAATTCCAAAGGGTTCAGAGTTCACCAATCTCTGGGATTCATGATCTGTACTCGTGGTAGCTGTGTGGCGACTGCTTGCATTGTTCCTTATAACGGCTTCACCCTCGAACTACCTCTGCAAAACGATGCCTCTCAAGTCAATTCCTGTTCAGCATAACGACATTTCTAACCATGATATAATCATTGCGTGCGTAAACCTTATCTAGAACATCAGTGGCCATTTCAATTGAAGATTTTTGGCCATGTCTCTAGAATCATGGGTCCCACAGGATCCGGCAAAAGTAACGTATGTTACTCGTCTCTACCTTTCCATGATGAAAATTTGACCAGATCAACGATATTATCATAGTTCATCGACATCGTGACTGGCGAAAAGAAACGGGCTGGTGCTGGTTTGGAGTCGTTCACCCAAAAGGTTCAAGCCATCCGATTACTAAATCATGAAACGTACCAGAACCACATAGTACTGGTAGACACCCCCGGCTTTGACGATACTCATCGCAGTGACATGGAGATATTAGAAATGATCGGCGACTGGTTGAAAAAGACGTGAGCTACATTCCATTCCGCCTTCCTCCCTATTTAGCAATGGCCGACAGATACAAGGCCAAGATAAAACTGTCTGGCATCCTTTACATGCACCGTATCACCGATAATCGAATGGCTGGATCACCCTATAGAAACTTGCGTATGTTTGGTGAATTGTGCGGCGACAGGGCAATAGAAAAGGTTGCGCTTGTCACAACAATGTGGGACAGAGTTGGACCCGCATTGGGAGAGTCTCGAGAGAGTGAGCTATTAAAGCGCTATTGGGCGCAGATGATAGACCATCGTGCAACTCACTGGCGTTTCAACAACTCTGAATCCTCTGCATGGGATATCATCATCAAGTCCGTTGTCCAGAAAAATCAAACTCGGCAGGTTCTCCTTCTACAAGAAGAACTCGTCGACCTCAAGAAGCGCATCAATGAAACGAAGGCAGGCAAGGCCCTCTACGCTGAATTGTACTCGTTTCTGGAGAAGCAGCAAGAAAACGTCAGGAGACTTGAGGATCAAGCCAAGCAGAATCCCATGATGGCGCAAGTCGTGCAAGAGGAGAAGGCTCGGACACAAGCAGACATTGATAACATTTTCAAGCAACTTAATGCGCTCAAAGTCTCTTTTAACCGGAAATTCGTGTTGTTTTTCAAGAAGAAACCACAAGCGGTATGTGGACAAATATTGCTCTTTCTATGACTCACCTAGAAAATAGCACGCTTTGGTTGTGCCCGATGCCGCGTGAAGGACGCGAAAGACATTATATACATTCTACTTTTCCTCGTACTTTGAGAAGTATATCATAATAATTATTACATATTTGGCGTAAGCTAATAATGTTATCATTATCCAATCTGAACTCGACGTACAGTAAATAATCTCCGAAATTTCGACATTACCACCAACAGCAATGTTGCAAGAGCCTTAACCTTACATACTGATCAACTTTTGCAATAGGGCAGCAGCCAAATCGAGGGACGTCCATCGCTGAACTCGAGCACCAGCATCAAGCTTAGGTTTCCATCGTATCATCCACCTTTCTTCTTGACGTTCCAGTGCCCCTGGTTCCTGTTTGTCTTTGTCCCACATTGTTGAGACAAAGGCGACATTAGCGATTGAAGTCAGTCCGCATAGCGCCAGAACGACAGAGTGAGTGATGTGAAGGGGGGCTGTTATGTCGTGCAGGATGAGAATTCGATGGAGCGAAACGCCTTTCTTTTGTCTTCAAACACAAATTATTAAAAATAAAATAAAAAAATAAAAATCAACATTAATAGAGAACTACACGTACATGTGTCCGTGCCAGGATTGAAGCATGCCCAAAATCTTGCTGTCAGACATATTTTCCTCGCCGTTGTCAAATCCGGGGGTATCCACGAGCACAATACTGGCGGCTTCTGGTTGTGAGCAGGGAATTCTAACCATCTTGATATCTTGTGTACATGATGCCAAGCTATGGCCAATCCCTGGGTCATAGCCGGTGCAGTGGTGTATGAACTAGAAAAATTGAGACAAGGTCTCATCCGCTAACCCTTTAAACATTTACCGTGCTTTTTCCTGCACCAGTCAAACCTGCTATGCTGGATACACGATCAGACACGGTTTAAAGGTGAATTGTAAAAACTCACAGAACAACAATGTCCATTCCTGTAATATCTTCAAGGGTGATTTCTTTGCCTGCCGAGGAGTCGCCAATAATTATTGGAACCGAGAACTTAACCGGAAGTTCTACATCAGGGGTTGACCGACTTCACAAAGAATAATGAGTTTGAGACCATAAGAAGAACTGCCAAGCGAACCTCCATGGCCATTGAAACCGCCTCTTCCAGGAGGTGGGTGAGGTGGGTGGTGTCATGATCGTTCCTTTCTCCTGAACAAAATTCAAAGGTTTAGAGATGTTGGAGTATTCCTTTATCCAACGCTGAAGTTCTTCATTGGTGACGGGCTGTTTGAGAGCTGCCTGGATATTGGCAAGATCCATTTGATGTTGCTTGGCGAGGGCGACGTATTCCAACTCTAGACCAGCACCTGCCGTCGTCTGAGGAAGCTTCCGACCCATTTCCAGGACCTCCTTCTGAAGTAAGAGAGCAAATCGTTCACCCTTAATGAAAGGAGTAATGATCTCTAGAGCAGAATTGTGTGTAAGTGTGAATCGCCGAGTACTGGATCCTCTCCTTATCATCGACTTCCAATATACACTCTTCAATTCTGCCTCACGCCTTTCCCCAGTGTCCGAATCTACTTCGTCCCACATTGTCGTTGTGAGGATAACCTTCCCAAAATCGCTTCCGGTAAGCTTTTCCAACATGCGCAAATTCTTCAACGTGCTACCCGACATACGATTGTCTGATATACGGTGAAAGTATAGCAGCCCACTCAGTTTGATTTTATTTCGATACCTTCGTTATATATGATTAAGATACAATCATCGATTTGAAGAGTTTCTTACGTCTCGTTTAACCAATCAGCAAGTTGCTTGAAGATTTCTGCGTCGCTGCGATTAGAGCAGTCAAAGCCTGGCGTGTCAACGAGATATACATTTGCATCGAGACCAGGAAACGTCGACGGTGGAAATTTGAAAACATCGATCTCGGTCGTGCATGATCCCAACGCGTCTGTGACCTCGACGTCGCATCCTGTAGCTATTTTGACAAACTTAGGCTCATATTAATCGGTCTCGTTTCATTGTAGGTCGAAAATTTTTGTAGATACCGTGCTTTTTCCTGTACCAGTTGGGCCCATGACACTAAAATTGTGTTCTTCGTATCAGTGGTAAGGAAAACATAAGAATATGCTCACGCGATGACTATGTCCTTTGGAGATGGATAGTCCTTGGTCAGGTTTGAAGTATGGGGAAATGGGTGCGCGGTTGACTTCCCCTGGTCATTATTCTGGAAAGAATAAAATCAGATATCCTCGGAAATATGGCAAAGTCTTACACTGGTCATCGATCTACGTGGCATCTCATTCAACATCTTGACCTCTCTAATAGGGTTACATTAGGATTAACAGGGAGATTATGAATAAACAGTTCAAACGACATACAACTTTCCAGAAGGAATAGATTTTTGAGCCAGCGCCATGGGTGTATAGAATGTGCGAATTTACGAGTTGCGAAGGAAAAATGTGATTGACCTTGATAGAAAATGGGCATTGAATCCATGTGTTTTCTCCCGGTGGTGGACATGCTTGAATCGCAAGGCAGCAAGCAGGCTCCGAAACAGTTCAATTTCCTTGAAAGTGCTGTGGACACGTGCAGAGATGGCATCAAATTGAACCTTCATAACCATTTTCGTCCCTGTCTACTCATTTTCTCACCAAGATTTACCATCGCACAACTAATCTCCGCATTCTTGTCCTCAAACGCGATATCTGTCCTCCAAGTAGTGATCCACGAGTTTCTTTGGTTCAAGGAATGGCCAATATGACGCCCCGTTTAATTTCTGGACCAAGGTTCTGACTCTCCTTCAGGCAACCTCATGCATAACACCACATTGTGATGCAGTACTGGTTCTAGGACTTCCAATTTGGAACGCAACCAGTCTTCGGTCGATATCAACATTTCTTGTTTCTTCCAAGTCTTCAATCGTGTCAAACCTTTCTGAAATCACTTTTATATCCTTTATATACCAAGGCCATCCTTTTAACCATTCGAAATAAGAAAATGGAAGAAGTTCCAGTTTTTCTGCAGGATATCCATGGGGAACATTCAGAACTCGGTCATTTGTCGGAGGATGACATTGTCATAGCGTAAGTGTTTTCTTTCAATTGCCGTTGCACAAACTTATCTTTTGTATAATGCATCAGCATTATAGGACCAACTGGTGCAGGAAAAACCACTGTGAGTTTTGATCCCGTTCACGTAGGAATCTCTTTCAAGATTTCCAGTTTGTGAACGTCTGTGCGGGTGACGATGCTCCAATTGGTCATGGGTTGGCCGCATGTACCACATCAATTACTGCAGTCAGATTCGCCATTCCATATTTGACTAGCTCAGCTATTGTCCTTGTTGACACGCCTGGACTCGACAGTCTGCCTGGTTACGAAGTATCTCGAAATATTTGTGATTGGTTTAAGAAATTGTTGGTCTTTTTCGGATTAATTGTCCCCCAAGCGTTGATTCTGGTCGTAGGTATCAGAGACGGATTAACTTGAGCGGGATTCTCTATTTCCAACGACTCTCGGATGTCGGCGCACTCAACAACGCAATACAGAAGTGGCTTCCCTTCGAAACATTAGGTACTAAAGATGCTCGACACACGAAGGCACTTGTGACAACAATGTGGAACGAGCTGGACGCAGAATCGGGGGTGAAGTCGGAAACAGCTGTGAAAACGGTATGGTCGAGTATGGTTTCGGATCCGTCTTCCACGACTTTTCGTTTTCTTGGGACACGATTATCGGCCGTCCGAATCCTTCTTCCATCCATTAAAACTGCGAATGAGAAGAAGACCAGTCTTATTCTTAAGGAGATACAAAAGGTGCCCCAACATCTCCTCGTTACAAGCACAAGAGCGCTATTACTCCAGGAGTTACATTCCCTCATCGCACGACAGCGGGAACTACTCAAAACTATCTGCATTGAGCTGGAAAAGGTCCTGCCAAACGAATCAAGCCTGAAGCCGCTCATTGACGAACATCAAGACGTAACGGCGAAGCTGCGGTCGAGGTTGGACTTGGTAAAGAGTCTAAAGCTACCGCTTAGCAAACGTATGCTGGATACACTTTTGGTCGTCGTCTCGTGGAACTGGTTCAAAGGGTTCGCCAAAATCTTTTAGTCTGTGAACTACAAGCATCTCATCTTTATGCAGGCTTCTCCAAAGTCAGTCTTACCTAGAGGGGGTGACAAACGAAGATTTCATTATCTTGTGGGCCACTTTCTGCCAAGAGAATACATTTACTGAAGGACTTTTGCATTCCCTAGGTTGATGGGTTTGCCTGGTTCAGGAAAAAGCCAGGTAAGAAAAGACTAAAGCTATGCTATATCTTTTTTTACCTCCGAATTAGTTCGTACATGATTGTCTGGAGTGTGACTCAGGCATAAATCATGACCTGACTCCTGACAACAAGCAAATTACGATGGTCAGGGGTTCACACGACAGAGCCAATGTTGTCTTACTGGAAGTTCCCGGGTTCAATCAAGGCGCTATATCTAACGAAAGCGTCGTGAAGATGTTTGGTCAGTGCCTGAAGGACATGTACGTTGATATTTTGTCGAATTCCGGACCAATTCCCATATATCCAACAGGGAGGGAAGAGGATTACGCCTGAATGGGTTGTTGTATCTTCACAGTATTCTGCATGAAGTCCCTCGCAATGGCTTTCCCCTGTTTAAATACCTTTTCGAAATCTATCGCCTCAGGGACACCAGGGTCGTGTTGGCGACTACGATGTGGGATATAGTGGGTTTGGAACAGGGCGAATTGGCGGAATCTGTTCTCAAACAAAGTTGCTGGAAGGAGATGATCGATGGTGGAGCACTCACGAAGCGCTTGGGAGGGCCGAATAACGCCCGGGAGCTACTCCGTACGATGATCGGTCTGACCTGATCATCTAGCAACATTTGTCCCCAAGTTGATAAAGCTCGTGTAAGATGCATGCAACTATTCTTTCGCAATAGAAATTTCATTTACTACATTAAGAATATTTTTCATCTCGTTAGTAAACGAAATTGTAATTTGGCTTGCGCAAGACTATTGTGATGCATATTTGCATCATGGCATGTGCCAGTGAAGTATTCTGTCCGCGGTTCAAGTTGGAGGAAGGTTTCTCGAACGCGGCAACACGCAACCATACACACGTGTTGGCCATGCTTCTTCAATCCATAATGGTTTATAACCTTCAGCAATGTCGTAGGGATGGCACCCTTCGACGTTTTCGACTTGAACAATGAATTTCCTTCGCAACCGTGACGAACTCAAAAAAGATGATAAAATCATTGCGTATGAACTTTTCACCCGTTTCCCTTATCGAGGACCAATGCTGATTGCAAATCCAGCTTAATGGGACCGACTGGTTGCGGAAAGAGCAAGGTACGGATGGTTTTTTTTTGGCTTTCTTCTTAGATTTGACCCTTAGGCAGATCATAGACAATTTGACGGGTTCAACAGACTGGTCTGGAGCAACCCTGAAATCTTTCACACAGAAGGTTCGCTGGATCAGAACGACGTGTCCCTATAATGGCGCCTCAGTCGTTTTGGTCGATACTCCTGGTTTTGACGACACAGAACGGCCAGATACAGAAATTCTGGGCATGATTGGCGAATGGTTGGAACAAACGTGGGTAACCGACGAACCTCTTTAATTAAAACGAGATTAACGAGAGGGGAAAATACTCAGATACAAAGCCCAAGTCAAACTGACTGGCATTCTTTATCTTCATCGCATTACAGACAACCGCATGTCAGGAACTCCTCATCGCAACCTGCATATGTTTGGGAAGCTCTGCGGCGACCAACCTGCGAAGAAAGTTGTCTTTGTAACCACGATGTGGGATAAACTAAGCCGTGATCAACAGGCAAGAGCCAAAGAGAGAGAGGCCCAGCTCGAAGAGAAATATTTGCGACCGATGTTGGACCAGGGCGCAATCATCAAACGATCTGACAACACGCCAAAGGGGGCTTGGGAAATTATTTCTGGACTCATTGACAGCAAGAGCGAAACTTTGCCAGTGCTCCTACAGGAAGAGATGGTCGTCCTTCATAGGTCACTCAACGAAACAGAGGCTGCGAAGACACTCTACAACCAGCTACAAGTGCTTCTATCCGACCATAAAGCTACGATTGACGCTCTTTTGAAAGAGGCCAAGAAGTCAAATAATCCCCAGACATTAACCAGCTTGGAAGCCGACAAGACCCGTATCCAAAACGAACTCGACAAAACCTTTGAGCAAGTTCGGAAACTTAAGATTTCTTTACCGCGCCGCATTTCCTTATGGTTTGCGAAGAAGCCGAAAGGGGTATGCCCTTCTCTTTCCGTCTGCATGCTGTCTGCTGACTCGAATCGTTCTTTAGGGAGCAGTCAACTTTTCTGGGTAGCTTTGTCTGATAGACAACAACTTCCTAATATTGCTATTAGTACTTCCTGTCTGCCAGTGAATGTAGATTTCTAGTATCAGATACTTGACGATGGGAATGGTTGTCTTAATTCGATCCTTACACGTTCTCAGTTGTCCAGTGATGTTGAACCAATTCTGGACGCAGCGACTCTTAATATTGAAGGACCACAGGAAACTTGATGACCACATGAAGTCTTATCTTGGAGCTGACGAATAAGTGCATATTTTTATTGGAATACCAGTGGATTTTTGGTGCAATGATGTCTAGCTGAGCTGCGGGAATCACGATCTCAGTATATATCTACGTCAGCCGTTAGTGAGGAAAATAACTCAGTACGGCCGACAAGCGGCATGGCCCGCTACTTATAACAAACGCAAAATCTTATTTTCGTTTACAAGATCT
>QDKV01005129.1_pt1 | contig 29062 bp, 26 predicted proteins | sample 1861101 | NCBI WGS metagenome assembly QDKV01 (sample SAMN04275158, study PRJNA302643) | Fungus metagenome, whole genome shotgun sequencing project. | isolation source: fruitbody | host: Mallocybe terrigena | place: Sweden | collected 2013 | reverse complement strand
TTCAAGCCAAAGCTGGAAAGCCTGTTACTCGTAAAACAACTAGCAAACCCCGTGGTCGTCAGGCTGCCAGACCTGTTACTCGGAAAAACCCTGCTGGCCGTCAAGCCAAAGCTGCAAGGCCTGTTGCTCGTAAAACGACAACTAACAAACCCCGTGGCCGTCAGGCTGCCAGACCTGTCCCTCAGAAAAACGCCAAAAAACCCGCTGGCCGTCCCACTGTCAGATCTGCAAAGCCTCCTGCTCAACGATCTACAAAGAAACCTGCTAACCGACCTACTAGCCCCGCTCGCACTGCAAAGACACCTGTTGCTAACAATAAAAGAACGCCACCTTCCAAACCAGCCGCTCGTCCTGCTGCTGTGGTTCGGTCAGCTTCGAATGGTAAAAAGAAATAAATAACAGCTTTCTGTTGAACGGAAAGTTGCTTCGTATTTAGCCATTTTTTTTGACAGCAATAAAAATGAAAGACTGACTCGACAATCAAAGAAACCATGAGACCCTAACAAGTAAATGAAAGGCAGGACTATCCTATTGTGCAAGTAGCACAAAGTACATGAATTCATGAGACCGTGAGTTTCGTGAGTTCCCAAATAGGACGCGTGAGCTGCATGACTCATATATAAAGTCCTACCGCTCTCTGCCCAATGTGCTCATGCATCTCAAAGTTATCTTATATTTCCGCTTACATGATCAATTGTATGGGGCACTTTTTTAGCGTCAAACAGAAGTATTTTCTTTCCAAAGTATGGCTCCACTATCTGAAACTCACGAAAGCGAAACCTTCAAGGAAGATCCTTGTTTAGCTACGACATTGCGCACCACCAACTGGGACGTGCTCTTGGCAATCGCTCCGAGGCTGAATCGGCTTCTTGGGGCCAGCAGGCTATAATGTCGTCCGTTTCATTCAACTAGGCCTGAGTAATGGCGGAATTACTGAAATCGTCGCCCGTGTACCCTATCTGTTAGAGGGTGGCAGCAGGACTGAAGACGTGGCTGCGATGATTGGAAATCGCATCGCTAGCGAGGTCGCAACCTTGGAGTATATTGCTTCACATACAAGCATACCTGTTCCCTATGTTATTACTCACAATAATAATGGCGGCGAAGTAGGTTCGCCTTATATCCTGATGACCAAGGCCGACGGTGTACCGTTATCTAAGGTATGGGATGACATGGAAGATGGCAAGCGAGAGATCATTCTACGCCAGGTGGTCCACATTCTTCTCCAACTCTCTTCTATCAGGTTTGACGGTATTGGTGCTCTCATGCGGAAAAGAAAGGGAGGGGGAAAAACTGACGATGAATGGTACATCGTTCCAGCGCCCACCATTCTTGGCTCAGGTTCGAATATAGCCTGCACAAAAGTGGTGTTGATTACTGGGTGATGTATGCTAACGCACACCTGGAGAGCATCGACAATGGACAATTCGGATACGTGAATAAAAGCTATGAATATGCAATGGCATGGTTCCTTCGCTCTATAATTCCTTCACTTATCGATCCCTCTCTCGACACTAAGGGCTTTCCTCTCGCTCCTGGTGATTTCCACTCACAGAATATCCTCGTAACAGATCTGGACACACCATCGCCCCGAATCACACCCGTCATCGATTGGTAGTTCACTTTTACCGAATGCACTTCCAGTTTCCCTTTTTTATCGTTGACCACCCTATCTGGAACGACGATCACCCAATGAAGGCACGGAATCGAATGAACCAGGCAGCCTTCGTTCGGCTCATGCGTGAAGCAGAGAAAGAAACGGGTGCTGAAGGGAATTTGCCCGTTTCACGCGTGTATGAGAGCTGCTATGGCGTCTACTTCTTCCAACTCTGTTTTACAGACCCCTTAATGTTCAGCGGCTTATACGGATCTCTTTGCGCACATGATCACGCTCAAGCAGTTCAAAGCGATTATTGCTGAACACTTGGCAGAGTTCGAACCGGAGGTGTGGTTAGAGAGTGGTTTGCTGGTACGAAGGACTGAGATAGGTAGCATCTGATGGCTTGGTATAATTCAGAACTAGTAATGAGACGAAGCACACCGTGACCTAGTCTCCAACTGATCAGTTTTTGTTCACAATTTCAATTTCAAATGAGCATGGGATGACTACATATTCCTGAACGCCCTAGAGCTCTCATGATCACCAGTAATTTGTTATCTCATTCCTCCTCCACCGGAACGTCTCCCAGAACGAGCTAGAGCGACAATCTTGACGTTTGACATTTTTCCTCGAACTCTGTAGGCTTTATTTCTAAATTCGACCCAATCCCATCATTCGACCTAGTCCTACTTCTGTATTGTCTTCGTCGAATAGTACAGCTATGGCCGCCTCCATACCCTCCGCTCATCATAGGATATCTTGCTTCCCGTCTTCGATAACATTGCCTGAATGACACCGGCTTCATGCCCTCACTATGGTCTTCGCAGGCAAATTTACGCCGCCTACGAATCTGATGATGTTCTCAGGTGGCGAAGAGGGGCACGAGCTTCGCAAATATGAGTACATGATCTCGAAGACCTGGAAGCTAACTAGAACTTAAATCTTCCATTGGAATGACGGTCCAGTTCGTCATGACGGCATTTCGACAATTGCTGTCTTTTCTGATCCGAGTCCCTGCTGGTGCAATAAATTTAAATTGGGCAGCCCATTCAAAGAGGTCTGTCACGACAGCCTTCCGGACATTTGAATAGCACTTGAAGAAGTTCAAAGTCCATAACAGAGTAGTGAAACGCGTTGGGAGCAACATGCGCACTAATTCCTTCCGAGTCAGAACTCACAGATGTGGTCACCGGACGATGGCGTCCATCAAGCAGATCTCACTCACCCCTTTGCTACTGAAGGTTTATGTTAGTGCGGATATTTATTGAGGTGGAATGGGATGCCTCCACCCCAATTCATGTCCATTCTCCATCTGCGGTTCCAGAAACCCTCTAAAGATCCATGGTTTTTCAATCGCTTTTCCCTCGACGCCCGACAGATCTCGCGCCCACCTCATCCCATAACCCTCTACCACTCGCACCTCATAAACCAGTATCTGATGCGGTAGCCAGTGTAAATTCTTCCATGTCGCGTTGTTCATCGTTTTCCAAAACAGTTCCAGCGATTTGTCGTTGATCACAGGTATTGGTCCAGATGCAGTGCCCCACCACCCCGCACTCTTGTGGCATGTACCTTTGTTGATCAACAAATTTCTTTCAGCTTCTGCCTCAGTGGTATGGGTTCCCTTAGCGTGCAGCTGGGATTGCGAGCGATGACAATGCTTTGACCATGCTCGCGAACCAGCAGTGAGCCCTGCCTTGTTTGGGATTTGGTAGGCTGAGAGACACATTTCAAGCGAGGGGGGCGTACAGCCAAGCGCAGAGCCCGTCGTGTAGGCGAGACCATGTGCGAGGTGTTTGAAGAGAGAAGGTTCGAACTCGGAGCCTGTATCTAAGGAGGGAGAGAATGGGTAGGTATCGGCGTGATTCTGCTGGCATCGGCGCTTGAGGATGTCGAAAACTCGTGCCCGCTCTGAAGACGCATTTGGGAGTTCTGACATTCCAAAACATTGGGGATCGACGAGGGGTGTGATACCTGAGTTCGATGAATCCAATGTGGGTCCAAGCTGCGGATGTACATCTAGTCGTGCGACCTTGACCACTCCATCCAAGCTCTCTTGATCCCGCCTCTCCGCTGCCATGGGATGTCAAATGATTGAAGTATGAAATTACATAATCTAATCAGAAAGCTGATCTTATCTTATCACGAAATTGAATATCGTCTTCCGCAAGGCATCAGTTTATACTAGCAGCACAATGGTACATACGTCAACACGTTATACTTTCATCTAGACCCTGAATCACGGTTCAACGTTCATTGGATAGATAAGACGACAATTCTAACGCAGACCATTGCCTTTATCTTTTTCGGAAAATTGACCGGAAGAAGGGGTTATCGCGGAAACTCAGCTGCTTGGTCTCCACGATGGTGATGGAGCATCTGTTCTATCTGGTGAATACCAATCTTATGATATCAATTCGACCTTGTGTTTAAAACCTGTCAGCCCTGAGTCTTTCCCCATCTATCCTCGCATTTTGACATTTAGTATACATCCAAGGCACATCGGTTGACACCGTTATTTTGAAATATCTCTTGGCCAATAACAACGACTATCTACCAATGCAAAGGGGCCAGTTTCTGATAAGGACTCGTATACAACATAAATAGCTTGCGTTGACTTCAACGAAACAGGACAGAAGGCCACCCTTCGGCCGAACGTATTCAGATATTCACAGGCGAAGGATTTCCCTTAGTCCTCCTGGATATATTTGTGCCCGCAACAATTCGAAAGGTGTAGTGACATTATGTCTTCTGCAATACTTCCTCAAGGTGCTGGGTATGGCGTCGGTATGTGGCCTTGTGCCTTCTCTTTGCTCTACGCTCAATCATTCTCCTTATCTGTTCAACGAATGTCTGTTGTTCAGTCCTTGGTGCGCTAGTTTTCACGTCCCAAGTTTCTCAAATGACTGATTGCATTCCCAGGAATTGGTTTCTTCTTCAGCGCCTTCATGATTGGCCTTACGATCTTACAGGCACGCTATACTGCCTTTTCGCCAAAGAATTCCGAAGAATTTAACAGTGCGTCACGAAGCGTGAAGCCTGGTTTGATTGCTTCGGGTATTGTATCTGCTTGGACTTGGGCAGCCACATTGGTGTGTTTCCTTCCGCAATGGATATCCCTTATCTGAGCAATGTGCTGAAAACATTCTTAGCTGCAAAGTAGTGCCGTTGCATATAAATTTGGTGAGCGGGATTTATGTCTGTCGTTTGAAAAAAAAATTAATATCTCGGTCTTGTGATCAGGAATCAGTGGACCTTGGTGGTATGGCGCTGGTGCAACAGTTCAAATTTTGCTTTTTGCCATGGTGTGTTCATTGGAACCTAATCTCATGATTGATTTGACGTTTGGGACTTGATTCCAGCTTGCCGCGAAGCTGAAACTTAATGCTCCTTATGCACACACATGGCTTGAAATAATCAATGTGAGATGGGGAAAGTTTGCGCATCTTGTTTTTATGTTCTTCGGGTAATCCTTTGTCGTCTTCCTTATCAGCACTATCATTTCTAACTTATTTAAACAGCCTTTCGACCAACATTATTGTTAGTTCAATGCTAATCTTGGGAGGATCTGCGACGGTTACTTCTTTGACGGGAATGAACACCATTGCTGTAGGTCTTCGGGTTGGTTCCTATTCTACGTTTTACCAATCCCAGATAATAGGCGTGTTTCCTCATCCCTCTTGGTGTCGCCATCTACGTTGTGGTCGGTGGAATGCGCTCCACTCTTCTTTGCGATTAGTGAGTATATTCACCTGGATATGTTGAACGGGATCTGACGCGTTATCCAGTACGCACACGTCTGTCCTCTTCGCTATCATTTTGGAAAGTACCATATCGTCACCTCATCACTTCATTTCTTATCCTCTTTTCTTTTGCAGACTTTTATCTTCACTGTCTACGCCACCTCCCCTAAGATTGGGAGCCCTTCCAAAATGTATTCCCTCCTCGAAGCGGCCTCCAGTGCCCAACCTGTTCCAGGCAACAGACATGGCTCCTATCTCACCATGCGCTCCAAGAACGGGTTGATCTTTGGTGTCATAAACATCATCGGTAACTTTGCCACTGTCTTCCAGGATCAGGCGTACTGGCAACGCGCCATTGCCAGTCGCCCTGCTAGCACGGTCAAAGCTTATCTCCTCGGTGGTCTCGCGTGGTTTGCCATTCCATTCACTTTCGCGACTACTCTTGGTCTTGCAGCCGTTGCCTTGAGGGGTGACCCTGACATGAAAGTTCTCACTCCAGCGGATGTTTCTGCGGGCTTGCCTGCAGCGGCAGCGGCAGCAGCGTTGCTCGGCAAAGCGGGTGCCTCGGCTGTATTGGTGCTTTTGTTCTTGGCTGTGACGAGCGCCTGTTCGGCAGAGCTGATTGCGGTTTCGTCTTTGGTGACATTCGATATATACAAGACGTATATGAACCCGGCAGCGACAGAGAAGCAGATTTTGAACGTGGGCCATTTGGCGGTTGCGATGTACGCTATTGTTTGTGGATTGGCAGGATTGATTTTCTTTTATATCGGGGTATCCATGGGATGGTTATACGTATGTATCTTGTCATTTATTGGGGTGGAAGGTAAACTGACTCTTGTGGCGCTTTCTAAGACGTTCATGGGTGTTATTCTCGGGTCTGCTGTTTGTCCCATCGCTCTTGCCGTTACGTGGAGTAAGGCCAATAAATGGGGTTGTGTCGGAGGGTCTATTGCTGGCTTTGTCGCTGGTATCATTGCTTGGCTCGTCACAACCGCTACTCTGAATGATGGTGTTATCGATGTCGTGACCAGCGGAGGTGCGTTGTCCTTGCCTTATCAAAACGTTTGGAACCTTCTGAAGAATAAATTCAACAGGCGACTACGAGATGTTAGCGGGAAACCTTGCCTCCATTGGTGTTGGAGCGATTATTGCTACCGTCACTTCATATATCGTAAGCTCCATTGCCCGCTTCTGATTTCATTTCCTTGCTGGTGCTGAAAGTTGGCTATTTTTATAGTGGCCTGACAATTTCGACTTTGAATCTACGCGGGCTATCAACAAGCCTTCTTTCTCGTCTCCTTCACCTTCCAGCCCAGATGGTAAAGCTGAAGTAGACGTCAGTGTGGAGAAAAAGTCTATTGCTGGCGACTCGTTTGATGCAAAAGAGGAAGAGGATGAGCTTGATCCTGTTGCGCTGAATAAGGCATACAAGTTTGCGACTTGGTCGAGTGTTGCATTGGTGCGCATTCATTTTTCTTTCCCCCTTTTCGGCTTCTGAAATCTTTGTGTCGCCCGTTGCGTTGATACAGTTCGTCGTCCTCATTCTCCTCGTTCCCCTTCCTCTCTTTTTCTCATCGCATGTGTATACCGTTGGCGGGTTTACGGCATGGGTCGTTGTGGGCGTTATTTGGACGTTCTTTTCTTCGTTCACTGTGGTAATTTACCCACTTTGGGAGAGCAGGAGGGCGCTCCTCTTGATCGCTACAGGTCTTCTCAGGGTAAGTAGATCAAATTTTCCCCTTTCCTGCTACGTGGGTGAGAATGTGCTAATGATCATGTTCTATTGGATAGGATTCATTTACCAGAGGAAGTGGGAAGTATACCGACAAGCCTACGAGACAGGTCGAGGATGTTTGATCTCTGATCTTACAGTAACGAGTTTGGCGAACTTCTTGCATGTAGGCAAGTTTTTCGTAATGTTTTCTGGGTTTTCTAGGTTTTCTAGATCATGATCCGTACCAACGGAGATGTTCTATGTGATGATTTTTCCCTCCCTTTGCTTCAAATAATTAATTCAAAAAGTTTAAGATGATCATGAAAAAGCATTCTTGTACTGTGTAGACAAGAATAAAACACGAGATATTAAATGTCCTATAAGTATGACAAAAGTTATCTGTGTGCGATCCCGGGCTTTCAAAAACACGAAAAACCTTGAAAACCTCAAAATTGGACAGAGACCTAGGCTAAGAGTATCCTGGCCAACATCGCCTCATACTATCACCCCTCGCAATTGGGAAAGGTTTCACTGTTGGCCAGCTGTCTTGCAAATCATTTGTTCGTTAAACCGTAACCAATTGCCATGTGGTCCAGGTACTAGGATGCTTTGCATTTCGGAACCTCTATAAAACCTAATGGACAGGCAAAATCTTGACTAGAATTCGGCCGTCTGTTATAGCGAACAGAATCTAATATAAGTTATATGTCTTTATTTCTGATGGCCATTAACCTTTTTCCAAATGGCGAATCCTTAATAGGTACATGAGGCAAAACATGAGGTTTCTTTGTCCAGAGGACAAAGTTCAGAGTACTCAAGTTGGATCCCCAAGCGAGTAGAATTTTAGGAAGTGTACCAGCAGCCGAAATAAAAAATGAAAACGGGTGTTCTAGCGAAATTCTCTTTGTAAAAAAAAAAAGAAGTTCATTGGTAAGTAGAGCAGAACAATGTTGTTGTAAAAAGTGGATGGTGTGGTCTTTGTTACCAGTATGATCAAGGTCTACGGTACACCTAGGGACTCACACAGTCTCCGAATTACCGGTCTGGTGGCTTGACGCATGAGGCTGAAGCTTGATATATGATAAGCTGGGACAGAGACCCAGATAATTGGTCCGCGAGTCGTTTCTTAGCAGAAGATTTCTCTGGTCGGATGAACAGCCAGCTCGTCCGAAATGCGTCTGAATCCAAAAAAAAACGCCGTGCTTCAAGTTTCGCTGAAGGTTGATTGAACCGAGCGGACATACATACCGCCAGGTGTGATTGATTGGTGACTGTTCAGAGTTGTTCAGTAAACTACCGACGGGTCGGTGGTGTGAGGTGTCAGCGAAGAGACCTGAGGCACGAGGACTCGAGTCTGCGCCTTTTGGATGAGCAAATCCGACGTGGTTTTTTGTTCCTCTGGAAATGTGAAGTTCCGTGGGTATAACTTCAAGGAAAAGGAGATATAGAACTGTGTACGTATGAGACAGACTTAGGATACAAATGTACGAGATATGATATTTGGGTGAGGCTAGAACAGTCAAGTGCAAGAAACATTACCAGATAAGTACAGTCCTTTATGGTCATGAGTCTAGTAATAAAAAATTACTTCGAGAAGTTGTCGTGATTGAAACTTGCTGATGCAGGAAAATTTGGGGCCAAGCGGTGGAAGTTCCAAATCACCCACACTTTATCCGAATTCGAAGTCGGTGATCATGTATGTACGGATTGAATTCGTGTTTTTGCGTTGCGTGATTCTGTTGCATGACTAGTTGACTGGTTGCCGCGATTTACCTTAAAGCTGGATAAACTATCGACAGGGTGTCGAAAAAAAAATTCAGATTGAATAGATTGAAAGCTTTCTTTCAGCGCTGTGTGAAAGATAATGTAGTTGTAAACCCATATGGTACCATTGCGATTTCCACTGCTGACCTGGATGCTGAAATGGGGAAATACTGCCGGGTTCTTTTCGAAGTAAATATTTTGTAATGTCAAAAAGTGGGGTTATTCCAGTTGTCTGCACGCTACGGATACATTCGGGTCCGATATTGTTGAAATGAATCATGACACTGACAAAGGGACGAAGGCACACAGAACGACATACAGGTTCAGGAGCAATTGAGAAATGAGCGTGCGTTACGTGACGACTTACTTCACAGTTCAGCATTTTGTCATGGCGACTTCTCATTGATGAGTACTCCATGGAAATTGCAGGGAGCTCTGATGCAGAATCTGTTAAGAGAATTCATGATGATAAGAAGCGGGTGTGGGACAGCAAAAAAAGAACGGACCGCAAAACCGTGCATGGATACGGAGAAAGCGTGGTGATTGGAAAGACTGCGAGAAAGAAAGATGTCAGGCACCTTTCCTGGGTTCACTGAGGTCATTAGTTTTTCAAAAAAATAATATAGCCAGATGATTGTCTCCATGAGCGAAGGTTGGGTCGTTGAGCGGCAAGAGTTTGTGTCAGATATGTATTTGACAAAGGAAAAACAAGGAAATGACATTACGGAGATGTGACATTCCAAAATAGGAGCAAGGGATGCAGGGGCAGTCAGACCTGTTCACTTCTCACTCAGTCGATTAAAAGGCAGACCATCTAAAGCTATGCCATTTCTATTTACCTCTTCTCCTTCCCTTCCCGTCATCTTCCCCGATGGTCTCCTCTTCCCTTCTCATCCTCACCCTTTGTCTTCTCCTACCCCTCTTCCTCTGGTTCCGGAAGCCTAAATCTGCTTCCGCTCCCCTTCCCCCGGGCCCCAAGCCCATCCCCGTCCTAGGCAACGTCAGGGACCTGAGAACTCAGGAGCTCTGGTTACCCGCCAGCCAGTGGGCGAAGCAATATGGTTCGTGTCTTGTGCTTCTTAATTGACGTACTCGCTGATAGACTCGCAGGGGATGTTGTATACCTCCATGTTCTCGGTATCGGTCTCGTCTTCATCAACAGCCCAGACGCTGCCAACGACCTCTTGGATAAACGCGGTTCTATCTATTCTGACAAGCCCTCCTTTGTCATGGCTGGGGAACTGTGAGTGACGTTGCTAATGTGCTTTCGGACCGTGACGGCTAACATATCCCGCTCAGATGCGGCTGCAAGAACATGGTAAGCGAATCTACCGGTTTACGACACATGTCCCTATCATCCCGGACGAACGAGCATCTTCTTAATTTTGTTTTCATATATGTAATCACACCTACTAACATGCCGTTCATCAACAGGTAGCTTTTACCTCTTATGGCGACCAGTCCAAACGCCAACGCCGCCTCTTTCACAAAGCTTTAGGCCCTCCAACTATCCCCTCCTACTATCCTTTCCTTCAATCTGGTACCCATAACTTCCTGCGCCGCCTGCTTGCCAACCCAAAAGATCTCTTCTCCCACGTCAGGCGGTATGCCGGCTCAATCACGCTCTCTGTTATATATGGCTACGAAGTTGTGCAGTCCAATGACCAGTTCATCGAGATGGCGGAAGAGTGTGTCGATATCCTCGCGAATGAAGTGGCGAGTGGAGGCGGAATCTGGCCAGTGGATGTGTTCCCGTGGTTGAAGTATTTGCCTTCGTGGGTGCCTGGCGCTGGGTTCAAGAAGAAGGCACGGGTATGGAAAAAGAAAATGGAGGACTTCGTAGATCGTCCCTATGAGTATGTGAAGAATAGTATGGTAAGTGTTCGACTGTTAAGAGCGCATATATTCACTGACAATGGTAGAAATCGGGCAATTACAAACCATCGTTTTGTTCGACCCTCCTTGAAGACACCTCCATGCAGTCAGGCGAGGGGGAGAATTTTGAGTTCGATCTTAAGTGGTCAGCCAATTCAATGTACAGCGGCAGCATTGACACAGTAAGTCTTTTTTCCTCTGTGCGCAAGCTCGATCCTCTTTCGACGTTGGCTGGATTCAAGTTCTTGTGCGCATATACGCTCAATGTAACCCTTCCCCTGATGTAGCCACATAAACGACCGCATACGTGCTCCCGTTCATTCTTCTTTGCCATAAGAACTATGTCTAACAATTCTATCTTTCCCTTAGACCTTAACTACTATCACCAACTTCATACTCGCAATAATGCAGCACCCAGAAACGCTGCAAAAGGCTCGAGAAGAGCTTGATGCAATTGTCGGCACGGATAGGTTGCCGACATTAGCAGATCGCACGTCCCTGCCTTTCATTGAGGCAGTGTATATGGAGGCGTTGAGGTGGACAGTGCCTGTCCCACTCAGTGAGTTTCCTATTTGCTTTACCCCTTTGACAACTGAGGGGTGATTTACCTGCCCATCTTCCAGGTCTCCCACATAGGTTGATGGAAGACGATGTGTACAAGGGTATGCACATCCCCAAAGGCTCCATGATATTCGCTAATATTTGGTATACTACTTTTTTCATATTTCTGTATGCGTGAGCTTATTGATTTCAAAGGTCAATGCTTCGCGACGAGAACTTGTACTCCGACGCGGAGAATTTCAAACCGGAACGATTCTTGGAAAAGACAACACCTGAAATGAAGAGGAAGAGAGATCCCCGAAATTACGTGTTTGGTTTTGGAAGGAGGTGAGTTCCGTTCTCTGACTACTGGATTTTGTGTTGACGTTGATGAACAGACAATGTCCTGGCATGAATCTAGTCGAGTCATCTGTCTGGCTGTTGATAGCGTCCATGCTCGCTACCTTGAACATCTCCAAGGCAGTAGATGAACACGGAAATACTATAGAGCCGGAAGTGAAATTTGAAAATCCGATTTTCCGGTAAGTTTCCCTATATTTAGTTTGTTGCATATACGGGGTTTGACAATTTGATAGGACGCCAAATAAATTCATGTATGATATCAGACCGCGGTCTGAGAAGGCTCTTGGGTTGATCAAGATGTCGGAAGCAGTCGTTTGAGTTTGGGAGAGAACAAGAGCTGGATCACAAGCGACCGCCAGCAGTTATATGCGCGACCCATCACACGCCGTAACGATTTAGTTGCCTTTTCCTATTCCTCTTCCTCAATCGTCTCTCTGTAATGTATACCAGTGTTTTTTAGGTTTGACTTATATTCAACTTGTTGCGTAAATTGCTCTTTCATTATTTTGTTATGAAGGACATTCATTCCCTCACGCCTTTTTTTATAATTTGTTTGCATTACAAATGTACTGTAAGAACCAAGCTAATTTATCCTGGCCAAGACAAGAATCCCGCGTTGCAGCCCGCCGGTCCTAAGGCACCGAATATCTCCTTGAAGACATTGTTCAAATTGGTGAAATCTGCATGCGTTACGGATTCGTTCATCGAATTCGTTGAGTCTGGACCATCTTTGGCTCGAACACCATGGTGTCAGGCCTTTAGGTGCCAAGCTAGAATAGTACAAGTATTGTGAGGATAGGGAATATACATCTTGAACAGTATTGACAGTGTTGACAACCGTGTCAGTAAAAAATTATGGCCGCCTGCGCACTGGCGGCTGTGGATCTGTGGTAATATTTGGGAGATTGTATTGCCCTCAATCGTCCAAGGTCCATCATCAAAAGTGCAGACGATCTATACGGTATATCAATGTATACGCCAGTGGGGCGATGTTATTCTGGTAGTATAGTCAAACCCCCTCATAACTCATACTTTTCCACACCCAGATCCCCTTCTTCTCCTTTGTGATAGCTACCCATTAACTCAGCGTACAAGTATTTATGGGTGGTGCAGATGCCCCCGATTTTGTGCGAGGGACAAATCAGTGGTGAGAAACCGAAAAAAATGTTCAAAGACACGGTGGATCTGACTGTAGTGATGCAGTGAAAAGTGTACTTGACACCGTGTACTGGGGTAAACCAAAAACCCACCATAAAACTGAAATGAATAGGGTGGCTAAAAGCGGTTCCGAAGTTAGTACTGGTTAAATTGTTTAGATCTTGAGTCATAACCTTTTTACCGTGCTATTTATCTTTCTTATTGGGTCTCCGGACCATTCTGCAAATTGTTGTAATTTTTCACTTGTGTTTTTAATGTTTGCCGGACTGATGACCCAAAATGGCTTGTTGTGCATTATGTAACTTCGCCCATTCCTAATTTGGCAGGAGCGCCCGTGCATTACTAAAAAGGCAGGAGTGGGAGGCACTTCAACTCACCAAGCCTGAGACGCGAGAACACGATTGGGCCGGCGATCACTAATTTTTTATGACATAAAGAATCTGGGATTCACATACGATGCGAGTTTCAGCTTTTTTGAAACTTGAAAGATACTTGAAAGGTACCTGAACCGAATTTTTACGATGCCGCGTCTTCATTACTTTCAAGTTGGTAGGAATCACCTTCTCTCGCTGTCCTTGATTAAACCCCTTTGAACTTGCAGTGCACAACGTACATACTGCAAAAACCAACTTATTTATCCGGCCGTGACTTCGAATGGGGGTTTGTGGGCCTTGGGATTTGACTCGGCAAGCAAGCACGTCTTTCTGTTGCACAGGTGCTATGATTGAAAAGATGATATTCATTATCATAACCACGCCAAGACCCCGTAGCGCGTGCTGTGTGGTGAATCCTAATTGATCGGAAGGAGGGAGAATCGAAGGTCCATCAAAGGTACAGTGGTCCAGCGCGATATCTGAAGCATTGGAATGAAAGTACCTGCTCAGTGTTCTGACGTGTTTATCCTCGTTTCTCACTACGACCATCACCCTCTCACCTCGTTTGCAGCTTGAACTTATATACGGTTTTGTGTTTTTATCTACCCAGTTTCCCAACTCGGTAGAGAATGCTGATAGGTTTGGGGTTCATCCACCTCCACACCCATCAACCTTTGCTCCTGGAGACTAACACTTTTTTGAGTGCCTGGTCCTTCATTCCCACTCCACTACCCTAGTTGATACCTTCTATAATTATTACTTAACAAGGCGCTCAGGCACAAGATAGAATTTTTTTTTTGCTTTTGATGCAAGCAGTGAAATTGTATTTGAAAACGCGAGCAGAAATAATGACTTATGTCAGGAAGGCAGGGATTGCCAACGTAGCATTTACCCTATTCCTGTCACTATAATCAATCGGGATCGGAGCTCGGCAGATCCCGACACGTGCTTCCAAATCGGGGTTTTCCCTGAAAATCTTGTGAAGTTTGTTCTAAAAGCAGCTGTTGCGTTCGCCCATCAGCAGTGCATCAGTACTAAAATGGCGAGTGCACACCTGGCTATCAGAGGCGCGGTACACAAAATTCTGTTTTTTATAGACTCGGCTAATTGTTTTACTTACATTATCGTGGCCAGACTTGTGTGCGCCAAACACCAGGGCGAGCTTCAAGCGGTTAAAAAAAATACTATGTATTGGATCAAATGACTAGGAATATTTACGGCGATGGTCTAGAGTTCTTGCCATCTCGATGTTGAAGTTATGAAAGAATTACATTACCACCAAGAATCTGGCCGGTCGGCATCATAATGTCAATAAGTATGGCGTAACGGAAACAATTTCCCTTGCATCTAAACAATTTCCTTGCATAGCTATCTGCTATGCAATTCCTGCTTACTATGTTCAGTATCAAGGTCTGTACTTGGAAACAAAAAATTTATATAAAAAGCTCTGTCCTCCATATAGCCTTTCTCTGTGTTTCTCATTAACATTCTACTATTATCATAATGATGCAACCTCCTCCTATGGCACCAGGCCCTCCCTCAAATCCCAACCTGACGATGCCTCCGCCCGACAAGACATTAGGAGTTCTGCTCATATGTGGCTTAGTGGCTATGGCGTCCGACCTTCTCCCCCCAAATTAGATAGCCTCTGATTCTTTCTTTCCCAATCTAGTTTGTGGGGAGTTATATGTTCGCAAACGCATAATTACTTCATGAATTACTATAAAACGGATACTATGAAGTTGCAAAAATTCATTGTACGATCCCTTATTAAATCTCTTTGGTGACTTACCGCGAAGGTCATACTAGGTTGTCTGCATTTGGTAAGTCGTACTACTTCCATTTTAATTTCCTTTGGAGTTTGAAATTTGGCTACCAGTCTTGTGGACACACTTGGCTCAACACTAGCCTTTCATCTCCTCTATGACTACATAATTTGCAACTTTCCAAGACCACCAGATATCCTAAAACCTACCTGGTACGAATTTAAAAATGTTTCATTCTCCAGTCTAACAAGCTGCATGCATTGTGCTTCAGGAGTTTAATATTTTGTCTGTTGGTTACGGTGAGCGTTCTCCGGAGATAACCCATGCCATTACTCATGCATTGAATTTGAAGGCATCTTCGAACTTTTTGGTTCGTGCTGCATTCACTTACCGAATGTACATTTGTAAGACCGTCGGACTCTCATCTTATTTCATCTGGCTTTATGACTTTTGTCTGAATCAGTCAGCAAACGCAACAAAATTGTAACGGCGTTGGTGGTAGGTAAATTCTTTATTTTAAATTACTTGCGTTGACTTCTGCTTGAAAAGACAATATTAGCTGTCGCTGACCTCGGCAAGTTTCTGCTAGTACACCGATATTTGTGATCAACCTGACCATTTCACAGCAATTGAATTCACCATCGCAATCATGGCGTAAGCCCCGCAATTATTTCATTTACGCTGAACATAACCATTGGTATAGTACCAGGTTCACACATTCAACAGAGTTCCAAAAACATCAAGTATGAATGAGAGAACTTAGTCGGTACTATTGGTTCCTATTGATGAATCTACTAGGTGCAAACGTTGATCCATATTGCTTTCGCCTTCGGGGCTGGGTGCGATTTATCGTTGGCTGTCGTGTTGTCATGGCTCCTCAACAGAGGACGAAAAAACGTGACAGGCAGGTGAGTACATGCCATTTCCTTTTTATTGGGTTGTTAAAGGTGTTTATACAGGCGGAGGTTCATATTCAATATTTTCATCATGTCCACGGACTTTACATGCATGATCGTCGTGTACGAGCAACCACGATAAGCTTTCACAAAGTGCTGAAGGCATTTACAGTGCAGACGCTACCTTAATCGTGATCTTTTATGAAGTCATGCCAAACACTCAAGTTTCCTTTGGTAAGTTATATTTACCCAATACGTTGCTTTCGTTAGCTAAATTCTTTGTAGGATTGTGGCTCCTTCTGTCTAAGTGTACTCATTCGAAGTTTATCCATAACCTTCAGCGTTTTGATTCCGTGTCTCTATCGCAGTGTATTTAAATGCATATCTCGCTGCGTGAGTATTAATTTTCGATCATTGAAGCGGAGATTCTTATCCACGACTTGGACGTCCATCGATTCGTGAAGTCTGAATGCACGGCAAAGGTTGGGATGGTCAACTCCGGGGATGATTGTCAAGAATGTGAGCAAACCTAGAATATTTCTATTTCTTCTCTCTGAAACTTAAACAGGAAAATTCGAATAACCCAGATAATATAGAGTTGACATCGAGGTCTCTTGGCGCCAACTTGGCGCGCATCGAACATTAGGAAGTAAACGAGTACTAAAGAGTCGGTAGCGAATAAATAGACCTTCTTGAGGCTTCATGCTAACAGTGTTGAAGGTCGTGCTAGTTCCAATGCGATCTGGTACACAGCAGATATAAAAATTAGAAGCTTAAACTCAGAAGTGACCTTGAGTGCGATTCCTTAGTACACATGTTTTCAAACTCAGTTCGTACTACATCGAATCCGTTGGGTCTGGCGAAACTCCATATATATATGTCAGAATTCGACCTTGCTTCAAACCGGATCTCTGACGGTCACCCAGTCGAGAAATCCTGATTCAGGAGAAAAGCTGATTTCCTCTGTTATGTCATTGCCTTTCATCGCAACTCTCCTCTTGATAACCTATTATGTGGCGAGAGGAAATACCAAAGTCACTACGCAAACAATCTCCGATAACGATTTTCAGGGGCATTGTCGCCTAAATTTGAATGGCTACGAGTATAACTTGTGTCCATTGGCAGGGTTGACTAGGGTTGTGGAGGTTCCGGATTTAGTCGATGGAGAAGGCAAGAGCTTAAATGATGCGGTTTATCTGATGATTTTGGGGGGGCAGAGCATGAAAAATACTGTAATCAGTCTTTCCTCGAGCTTTCTCGATCGCCGTTAATTTCGGCTTCAATTTCAAGGATCTCCATTGTGGTGAAGATACGTGGGTTTGTATATCAGGTTGGTATGGGGTTATTGAAGTCAGCGTGGAACTGATGTCTTCATGAGTCCAGATAATTTTAGAAATGTTAAAGACAGTCACGGTCTCGAAGTACAATCGACACCGGTTTCCGTTTTCAAGAATGTGGAGGGAAGTAAAGTGTCCTTCATTCAGGATGTTGTTGAACATGGTTAGTGTGATATCGAAGCCTTGAAAAAAAAGAACATTTCAGACTTATCATTAATCCCTAAAAGATACCTCACGACTGAGAATGATGCTCCAGGATGGAACCCTTCCTCAATTCATCGAAATCACCTTTTTCTGTTCGGTTGTGGATGACCTGACGTTTGTCAAAGTATACCAAGGGATACACTCGTTTAAATGGTTTACGCCACATGGGTGCCCGAAGAAGCGTCCTAAGATCAAATCAACTTTCAATGCCCTGCAAAATACCGGGGCAGATGGCTTAGAGGAACCAACGGGGGATGATAATAAGGGAAATGACGAGCTTATACCCAGCGAATCTCGCAAGGCAAGAAGATGGGTCGCGCTAGCTATCGTACTCCTCGTGTGGGTTTTTTTTTCTTTTCATGCACTCAGCAAAAGGAACCGCAACCAACAACCCCGTTATGTTTTTAGGTTGACTTTCGTCTGCGGCTCCATTCTCGCATCATCGTCTCGTGCGAGATACTTCATTATCGAGCATTTGCGAACAGGAGTACATGCTTTCGTACCTATTTTGTATGGGGCAGCGATCAAGCTCCAGCCGATCGGACAATCATTCAAGTCACTCGTATCGAAGATCCTTGTCCCTTTCCGGCAAGGCGACAGCACTCTTGTGCAGTGGGCACAAGAAGATATGGCGCTTGAGTCAGAAGATCTAATGGTCAATGGATCTGGATCGTATGACGCATACGACGCAAGCATGGAAGGTTGGGAAGGAGACGGATGGAACGAGTATATTCCGTTGGCTCCTAGTCCCAAAGGAAGACGTGTAAGGACTTATGGGTCGACACCCGATGTGGAGAGTTTTGAGAGGGAAGCAATTGGTGGCATAGGGAGATTTCTCAGGAAGTAGTTTTGAAGTTATTCCAAGCTAACGGCCGTGTAACTGTTTTTATCGCTTCCTTCTTTCATGACCATGTGCTTTATATTGTATCTGTAATTCTGTTATCTGACTGTTTGTATTATGCTATTAATAATTGCTTATAATCTTTAAAGTGGCCAGCTGCAACATAGAAATGCCTGTGCCAGTGGTGAAAAGTATTCCAGTTAAATTTAACGATTCCGCCACTCCTTAAATCTCATTTACCACCAAATCTTGCAAAATAGGTCTACCATTCAGCAATCCAGTCCGGGCGTCTCCATTCACCTTCTTTTCGAGCCTTGCCTTCTTCGCGGGCGGCGGAATTTCCTTGCGTTGGTTTGGTTTTTCCATCTTAACAGCTGTATTCTCTTTTCCCGTATGTCGCCTTTTCTGACCAGCCTTGATCGTTGCCTGCCTCTCAAGTTCAGAGGGTTGGGGAGGAGCGACAACACTGGTTTCAAACGCTTTCGCATGGACAGCGTCCGAACCCGGTGGCAGTTGGAATATCCAACCTTGTTCCTCCATGAGCCCAAAAAACTGGGCAAGCAGAGGCTCTCGTTGCAGAGTCTTTCGCGAACCAAAGAGAACAAGTTTACTTCTAGCCCTGGTGAATGATACATTCATCCGGCGCCAGTCTTTGACCAGGTCGCCAATCTGTGAACAAGTGTCAGAGCGTGAATATTTCCATGAAGGTCACCTAAGGAACACTAACACTGCCTTCCTCGTTGGACCTCACGAAAGAGATGATGATACAATCCTTATCTCTCCCCTGACTACGATCGGCTGTCAAAATCTCCACTCCTCGTCGATCTCGTAAAAGGTGCTGCAAAAGCTTGACTTGTTGTCTGTATAACGAGATGATACCAATCCGAGACTCTTCGACTCCAGAACGGATAAACGTCTCCGTGAGTTGGCGGACGAGTTCAGCTTCGGTCACATTTTGCACCAAGTCGCCGACGCGGGAATCTAATGCAGGTAGGGCATCTGTGTCAACAAAAACAGCTTTGCGACTAGCCCAAAATAACTTATTAGAAACCAAACTTGTACTGAGCATGTACATGTAGACATACCTCTCGCTAACCAGTGTTTCGAACCAGCAATTCGTGCCACAGTTGCGAGGAATACCGGCAGGGTGCAAGCTGGTTAAGAACTTCGTATGACGAAGAGCCAGAGACCGATTTGCAACCTCTTCAGAACCGCAGCTTAGACGATTATCATAAATGAGTTTGTTTGACAGCAGCATAATGTGCGAGTTCATGCGGTACTGCAACCTGAGATCCACAACCGCTTCAGGATGTGCCTCCGATAAGCGCCGGAAGAGAGATACATCAAGTCCGCCTTTACGAGCCTCTGGATTTCGGACCTAGAACACTGAATTATTACAAGAAAAAAGGGGGTTCAACCCGAAAAAAACGACTTACGACTGGAGGAAGTTGGTAATGGTCACCAACCAGGATAAACTTATCTGCAAACTTCAGTGGTCCCAAACAAGTAGGGAGCGTAATCTGCGATGCTTCATCAACGATACAGTAGTCAAAGGTACGACGCGAAAAGAGCGGACTGGTTCAAAAAACAAAAAAGTCATAACGTCACGGGTACTTTCCAATTCAATGAAATGGGACTCACTGATCAACAGACAAGCAGGTGGTCGCAACGACAGGCGGACTCATTATGAGCCTTTCAAACTCTTTAACCGTACTAGCGCTGCTCCTTGCATTTGGCGTGTACTTCCGCATATCCGGATGGACCTTGTCCACGTTGCCCAACCTCAAGATCTCAAAGTCTGCTTCCCGACCTCCGTCTCCAGCGAGCTTCATCAAAATCGTATCGACAGCGGAGTGGGTGTAGGATGTTAGAAGCACTGTTTTGCCTCTGCCTACAAGTTCTCTAATGAGAGCAGCGACGACGGTTGTCTTGCCTGTCCCAGGCATACCAAGGACTAGAGCATAGTCCTGCGCGGAGAGCACCTTTTCCATCGCGGCCAATTGGCATGGATTGAGGTTCATTTTTGAGCTGCGTAACGACGAAGATGACAAGACGAATGGGGGATCAGGCTCGGAGAAGGTAGGTTTCCTGAGATCAACGACCAGTTCCAGTCGTCTACGATCCCCATCTGCATAGAACAATTGGGCAAGGTTATTTCTGACTCTCGCCATTCCACCGAAAAGCTCATCCTTGTCGATACGGAAGATCACGCCGTCATTGCCTGAAAAAGGTTGTGATTCAGAGGCGGAAGGTCCTCTATTCAATCTGCTTTGAATAGCGTTGAGATCAAGGACGTGATCCACCCCTACAACCACTTCTGACGGTGTAAGCTCGAGGATGTAACCCCTAGCTAGTGCGAGAAGTGGTTCGGCGGAGACAGTGATAGGATCTCCAACATTGAGGTGTCCATTCAGAAGACTCTGCGCCTGATTGAGCTGTGCACTCGACGATGGTTGCGAGGAAAGTGGCAAAGCCGACTCCGTTGACCTTCTGAATGTATACGTATAGCGATGGATTTTGGTTTCCACATGCCGCCCTTGATGTTCCTCTTCAACGTCTGTCACACCTGCATCTATCATCACCCGTGCCAAATTCTTGCTTTGGCTCTTCTCCCGATCACTTTGTGCCAAGACCATTCCTGCAAAACACCTTCCCCTTTTCTCCCTCTCCGCTGCACCAAGTGTCCACAATTCCCGCTTAAATCTAACTAAATCCCTCTCCTCCAAAGACAACAACATCTCCCAGTCCCTGAAGAATTGGATCTGCGACGGTGTCAAGTGTCCGGTTTTGGCTTCAAAAATGCCAGCTAAGAACGCTGGTATCGGAGGGTCAAACTTCATCTTTTTCTTTTCAGCGGATGAAGAATGGTTGGGATGGGTCTTGCGGAAGAGGAAACAGGTGTCCTGAACATAACACCTCTTGCAAATTCGTTCATCATCGATTGGGGGTGGTAAGAATGGTTCCTGCTCCTCTCGGTCAACAACGTCGGTCATTTCTCCAGCTACATCCATACGATCCTTCCTGTCTCCTTTTTGTCCTTTCTTCCTATCCCTCGTCCTTCTCCATATATACCCCGCAATTTCATTCCGCACCCCAATTAATCCCCTGATCTCATTCCTTCCCCTCGGTACCCTGACGACTTCCTCGCCCTCACTTTGTGTATAAAATAACAACCCGTCCTGCACGTCCGCCGCGTACCGCTCGCTGAGCAGCAGCGTGTAGAGCATCGTCTGTGCGCGGTGCTCCAATCCTGCCAGTGCACGGCCGGTCTTCAGCTCGAGAGGGAGAGGAGTGTGAATTAATTGACGTGGCGGGAATGGACGAGAGCTGTTAGCGGCGTAGGCGGTGGAACATGAGGGGATAGGGTTCGAAATGATTCCCTGAACGGTGACATCTAGCTTGCCCTTGAGGCCGTAAGTAGGCGACCAGATATCTTCTTCAACATCAAGGACCTCGGTAATCGCAAGGAGGGAAGGCTCCTCGAAAGCCTTTGACCGGGTATTCACCAATTTTGCGTCGTTCTATGGAAAGAACTTATTAGCGATTATATCCAACATCTGGAAAGCAAAAAAAAAGACCTTGGGCACGTCGCTCAAATACCTGTCACGAAACACCCCCAATCCCTTCGCCCTGTCCATAATCTCCCTCTTTGCCACATCTTGCTCCAAACCTATCTTCACCAAGTCTCCGAGGCGATCCATCACAGCCTCGTCAACACATTTCTCCATGAAAGCTTCGTCCCAACTCCGTTCTACCAAGCATTTTTGCATTACTTCATGAAGCATGCTACCCCATACTAATGCAGGGGTAATATCACTTGTGGAACGGACAAGCGAAGAGAGCAAGGGTTTGCGTCTGCATTGAGGAGCATTGGAAAGCGCGGTAGCGGTAAGAAGGATGTCAGGGTGGAGAATGAGAAGGTTAGTCTGGGATGTTATGGATATGTATCTGCATTGGGGTGTTGATGACCAGGTTAGGGAGGTCGGCAAGGAGAAAGACCCGAGGACATTGAATGAATCGTCTAAATAAAAGTCGTCGGGATATGATTTATAACGGGGTCAGAGGAAAGGACTGACCGACGCGGATATCCGTTAAATACCAATCATCATAAAGATAGACGTGAACGCGTTCTTCAGTGGCTTCTACACGCGCAGTGATAGACTGTGATTCAAGTCAGTATATTTTGATGAGGGAAACTTGACAATTAAAGCATCAAATTGAATGTCATGGATGGTCGAATATGTTCGAGTTCAAAAGGTGAACAGTATGACTCCGAAATAAACGGAAAGGGGATATCGAAAAGTGCACCATACACACTCTGAAATGGAAATCTGGACGAATGACCATTTATTTATCTCGGTATGAGGACCGCATAAGACACGTCCAATTTTTGGCCATAGACGGAATGCAAAGACTGCATTACATTCCTATCTCGGACTTCAAGTGTATAAGGACCATAGTCTGAGAATGAACTATAGTCCATTGAATGACTGGAACATCCGCAGAGACCAAAATTTATCCGGTAATGGAAGTAGAATCATTCAGACTGGCCGCCTGATACCCCATGGTCATCAAGAATATATGGGTCAGAAAACACAGTACCAATTCGAGCAAAGACTGCGTAACAGAGAAGTACACACCTTCCTCCACTGTGATTCAACGTGTTCTTCGATTATTGATACTGCTATGCACCGTGTACATTCATCGGGAACGTAAGGCAGAATTTTGGGCGAAGGGGACTATAATCATCTTCAATCCTCTTCGAAAATATATCTGTATTGAGAACCTACCTTTGCGACTAGGGTAGGCTTATTGGGCTTTATCGGACTGAAAGAATAGTCGTCCAAATCCCAGTTTTCTGAGCCCTCAAAAAAGGCTACCATATCAAAGTCACCATCCTTAGATACTGCGTTGTGGTTAGACTTCTGCTTGGGTGAAATTGGGGATCGCTTCGGGGGCGTTCGTGGTGGTGGAGGGGAACTGAAGCAAGTGGTGGTGGGAACAAAAACGGTATCGCCAAATGAGTTGTCGAGGCCTTGTAGGAGCTTGGCCATAAACTCGGTCTCTTCCGCTGCTGAAGGCACCATGATAATTCTGCTGGTAAGTAACTCTAAATTAATAAATAAAACGCGACCCTTTTGTTGATATAATTGGTTATTTGCCTTTATTGACGCGTCGCGCCAGGTCACGGCCCTCTCAGTGTCTCACAAGACACAACTTATTATTATGAGAACGCTTTTCATTTCTATCACCCAACTAGTGTTGCTGGCGAGTCGAATTCAACTCGTTGCGAATTCGACTTGCCTGCCAAGCTCGCCAACTCGATCTGATAAGTCGAGTATGCGAGTTGAATATTTCACGTGACCTTATGTAGATCTGTTTGTGTCTTGTTGTTGGTGCAAACATCAATTTTATTTTAAAATACAACTATCACACATCAGGAGTTTAAAATGTTACAGGAGTTTGAAAATGTGGATTTCCCTTCTCGTTTCTTGAGTACTGTTTATGAGAGTTTTTTTGAAGGTGTATGACTACAATTAGAATAGGCCTACCAAGTTTAAAGTAGAAAAAAAGTGGTGTTGTAGGCCCTGGATTTAAAAAGGTTGTTTTCAGTACTCAAATCACATTACTATAAATACACATCAACCCAATCTAACCAGATCTCATGGACCGGTTTTTTTAAAATTTGGCAGGGCCAACCGCTTCAAAAAGGTTTTTTTTTTCAACCAAATTTTTGCCAATCATGTCCGGATTGGAGGGATCTGGCCTCTACCTGTATTATCAGGGGTCCTCCTTGACAAAGACAAGAATCTAACCAGGACCTGTCACTCCTTTTAGAACTACACCAAGTGTCGGCCCCGTCCGCCGTGACTCGCCGTTAAATAGCGCAATGAATGCCAGAAAGCTGACATTTGACAACAAACACTGTTGAAATGCTTCGTTCCAGTTCTCTTCTGGTGCGGGCGATTGCTGTCCTAGTGGCCATCGCTGTCGTTCTATCTCTGTGGATGTATGATTCCCTCAGTATGTTCAAGTTCAAGTCATGGCATGCCGAGTCACACCCATCCTCGAATATGAGCCTCAGCGACGTATTCTTTCCAGTAACTGACCCCCCAGAAGTCAACCCACTTGCGCGTGAGAACAGCAAGATGCTGCATGCTTTGGTTACTTGTATGGAGCACAGAAACTGTAATCAGAATCAAACCAAAGGCTCGTCGATGTCTACTTGAATTTCTATTCATCAAACCTCCTTCGAATAGTCGTCCTATTGGCTTGTCCGAATTTTCGTGATTACCTCCAGGGTTCAAGAGGTGGCGAGTCGATTTGGTATGATGTTTCTGTTTCTGGTTTCGTTCTACAGCTATCTTATTTACCACGCCAGGGCACACTCCACAGTACGTGGCTTATGGAACTCGATTGTCCACAAGTTGAAAAAATCTTTTAGAGTTTAGCGCTGACTAACATGGGATATACCTTCGTCTACATGCCCTCCCCTTCTCTCATATATGCCACTCAGTTCTACAAAATGTTCCCGGACCTCATCAAACTCGTCGTCACGTCCTCGAGTGATGCTTTTGTCTGCTACAAAGATCGCCACAACTGTATCGCCTCCGAGTCAAATCCCATGGGCATTCCTCTTTGGAAACTCTTTTCGTTCGCTTTCTGGCCTGGCTCGGACAATCCACTCGGTCTCAAGTGGACCCTTTCGCCAGAAAATTACTCTGCGGAAGGTTTTCCGAAGAGCACCTATCTGGGGTACAGCATTGAGGAGTCCTGCCACCAACACAGCTTCGTTCCGCACCACGAACGAGAGGATCAAGCGTGGATCCTCGCCAAATACCTGCACTATTTCACCCCCAAATTCAAACGCGCCTGGTCGCAGGCTGATTTTGATGCAGTGACAGCGGCCACGGGAATAAAGTTTGCCATGGGCTCACTCGTAAATGATCACCCAGAGGCCGAGCCAGAACTTCCTTCGACCCACGTAAATTACGGTCGTATTGATCAATCGACATTTATGCGGCATCTGTCCAAGAGCCGAGTTTTAGTTGGCATGGGCAGTCCCGTTGCGTGGGTTCTTTTGCCTCCTGTGCACTGAGTTCTCTGCATTGGTTAACCATCGTGTGTTTTAGATCGCCTAGTCCTTATGATGCCCTATGTTTGGGTGTTCCCTTCATCAATCCGATCCAAGACGTGAGTCCTCTCTCTACTCATCATCCAACACCCAACGAGCTCAGCCCCCGACTTTTGGTTTGCAGTGGGATCATGATAATCCGGCAAATACATCGCGTTGGCAAACGCAACATAACGGGTTACGAGATCTCTCTCCCCCTTACGTTTATAATGTTTTCAGCGGGGACTCCCAAGGATTTTTGCAAGCTGTCAAGGATGCTATAGCGAATCCTATAGATAGGTGAGTGAAACGAACAACCATCCTGATGACAGAAAGCGATAGTGACATGAACGGTTTGTAGCTACATCCTCCCTAGAATGACCATGTCTGCTGTTGAGGAACGCCTTGGTGCAATTCTCGAAACGGATTGGCAACATGAAGCAGAACGTCTTCATATCGATCAGTAATATAGCTGTCCTGTCAGGTCTTCACTTGATGTGCAAGTGACTCTCTCTCATCCTCACTGTACTTGTTGATTTCACCTTCCTTATCTGTTATTCTGGGTTTGCTTAGATGACCTTTGTTTATGCTCTCAATTCTAGTTCATAATGTTTACTGTGTCTGACACCCACACACCTTCAGTCGAGTCACATTCTCACTGCAAATGGGACTCATATCTTTGTGATTGCAAACTGTATAAAACTACCAAAGTGGGTCAGGACAAACTATTGGGGAAACAATTCAGTGATGGAGCCATTGCCTTCATACAAAGGATGAAGTACATCAGGAAAGTTGCGCATTACTGAAATGTACTTAAACTACCTTAAATGCCTTAATTTCAGTAATTTAAGTAAATTTCAGTAAATTTCAGTATGCCTTAAATTCCTGAAATTTAACCTTAATTTTTGAACCGTGACGAAATGTGACGAAATGATCAGCGACTGCATCAGTCATTAGTCAAAATGACTAATGACCCGACTTTTGGTGACTATGACTGACTTTGGTGACTAGTCAATGACTTTAGGTGCCTCCTGGCGTTGAATTTGGGGTGAACTAACAGAAGGGGTCGTCCATCCTCTCATGGTCGAATTTGGGTGAAGGGGGGTGGAGGAGGGTCAGCCCCTCCTCCTGGTGTCGACTCAGAATCGAGGTGGAGGAGGGGTTGTCCCGTCAAAATCGGAGTGAACAAGGCTTGGTGAGGCGCCCATACATATATACACTCCTTTGTCAATGTCATCTAATCAAGTCAGGGGCATTATACAAAGCCACTGACTCACTCTAATTAAGGGGTGCAGCGGGAACGGGAGAATCGATCATTCCTTCTTACTTTTGCACTACCAATTGAGGAGTATCCCTTCAGGCAATCTTTTTCCCCTCCTGTATGCCGCTTGACAAAAAAAATGTCTGTGCTTCTTCTCTTTTAATTTCTGACTTTTACTTATATCAATTTTTGCGACAGGCGACAAGGCGCTAGATGTCGTCACGTCATGAATAGACTACCGTTGCCAGGAACCAAAAACCAAGGATGTACATATAAATAACTAACAGCCCTTAAAGCACAAGGCGTCTTCACCAACAAAAGTCCATATCATCTCATCATGGCAGTACGTTCGACTCATAGCATTCAAGCTTGAAGTTCCATGCTCATCAGCTAACCGTAATCATTGTAGCACAATGATGATGCCGAGAGCCAGAGGATTAGAAGAGTCTTTCAAACCGTCGATGGATGGGTTGAACACGACTCTAGTTATGTACTAAACACTGCATTTCGTGCAAATCGCGAACAGGGCGGGACATGTTTGGGGCTCGATGTTGCTAGGGAGTTCTTCAGTGTCCTGTACGATGGCCCTGAAGGTAGACTCCTGCAAGAAGGCTGGGATGGTGTGATCGCTTTGATATGCGACAACACCAGGGCGTCATACCTATATTACCGCTTCAAGTTTATGATGAGCTATTTAGAAGCGGGTAGAGGAACGGAAAGAATTGAAACTTTCATTGAAGCAATTGGAAGAGATGACAAGTCACATTGGGAGGTCATCCCTCCAGGGGAGAGGGTATATTCAGCTCAATCCTTCTTCTCGTGATCATTCATTGTGTTTACTAGGTCAAGTGCGCTTGGCAACTACTGTGGATTGCTCTCCAGTTCGATGATGCCGGCCATCAAGTCAACACTGCCTTCAAAGACCAAATTGACATGTTTTTCCCTCCACAGACCAGGGACACCCTCACCTTTTCGATAAGCCTAAAAGATCTGGAAGGCGTCGGCCTCAGAGTGAGGCCAACTAGGAAAATCTACGAGCACCTTCTCGTCGAAGAGGATACAGTCCATATCTACCAGCTGCATTACGAAGACATGAAAATGTGGCTCAGTTACCAGAACAACAAAACAGCCAAGTATGTTGTCCCCTCTCAGAAAAATCCATTGGCATGTGCGGCTTCCTAATGCTAGATTTCTTACAGAATACTGGGAATAGCAAATCTGGGATACGAAATTCATGCATCGTTGTATGCACTCTATGGCAAGGATGAGTCCCACAGCAGGGCCGAAGAACTGGAAATTTTCCAAACGCGGGCTTCAAGAACGATCTTTATGTGCGCGGATCTTTGAATTGAGTGCCAACACACAACCCGCAGTATGTAATCTTGCATAATAACTCTTCGTATAAAATCGACTTTCATACCACTTTACACAGTTGCTCGCATACAAAACTCGACGCTTGCAGAAAGTCGTGAATCAACGGCAATCCTGGTGGCCGACCTTGGTTCGTGATCTCAAGAAGCAGTCCCAGACTCAACCACTTTACTTTTATGGAGCAATATTCGCCTTCATCTTCGGAGTCTGCACCGTGATTCAAACGGTTACCTCAATTTGGTCGCTTGTCCGAGCATAATTAGGCCTGGCATGATCTTCTGTGGCATCTGTCTTGATAATAAATCCCGCGCTGTACACATATCTCGACCTTTTCTTGTATTCGGGCTGTCTATATTAGTTCTTTGATTCTCGAGCCATGCTATCACTTGCCAGCCGCTTTTTTATCACCTTCGGAAGTTAAGTTTGCAACTTATATTGCTCTTGGTAATGTTATGGGATTCCTATCACCAATACTACTTGCTATAGAGAGCGTTCCGGATGAGAATTCTGAGAGGTCCACCATGGACTATTGTATTATAATTCTTTCCGCGACTCTCTTGTACGGGGTCTGTTGAATTGGTGTGCGTCGTGTACCTCAGAATTACTCACCTCTCCCGCCAACTTTTAGTATCCAGGTTCAACCTGCCAGGCTTCTCGAGTCGCGAACTCAAAGATTCATCCCGTGATCAAGTTTTCAACGGAAAGTCGTTGGGTAAAAACGAACTGGAGGCATCGAGGCATTGTGACTTCCTCCAGAACGTCGCGCCGGCGTGAAACTTGAACCTGTCTATGACATTCTACCTCAACAAGACATACGCAGACCAAATTGCACCCCGCTGAATACTTTGCCTCGGGGTTGGTCAATATCGTTCAATTGGTGAAGTTCCTCCACGGTTTCTGCTCGTTGTGCACTGCATCTGACTAATACCAAAGTTCCAAATGCTCATGCATTATCTTCCTGGAGGATGACAGTGAAGACGCGATAGCCATCGTCCTTCACAACTGGCATTCAGGAAATTGCCTCAAAGTCTTGAGGTTCAATAACGAAGGATACCTACGGTTACCGTTGGCTGTAGCGGGCAGGTCATGTTGTTCTCACATTGAGGTGATACCCGCATGATACCTGCATGATGGGGTC
>QDKV01005130.1_pt1 | contig 29195 bp, 31 predicted proteins | sample 1861101 | NCBI WGS metagenome assembly QDKV01 (sample SAMN04275158, study PRJNA302643) | Fungus metagenome, whole genome shotgun sequencing project. | isolation source: fruitbody | host: Mallocybe terrigena | place: Sweden | collected 2013 | reverse complement strand
GCCAAGGCGATGTTGAATTCCATATGAAATTATTATTATTTAGCAATCGTTCTTAGGCGTAGCCTACTGCTCATCAGATCTCGGGCGTTGCCGCCGTATTTTGAAGATAGTCCAGATTCTTTGGTTTCTTGATGCCGAGTCAACGTGACACGCAACCAGCGCTCGTGTTGGTCGATTTCCCTTCTTATCCAAGCGATATGAGCAAGACTGGGCTGCCCTCTATCTCTTGGAATGCCAACGACAACCACTTAACATGGTTACTTCTCACAGAGATGGAAAAATTACCGTGTTCTTTTTGGGAAGGTCATTGTAATTGCAGATCTCACGCTGTGACAACAGATGCTTATCTAATGTTGAGAATTCACCCATCACTCGGCAACAGAAACGGCCGATGAGAAACGAAAACTGTTTCCCAGAAACATCAACATGCAATATTCAGCGCATAATGATCTCAAACCCTCCATCATCTATAGGAATTACACCCACCTCATAAATTATCTCTTCTCGTGATTTATGTCGCAGGACGGCCTTTCATCAACGCCACCTTCCAGTACCTTGAAAAGGGACAACGAGTACTTCTTGAAAGGTGAATTCGTGGTGATTCAGGTGTGTAAATGAACTTGGCGCATTTTGTTAGAATGAACGACCTAATATTATCTTATTCGTCAAGGTCGAAGATGTTCTTTTCAGAGTCCCGACACATCGTTTCATAAACGAGTCCAAAGTCTTCGCGGGAATGTTGGGTGTTACTCAGTCTAATGCCAAGGGTGCTGATTCCGAAGAATGCAATCCAATCAGATTACCAGGAGAAGTAAGCAGTAAGGATTTCAAAAGCTTCTTGAAGCTGCTGTATCCAAAGTAAGTGTAAATTGGAACAACCTGGTGTTTTCAATATAAATGACACAACTTTGACAGGACTTCCGCAGACTTGGAGAAAGACGAATGGATATCCGCCTTGAGGTTGGCCACAAGATGGTACTTCCTGGACATTCGAAAGATAGCCATGAAGAAATTGGAAATGGTCGGCCTTTCGCGTTTGGAAAAGATAACTCTTGGAAGGGAGATGAAATTTTCAGAACGACTAATTGAGGGTTACGAAGAGGTTGTGGCCTCACCAAATACGATATCGGACGGGGATGCCGCCGTTATAGGGTGGAAAACGACAGTGAAGTTATTTCGGCTTAGAGAAGAATATCAACGTCAGAGGCGCCGGTACGAATCGGGCAATCCATCCGAGATGATTCGAAATGCCCTAAAGGATGAATTGTCGGGTATCCTGGCGGAAGAAATGAGGTACAATACGGATTTGTGACTTGTTCTCTTGACTCCATGCTTGACGCAAAACGCATTGGTTCTATGACCAAGTTTCGTTGCAAGTAGGAAGACTGCTTAATCTTAGTTCAGCAGTTTAGGCAATAGCAGCTCTAATAGGTTCACCAGTTTACACAAAAATGGCTCGAACCTTCACAATTAGAAAGGACGCCAACACGAGCATACCATTGGAGCGTAGAGTCAAGAAGTTAACACAGACAGGCGTGATCGCGTGAAATTCACGTTGCAGGGTTAATGGTTACTGCTCACACTACATGCCCCTCTTGTTATTTATATCATTGCAAGGAGCGCTGGTGTGTCGTCTACATGACCTTAAGTTTTTATGTATGATGTTTTCTCAGGTGCTGTAATGACGCCCAGAGATGGTTGCAAAAGGGAAGCCGTTCTCGAGCAAATTTCTGCAACAGAGGCGATGATAACAACCCTTCAGAAGAAAAGAATCGAGCTCAACGAAGCGCTAAACAGCACAACTCCTATAATGACCATTTTAACTCTTGATGTCCTCACAGAGATCTTTTGCATCGCCAACGAGGATCAGAGTTTCAGTGACGAGAAATACGACCGACTTCCGATGCCGTTTTTCCTCAGCGGAATCTGCAAAATGTGGAGGAAGGTCGTTTTGTCTACGCCGCGTTTATGGAGTATCATTGCCATTCGCCATGATTCGCGTCATGACTTTTGGTATAGTAAACTGGACTTGTGGTTGTCGCGATCCGGAAACTCTCCTCTGCGCTTAGATCTTCAAGTAAAATCGCAGCCACCTGGGAAAACAATGGCGTTGTTACTCAAGGAGACCTCTCGATGGCGAACCTTGAGTTCGAATGAACTATTTGTGGGTTCAATACAGGATATCAAACATAACGGATTCCCGATGCTCAGATCGCTCGCGTTTTCATCTCAACTTCAACACTACAAGAAAGCTACTGCCCACCAGATCCTCATGCCCATTTCCACTTTTGCTTTTGTGCACTTCACGGAGCTCGAACTGCATAGACTAAGCCCCAAGATATTCCGCTTCAACTTGAATTCGGTCAAGAGATTGTGTGCGACATTGGACTTTGAAGACTGCATGTTCATATTTCGGAGAGCTAAATCACTTCAACTTTGCGACCTCACCTACACGCCCTTCACCCCTCCCAAACTGCCGGATACCCCATGTTTCTTACCACAGCTTTCGAAAATTCAGATAAAAGTGAAAGAACTTACTTCGAATGGGTATTCCCTACCAGTACAACTCCGGGAAATTTTCCAAAGTATTTCGGTTCCTGCACTTCAACAACTCGTACTCGAGGTTGGGATACTCAATCCCGGCTGCATGGAGCACCTGAACGAGATGATCAAGCGTTCGTCTTGTCATTTGGTCAGACTCGAATTGCTGAAGACAAACGTGAAATTTCCCGTCGATCTCATCAGGATCCTTCCATCGCTTCAATGGTTCATTGTAACGGGCTGTCCTGGACTACCCAATCCGCTTTCTGATACAGTGATGGATGCTCTCAATCCCTCCCTTGCACGGGGTTGCGGTTGGACGGAAGACGAATGTCTTCCAAGCCTTATTTTATTCTATTTTCGAGGCGCTATCATATTCAAACCGCAAGCCATGATAGACATGTTGAAATCGCGAATGGACTCCTCCCAAGTTCGTAGAGATCCAAATGCCGCTCAGCCATGGCCATTTCAAAAACTTGGTCTCATGAAAATCGAATACACCAATGTCCGGTGGGGCACAGGTCTAAATCCGAATGTTCTCAGGGACTTTTACAGGGATATAACCACCTTATCCATTTCAGGCTTGAGCATCGACTTTGATTACGTTACAGAGCTCGGTTACTGCTAGGCTGTTGCAGGCAAGTATACCTGTGTTGCAGATGACTTTTGTCGACTTTTCCCTCATCATTAGCTTGACAACTTCTTATTTTTCTTTGCTATTGTCGACTGTCAGGTTTCTGCTGCATAAAATTATCATGTTTGTCCGCTCAATGTCCAAAATCAGCGATTTCGGCTGGTTTTTCCCGTGATGTTCTCAAAAAAATATTATCCGTCCCGAGGCTTCAACAACGTGCACCTCTAGGATTTCTTTAGCGTGTTGCTTTACCTCCAGTGAGGCGTTAGGGTCTAAGAAAATAGGTCAGCGGTGGCTCAACAAATTACGACTCTTGCTTTTTAGTGCGGCCTTGTAGCCACCAAGAACGTGGACGTTACCTTCGCTGCTCCCTTCTCTTTGTTGTTCCCTTTCATCTCCTGATTCAGCTTTGAAAATAGATTTGAACGATACAATAAGTGAAACTTGTACAGTTATAAACGACGATCTGCGAAAATAGCCCCACTCTGATTAAGTTCCCCGATCCTTTCTGCAGCTTGCTCCTTCGCCTGCTTGAATATACGAGGGTTGCTCGTACTTGTAGCGGCTTTAAATCCTCCAGCCTGGTGGGCTGTCCGTAAGATTTATATAAGTCCGTGAACACGAAAGAGATCGTACGCACCAGCAGACATATTTCTCATAAAATGTAGGTCCAAGGAGCTCGAGAGTCAAACCAGTCCAGTTCGAACTACAGTTTCACAATTCCAAGCTACGTCATAATTCATTAATGCATTACATTCCGCTTTTCGTCATGGTTGTGGTGCCTCTCAACGGTGAAGTCTGGTAAATTTGATTTTTCGTCGCATTTTACGTATTAAATGTTGCACAGCGGGGCATTTGTGCACAAAATCCACTTATGACGAATATTGTGATGATTATTGATCAAGGGTCCTTTGTCATGGGGGTCGCTAGAGCTATATAAGTTACACCTCATCCAACTAAACCAACTAGCATTCGCACCTCAGTGCACGTAAATCAGAAATATCATCCTAGAATAATGTCCTCTTCATCTGAAGCGATCCACGAACCATCTGCCAGTGCGTACAATGTATATTTGACCTTCCTTTTCCCTTTCCTGACGTGTTTTATTGGCAGCTCGCCAAGCGGGGGGATACAAAGCCACGATCAGCAACCCTCAGCGTTCTGAAGAAACTAAACAGGCCGCGAAGGAAAAGCTCGACAAGCTTGAGCGGAAAATGGCTCAGGAAGAGTGTACAGTGGATTAAATTTCTGTCCACCTTTGTAGCCGCTGACTAATAGTGTTTGATGCAAACAGTAACCGATCATAAAAACACCGGAAACGTACTTGGTGGGTACAAGGCCACTTTGAAAAGTATGTTTCCGCACTTTTTTTATACAAGGAATCCGCGCCTGAAGGCCTGAACTCCAATCGTAGATCCTCGCGTCTCCGAAGAGGCGAAGCAAAATGCGAAACAAGTGTTGGAGGAACATGACGCTATCTGACTTGAATGCGGACGTCTTGGCTAGTAAATTTTTTTTGCAAAGTTCAAATCTGTAGTCCTTAGTATAAATATCTGTAAAATTTTTGCATTAACGGGTGAAAATACTGACAAATTTGGTCGGTGAAAGTTCAAACATTCAAGTCGAACATACACCCATATTTGGGGATTGCACCACCTCGGATTGCAGCCAACATAATACATCCATAAGATACATCCCACATGGTTTTATGAGAAACATGATTCAGCGAGCTATGAGGTTTCTCAGATGGTAATTTAGTTAATTGTATATTCAATTCAATTTGTAGAAATCAAAAATCAAAGTTATCAATTGACAGAAGACGCAATTTTTTATCCATAATTGAACCGTACCCATCCCTCTCGGCGTTGGCTTCTTTACAAAAAGCACTCGACTCGACGCCCAAACAAAAGATTCGGACTCAGTTTGAAGACTCGGAGAAGCCGACCCGTCAGGAATCCTTCACGAGATCATCTTATTGGAGCGCCAGAAGAAATAAACCTATTTATATGATCGAGGGGAAATGTTCAGCCGACTCTACCCACAATCTGATGTCTTAACCTCCCGAAGAGATTCCCTTCAAGTGAATGTGAGGAGAAATTTAAGTAGGGTGGATTCCGAAATTATCATGCATGACACATTTCCAAATCACCCTTCGACTTACACAGTACGAAATACATGCAATTTAACTTTGTGAAAATGCCAAATCACCGACTTCTCTCTGAATTTGGGATACCCAGAGATCACTTCGCTTGAGGCAGTACTTACAAGGTTCCAACATTTTCGAGTGTCTGTTTCGAATGATATCAATATGTTCCAAAGCAGTGACGTCTTTTCCGATATCCATGATAACGTTGTAGTGGAACGGGGACCACAGTTCACAACTCTGTAGGCCTCCCTTGTGCATCGGTCCGCTACGAGGCTGAGTCAAGACTGACCGGATGAGAACACCAGTCCATTTCTCCCGATAACGGTACTGATCAGATAATTCATCACAACTGTCGTCCTTCGATTGAAGCAACTGAACTTACCCATTGAAAGTGCAAAGCGTCGTCAAGCTTGACCTCTCGTGCATGATGAAGGAAAGCTTCAGTCGATTTGGGTGACAAAGTCACCTTTGCTGCCTTGTCGGCCAGCCCCCAATAATTATACTTTGCAGCGTACAAGAAAACATCGACCGGGTGACTTTGGATTTTTCGTCTATAAGAATGTGTTAATATGTGGAGGCCTGAAGTAGGATAGACGTACTCCATGCTAGCTTGACAAGTGTGCATAGCAGCACAGATCATATACTTCTCCACCGCTTCAGCGAAAGGCGCCAGTATTGAGAATTGAACTTTGTCAAGACTTGGTTGGCGAGTATTGTGCATAAATTGTAACATCAACCGTAAAACGGCCGCCTCTTCCTCTAGGACCACTACTTCATCAATTGCAGTCGACCCGGCCACCGGAAATCCACTGCTGAAAGCCTCTAAATTCTTTCGATGCGAGCCAAACACCGCTCCATCGGATGACAATAAATAAATGTCTATGGCTAAGTAGCAGTCAAAGACTGTTCTTGAGAAATGGATTTGAATCTCGCAAGAAAGTAATCAAGCGCTCGTGCGCACCTGGGCATCTCCCCTGGGTCTCTGATTCTACTTCCAAAACTGGAACTTTTTCATCTGTTGATTCAAGTTTAATATCCATATGCTTCAATACGGAAGAACGTTCTTTGCTGGAGTAAGTTGGATGGAAGTCAATGCTTGATATGGTCTGACAAACGCGTGCGGACAAACAAAGCCAAATCCATTTTCCTGTACGCATTTCGGGTCGTTAGCTAAAATGGTTCTGTGGTTTTTCCGCTGGCTCTTTGCATTTTCAAGGCATAGTACTGTACGTATGAACAAGTTAACTGGATGCCAACTGTGTAACTTTCGGTTTGAGGGTATCTATTGGAGTGTTGAACTTCTTTCCACTGTTTTACTCTTAGGTGGCTCGCAAAAGTATAGGAGAGATCAGGGTGTCAGTACTACTACTAACTGCATCTCTCTTCCATCATGCTCCAGGAGGATCTCCTCGGAGGCTTACTTCCAAATTCCTAGACTCCCTCAGGCTGCACCAGCATATCAACACCTTCAGTATTGGTTCTATAATTATGCACGTAGATACCCTAGAAATATTTAATTTACTTAATATCATTCCTTATTCTATTTGCCACTAGTTAGGATGGCGCAGTGAGCCTCCTGCTGCTGGCGGTTCATACTAAAAATTGTATATACACACACTCTCTTTCATCGCCATTTCCCTCGAGATGCTCTTCTCTTCGAATTCTCTCCTGGGTGTATGGTTACATCGACCATAATGTTTTTATTTTGTTGGCTCTCTTCACCATTGTCCAAGGACACCTTGGCTATTTAAATTTGTACGACCTCTATTCACAGTTTGGTTGCTTTAAGGGTTGTCGTCTTCCATTATTTGTATTTTATGTGAAATACGTTCAGCGCTAGAAGGTTCCTTAGTTGGTAATTTAGTTCAAGAGAATCCAATATCCATTTCATAAAATACCTCACGATTTATGAGGTACTAAGTGCAAAAATAAGATCTATTTGAAAAAATCCCCCAAATCGCCGACTGCCTCATGAATTCGGTCTACCCAGAGGAGGCAACGATTGGAACAATACTTACAAGGGTTCAGTATTTCCATATGTCGGTATCTAATAGTGCGAATGTGCTCCAAGGCGCTGAGATCATTGCCGATATCCATGATAACCTTGAACTGGAATAAGGGCCACAAATCACAGCTTTCAAGGCCTCCCTTATGCAACTGAGGGCAGCGTGGTTCTGTCAGGACAACCCGGAATAGAACGTCTGTCCAACGCTCTCGATAACGGTACTGTATAAAAAAAACTTCAGAACTATCGCCTTGAAATTTAAGCAACTGATTCTACCCATTGAAGGAGAAAAGAGTCGTCCAGGCTGACTTCTCGTGCGTACCGATAGAGATCTTCGGTTGGTTTGGACAATGTCAACTTTGCCGACTTGTTGGTAAGGTCCCGGTGATTATGTTTTAGAGAGTACACAAAGACCTCGATCGGGTAATCTTCAACTGCTTGTCTGCAAAAACCGGTTTGATAATCATTATTCTGAAGGCTAATGAGTCAGAAGCAGAATAGACGAACCCCATGTAAGTATGACAAATTTGCATAGCTGAATAGATCATATATTTCTCGACGGCTTCGGCTAGAGGCGCCAGTGTTGAGAAGGGAACTTTACTGAGATTTGGCTGCCGTGTATTGTGCATAAATTGTAACATCAACCGTAGAACGCCAGAATTTTCCTCCAGGGTAACTACTTCTTCTGCCGTAGTCGACCCGGCCATTGGGAAAGCATCACTGAAGACCTCTAAATTCGTTTGATGAGCACCGAACACTTTCCCGCCTGACGACTTTAGCTTCACATCGATTGTTAAGTGGCATTCAGATACTATTGTTGATATGATTTAGATAATATGCATGTGGGGAGGTATTTTAAGCGCCTATGCTCACCTGGGCATCTTGCCTGAATATTTTCTGATTTTCCATCTTTTTCCGATGCCTTGGTATCCATGAGTTTTTGATATGTAAAGATGCTATTTCGAAGGAAGCCCAGTTGTTGAGTGGTGGAACGAGTCGAGTTCGGATGATGGGCAGTTGACAGCAGGAACTGCACTCGTGCGAATTCGTTTTCCATTCAAAATTTGGCTACATATACTATTTGATTGAGAACATAATAGAGAACCTATCTTGTCTCACTAGTGGTGCACAGTGAGACTGATTTTGACCGCAGCGACATCTACGAGAGAGAAAAAAGTTTGATAAATACGTTTTGCTCTTGGTGCACCTCAGCCTGATAGCCACAATTCCTGAGGCATCTTGTTTGACGAGTCAGACGACGCCCAATACTAGAACAACGCCCAATCACCTGGGCCCACTTTTTGAACTTCCTCAAGTAAATTTAGTCAGGATGCCTTCTATCCGAATTCAGTTTTCACCTCTCTGGTCCGAAATTCTTCTCGAGGATGCTTCTGAAGTTGTGTTTAGCTATAGAACGACGCTTCAGAATGGGTAAAATTTGATGCTTCTTCAATAGTTGATCAGTCCCACTCTTCAGTTGGAGGCGTATACGATTTAGCGTATAAATATACTGGCGGACGGAAGGAAGGGTGAAGGCTCTGGTTCAACGTGCGGCCCATGTGGAGGTGTGCTTCAAAAATTAGATGCTTTCATATCTTTAACAGCCATTCCTATTTCTATAATAATAATGTAGGCCGATGTCGGACAAGCTCTGAAACTACCTCAGTCCGTGCCTCCGATTACGAATTCTTGGCAGCGGTCGATATTACTTTGATCGAGCGGTTGGCCAGTAAATTACACTTGCTTTCCTCGGAAAGAGTAATGGTAAGTTCATATAATGATTAATCCCTATGTTTAGGAGAAATGGAATGCTAGTTAATGTCGATCGCGGAATCTCCGTCTACCGCTGCCATTTCGCACTTTCAAATATTTTTAGAGGTGGGACGTTGACTCTAGAATCATCACACGTTATATTCATCAAGACTGTAATATCAGGACATGGACCAAAATAGGCTTCTCCGAAAGACTTGGGGCTATTGTACGCTATGTACTTCAATTTTGGAGATAGAACAGGCCTAACACGTCTGCATGTGAAACGAATTTATTTTTGCAGTGGTCACTGGCTTCGACTTCGCCTGTAGCGCCACAACGGCGAAGTGGTAGTACGTAAATACTACACCTTTTTCGAAGTTCTGCTTATGCTTTCAACATTCTGGTTATCGAGTTTAAATCATGTTATTAACGCAAAGTAGACCGCACATCAGCGGCTTGAAGTATCAATGTTTCTTATATTTGAATGATGAAGATTTAATGGTGAACACAGTATATTGGGGTGACAACGGAAAATGGAAACAACGTCGTCTATGTGCTTGGCCGCACTTCTGATGAGGTAAAACGACTTTTGTGTGACCAACTCCATTAAGTCTTAAAGCTTAAAACATTTTGCCTGCATTACATGACGATGGCCTTAAATACATACCTTACTAGTAGTTAAAATTCTCCTCACATTATGCAACGAACAAGGAAAAGAAAGAGCATCACAAGCCGACTCGTCAATTATCTTAGGCGCGCCAGCTCTCGATTGCACTCCGTCCAAAGTACACTGTCCACGAATGCAGATATCTTCGACGAGGCAGGTAGCCAGGCAGCAGAGTTCGATCCAGTATTGAGTCTTTCATATGACCTTGAACCCTGTGTTCTTTGCGCTTCAGAAATCTATCATTCGACCGGAGGTTGCGACACTTTCAGCGAACACAAGTATGCGTCCGTTGCTGACCTCTGTTCACATCTCGGCCGTCGGATCCCTATCAAGCTTGTGAAACTGGTGGCAAGAGACACACTAAAGGCGTTGAAAGACTATCACCAAAGCAGAGACAGGCCCTACCGAGGTATGCAATATACAGAGATATTGAACTCTCTTGACGAAGTCTGCAGATATTTCAAAACAGACGATCCAGTTGTCGCATACCGATCTAACTTCTATAGTTGTCCACCTGCGAGCCGATTCGCAGCCATCATTTACGTCTTCTCAGTTCTCAGTTCACTTTCCGTTCCATCACCAAGAGGATCAGCACATGGTGGATGGAGAAGTCGAATCCTTATTCTACTCACCACCTCCATCTACAAACGCACCTGTGTTCAGCTTATTCGTGTCTTCGGATACAGATGAACCCATGCAGCTTCCAGGATCGATCGCGGAACAGAAGGCTTTACGACCCCCCGAAGCCTTGCTTGGTGCTCCGTGTCAAAAACGCGCTGATATGTGGGTTCTTGGCTGCCTCGTAGGTCGACTGCAACTTAAAATTCATGAAAGACTTGACGCACCTATGTAGCTCTTCGAACTACTGACCGGAGAAGCCCTCTTTGATCCTATCTTTCAAACGGCTGAGCTCAACATTTCAGAAGAAGAGTCTCACCTTATCCAGATGATAGAACTACTCGGTGAAATGCCAAAGAATCTCATATCTACAGGCAACTCGAGCGAAAAATGGTTTACAAAGGACGGTAAGACCTTTTCGCGTTTGATAATCCTTGGCTGATTAATTGATTACGCACAGGTTTACTGCGAATAGAAACGACTTATTACCCTACTACTCTTGCTTCTGTACTTGAAGGGCACATAGAGAAAAGTGGCCTAAGGGAGACGACCGAATTCTTGGAGAGGTTTCTTAGACTTTTGCCAGAAGACCGAGCTAATCCCGAAGATATGATTGACCACCAGTGGTTTAGCAGTTGAAACATCCTGTTAGAATTAGCAATTTTCAAAAGTATATTAGTATTCAAACTTATGGGAGACAAAATATATATACATGCCGTTGGTAATTCAATGATTCTCATTCTCTTGGAAGCTCTGGTACAGGGAAATCTTTCTCCATGTGTTCGGTCTACAATATACCTTTTGCCGTTTGCATACAATGAAGGTTGTTGCAGAGCTTCGGGCACTTCAGCGTTCGCCGTATCAGACTCTCGAATTTGGATCGCCAACTTGAAGTATCAAACAGTTAAGAGTCCGCTTCAGTTCCTGGTATTGTGCAAGTCGAGTTCAAAGCTAAGTTTGTGTTTCATAGTACGGAACTCAGTGCGTTACCACGACTCGGACCGCCGTGACATCAATTCGTTGTCGTCAAACACACTGGCGCTGGTAATTTCGGACGGTGATGTGCGCCACGAACTTGAATCCCTGGAGGTCTCCGCGTCAGTTGGGAGCTCTGACCGCACAGCACTCAAAGTTGCACATGACTGTCATTTTATTAAAGTCATTAACAAATCCTGCGGGACTTTGGTCCTCTCAACTTTTGAGCTATGGTTTTTGGCTTCGGAAATCCATCCGAGACTTCGTCAACTCCAGAAGACATTCAGGACGGCGCTGATCCAAGCAATCATCTCATCAAGCCACTGTGTGTTCCTTTTTTTATTATTATTATTATTATTTTTAAAGTTGGCTTCCTGAATGTTCTCTTCTTAGAGATGTAGTCTTCCTACAAGACGCGACAGGAAGTCAAGGTCCATACATCACATCTACTCGAAAAGCCATTCGTGACATCTGCGACAAGGTTTCTGCTTCGTCCACCCTGTCAAAGGATCAAATCCGGGTTGGCCTCATCGCTTTCCGCGATCACCCCCCACAAGACACTAGTTATGTCACTAGATCCTTCGGGTTCACCAACGACGTCGAAGTAATGCAGAAAAACCTTGCGAGCCTTATCGCTGCGGGAGGGGGCGATGGGCCCGAGGCGCAGACTGCGGCGCTTGCTGAAGCTCTTCAGGTAGATTGGGCAGAGAATGCTATCAAGATTGTCGTCCTCATTACGGATTCTCCTCCTCATGGTTTAGGAGAATATGGAGATGGGTTCAGCAAGTCTCCTGATCGTAAGCCATCCAGTGCAGTTCCCCTCATTTTTCTCCTCGATTTGTATTTGTAGAAAACGACCCTCTTGAGATTGCTCGTCAGATGGCTGAGAGAGGAATCACTTTGGTATGACCAGAAACTTCTCTCCTGACGATGCAACTTCTGATTATTATTATTATTTACAAACAGTTCGTTATTGCATGCGAACCCGCTCTTAGCACATACAAGGTATGAACTACTGAAATCCGTTCCTTTCGAGCTTGCAACCTTACATCCTGTTGTCGGGGGAACTAAAACAGAACGCAGTCGATTTCTACAACGCCCTAACCCAAATAACCGGTGGACGCATATTTTCTCTCCTCATGGCTGACAAACTAGGCGACTATATCGTCGGTGCTGCAGTCGAAACCATCGAAACTGAGAAGCTCATCAACGAATTTGAACAAATCATCGTTGACGATGTCTACAACAAGGATCAATCCCTAGACACCGTAGCCAGTAATCTCCAAGATTACATCAAGTCGAAGGGTATCCAGCTGAACACAGTTGTGGTGGAGGACGTGTATACTCCCAGTGCGACAGCAAGAAGTAATGTCTCCTCTTGGGCTTCGTCCAAGAGTGTTGGAGCAGCAAGGGGAATGATTCGGGAGGCAAGTATTGGAATAGTTAAAAAGAGTCCACCCTTGTTAATGGGTTGTTTGACATAGGTTACCGAGCCACGCATTCAATCCGCAATGCGACGCTCCAGGGCGTCGGCTGCGCCAGTCTCATCTTTCGGTATGATAGCGGTGCCGCCACCACCAGCCGCAGCACCTGCACCTCAGCTCGTGATGCAGAATATAAGTCAGTCTCAGGTAAAGAATGAATTTTTTTTAAACAAAAAAAAACAGGAATTCAATGGATTTTCTTCTTTGACAGGCACGTCGCATTGTCGTCCAAAGCGTAGCGAGAAATTCTACTGTTACCCCAGAGGGCATGACCTTGCGTGCAACCGGAAAAAAGGTAGGACTTCATAGTGAGCTCAAGTGATATCGTTTTTTCTTTCTACGAATATCCATGTACCATTATACATCGTTTAAGGAGGTATATCACCGATGACGTTGCATCACCAGATAATCGTTTCAAGTTTCGGGAATGCTCGAATGCAAATCTGCATCAGGATTACAGTCTTCACCCGAAATCTGTGCTGATGCCTTTTTCATGCCGTATTTGAGTGATGAATAGCTTTGTATAACAATCAGGTGCAAAAAGTAGGAAAGGCAATTGCGTTGCTAGAAAATCACTTTTGACAGATCTAATCGTTCTGATCTAAGACTTAATAGAAGTGAAAACAGTATTGAATGGGTCAGGGATTATCAGAGGAGGGATATGCTCGAAGGAGGTTCTATGCCGTAGCCTTCAATATTCGAGAGTCTCGGTATCGTCAAACTTGGCATATATCTGTCCTCATTTCCAGCATTTCCATCCCTAAACCTTCGTCCATAATAGATGCTCTCAACCGGTCTCGTCACACAAAACCAGAATCAATCAGTGAAAACAGATTTGCTGCCATGGAAATAGAACCCCCCTTCCCAAGCCTAAAGTCACCTATCTCTGACTGAGTAGTATCTGAAACAGGGTGGTACGAGAAAACAAAGCCGGTTGAGAACTGGAGTACATGGATTACATAAAGGAGAACCAGTAATCAAAATGGGAGCTCACCGAATTGGATATGCAGGTAGCTTCTGAGTGGACGAGGCGTGAATGGTTAATTGCTGCAATTGGTAGGTATCCTTTATCAACGAAACGTGAATGAATGCATCGACAAGGTGGCGGAAGAGCGGAAGAGTGGGTGATTGAAGGAGCGGATGAGGGAAAGGAAAGGGAGCAAGCAATGTTGAATGTAATTTCGCACGGTGACGTAATATTGTGACAAGAAAGAATGTTGTTACATTGTGACCAATGATTTATCCTGTCAACAGTGTCAAGCAACATTCAAGTTGGGATCAAAGCTTGATGCAACCGGCGTTGCACGAGTCCTAAAGAGGATCTTTCGTTATAAAAGACACAACGAACAATGCGGATACTTAGCAACAACGGAGTGCAACATAAGTAATCGCCTGAATGGACTTCATTCAATTCAAGTTGGGAAAAGAAAAAAACAAAGAGCGTACAGCATCCATTCAAATTGGGTGCCTGCCGCCGATAGTTGGTTTAACACAGCTGACATTAGAACAAGGCAAGACGAATATAAATTAAATCCAAAGAACGACATGACGAATCTAAAAACTTGTGAAAACCCCCCCCAAACTTCCAACAAGAATGCTCATACTTTTCTTGCTTTTGAAATTTCATAGCATCGGAGCAGTACCTATTCCCCTTCAGGCAGAACCCTCCGCACAAGGTGAAGACGGTTTATCAAAGAGGTCATTGTACAGCATTATATACAACTGCTTTTCAACCATCTTTATTTGTGTCTGGGTGTCGGTCCACCCGAATATTCCCCCTCGGGAATGTGGTACCAGTGGGCTATGGAGACAGCTAAAATTAATGTCCTGGTCATTGATCGCACCTGAGATGGTCCTGGTTTGGGCAGTTAAACAATGGTTTGCAGCGAGTAAGATTAGGGATACTTACAATGAAGGAAAAAGTACGTATGCTACAGGACTTTCTGAATGTCTGATTCTCTTTGACACGTCCACCAGAAATCCGAGTGGAAAAGAGAGGCGTAATTGGCAGCATTCGACAAGCGTTTACCGGGTTGTTTACAGGTAAAAAAAAATCAGAGTTTTCATATCCCAAAAGTACTTGTGCAATTGTTCCTAATTACAGACGTTCCAAAGAAATCCCCAGAACCCTGGACGAGAACGCATGGTTTTTTCCTTATGATGGGAGGCTTCATTTTGATCGATCCTCCCGCCAAAGAGCCAGCAGGCGCTGCTTCGGAAAAGGTCAAAGACGTAGCCAATACTGATCACCAACGTGAAACCATCCTGTCACTAGAAATGCTTGAAACCCTCGTCAAAGATTCCGACTTTGAAATTCTTACAACTGAATATGAAATTAAAGGAAGAGCTAAAGGAGATTTCCTCTCTAAGGCTATTGCCATTCTCCAAACGTCATGGTTTAGCCTTCAGTGTATTGCGCGAGGGGTACAAGGTCTTGATTTGACTGAGCTTGAGCTGGCCACGGTGGCGTTTACAAGTTTGAATGGGGTTCTGTACTACTTTTGGTGGGATAAACCATTACGTGCAGTGATACCAGTTAAGCTGCAGCTCAAACGAAAATTAGCAGATTATGATTATGAAGTGTGTTTACTTTCGGCATGACTACGTCTTCTAACATTTGCATTGCAGCATCTCATTGACACTAGGAAAATCATGTTGGCTTCAGGTGGTGTCGGTGGATCCATTGGAAAAAAAATGGTGTCTATGATTCACGATTGCCCTCTATATTTAATCCTTCTCCTCCCTTTCTTCATCATCTTCCTTTTCATCTCTGCACCTGTGATCTTCATCCTGATGATTGCCGCCTCATTCGGGGATATCGTCTTCTCTGGAGTCATTCCCCTTGGGGCATCACACGTTCCCACGTACTACACCCCCGGATCCAGCAATATAAAAACACAAACCTTCGTCTTCATGGTCTGTGGTTCCCTCTTTGGCGCACTCCACTGTGTTGGCTGGAATTTTACCTTTCCGACTTATGCTGAACAGATGCTGTGGCGTGTCACATCATTGGCTGTTGCAGTCATACCAATTGTTTTTGTCGGCTTTGCAATTCCAACTCTCATATTCAGGAACAGTACTACCGGAGTCATACTTTGGTTATCCCGTTTCCTTCTAGCCATGCAGTTCTTTCTATATATGTTAGCAAGATTGTCACTCCTTGTGCAGGCCCTGGCTTTATTGAGGAAACAACCGACCGGTGCATTCCTGGATATTGACTGGTTAAAAGTCATCCCGCATTTATAACTAGCTCTATGATCATGGACTTGGTTCCGAACCTGTGATAACAGGCTGCGGAGGATTTTTAAGTGTTGAACATTAGTATTAAGAACCAACATCGAGTTATGATATAATAATGTACCTACTTCCTATTCCAAATATCGTCATGACATCAGATTCGACCAGGGAGACCTCGACTTATCATATATTAGATTGTCCTACTGCCCGTCGGCTCATCTGTCACGATGTAACTTGTAATTTATCGCATTTTTTCAGAAAACGCGCCGGATGTCAATTTCGTGCCAAAATGCTAACTTTCTTCACTCCTTGCCCCTGGGGCGCACAGAGCTCCGCCACCTTGGATAACCTAGGCAACAGCATCCCCCCCAGATATGTCGCTTTCAATGAAAGATGTTGGCCAATTTCTTTTTATAACAGGATGAGATCGAAGGAGCGCGTCATTGATGTTGTGGTTGGCATGCAGGTGTAGGCCCGGACGGACTCAATCTTGTGAGTTCAAAGGGGGACTAGGTGGTCACAGGCAGCACTGAGGAGGATCTAGGCCAGGTTGGTCTCTTGCTGTACGATACTAGTAAAAGATCGTCATTGTCGTTTTACTCAGAACAAACAGTATGTAGTCAGTTAGTCTGTGTTCCAGTCTACAGATATGTATGTGACATTCTGGTTGAGTACAAGATTTGGACTCGGAATCGCAGCTAGCCAAATGTGTTCGCTACTAGTTCTGTCACATTTCCTTAGAACCACTGCAGTTCCATACAAACGACCAAGGGGAGATTGAACGTTGAACCCTTTCACAGTACTGTTCTGGCCAGCGGCTTGGATACGAAGCATGATCGCCTCAATGCCCCCAACATCGAGTCAGCCGTGTGAATCATCTGACTACTGTCATTGCATCCTATGGCAACCTACGTAGCGCTACACTGGGATAGAAAGTCAGCCAAACAAACTGTGTTCGGCATCGACATACCAGAACAGGCCTAGGCAGTGTCTTGTAGGATAGAAAGTCAGCCAAACAAACTGTGTTCGGCATCGACATACCAGAACAGGCCTAGGCGGTGTCTTGTACAAGCAAGCAGGACAAAAACTGTTATGCAGGGTTAAGAAAGGATGGATAAAATCGACATTCGCGTACCTACCGTGTTTATGGTACGCATGATGCAGATGCAGTATGAGTGATACGAATTTGGTGAAATGCATCCTCTAGCGCCCTGAGAATGGCAACGTCAGTCAAAGACGGCCGTTAAGCGCCTCAAGGTGGTGTCGTTGATGAGCGAGACAAGGAGACAAGGCGAGAACGCTGACATCCAACTCGGGATGATGATGGTACGACTTAAAGAGCCGAAAGTGAAGGGAAGTTTTATATACGCAGTGAAGTTGTTTTGATGTTTGTCCAGAGCGGCTCAAATATCGATTGTTGGCTGTCAGCCTTGCCTAATGGCCGCGAACCAATTCAGCAAGTTGACAAGCTCTAGTAGTCGCAATGGTTGAAGGATAAGACAGCTTATGCATGGTGCATCGAAAGAGCCAAAGACATCTTGAAAAATATTACAAAGGACCAACGTGTGAGCCAGAGATTGTCATGCCTATGGTCCACAGTTCAACACGACCCTCGCTTCCGATCACGTCTTTATATCGAAGGTGAATTGCGTTCGAGAGAGCAAAAAGTCAACAATCATCCGGAAGTACGAAGCCAGCACACAAGAATTGAAACAAATTCCACTGGAAGGCGAAGAGTGACAAGACATATAAATGTTTTCGAAAACGGTCAAATTGGTGCAATAGACGTCTTCTGTCCGCGACTCCTCCTTGTGATGAAATGTAGGCCAATATCAGCAGAAGCTACAGATACTATCTGGGTAGTTACAGACATAAGGGGTAAAGAATTAAAGTCAGTGGTCGAGCATTGTTTGGCTGTGTGATGATTCCAACAACTCATTGCGCTACCGACATGACTCGACCTGTGTGTGTTCGCCTATATAAACCAACCTCTGTCGTTTCAGCCTTCTTTTGATCCTCCAATATGACCGCAGACTCTTACCAGCTTATTCCCGTCCTCGAGGCCAAACTTAAAAATGTATCCGGGGCCATCGCCAATAAACCTCCTCTATGCAGTGGAACTTGGGAGATACCTTCTGAATCGTTTCAGCTCTCCTTTAAAAAAGGAGACGATTCCGCTGGGTATGTGAAAATTCCCTCTCCCTTGCCCGTGTTTCAAGTGATCACCTCATGTCGATTGCAGATGGCTCGACTTGCTAAAGGCGACTGAGGAACAACTCGAATCGCTTGCCGATGCATGCACTCCAGCAACATTCGGAGCGGACAATAAGGATGTCATGGACTTGTCTTACCGCAGAGCTGGCAAAATGGATGCTATCGACTTTATGTCGCGTTTCGATCCAGAGCGTTTAGGCCTCTCTGAGTTTGTCCGTGGACAGCTGCTTGAAGGTGATAAAGACTCGAAAGGAATGAGAACGGAATTGTACAAACTCAATGTTTATGGTCAGTGCCCATCACTCCTCAATATCCATCTCTCAACATTTTATGTCAAAAGGAAAGGACTCCTTCTTCAAGCCACATAAAGATACACCTCGCAGCGTGGACATGATCGGCTCGCTTGTCGTCATATTCCCAACAGCTCACACTGGCGGGACGCTCACCCTTCGTCACGATAGCAAAGAGTACACTTTCGACTCTGGCCTCGAGTTGTCCAACGTTGAAAAGCCGTCTATTGCTTATGTTGCGTTCTACAGTGACGTCGAACATGAAGTGTCCGTCGTCAAGTCTGGTCACCGTGTCTCTCTGACGTATAACCTGTACGTCTCCGATGCTACCCAGCAGAAAGATATTCTGAGCATACCTTCCGACTCTGTCATGCTCAATGAGCTTAACTTGAAGCAGGCGGTGTCGGACCTGCTTGACGAAAAGACATTCCTGCCTGAGGGAGGTACCATAGGTTTCGGGCTCCTTCACAAGTATCCTGTTTCCAAGACCAAGGGAACCCTTGAGAGCGTGCTCAAGTGCCTTAAAGGGAGCGATGCAGCTATCCGACGCGTCTGCACGTCACTGGGTCTTGAACTGAAACCGAAAGTGATCTATAAGGAAATGTTTGGAGATGTCTTGATCTTGGTGGACGGATTTGTCGAGTTGGACTATGTTGAGACATCGTTTGAGGAGTTTATGTGCAGGAAAGACAGGGACAGGGAATGGTCCCCCTGCAAAGGCTTCATCATCCAATCCCGTGGGCTGAAGGAAAATGGTGGCGGCGAATTTGAACATCACTATTATGACGACTCACAATATCGATATCAAGAAGTATGCTGGCTCACAAAGAGGACTGAACTGACGAGGGAAAGGACAGATTTTATGGCGTATGGCAACGAAGCTGAGCTCGCGCACACATATGGAGACGTCGTTTTGATTGCTAGTGTGGGTGGGCATGCAAATCGCCAAACAGTTGGATGAGCCGGTGACATTATGAGAGCGTAAGTGTACCATACAATCCGTTGTATTATAAGGTGGAGTTCGATGCGCTGCCTGGGGGAGCGCCAAAAAATCAATTGAAAATTATGAAAATTGAAAAGGTAGAATTTGGATTCAGGATTTGAACCTTGAATATCAATAAGTCATTGTTACCTTTAAGCCGAGTAGATTGTAATTTCTCTGCTTACTCCCTGCCATTACTTATTATGCTCATCAATGTAGCAGGTCATCCAAGTCCTACATCTTGCTTTCCGAGTTGACCATCCACTAGAAAGTGGTTCCTATCACTATCTCTCTTTGTCTGCTCACTGCGTATGGACGATTGCTCTTGCATTTTACCTCTGGTAAATTTCCATATCTTCGAAGGCTAACTTCTTGTAATGGACGACCAGTCTCGAACCACCAGACTACCTGCCTCACGACGATGCTTGTGTATCATGATCGGACACTTGACGCCTCGACAAATGGTCAAGACTGTACTTCCCGGACGAATCTATATCGCTTCTCAGCCGTTTTCATCCGGTTAACGTTTCATGAGGAGTATACTGGGTTATCGTTCTACGAACAACACGTTTGTGGGGATCAGGAGCATTGTAGACGCTTAGAGCTGAGTGTTGCGATCAGATCTCTGCTTGTGGTAGTGTTAAGCAGCCCTTACAGTGTAGTATCTCGCTTTTTAATAAGGAAGGAAATCTGACTTTGATAGGAGCTCACTTAGTGATGAAGCAGGTCAACCTGGATGATTTAGAGAGGCGATACCCTTACCGTCCTTCACCTTGGCTGCAACCCGTCAGTTAAGTGCGGCTTCTGCCAGAGAAATTTTATTTGCGTCGTGATCGTCCAAAAGTTCTGATGCTTGAGATCCCTCAAACCAAACTACTGCTCCAGACAGATACAAAACAGTTCAGATGGTAATTCTTGGGTAACTGCACAAAGGAGCTTCGATAGGAAAGTTGCGTGAAAGCGAGGCCCTAGGTGCGATTTGCAATGCTCTTGTCTGCAAGAACCTATTATTATCTCCGCAATCGAATTGCATTTTTAACTAGGACGCACCAGTTCCGTACCAGCCCAATGATTTACTTGTTACCGGATTAGTTCCTATATGATCTGTTCCTTCTTCCAGAGTTGCATTCCTGGAATCGACGAAACATTTAGTCAGTTTGATGATGTATCGCTTTTCACAGAAAACTACAACGAAAACTCTAATTAAAAGGGGTGTTTACTTCAATGGGAAGGAGTCAACAATGACCATTGGACGACATGAATTAAGGTCTGAATTGCGGAGCACTAAGTCAAAACCAAGAGTAGAAGATAAAGCAGAGGGAAGCCGAGGGAGGCCAGACAGAAGTGATGGCCCATGCAAACACTTGTGTTGTGCCGCGGAAGCTTACTTGCATTGACCACCAATGCAAGCCTGAGACGGAAGGAGTCTCCTCTCCATTGATTGGCATTGGACAAGGCGTTGGAATAAGTGCCACTAGCGACTATTCTCTTTTCACGCCTTCCCTTTTTCCTTCCACAATCGCGGAAAGTTCGAGTCAAGCAGTCACAAAGTGGCTCTTTTCTTCCGCTCCAAATAAACCCGAAAAGACCAAGACCATCAAACAAACATAAAGCTGACGAAGAGCCTGCCCGGCACATCAAAACTTTCACCCACCTTGTTCGAGCCTAATCAAGCACCAGTAATTGGCACATGCGTGCGTGTGGGTACTGGGCGGCAGGCGACCGAAGGAATTTGGTTCTGGGGGAAAGGTGACATTGCAAAGGGGGGTATCGGTGGTAATTGGTGGCCCTGTTGGCTTGCGAAGTTTGTTGCTAGTCTGTCGCAATCATGGTGATTGTACCACCACCACCAAGGAAAGGAGGCAACAGCAGCAATGGATTACTATCTCCTTGGCCCACTTGTTGCTCCAAATTTGCTCGAAGGCCCGTCCCTGATAAAAACACGAATGTAGTACCTGTCATATCCCTTTTGACATCAACTCTCACAACATTAGGTTATCCGCTCAGAAGTGTTCGACCTTGGGAAAGGTAGAAGTATAAAAGCTTTGGCATGTGATGGACGAGGAGGTGGAGGAGGGAAAATAGACTTTGGAAAATGGCTAGACGGCTCGTCGCGGTGAGCTTGGACTGAATATTCCTCATTTCTTCTTCCTCTTCACATTGTCTCCCACTTCTCTCGCCACATAGCGTACAGCATTCCAAGTTTATCGTCGGCTCATAAATGTGCAGCGGTAAGCAATGCCAGGTCATGGCGTTCAATGCAAATGTCGAACCAGAACCCTTTCGTCGAGGTGATGTAGTTGAACGAATCGTCATAAGGAAGTCTTGTTCACCTCCTCCTTTTCATCTACGCCCCCTCCTACTCCCCTCAGATACCTTACGGCATGGTATTTTAGCAGCGCCTGGGGCACACTTCCTCTCCCACATCTCTTGAAACACTCTAGGTAAGTCCGGAGAAAGAGGAACGCCTTCCATGTCCCCCGAATTAGTCTGACCAACATGGACTGGTGGGTTCCATGGTCATCCCCCACAAGGAACTTTTCGCCGCTAAGGGCATAGGATGCAAGTGAAGGTGCGGCCGGCAGCTGTGGAAAATGCTAAACCGTTGCTACAGTCGTCAAAGCAAGTCCCTCTTCTCGTCTATTTACCCACAGCGCAAAATCAAACATTCGGTATTGAGCGCAATATCTCGTCAAGATCTTCCTCCTTTCCTCGTGAGTGGGTTTTGCTGTGGAAAGTCAAGACCAGACCCATGCTCGCAACCATACCATCAATCATCCACGCCAACCCATCTTTCTTCATTTTCAATCTTCCTCCTCTTCAACCCCAAACGCAACAACATGACCATCCGACCTGTGTATGTGTGCCAGGATATGCTGAGGCAAACCCATGCCCCTTTCTGGCCCTACAAACGATATTCGCTATTGACATCTCGTCAACATCTTCTTTTCTGTACGTGGGTTTTGCTGTGGCAAGTCAAGATTCGTGCCGCGCCCACACCATCAATCGCATCTGCATCCACACCAATCCATATTTCTTCCATTTAATCTTCACTTCATGACCACCCAGCCTGTGTATGTGCGCCAGGATCAGCTGAGGCAAACTTCCCATGCCCCGGTGCTAGCCCTGCAAATGATAGGGCAGTCTACACCCACACCAATCCGTCTTCCCCTCCTCCTCAACCCCAAATTCAACATGACCATCCAACTGTGTATGCGTGCCAGGATCGGCTAAGGTAAACCCATGCCCGTTCTGACCCTGCAGATGATAGCCCATTCTTTCTCATTTCCTCCTCCCTTCGGGTACAGATACCCGACATTGCGCGAATTCAGCAGTAAGTTCTCCTCTGAAACCATTTTCAACGAAGTCGGGAAAACAATTCCGAGAATTGTATGCATAAGGTGCGGTTGGATTGTAGGTTGACAAGAGCGTGGGATACCAGGTAAGCTGCGTCGTGCGGGATTAACATATTCCTGAGCGTCCCGGCGGCGCAGCTATCGCCTTCATCCCGCGCCGAGCCATCTTTCTGCTTCGCGTCGGTGTCGTGAAGCGGAGGGCGATTCCAAGCGAGCTTAAAACTATGGATATGACTCTATAAGGCGGATAAACCGCGATATGGAGATGGAGCGTAAACAAACTGGAGACGGAAAGGAAGGTGAAGTGAAAGGCGAAGAGTGTGGAATGGAGTGGTGACTGCTCAAGCGCTCAAGGTCGAGAGGGCACGGGTTGGGTGCTAGAAGTCCAAGGCCAATTTTCATCTTGGTTGGGTCAACCATGAATAAGACATTGAAAGTTCCTTGTGTTTGGGGGAAAAGGACACGTCACATAGAACCAAACGATAATAACGTCGAGGTGATGGGGTATGGACGGATAGTTCAAATACGCGACTACACCTCGATGGCGCAGACGAAGATGAGACTTTGGATGGCTGTGTTGGCCTTCGTAATCCATTGTGTCTTTGTCCAACGTTCCGCCATACGTGGATTGAATGATACCTTCAGAGATGTCGTTGAAGTTTTCCTCCATGCGCAGAAAGATATGAGGCCAACTTCCCCACTTGCTACAAGGACCAGCGTTCATTTGGGGTAGGTGGCTGGGCCAGAACAGAGTCATACCGGGCGGCGACATCAAGTTGAAGATTTGCTTTGACGCTGGCTACATGTCAACGATCATGGGAAGTTCACCATCTCCTGTGATCCTCTTCCTCAAAATCGTCTCCCAAGGATGTTCCTCTCCCCGAACGAGGGAGAAGAGAACCAGATGGAGGAGTTGGAAGAAGCTAACACCCCACAGTCGTCGGGGTTTTCACTTTAGTGATTTCGATTCCCTCGCAAGTCGTCCTCGCAAAATGTCATGGAAGGTTTCTATGTTTTTGTATGCAATGGGTGGCCTCGTTCACAACAAAACACATTATCTGGTATATGTGGCGGAGTAGCAGATGGGAGATTGTCTGGACATTCCCGGCAGTCGCCGAAAGTCTTCACCCCTCATGGTTTTCTGGCTTCGGAAACCCGTCTTCATCAACCCCAGGAATCTCAGGAGACGTTCAGGACGGCACTGATCCAAGCAATCTCATCAGGCCACTGTGAGTTCCTTTTTTTCAGGCTGGAATCTTATTCCCCATTTTGATGAACGGGTTCAACATGTCTCCTGATCATAAAATGCATGCCCCCTCCTTTTCCTTCTCAAAGTCTCTGAAAAAATCGATCTTTAGATGACGATCCTCTTGAAATTGGTATAACCAGAAATTTTTCTCCGACGATGCAACTTCTGATTATTATTATTTACTACAAAAAAGTTCTTAGCACATAAGGTATGACCCCTGAAATCAGTTTTTTTTTCGATCTTGCAACCTTACATCCCATCGCTGACAACTATATCGTCGGTTCTGCAGTCGAAACCATCGAAATTGAGAAGCTCTTCGACGATCAATCCGTAGACGCCGTAGCCAATAATCTCCAAGATTACATCAAGTCGAAGGGCATCCAGGTGAACTTAGTTGTGGTGGAGGATGTGTAAATGACAGCAAGAAGTACTGTGTTTGCCTGGGTCTCGTCCAAAAGTGTTGGAGCAGCAGGAGAAAGAGTTCGGGAGGTACGGTTAAAAGAGTCCGCTCTTGTTAATGGGTCTGATTACCGAGCCACAGCAGCAGTATCGGCAAGGTGATGCGCCAGGGCCATCCTTCTCTATGACAGCATCGCCACCACCACCGCACTTTCACCTGCACCTCGGCTCGTGATGCAAAATATAAGCTAAAGAAAGAAATATTTCAAAGAGATTTCTAGGTTCGTCGCATTGTCGTTCAGAGCGTGGCGACTGTCACTCCAGAGGGGAGGACCTCACGTGCAACCGGAAAAAAGATAGGACCTCACACCAACGAGCCCAAGTGTGTCTTCCTTTTCATTTGTTTCTACGATTATCCATGTAAGGGGGTATATCACCAATTACGTTGCTTCATCAGATAATCGAGTTTTTGTTCCGAAGCTCTTTCGTTTCAATTTTCGGCCGCATACTTATTAGGAAATGTCTGCACAGAAATACTTAACCCTCGGTCGGCCTCTTGGTTGCTCTGGCAAAGGACGTGAATAGTTGGTCTACCTCACTAATAACTCCACGAACGCACGAGTGCAGATTATGTAAAACAGGACGTCGAACTGTATAGTAACACGAGTACGATAATTTTTTGAGAACGAACAAGTTGCAGTTTAAAATTTCCCATTGTTACAAGCCGTCCAACAGACATTCACAACTACACCCCGACAAAATACAAGATTAGGCTAGTCCATCTACAAACACGCAACCTGATCGAAAATTTCCTTTTCCCCGCCCCTTTCGACCTCCTTCGGTAAGAGATATCTTGTTTCGTGTTTCTTTCGGTGTTCTTGAAGTACCCTCTTTCGTCGGAGCAACAAGAATGATTCACGGCTGCCGTCGCTATGGAATAACCCGCAATCTGCTTGCTTGCGGTACAGGCACATCAAGGGTGGCTCATCCCTCCGTTCGTTACAAACGACCGAGAGGTTGAACGTTGAACCCTTTCACGATGGCATTACCCAAGGCGATCATGCTTCGTATCCAAGCCGCCGGTCAGAACAGTCCCGACATCGAGTCAGCTGGTATCTGCCGAGTGAATCATCTGGCTGTTCTCCAGGGTCGTTGCACTCGTCGTATCGTATCGCATGGCAACCTCGGATAGAATGTCAGTCAAATGAACTGTGTTCGGGGTCGACGTACCAGAACGAGCCTAGGCGGTGTCTTGTACAAGCAAGCGGGGAAAAATCTGTTATACGGGGTTAAGAAACGGCGGATAAGATCGACCTAGGTACGCACGATGATTTGGTGAAGTACATCTCCTAGCGCTCTAGTAATGGCAGCGTCAGTCGAAGACAGCCGTTAAACGCCCAAAAGGAACGTGAACACACTAGCGACAGACACTATTGCTCGTCGCCTCAAGGCGGTGTCGTCGATGAGCGAAACAAGGAGACAAGAAGGCAAGAACGCGAAATGAGGATGACACCGCCGAATGCCAATCGTTCCCAAAGGGAAACCAAAAGAAAGGGACCACCAACTCGGGATGATGATGGTACGAGTTAAAGAGCGGAAAGTGAAGGGGGGCCTTTATATACGCGGTGAGGTTGTTTTGATAATGTTTGTCCAGAGCGGCTCACATATCGATCGTTGACTGTCAGCCTTGCCTAACGGCCGCGGACCAATTCAGCAAGTTAAGAAGCTCTAGTACTCACAATGGCTGAAGGAGAAGACGGCTTATGCATGGTGCATCGAAAGAGCTTGAAAAGAACCGATGTGTAACCCAAGGATTATCATGCGACCTCCCGTCCTAGGCATGGGTTTTCCTTCATACTGTAATAGACAATCGACGTATCTAGCAAAAGGATCTAATAAATCATGAGTCTGCCAAGCGTCTTCCGGTGGTACTTGATGACGAGTCACGACACGGTATGCACAAGTTAACCAGACTTTGTTGGGCCCTCGAAAATAATTTTGAACTCGTCGCTTCCGATCACTTTTTATATCGAACGTAAATTACGTTCGGGAGAGCAAAAAGTCGACAATCGTCCGGAAGTACAAAGCCAGCGCACATAAGAATTGAAACGGATTCCACTGGATTACAAGCCAAGGGAACAAGTGACAACATAAATGTTTTCGAAAACGGTCAAATTGGTGTGATAGACTCGTCCGATTGAGGTCTTCTGTCTGGCAATCGAAGAGACGGAGAAGGTGATCAGCAAAGAACACCCTAAGACGTTGAGCTTGGCTGTGCTCACCTTCAAACTTCAAGAATCGATCATGAGTTTGAGCAAGGGCAAGCATTTCCACTTGAAAACTGTGAATACGGCTGAACGCTTTTCGTCTTGAATAAACTTCTGGAGAGAACTTCAGAATACCTCGAAAACTTGGTGCGAGCATGCTGCGTCATAGATTTTTGAAGAAGAGAACGACCCCAGATAGTATAAACTAATTATATCTACAGTAAAAGGTGAGTCTGACACATTTACTAATATCGTACAGTGGTGTCACGTTTTGTCTGTTCTGCTTCGATTGCGCGGAGGAAGACCTTAGCAAGCTCTGCAGCTTCATGATCCTGCAGGTGTGCTTCCATGTAGCCGAAACAGAACTTCTGATAGAGGGGGTCTTCAGGGCGAGGACGGGGATAATATGGGTCATTGCTGAAGAAAGCTTCAACTATTTGGTACACATCATCCTTCCTCTTCGACCAGGGACGCATCTTAGGATAAAGGTTGTAATCTGAACCACTGTGGACTGAGATGGATACATACCTGATTAAAATCGATGATGTTCATTGCTATGCCACTGAAAGACGCCCCACCCATGATGAACTCAACGTCGCGGCCATCGTATCCGGCAATCCAATGCAAACGACTTAACATTTCCCCCATGCCATGGGCAATGTCATCTACCATCGGGTAATCGTCGGCGTTTGCTTGGAACAAGCGGCGATACCTGGCCACATCCAAAGGGAAGTTTGCAGAATTAAAAAACTGAATGAGACGTGCTCGGGAAGACGTGTCTATCACTTTGCCAAAGTACAGTCGACAGAGAGAAGGAAGAGTTGCCGTATCTTGGCCTGGTGGATAGAACAGCTTGCGGATAATGAGCGCTATCGATAAAGGAAGGGGGAAAACCTGATCCATTGCATATGCGGCGCGGTCCAGCTGCAGAGCACTGAAATCGTCATGAGTGACAAGGGGGCGAACGCCTCGAGATTGACTCTTCGAGATAGGTGAGCTGGCTGAGGAAACAAAGCTTCCAGGAATTAAAGAGTCAAAATATGCGAGTGGGCGGGGAATCGCAAAAAATGAGTCGGTATTGTAGAAATTGTATAAGCGGCAGAGTGTTTCAAACTCGACTTTGAGATCTGGTGTTCGTCCAAGGGAGATGACCTGCTTAAAAGCAACTGGACGGCCTGACAAGATAAAAACAGTGGCGAAGCTGCCCCTGCCAATCGATACGAGTTTCCATTCAGGATTGATATCTGGACCAGACATTCGTCGTTACAACCCCGATTTGGTTATAATGCAAATTTTAAATGTCCGACTAATATTTTTATTAATATTAATATTATTTGGTACGCCCGCTGAGCTTCATGTCTGTCCACATTGAAAATGACAAGGCACCCATTTCGCGTCTCCCTCCTAAGCTTTTGTCCCTGATTTTTATTGCCACGTTCGGCATGCCGGAAGACACATTATTAATTTTTTTGAATCGGGCTGTCAACCATTTTATGTTCTCGTTGCAATGTCTTCATCCTTTGCGACCTCCTTGCTGCCCGTGTATCAGAACTACATCAAAAACATCCTTTTTCGTGTCGCCACACTACTTATCCAGCTCTCTGTCCTCAAACTCTTCTCCTTCCTCGCCTTCAAATCCAATGCCTACACTTCCTTCTTGATGTTTAGCGAGGATCATGTGCAGAAGTTGCTTTTTGTCCTGTCGCGTGGCCTGACGCGACATAGCCTGCTCGTCCTTGCCTTCGCCGTCTTCATTGGGTTCGGGAACCTTTACGACACCCTTCTCTGGGCACTCGACTCACCTGGGTATATAATAAAATCTACTCTCGTCCCTGCTTCATCTGCCATGAATCAGCTTCTCGCCAATCCAGCCTATGTTGTTTTTATGTCTGACCCCACAGGAAGTCCCGCTTCATTAGATGTCGACCAGGCCGTCACGGGTAACCTGTTTGTTCAGGGGTTCAACTTTACCCTTCCCGAACCTGTCCAACCTGGTCCGAGGGACATTGTGTCAACTAATCAGACTCTAGCAAAGACGGGTCCACGCATCTGGCTTGATGACGCTGGGTTTTCCGTCGGGGTGGATGAGCTGATAAATGTCACGCCCTCGATATTCTGTCCAGTCAGAACGGTGAACGCAACTTTCCAGGCCTGGAAATGCGAGGTTAACAACACGGATGCATTGAGTGTGCTCAGTAACCAGGCAGCACGACCTCAGATATGGTGGGACAACTCAAAGGACAATTTCTTGGGTCCAGACAGGCGTGATAACCCATGGGCGTCCCTCGGCGCCGGTGGAGACACAGCCGTGATGAAACAGGTGTTCACGGTGACAAAGGGAAACCGTCGGCACACGTTCCTGCAGACGGTGATCAAGGT
>QDKV01005131.1_pt1 | contig 29327 bp, 33 predicted proteins | sample 1861101 | NCBI WGS metagenome assembly QDKV01 (sample SAMN04275158, study PRJNA302643) | Fungus metagenome, whole genome shotgun sequencing project. | isolation source: fruitbody | host: Mallocybe terrigena | place: Sweden | collected 2013 | reverse complement strand
TTGTCTTCCTGAAAGGTGTGCATTAATCCGAGCAATGACAGTGGTTTTATACCTGGTGAATGCGGAGAATTATAATCATCGTCAAGTTTATCAGAGACGAATTGCATACCAAAGATAATCCTTTCAGAACTGATTTGTCCCTATAATCTCGAATAATCTTCCACTCAGAAGGGTCGTTCTGGGGTGTAATACGAATCGTGGCTACCTCAGGTCCTCGAGCAATAAGAGGCGAAGTAGCTGCTTGAGGATCTGGCCACATATGCACTATTTCTGAGATAAGGTATGTCTCGTAATCCTGCAGAGGGATGCATTTTTTATTGAATAAGATGACTCGAAACCCAAAAGAAGATAACCCCGGTTTGCGCGGATGATCAGGTCGGCCATGCCGACGATATTTACCCCAGGTATTAAATGAAGTAGGCGACGTCCTTCTGATAACATGCCCCGTGTTGTTGGTAAGACCAAGCATAAATTTGGACAAAGTTTCGTGGAATATCGTCTGATGAAATGCCCAACCTCGTGAAATTAAATAACCAGGACATCAGGTCGTATGTCATAGTATGGACCAAAAAAGAAATCCAGTCGTCGTGCTGTATGGCATGATGATCATCCATGATGAGGTCGGAATTTCCCTCGCGTGACGAGCCTGAGACAGAATTTTGGTGTTGTGACAACGGAGGCTTGCAACTCTCCACACAAAAACTTCACTCAATTCTCAAATGTCTGTCGCCACTGCTGCCAAAACAACTATGTTCAGAAGTGCTGTGTACCAAATTCGATCAAAGATCAGAGAGTGAGCTAGCCTGCTCGCTGTTGGGCCTTGGCTTGTCTCATCTATTTTCCAGTGCATCACGCAATGTCGTACAAGTCTACTCTTTCAATGTCCCAGAAGACCAATTGGAGTCTGCTCATAAATTGCTTGACAAAGAACAGGAACGAAGGTCTATGAGGTTAGTTGCAATTATACAAAAGAATGATTCTTGATTTCTGGCTTTTTTAGGGTGACATATAGTCTCGATCACAACTTCATTGTTCGACACATGCCTGGTCGTGTCCATGAGGCGACTGCTCGATATTGGGACAATGCCCTTATGTTCTCCCTTAATAGATTGATCTCAATACCAATAGAAGAAGAACCTCCTGGATGTGAGCCCATCGGGTCCACAAGTGTGTTCAACAGAGCCACCTCTAATTTGAGCTCTTTTTACCCATCTTACCCCAGCCTTTGATATTGGACCAAGGAAGAAACAGCCAGATGGTGGTATCTGGCCCACTGGATCCAACTATCCCAGTGTTGTCCTTGAGGTTGGGAGCTCCCAAAGTTTTGGTCAACTGTGCGTTGATGCGCAGCTTTGGCTCGAATGCACGAATTATGTGAGATTTCCTCCTCTGTTTTTTAACCCACTCATCAGCTTCTTCAGGTAAACCTTGTTGTCCTTATATGTGTTGATCCACCTCTTCTCCCCAACACCACTCCTCGGATCACCTTCCAACTATGGCGACCTGTCACCCCTGTTTGCTCTCCACGCCCTGACTCAGATGCTCACCGAAGGGTTGCAGAAGTCATCCAAAATGACAATTGGACTTTCAATGAAACCCCCGTTCAAATATTACTTTCTGATATATTTGGAGTACAGATACCTGCAGCTTATGATGGCCATAACTATGTGGATATAAATACTCAGCGGCTGAGGCAGAAGATTATTAATGCATATCCTTGACATTTGTATTACAATATGGTTTCTGGACTCTGAATCCTACTCCTAAATATTGAATAAGTGGTACCTATCTGAAACTAGATCATAAGTTTTTATGTAGCAATCAAATCTTGCTTGGCATTCTGAAAAGACAGCACTGAATTGGGGCACCCTCACCAATTGTTACTTTGAGTTATGGTCAAAAAAAAAATTGATATCAACTAGGATGAGAAGGCCAGCTCCTAGGCTCATGACCAGCCACTTCTAATTCGAACTCCGCTGCGCTTTTTTAAAGTCCGTGGTTGTCCTTGTTTGACGTATAATCAGAAATAAAGTTCAGATTATGACCACAGGGGATTTGAGTAGATAAACAAAATAACGAACTTGACAAGAGCTCAGACGGAAATATAATAAAATTGGGACAAGGTAAATCATGGATGCTGATTTAAAGACTGTTCTTAACTTCAATCTGGGGTACAACGGTTTCCTCTGGAACATCACACCGAGCCACCTGCCGCTGTCAACAGATATCTTGGAAGCCTGCCTAGAGGTGTTACTTTTAGTGTTGGAATTGGTGGGGTTGGTGTTCTAGACTTGATCCTTTTATTTGGGGTTTATTCTTGCTACGAAAATTTTGCCTTGATCGAGTCGAAACGTCCAACATATAAAATAAGGCAGCGAACGTTTTAATTTTTAATCATGCTTATGAAGTATATTCTCTTGACTGCATAGGACTTTGGGGATTCATGATTTTAAAGATTACATGGTGATCTACTTCATCATCATGATATCTAATCTCTTTATGATTGTTAGAGATCGTGCGATCACAGTTTTACTCTGCCAGTTCTCAGCACTCAAAAATGGTATCAGAGAGTCCCGGCGCCAGCCTACCACCTCTACAGAGTGTTACAACGGATTCGACAAAGTCGGTCGAGGGGAAGATGCTCGCGAGTTTAGCAGGAAACACGTCTTGGGAACCAAATATATTAGCCATCTTGGACCCTGGAAGCATGCCTGACACTGCCGTACGCAGCGGACCGAGCGATTTATCCTCACTACCTCCTTCTGCTCGTTCTCCACCTGTCGACCTTGAATCCGTTCTTCCGTATGCTCTAGCAGCACCAACTCCAAGGTTACTTCAGATGTCGACCCTCATGGATATGAACACCTTGAATTCACCTCACTTGTCGGCTGAGGCAGGACGACCTCTAAACGTATCCGATGCACTCTCCTACCTCGACGATGTTAAGAATCAGTTTCAAGACAATCCGGACGTGTATAACCAGTTTTTGGATATTATGAAGGACTTCAAAAGTCAAGTGTAAGTGGTTCATTCACATGTCGGCGCTGGCTTTGTGACCAGGCTCGATTGAATTTTTTTCTCACATATGATCTTTTCAACAGAATAGATACTCCAGGCGTCATTCAGCGCGTCTCTCGCCTTTTCCATGGCCATCCACCCCTCATTGCAGGGTTCAACACCTTCCTCCCAGTTGGATACCGCATCGACGTCTCTGTCGACCCTCATGACCCAAACGCCATCACAGTTACCACTCCTCTCGGAACAACGACGCAGAGTACGATTGCGAGCATTCCAACTGCTCCTTCTCCTGCTGGTGTCTCACGAGCTGCAAGAGATGTCCCAGAGCTAGCTCCACACACAGCACAACATCCGCATGCGTCCCAAGGATCTTTGTATCCTAATTCTTCCGTTCCATTTATCCCAGACACCGTTGGTGCCCCCGGTTCGCGTTCAATGACACCGCATGCTTACCAAGTTGGGCATGGACAGCCACCCCCTCATATCGAGCCTGTGTATTCTCCTAGCATCCCAGGACAGATGACGGCCGCAGAGCACTTGAATAATCTCAATAACAGAAACAAGACTGTTCAAGTCGAAAAGCAGCCTCCGGGAGAGTTCAATCATGCGATTCAGTATTTGAACAAGATCAAGGCGCGCTACGCGGACGATCCGAATACGTACAAACAATTTTTGGACATTCTGCAGACATATCATAAAGAGCAGAAGCATTCACACGATGTGGGTTTCTCTTGCTTCTCTTTTTCGTAACCATGAGATCCTAAGAATACACAGGTATATAAACAAGTGCAGATCCTTTTCGAAGATGCGCCTGATCTGTTGGCTGAATTCAAAGATTTCCTTCCAGAAGCCGTTCCCGCAGGTGTGCCGGGTTCCCTACCCCCCCAACCAATTGCAGGGCCCACGTCCTGGCTACAAGGCGAGAGTCCTCCCAGTTCCCAAACGAAGAAGGCTCAAGCAAATAATAAAAGGAGTCGTCATAAACCCCAACGCCCAGAGAAGGAATCAACACCCGCGCCTCCGCCTAGATCTGTAGTTCCGTCCTCTCGCGTTCGTTATCTTTTTTCGAATTTCATTTGATTCCGATGCCACTTTATTTATAGCAAACGAAGAAATTGAAGCAACATCATCATCAGGACGATAACTTTTCACCATATCTCGCTCCCCAGTCACCCCTACCCAGCCATGCCTACCCCGGTCAACTCACCCAAGCTCACCCACATTTGCAACACGGCTTACTATCCGAATATCAAGCACATGCTTATGCCGGCAAGCTCCTCTTTTTTGACAAGGCAAAGAAAGTTCTAGAGAACCGAGATGTCTATGAAGAATTTTTAAAATTTCTTGACCTGTTTTCGAAGGACATCCTTGATCTTGCGACTCTCGTTGAACGTGCGAAGGTATTTTTTGGGGATGGGGAGCTTATGACGGCATTTAAAGATTTGGTGGGTTGGGATGATAGAGACAATCTCGAGAAGGGCCCGCCCGGAAGCATACGGACAGGTCCTCCAGAGCTGCCTGGTGCACTACCTGTAGAAGATGGAGAAGGACCGAGTTATCGAAGGGTTCCTCCGAGCGTAGGTTTTCTTTGAATTTTAGAAGCTTTGAGGCAGACATTAAAACTTCTATTTGCAGGAGGCTTTGTTGGCTTGTTCGGGCAGGGACCAGCTCTGCCGTTCGGTGCTAAATGATGAATGGGTTTCGCATCCCACATGGGCGTCGGAAGAGGCTGGGTTCGTTGTTACCAAGAAAACACCCTTTGAAGAAGCGCTTCACAAAAGCGAAGAGGAACGTCATGAGTACCATGTACAAATAGAGACCTTGACGAGGACGATTGCTGTCTTGGAACCTATCAATTCGAGAATCGACGAGATGACGAATGAAGAGCGGTCGAATTTTAGGTTAAAGCCTGATTTTGGAGGTCCTAGTGCAACCATTTATCATCGTGTCATCAAAAAGATATATGGAAAGGACATGGGGGTCGAAGTCATTCAAGCACTTCAGGATTGTCCCAGCGTTGCCGTACCCGTCGTGTTGAATAGGCTGAAGGTGAAGGATGAGGAATGGCGGCGTGCTCAACGTGACTGGAGTCGGACGTGGAGAGAAGTCGACCACAAAAATTACTACAAGTCCCTGGATTACCAGGGAATCAATTTCAAGCAGAACGACAAGAAGAGCATTACAGCTAAGCACTTCCTGACGCAGATCCAGTCTATTAAGAAGCAGCAACTTAAGAAATGGGAGCGGAAGGGTTTGAAAGCTTTCCATCGAGGGTCGACGGGTCATCAGCTTGAGTTTTCCTTTAAGAATACGAGGGTTCTGCATGATGCTCTCAAACTTGTTTACGCGTTTCTTGAACGATCTCACGCTCAATACAGCACCCAAGAACGGAGAGGTATCGAGAAATTTTTGCAGTCTTTTGTCCCTGCACTGTGTATGTCCTCCGAGGCCGGGTTCAATGGCGGCTTGCAACTTGACACTACAGGGGGAGAAGACGATCCTGGTCAGGATGGGCAGCGTAGCGGTGGAAGTCGAAGATCTGTTGGCACGCCTCATTCTGTTCACTCGAATGGAGTTCCGGCCAATGACCTCAGGAGGAAGCTGTTGAAGACTGCGAGGGAGAAAGCTTCTAAAAGCAGTGGGACCCTCAAAAAAGATAGTCAGAGTACTCCTTCTGGAACTGGTTCCAGAGCTGTGTCACCCTCAGGTAGATCGCCCCGTGCATCGCGAGTGGAGGATGAGGTCCCTGAGCCACCTGATATCTGGATCAAAGAAACTAGTCTGCAATCCTATCCTGAGAGTTTTGTGTCGGTACTTGACAAAGACCGACCGTTCTTTGCCAATACGACGTTTTATACGCTTTTCCGACTTTTAGAGGTGAGTTTCTTTATAATTATTAAATTGTCCCCAAGTTGAATGATTGTTTAGCTTCTATATTCACGACTTTTATTGTGTTATGATATTGGGGTGAAATATGCTTCTGAAAAGCATACTTCACTTTTGAATAATCCAGTCGCGGTAGACTTGGGGTTAGATGATCCTAATGGTCCGGCCACGGTGCTTGCGCAAACGATTGAACATTTAGGGAAGCCTCTTGCAGACGACACGAATGTGGTTTATCTATACCTTCTCACCGCTTGCGAGAAGTTTTTTGATAATGAATTGGACCAAGCAACATTTGAGGAACATATGCGGTGGTTCTTTGGCACCAGTGTATGAATGCAGTTTTGTTAATATCACATTTATGCACATTAATATTCATTTTATTTTAGGCATATACCCTGTTCACACTGGATAAATTGATTGCAGCGCTCATCAAGCAGGTGAGCCGATGTTTTTAGTTAGGAGATAGCTATGTCTCACAGTCCCACAGGTGCAGACGGTCCTCATCGACAGTAAATGTCAAGAGTTGTGGTCGTTATTGAAGAGTGCGCAAAACTCGAAGAATGTTATAACCCAAGATATTATCAGATATAGGAGAGAGGCAGAACGTCACGTTGGGCAGGACGATCAACTATATCGCCTGCAATGGGTAGTTATTTTTCTTTTAATGCTTTGAACGCCTGATTAAGAATTCAACAATAAGATGCGGGAGATGAAATGCATGCGTATTTCCCTTTGTAGTGGAGACGAACCGAGTGGACAAACGGATGGATCCTCAATCGCAAGATGGAAAGAGTACCTGAGCACCTACGTGATGGTTCACCCAACCGAGTGGTTGCCAGAAATAAAGAAAGGGGTGTCCCCCGTGTTCAGCAAGAGGTAGGTGGATAATGCTCTTTAACGTGCCTGAAACCTAATGGTGCATTATTTATAGATGTCTCCGTGAAGGCCTCACAGCCTTGATCAGCGACGACCACGTAAAAATTCGCATTCACCCACCCACGTATAAGCTTGTTTATCAAGCAGGTAGCGAGGATTTTATATGGCATGATTGGGGCCAGGACGAGGAGGAGATGCGTATGAGGGCTCGATTACGGGATGAGGAACGACGACGAAGTCGTTGGATCAGTAGATTTGTGACCGTGATGGATAAATAAATAGCATTCTATACTTAGAATGATATATTTACTACTGAAAGTGACCATGTTTGCTCAAGTTTACAGGGACGTGGGAAACCGGCACTCTCGAAAGACAAACGTCCAAGGTCTTTGTCCCTCCCAGTCTCGTGCGTTCAGCTCTATCGTAAGACAGGATTTCTCCTCCCTCGAACTTAAAGGAAGGATTTTTTGTCACATTGGCCCACATTTATCTGGTATTGACGCTCTGAGCTCTCCAGGGTGCTCCAAGATTTTCTTGGCATTCTTAAGAGGCAACATAATGGCTTGGCCATTATCATCCCCGTCTGAAGGAAATTGTGATTTCTTCACATCTCCTCACAGAGTTGCTCTCAGACACTCGGATCGGCATCGTCGGCATCGTTCGAAGAAATCCACATCTCGTCTTGCGCCTTCATCTACGTTGCTCTCGTTACTGGCAACTCTTGTATCGACCTCAACAGCAGATGCCAGTCCTACACCCCCTACATTTCTGTGTCCTTCTTTAGGATCTGACTTTAGTCCGGACCTTTGCAATTACAAGAGAGCAGCCTCGCCCGTGGACAACGAAAACGACGATGATACCCTAATAAAGCGGAGTTGGCTGCCGGACAAGTATGTTGAAGGTTCAGATGGTGTTTGGAGAAAGGTGGAATCGTATACGTTGTATGGTGCGACAGTAGCATCCAACTGTAATGCAGGGGTACGTTCTTTTATGCCAGCAGACAATTTGTCTCACTTAAGATTCCTAGCCTTGTCGACCACCTCCACAAACCAAGTCGGCTATTGGGGACAATCTCACCTTTCTTCCTAATAATAACGTGACGCATTCGAACGCGTCCGCCTATGATTTTCAGCTTCCACCAGGATGGACGCCTGTAACAAAACCGTTTCAAAGTCGAACGACCGTGATTCTTGCCGTAACGCTCGCCCTTTCTCTCTTCATATGTTTCTTCATCCTGTCTTGTCTTTTTTGGCGCAATCGGAAAAAATCTCCCGATGTGGAAGCGAAAGCTAGGCGACCTGGTCGCGAACGTCTGACTCCCGAGGAGCGCAGGCGGATCGAGGAGGCCAAGGCCTTGGAGAAGTTTTGGGTTCGAGCTACTGCTCGATGGAAGGCAAATGCTCGACAGTCCTTCCGACAACGGATGGGGAGACGCCTGATCAATAGGGCTTCTCGAATCAACCATTCTTCCACATCTGGTGTTGACTCTCGAAGCCAATTAGCCGGGTCATCATCGAGACCATCTTCAGGCTTCTCAGTTACATCAAGTCGTAATCAGCCGCTCGGAGAAGAACATCCGCAATCGACCGAAACAACCCGCTCTTTGCCTCCGCCCGCTTACCACCTCGAACATCAAGTCCCACCGATTGTTATATCCTCTTCCAGTCGTCCCATGACTCCAGTATCTGAAAGTATTACACCACATTTATCTCTTTCAGCGCGGCCCTCCCAATTATTAATATGTCCCAGCCCCCAGCTGTCACCAGACCGTGAGCTATTGTCACAGACGGCTCATGTAGCAACGGATGACAAGGCCCTGCTTGCACAACTAGCCGAACTTGCAAGTGCCCCCCCGGAAGTTGAAGATTTTGGTTCTGCTATGTCACACTCAGCACCTGCATGGAATGATGATTTGGAATTTGAGAGCCTGTCTCCTCCCAGCGCCCCGATAGGAACGGACGATGAATCGCTTCCATCACTGTTCCCTCCTCCCCCATCCAAAGCTAGACTGGCCGCCGCGGAGCGATTGGAATACGCGTTTGCTTATGACGATTTAGAATATGCCGAGCCAGAACCAGAGCCTTCTGCGCCGCCTTTTGAGGAAAGATCCGCACCTCTTTTTGACGAATCCTTGCTCCTTCCCTCCGCACCTCCGCTTACGAGCCATGGGGATAATTTTGTTATAGAACCTCCAAGTTCTTTTCTCCCTAGTGCACCAGCATGGGAAGCTTTGCCGCATTCCTTTCCACAAGAGCATTTGTCCGGACAAGACCACGACAGGAACGCCCCAGCAACGTCGGCTACCTGATATTTTTTTCGATTTCGCTATACCTTCGCTTTCTTACACACGAGCTTTCTTGATCATCTCGAGTCATTACTTTTTATTATACGCATTGCACTACTGTCCAATTTTACTTTCTTGAATACGCTGCTTAAAGCCAACATTGAGTTTCGGCTTTTGTCCATATGGGGATTAAAAATGTCGGACATTTAAAATTCACGTTACAACCAAATCGGGGCTGTAACGGAGTATCACACATTACCATCAAATTTTGATTTCATTTTTTATCACGTGCACACTTTTTTCATTCAGGATTCAGGGTCTTGCACTATCTTCACCAAATCTTCACAAATTCTTTTTCATTTACTCCTGCCTTTTGCAATGGGCAAGTCCCAGAAGAAAAGGTCTATGCGCAGACACAATCCGATGCGTGTTCCCGATTTGCATCTTCCAAGAGGCCTTGCGTCGGCGTCCCAATCATCATCAAAATCCAATGAGATTTTGCCCATCATCCAGAAAGTGTGTATAGGCATTCAAGAGTAATAAAAGTACGATAGAAGTTGGAGTGTTTATAATGGTTCATTTGCCAGATGGAGAGTCCAGATACTTCAGAGCGTAAATGGGCTTGCGTTGCTGTTTCGAATCTGATCCAGAACAATCCTTCAACGAGAAGATTGCTTCAGGGGAGAAACGTTGTCGGCGCGTTGATCACAAGACTGACCGATAATGAGGAGGAAGTGGTGGTGGAAGCGATTGGCGCACTAAGGTATGGTTTTATTTATTTATTTTGATTTGTGATCTGATTTCACACTTTCTATGAAGGAATCTATGCATTGACGGTGGATACGACATTTGTGCTGAGATGTACAACAAAAATATTTTGACGCCTTTGAAGAGTTTCATCCCAAAGGTATGGGGCTTGGCATACCTTAATGGATTACAGATTACTTAGTTTTCTGAATTACTGTTGTGCAGATTTCCTCTACCCTTTCGCAATTCCTTTTAGATCCCAAGGCTCCGGAAAATGCACACAGAATTGTGTACGATTTTGCGGATAATGTTATCACAATATTGTGGTGTCTTTCGTGAGTCGTATTACTCTTGGCATTTTTCATGTCCCTCACATCTGTAGAGAAACTTCAAATAAAGCGTTGAATGCCATAAATGACATCCATTTGGTCCCATTCTTGATGTCCTTCCTAGGCGCGCGCGAGAAGCTAGCTGTAGCCCCTGTAATGGCTGCAGGTGTGTCTTCTTTTGAAAATTTAGTCATATCAGGACAATTAATTCTCTTCAGCTCAATGTCTATATGTTCTAACGGACGATAATATCCAAGCCATTTCCGAAGTAAGAGCCGATGCGGGATACATTACATGTCTTTTGTCGATCGCTCAGAATGAGCGCACGACGACAGGTCAAGACACACAAGAAGATTCTCGAAATGTTACTATGGCAGTCCTGGCGGCTGGTAAAAACCTCTTATTCTTCGATCACTAATTGCTAATCCAGTTAAAATAAATAGGGATCTTGCGCAATACTTCTCCTTTCCCCCCTCCTTCTGCCGCGTCATTCATTGATATTGATAAAGATGTAGTGTTACCCCTTCTTCAACCAATCATTACCTCTATATCTCTTGTGGACACCACGAATGCGGTACAGGAGCTCGTTCAAAAGCAGACTTCAGAACCGGCTATCGAACATTTGTCGCTTAAAACACCAAAATCAGACCACGAGTCGTTAATCGAGCTCCAACTCGAGGCTTTAGAATCCAAACTACGTGCTGTGCAATTGAGTCTTGAGATATTGACTGGAGTCTGCGCTACACTGCCTGAACCAGAATCAGACTTGCTGAAAGTTTCAGCAGATAATGAAGAAGATGGTTAGTGGACCTGTCTGTTCCATTCCATTACCAATTTTTTTTTCTTTCTCGGATAGAACCTAGAGACGATGTCAGCGACGATGCCTCTATGGATATAGGGGATGTACCAGAGCCCAACGGCTCCAGCTCGTCATACTTGACAACACTAATTGCCCCTCTTCTCGCGCTCGTGCAGCCGACAGCTCTTTCATTTTCTCCCCTAGCTGCTCAGTCGATACATCCACCAACGACGTCCGCACTCGGTGCTGTGCATATAGCTGCTTTGGAATGTCTAAACAATATTTTTCTATCATTTTCGACCGTACCGAATCCGAGCGTTAGATCAGATATTGATGGCGGATTAAGGGTATGGCATGGCATTTGGTCTGCCCTCAGTTTAGTTGGAACGCAGGCTGGGCTCGGTCAAGAGCGGAGGAAGGAATTCTGGGATGTTGCAGTTGGTGTGCTTTGGGGTGTTGGGCGTGTGTGGAAGGGGCATCTGGTAGGCGGTATCATTCGGGCGCGGAATGTCTTCTCAGATTATCTGTATTCAGATCCCGAACATCGAGCAAATCAATTTACTGATCCAGCTTTGCAATTCAACCTCCTCTGATGCCCGACTACGTGTCAAATGTATTGGAACTCTGGAATGTCTCGCGCAGACTCCAACGGCTATTGAGGCCAATCGAGTAAGTCTCTTCCGTTGTTTCATTCCTCTTTTCTCTTTCTGATGACATTGATCTGTAGATGATCTCAGAGTACCTTCTCTCTCTTCTTCCTACTTCGACTGCGGCTTTCCCCCAGGATTCGGAACCGATGATCCAAGCAGTCTCAGCAGTCATTGACATATATTCAGACGAGGCGTTACCATATGACGTGAATTTCCATCATGGGAAATACCTAGAACGCCTCACGAACAGCGTGGAAGGTATTAGAAAGGCTGTAAAGGCGATCGATAGGCGTAAAGATGGTGGCAAGGAGCTTAAGAGGAGAGGGGACGAAATTAAGGAGAATTTGCTGGAATTTATCAAGTATCGGAGGGATCTGAGGCTGTGAATAAGGATTGAATATTGAACATCTATAGCCTTGCTCTACCAAAAAATGACCTAATTCTTTCGGATCTCGTTAACGAGTTTCCTTTCAACACAACGGATCATGACAACGGTTGTGAAAACATCAGAATTAAAGCATTATTTTATCCCTTAAATTTGTTTTCGAGGTCTGTTGACGACGAAATACGATTGGAGCGGATTTCCTGAGCTGCTGGCGGCTTGTTCAAATTCTGACATATTCCTCTAGGTCAAAGGACACACTCTTCGGATTCCACAAATGGTAGGTGACAATCTTATGGATTCAAGTTCTTGATGAGGAATAGTTGGGCTTGGCCACTGGATCGGCGATAATCGGGAATTTCCTTTTCCAGACACAAGAGCCTGAAGCACCTTTCCATATCCGCAACCGAAACCGAGACTGAGCGCAGAACCCACTTCGCACTCCCTGCAATTATGCGTTCTCATCAAAACGGTCGAGATGTCGTCCTCCGGATGGATCCAGATCTCAGTTAGCAGCCGTCCTCGTATTTATCTCCGCATCAGCATCAACTCCAGGGTCCTTCGTGATGCCCTTGCGGAGAATGACGCTTGGTGAAACGAGAGGTAGTAATTCTCAAACCGTTGAGATCTGAGAATGGGTCCGGACTTTTTCTTATCCACTATCCATGTTTCGTGTCTTGTCCCTCGGGTATTGACTGGCCTGTGGAATATATTTCCTTTCATTCTTCGTCTCGTATTTGTGTTGTAACCCCTGTTGACCAATCTCTTTCGCTTCCACATCCCTTTTCTTTTTTTCTATCTCTCTATATATACGACTGCAGCCCCAATCCTGAATTTGTAAAAAAAGTTTTGTGTTCGCAACATTGATCCGAGTCGGCATCTGTCTCTCAGGCCTCAGGTCCCAACTCAAAAGCTCAATCCTGTTCATGGCCTCATCAATAATTACAGGCGGCGTGGCTCGTCATCGCTCACGATGATGTATTAGCATGTCCTGATGAATCAAAAAACTGGTACACCCAAGAATCTCTTTGTCTTAAGCTTGATCCACAACGCAATCGCGTTCTTGTTACCTCTGAACATTGAGTGGAAGGCTTGGAGGTGTCATAAGAATGTCACAACAGGAATCATACATTGAATGTCTGGCAGAGATACTAAAACTCAACAAAAGCACTACAAAAGCGCCATACAATCCGAACAAACTTTCTAAGACTCTCCTTCTGTAAGAAAAAAAATCTGCAGTTGGTCATGCTACTCAATCTGGGCGGACTTACCAGCAAGTTCCTGAACACCAGGAATGAAACGGATTACACCCAACTTGGAGTCAGCAGTATCACCTTGCGAGGATACAAATGCCCCGGTTGCAATGACGAGAGGAATCGTAAAGACCACGGTCCAGAGTGTAAGAACGGCAAAAGGGATAACCTTCTTGAAAACGAGATGGTGCGGTTCCACTTCTTCGATCAGGTCTTTGCGGATGGCCCTAATCCCTTCCGTCTGCTTAGGTGTAGGCTTCTCGATACCTGTGACGAAGAAGTCGCCAATGACGACATATTTGTCTGGGTTGCTTGGGATACCGCGCCAGGTCGAGAATTTTTGTCCTTCGATGTCAATAAAAACAGGTCTCCAGTCGACCACTTCATCAAGAGCGTCAGGCACATTTGCCTTAACGATGAGTCCCCTCTGTTAAGAGTGATAATCAACAATAGGTCGAGATAAATCGGCAACTTGAACTGGATGACTGTACCTGGTTAGGACTTTCCGGAGTGACTGCAATAGGACCGAGATAGTACCAGTTCCTTGGGGGGGCCGCTGTTCGAAGTGACGGTGAACAAGTAACTTGTAAGTCTCGTCTTTTATAAAGCAATCACTATACAAGACGCACTGATCAATGTGGGCCCGAACGTTTTCAGGTCTTCAAATCTGTCGATTTCTCTGTCGAATTGAACGAGGCGATAGCTGATAGATGTCATGATGGGCAAAAGATACTGAAGCAACTTGAATGATCTTTTTGTCCGTAGAAGACTCGCGTTTTATAGTCGAATTACACAGATCTTTGTCAGGGCACGTCTGAACCATGGCCGGGTACTCTCCTTGTGTGCGCTATGGGGATAGAGAGATGAAGGGTCAGCTGAGCGAGTGCTTTTGGAATATAGAAACCAGCACCCTGAGATTTTCTTCGCTTAGGCACATTTGAACAATGCCCACTGTGTGTGCTGTGGGGCTAGAGAGGTGGGACTTCAAAAAATGAAGGTGCTAATGTTCTCTGTCACTCGGAATGGTGGCAAATGAAAGGGTCAGCTGAGCAAGTATTTTCGGAATGTAGGAACCAGCACCCAAAAACCATGAAAGATGTCCGTGGAACCGAGTAAACTTGTCGCGATCGGACAATAACTTGAAGGACAAGAGTAATGTTGTGGCAATCTTGTAGGGTTTGGTGAGAAATTGCCTAATTTCTAACATAAGATAGAAATACGTGTTAGTAACATGTTAGTATTAACATCTCAGGTCTGAAGCGTACTTTTGAAATGTTAGAAATTGAGATATATCCATTGGGTGTCTGGGTTCCATTTGCAGATTCCCTGTCATAAACCCGTTATATTGTTACCTTTTAGGGGTTAGGCCCATCCGATACTCGGTTACACTGGCAAGAAGAATTTTCCCAATTGCCTACTGTACCATTTAAATTAATTTGGCATGGGGTCGGACACTGGACAAGCCAAATGATATTTCGGCATCGGCAGACTTACCCGTGACGTGGGACAACAGTAATTTCTAACATAGGATAGAAATACGTGTTAGTAACATGTTAGTATTAACATCTCTGAAGCGTACTTTTGGGTATGTTAGAAATTGGGATATATCCATTGGGTGTCTGGGTTCCATTTGCAGATTCCCTGTCAATGGCTGTCAGCCTGTCATAAACCCGTTATTGTTACAATTTCCCCTAAAGGGTTAGGCTCATCCGATACTCGCTTAGATGGTATGTTATCGAAATGATTACTAGTCAACGTAGATCGAAAGCCGGTTCTCCTTGTCGTGCCAATGCAACCTCCGTCTCTGCGTCAAAACGCAGGGACGGAGGTCAGGAAGGGAGATCGTTGCAGAGAAACCCGAAAATGGCAAAAGGCCAGCATAATTTCTGGCCTTTTGTCCTATTTCGGCTTTCGTGGTAGTTGGCCGCCGCAGGGTAAGTGCCGAAACGCAAACCAACAGCCTTTGAAGGCTGTTGCTTTGCGTTTGACGGGGTTCTGAGGGAGGATGTTTTTACGGTCTTTGTTGAATCTTGCGGCTTTCTGTGCCACAGTATCAGTAGTAGTAGAATATATATATTAAAAAACGCATTATTTTTGGGGAACGGGCACGGCAGCCCATTCCCCACCGTCCTTGTTGTCAATGTCGTCTACATTGCCGGGCAGCCTCCTCCATCTGTCGATCGCTGGGACTCTCTGTCAGTCATTTGGCTTGGTCATCCTGGCGGGGTGGGTAGAAGGCAGTTAGAAAGGTGAGATAGTATTTTATAGAAAAGACCTCACAATTTTTGTGGGGATGAGCACGAGGCCCATCCCCACCTTGCTTGTTGTTGTGGCCACTATAGCGTCGTTACGTGGCGCTCCAGTCGTCAGGATTATGGGCGCGTTGTGTTGGGACTAGGGTCTGACCCTCCTCCGAGTCAACGCATCTAAATCGGATCGAAGCGGCGAGAAGGGTCAGACCTTTGTGTTGAAAGACAACAACGCGACGAGGAGGGTGAGACCCTCCCCGCCCTCTCGTCTTCATTGTCGTCACCTGTGGTTGGTATGGGCAGTCGTGTGAGATGTCCATTGCCGAGTTCAAACATCATGTGACTCGTCCACAACCCTAAGTCCCTCTCCACCATCGTTAGGCCCTCCGTTTTGATGCCAGGGCAAGGGAAATACATACCTTAGAAATACCTGTAGTGTCTAGTCTTCTCCCTTTATTTGTCTCCGTCTCGATCCCAGGAGGAGGGGAAAACCCCTTCTCCCCGCTCGTTTGTCTCCATCTCGATCCCAGGAGGACGGCAGACCCCCTTCTCTCTCGATCGCGTCTGTCTTGATGCCAGGAGGGTTGGGCCCTCCGTTTCGAGGCCAGGGAGGCCCTAGCTCCCCCTCATTTGTCTCCCTTTCGATTTCAGGAGGAGGGTGAACCCCATAACCCTCGTTTGTCTCCGTCTCGATCCCAGGAGGAGGGCAAACCCCTCGTTTGTCTCTGTCTCAATCTCAGGAGGGCAAACCCCTCCTCCCCCCTCGTTTGTCTCCATCTCGATTCCAGGAGGAGGGGAAAACCCCCTCGTTCGTCTCCTTCAGTTTCCATATCTTTAGCAGTCTTAACACTTGAGAACACTTAACCAACTTTCTGTACTGAAAAATCCTTAAATACACTTATGGTGACTTACCTGCGAGGGAAAGCAATATATTTTGCTGCCTTATAAGTAGTCCTTTGTGTTGCTTGCTTAGCAGTGGATAATCCTCAGCAGCAGTGAACCTCTGGAAAATTCACATCGCCTTGATAGACTTAAACTACTTTATGTCCTGAAAATTCCTTACTGAATTTATGTTATCCTTATTCCTTGGTCCCTCAGGCAATCTAAGATACTTCAGGCATTTAAGACAACTTAAGTCAAATAAGGAATATGATGTGCATAAGTAATATCTAGTCTGTCAGTGCAAAGCCTCTCATAAAGCAGAGCTTTACATGTAACACACCCCATGCTGAATTAATTTAAATGGTACAGTATGTCAAAGCACTCACGCCAGTATTTTACAATGAAAGGGATTGTGTTAGACCAATCGCCTTAGCATCAAAAAACGCATAACGATTTCCTCTACCGGAATGTCATGTGACTACTCCAATCGCAGTTAAATGATTTAGTCCAACGGTCAACCTTATTTCAGTCGATGTCTGTTCACTGCTGCTAGCAAGCTTACTTCTCCACAAATATACCATTCTAACACTTTTCAATGGCGCCCCAGCAGATGTTTCAGCCCTACGCACAGAATAAAGGCACACTCACACCTGGTCAAACCATCGCTGTCAACAATTATACTATTCAAGTCGAAAAATACTTATCTCAAGGTCCTTTTGCACGTTCTGTTAATTTTATATTCTTAGAAAAACATTTATTCTTAGGTGGATTTGCCCATGTCTACCTGGTTCGGACCCCAGCACCAGTGTATAACACGACACATCATGTCTTGAAGCGGATAGCCGTCGCTAACGAGTCGATGTTGACGGAGGTCAAAAGGGAAGTCGACGTTATGGTCCGTCGGTTGAAAATTATCCAAACTTTTCCCCCTTATTTACTTAAGTTGATTGCTTAGAGGTTGTTGAAAGGCCATCCTAATATTGTTCACCTCATCGATGCGGCATGGCACAAGCTCCCTAACGGGACGTTTGAGGTCTTTATTCTCATGGAATATTGCCCAGGTAAGATGCAGGAAGATGTTGCTGGGAAGTTAGATTTTTAATTTGGATACCAGGTGGTGGTATAATCGATATGATGAATCGCCGTTTACGCGAACGACTCACGGAAGCTGAAATTTTGCAAATATTCGTGGATGTCTGTGAAGGCGTAGCTTACATGCACAATTCTCGCCCACCATTACTACATCGAGATTTGAAGGTGGAGAATATCCTTCAGTCGTCACCCACATCATTCAAGTTGTGTGACTTCGGATCAACAACAACGATCTCAAATCCACCAACTAATATGCAAGAAATTCGTTTCCTTGAAGCCGATTTAAACAGGCATACCACCTTGCAATACAGGGCACCGGAAATGGTCGATGTGTATTCGAAACGGCCCATTAACGAGAAAAGCGACGTCTGGGCTCTTGGCGTACTATTGTATAAGCTGTGTTACTACACAACACCGTTTGAGGAGCATGGTCCACTGGCTATCTTAAATGTTCAGTACCGCATTCTGCCATACCCTGTTTACTCCCCGGAAATGAATATGCTCATTGGTGCGTGACCAACCTGCACTCATATATGGATCAACAACGCACTCATCTTTATCTAGCTTCTATGTTACGGGAGCATGGTGCTCAGCGGCCGACTGTTTTTGAAATTTTGGTTCAGGTACATCGTATTCGCGGGACCAAATCCAAATTCACATACGCAGTTCCTGTTACGCCACCGCTAATTCCTCGAACATCCTATCTAACGAAACGAAATCCGATCAACCCTCTTAACGGGTATGTAGCACATAGCATTCCTCCCCCGAATGCTGCACTCTCTTTATATGGACCTGGCCTTATTACAAACATGGCGGTACCAAACCAAGGCACCCAAGCTCGCGACAAAGTGCTTGACGCAATTGCTCCGATGCGTCGCGGCAGGCCAACTCATGGAACAGAGACAAATTCCTTACGGCCTTCCAGTTTTGAAGAGCACCATTCAGAATCAACAAAGCAGGACCCAAAAACAGGGTCGCTAGGCTCTGCCTTTGACGCTGAACAAGATCGGCATTGGCAAAAAACCACGGAAAAAACACAGACTCCTGCTAAACCCTCAAATATGGACGATGCATGGACTTTCGAATCGGTTCCTCCGACGGCAAAAGCGGAGAACACTCAGTCTGCTGGCTTTAGCGACAACTTTACCGAGAACTTGTCAACACCAGAGCCTAATAAGCCCTCCTTTTTGAAATCAAAATCAAGTCCTCGACCTACCACAAACTTAGTTACCCCGAAGGATAACGAAATGCTCATAACCCCTACACCATTGGCTTTCACTGGCTCTCGAATGCTACGACCGAAACAGGACAGGGTTATTCCAAACAAACATAAAGAGAGAGACGCTTTTGAAGGACTAGGTTTGATGTCGCCTTCTATAAGGCCGGCTCCTACTCTTGGTGAGGCGAGGATGTTACGCACAGGTCTAGCCACCATGAGCAGTACTCCAGCCAACCAGGGCGATTACTTGCGTGCAACTACTGATAAACTGAATTCATCCTCGTCATCACCTAGGCCCACACCTTCCCCTCGACCAAGTTATTTCTCTCCGATCCACTCTCAACTTGTTTCTCCGCTATCAACTCAGGATAGTCCAGGCCCATTCTTAACAACGCAGGCCACGACCAGTGCTAGGCTGTCTCCTGCAGGAAATGCAGAAAGTTTGCCCATCGAATCACGATTCCCCTCTGTGGAAGAGCTGGATGGGCGATTCGTACCTTCCGTGAATTCCCTTTATCCTTCCGCGGTGTATGACGGCAGCATAAGGCTCGCCACACAGCTATCTTCCAAACCTGCTGATGTCCGTTCCCCTCTGTTCCCAACAAAAACCAATTATGTTGGTACTTCCAGTAGTGGGAGTAATTTCTCTAGACCTAATATCATCTCAAATGTAACTTATTCTCAGGGCGTGGTTCGTTCGGAGAAAATTACGGGTATGGGAAAGAAGGGTTTGAAAGAGGATGCCATGCAAGAGAATAACGCCCTTGAGGCTAGATCCTCGACGGTGGATCGCCCTGGTGCAAGTCAGATCCCATTGACGCCTTCGACTCCTCAAAGGAGACAGAGCTTAGTGAGGAAGCACCGTAGTTCACTATCGATAAAGCTAGGCACATTGCCTAGCTTGACTCCGGAAAAGACGCAATATTCCTCGATTGATATCCCCAACAGTTTAGCTCCTCCTAAAATTCCTCCACGTCCACCATCGAGTACCCCCCCTCGAGACTGGCTGACAGGGGAAGAACATGAAGAACCCTCAATGACTCAGACTCGGCGTGAAGGGCCCGTTCTTCGTGACTCCCCGAGAAAGCGGGCATCTTTTATTGCGCAAAGTGATTTCGAGATTCCTGCAAGTTCGGCAGCTCAACATGTTGTTCCTGAACAGAGTGCAGATGAGCCCCAGTCAATAGACTTGTCGCTCACTGTATCACGATTTAAACGCGCTTTCCCGGAGATCGAGAAGATTGACGTACAGCAGGTGAACACCAACTCATTAAGTGGGCTTACAGACAATTGGAGTCCTGTTAGGAGGGAGACGGAACCGGAATCATCGAGTAGCGATGAAGGGCCAGAAGATCCCGGAGCAGCGACGTCGTTATATGCTGTTCGCGAGAGAAATCGTGTCTCACGAAACAAGGAACAACAAAATTCGGTGCACGAACTAGTCAATCAATACGGCGGGGGCTTGCTTGCAAAGGAAAAAGAGTTTAAGGATTTACCTTTTCAGACGATCAGAACTGGTGATTATACCCTGCGAAAGGTGCAAACTACTGGTCTAGCACCTCCAGTGAAACAAGAGGGTGAACGCAAAACACCTTCCCCGACAAGCAATACAATGACGACGGCTTTAGCTGAACCAGTAACTCCATCTAAGCCTTCTCATCGTCCACAAACTTCCATTTCTACACATCAGCAAAAGCCATCAGCAGCTCCTTTGGCCACCAAGCCTCCTACATCCACCAGCGGACGTTCTCGTCCACAGTCAATGTTCATTTTCCCTTCCAAGTCGTCTGATATCTCCACTCCTGTTCCGCTATCAGGGACTAATAATTTGGCCCCCCCTGAGGAACTGAAGGCAAGAGCACCCCGCCGGACGTCAATATCAGATATGGTGCAGAAGTACGAGGCTATCAGCGGCAAAGTTATTACAACTTTACCACCTGGGCCACCGTCCCCTGTTCGTTCTGTTTCTGCAAGAGACCCAACAAGTTTGGAAAATGGAAGAAGGTTTTTTGCAGATGGTGTCCAGGTTACGACTCACCAAACAGCTTCTGCAGCTGATGGATCGAATAGGTTGAGCAGCAGTCCTTCCAAATCTAATGCTGCTGCATCCGACTCAGTTCATCAGAACATTGGCCTCGGTAAATCTCCATCACAGCCATCTCAAAAGAGGAAAACTCATTACAGAATAGGGTCCGATAACTGGAAGCATGTGGCAGGTATGATCGGGAACAGGAAGTTGTCTATCAAGACAGAGCCGATAGCTATAACCTCTAGTAATCTCACGGATGCCCTTGCAGCTGCACGGGTCGCAAGGGCTGTTAACGAGCAGGACTCTACTTATAATTCGCAAGTTTCACGAAAGCGTACTTTATCCATTCCAAACCCGACATCATCAGCAAAGGCGGACGAACCTCGTACACCTGTGGATAGTGAACGACCTTACCAAGGTGTTGGCAAACTTATTGACCAATGGCAGAAGAAGTCGGCAGAGGCAGAGCAGTCTCGACCCTTGCCTCCCGGCAAACGAAGCTTTACGCCCAAACGTGTGGGCACAATTCCCGACTGATAGGATATAGATGGTCGTCACAAAATAATTCAGTGTTTGGACATCTGTTCTCAGACTTTGTATCATGTAACTTGTGTAGAAATACTCATGAGATTATACTATTGATACAGCACATCAGAAGAGTGTTAAATACGATTAAATAGTTTCTTGTCAATCAGAGTCTGAGCCGTCACCAACATAAAATGGCTCGGAAGGTGGAAGTGGCTGGTGTTTCGTTTGTCCAGCTAGCATTTGTCTGGCCACGTCTCTGCCCTTTCCGACTTCCCAAGAAGGGTCTTCCGTGGAAATTGTGTGACCTTTCACTCGCTCCGTTTCACCTCCGATGCCAAGCTCCAGGGCCACTGCATCTGCACGGGCGATATTGGATTCTGCTGGGTGAATGAAAATGCCGTCGGGCTTCGACTTAGACGATTTGAAAAAGCGTTGCTGGCGGCTTTGTGGAAGCAGTGGCTGGCTCGATTCGTAAATACTGCTTCACAGATAAAATAGGTGGTCAACAAGGAATATGAGACTGCAATAAGAACATACCGGGCGGAAGGGGGAGGAGGTTTTGGAAGGTTTGAGAGCTCGATAAGAAATTGGGCAGTAGAAAGAGTGAAGACCTTGCGATGATAACAATTTACTGAGTTAATGTCGCTACAAGACGACACGTACGATGACAATCAGAAGTCTACATTGTGCGTCAATGTAAAAATTAGAATAAAAAGGAGGCCCACTTACCCCAGGTGGAATGTCATTGCGATGAGCATGTAGCACCTTTGTTCGTTGCGTTAGATCACTTGGGCAGATCAGACGAAATAAAAAATCGCTCCTCACAATCGAAGAAATGTCACCATGCCGAACATCGATGTCCTCCACAACGCTAGCCGTCTCCGCGTTAGTCTTAACGAGCGGGGCTCCCATTGCTTGTCAATCGTGGCAGTCAGAATTCTAGAATGAATTGACCGTAAACATCATTCTCGTACGGCCAAGCCTTTTCCAGGCGACAAACAAAGGAAATACCTTTCTGATAAGCAAATCAAAACGGACAATAGACACGCGAGAAGGAACCCCCCAAAGGATTCCAATGCGATGAACGGAAGCAAGACACGCTCACTTTCGAAAGACCAATGAAGATATGTTGGGGATAAAGTTACATTCATTTCGAGCGGCCTTTACCTCCTGTAGTTTTTCAGAGAGCAGTCAATGGGAATGCTGCCAAAAAGTACCCTCCGTTTCTTGGTACCTCCAATTGAATGTAAAGGAAAACCTGAGATAAAGTCGTAGAGAATGTTGTGTTTAGAGAACGGATCACTTCCATTTGCCGTTGTCATGCTAGATGTTGGAATGCTCAAGTCCAGATTGCCAAAGAATGTGAACACATTACTCAGCGTATCGAATACTATAGTAATACTAATGAATTGGAACTAAGACTGAGTCATGCAATATTCCACTAATTCAATTGGCAGAATTGAATTTTCAAATCGGTCGCTACTTCACAGACGTGACGTCACAGAGTCAACACCTTTCTGTGCACCGACCATGGTAAATCCAGGAACTCGATTACCTCCCGTCAAGAATCGATCTTTTCTACAATCTTGGCTGGGTAAGATGAACTGAGGGTTTTTGTCACGATTTCACAATTGACGGAATCGTTTGCAGCACTTCCACCACGGACGCGCCTTTTTATATCATGGGGAGTAGTCTTTATGGGTGGTGCTGGTTGGGCGGTTTCCGATTACCTAGAGAAGCAGATGCCATCTGAGAAGAGACTTGCGTGATGTCTAATCCATTTATTTGTATCGCAATCCTGGAGTACAAATCTACCACACCGAGTACATTAAGGTCAATCCCTGGATTTGTCCGCATTCATTCCGACCATCCTCAAGAACAACGGCCAGTCTGCGCTTTTCTTGCACATCTCCCGGAATACACCACCACGAACGCCTAGCAGGTTCACCGGAGTGTCGAATTCAACTACATGACCTTCACTTAATACCAGAATGCGGTCATAGTCTATCACAGTCTTCAGCCTATGAGCAATTGTAATGACAACCGCGCCAGCGAGTTCCTCGCGAATTGTACGTTGAACCTGAGGATGATTATTATTTTCGCAAACATCCAAATCTCGAAATATATATTACCTTGTCATCAAGATTTGAGTCCACCTGAGAGGTGGCTTCGTCCATCATGATGATGTTGGTCCGCCTAAGGATCGCCCTAGAGAGCGCTAAGAGCTGTTTTTCCCCTGCACTCAAAGATTCTTGGGTGATTCTCTTATCTAAAAGCGTTGGTTCATCTTCGGTTGGCGAATGCTTGAGCAAAGGCAAAAGGTGGCATCTTTCGAGAACTTCAATGCATTCTTCCGTGGTGGACACACCCAAAGGATCGAGATTACTTCTGATGGTCCCAGCAAAAATTGAAACGTCCTGGCTGACGATTGTCTATGAAAAGTTGTTAGAAACAAATCATAGATTGGGACCTATTGACCTACGATGCGATTCCTCAGCTCTTCAAGTCCGATGGTAGATATGTCAATCCCATCAATTCTGGTTTTGGGCGATAGGTCAACAGGACACCGCAAGAACGATCAAATTGAAACCAACATGATTCGTCCCTCTGTAGCCTCGAGCATACGTAAAAGTGACATCGCAAATGTCGATTTACCTGTACATTTTTGCCATTGGAATGGAGAAACAGATTAAAGATATTCGTACCAGAACCTGTTCTACCAACCTAGAAAATTGTCAACAAAAAATTGGGTAGATATTATCTTGACCTACCACACCAATTTTTTCGGATGGATTGATCGTGAAGGACAATTTGTGAAGTACGGGAGGTAAATGGGAAGCATATTTGACGACAAGATCTTCCACTATTAATTTTCCCGAACTAGAAGGCCAGTATGCAGGCACTCTAAAACCCTCAATCACAGCTGGAGCCTCTTGCGGGACGTGAAGATACTCAGTTACTCGCTCAACGCTGTTAAAATCAAGCTCAAGTTGAGCAGCGACTTTGACGAGTTGTCTGCTAGCATCTGCGAACATCCCAGCTTGAACTATGACCACGGCAGCTGAGCCATCTCGTACGTGTGACCAGAGCGCAAACAGTGTGGCAGCAAAGACGACGACAGAACCGAGACCTAGATTCTCTGGGGTTAAATATTTTCGTCTCATTAAACGATGCCATACAGTCATAGCGCCAACGCAGCCAGCCATTCACTAGCCACTGAATGCAGGAATTAGTCCTTGTTCAAATGAATTTTTGTGAAGGAAGTAACCAACGTAAACATGGTCAAAAGATTGGAACTTATCAACCTTCAGGCAGACCAAAAGATTAATAAATAAAAAAACCGAAAAAGTGTAACGCGTACTCTGTTGTAGAATTTCTCTTGATACCTGTTCTCCATCCCAAATGCCCGGATATGTACAATACCTCTCAATAATTCGTCATATCCAGCAAAAGCTGGGGACAGTGAGATAGATTCTAATCTTCGCAAGTCCCTTGACGCTCGGACATATGAAGGTGCAAGCCGAATGTATAACCATGCAATGAACAACGCAACTGGAGCAAAGGATGGCACAATATAAAGAATGACACCGAAAGAGAACAGGAAATTGAGGATACCAGAGAGATAATCTCTGGCTGACTGTTGAAGTGCGTCATCGATTGTGTTGATGTCAGTTGTAAATCGATTAAGTATCCGTCCAATAGGCGTCGTGTCAAAGAAGCGGGCAGGTGCTCTGGTCAACCTTTGCAGCAAGGCATTGAAGAGAACCCGAGATGCCTGAATGCTGATGTAATACCCAAGTGAAAGATTGGCAAGGAGAACCAAGGCACCGCAACCAGAGATTCCCAGGAAAATCCAAAGCCATGGACGGACATCATGACTCGGTGGGGGCAAACCGGCCCATGGCAACACATGAAGAATGAAAGATGGTGCCTCACCCTCCTCGTAAGCTTGGCCCCATTTCGCGAGGAACAACTGCATTGAGATGTTGAGAAGATTTGTGAAACATACAATTGAACAAGTACCTGGTAGATGAGGTTAACGGCACTTATAGCAAGTTGAATCGCGAACATCAGTACCCAGAGATAAGTTCCTCCCGCTCGAAAGTATGAAAGATACGTCCTCAAAGATACTACACCTTCTGGGCGAGCTTCCGCTTCGATCAATACACCCGCTTTTGTTAAGTTTGAAGGTTCTTTGGGTTGGGTTTCAACATCACCATTGTCCGCGTCATTTAAAGGCTTTTCTGGCGATTCGACTTCGGAAAAGGGTTCCTCTTCTGCTTTGACAATTTTTGATAGAAGACCTTTATTTTCTAGTTCAGGAATAGTCCCTTGGTGAAGGATCTTCCCATCTTCAAGCTCCAAAATAAAGGAGGCAATAGGCGAGCAAAGCGTAAGGTGATGGGTTACCAGAATAATCGTACGGTCTTGAGCAAGTTTACCTCCCAAGCATTCGGCGACCAAATGCTGTGCTGTGTGCATATCCACCGCTGCCAGCCTATTACACGTGTCAGAGTTGACACCAAGAAAATGTAAATGTGATTTACGGATCATCCAAAAGGATAACTCTGGCCTGAGAATACACAGCGCGAGCCAATGCCACTCGTGCGCGTTGACCACCAGAAAGTGTGATACCTTTTTCACCAATCTCTTTTAAAAGGTTAGTCTATATGGTTCTAACGAAGGTGATAAATTTATTCTACCTGTGGCGTCGCCGGCATCCAGAATTGCCAAGTCAGGCCTTAGTGCACAGGCATCCAGGACCGCCTGATAACGATCATTGACAAAATGCGATCCGAATAGGATATTATCCCGAATCGTTGCATGCTCAAGCCCTACGTAAATATAGTAAGAGGGAATTCAAAATTAAAAGTAAAGACGCACATGGGTTTTGCGCACAAAACGCTACTTTGTGGCAAGTCTTGTCCATCAGAGTATCCCCGGAAACACATTTCATTTCTGGTCGCGTTCAACGTCACTAAATGGCATGAGGGAGTGACGAAAGAACAAACCCCCGAGCAGTGCTGCCAAAAAGGCGCTTTTCCCCGATCCTGTTGGACCGCTAACGATAGACAAGCCTCCAGGCGGAAAGGTGAGATTCAAAGGGCCAAGTAGAAACAATGAAGGAGTTGTATCGGTGGTGGTCGGCATTCCAGGCCAACGAAACACGGCGTTCGAAAACCCGGCTGTAAGGGGGTATTCTTCAACATTACCATTATGTCGATTTTTGATGGGTGCTGAAAGGGAACATGCCCAGTCGTCTACTTCTTCTTCTCGCAGGAAGTCTTCAATTCGCTGCATGGAAACATAGGCTACGTGTGATTTAACCACCGCATAAGAATATATATCTACATACGTACCATGGAGCATCGCAAATACTTGACCAGGCAAGGCGACCATCGAAGATTGAAGGTGATTCAGCAGGGCAATTGATGTAAAGGCTTTCGATACCGTCAAGGGCTCACGAGCGATGACGGTATAACAAAGGAACGTCGTGAGAGCAGTCGCGGAAGGCATCCAAACCCTGTAGGCCAAGCGTTAAGCTCACAAAAGTAAGGGGGACAGAAACAGGTTCTTACCAGACATAGGAAATTACGACATCCACAAAGTTCCTTTTAACCCGCCAGGACAATTCCGTTTCCCTGGCGTCATGAGCTTTCCCAGCCCACGAATATTCTGGGATAATTCAAAACAATAACCATATCAGACCTAGAGAGACAACTTACCCCAGCCATAAAATTTCAAGAATCTGATGTTTTGGAGCAGTTCATTAACTATATTCATGCGGAAGTCTTTCGCTTTCCATGTTTTCCTGGTAATCTTCAGACAATATTAATAAAATGAGATAGAGAACTCCAGCCCTAACCGAGATATCATATCGAGCCAGAGGATAGTTTATTGCAAAAGCGACAGCGACGACAAGAACGCCCGACAGTCCACTCCACCCAAGAATGCTATAAGTGGTGGTCAGTCGGGTGGTAAACAAGGAAGTGGTGTGCGGACCGATATAAGAAAACCATTGCGATAACAATTTGAACAGGAGAAGCACAAATTCCAGAGAATTTCCAAAACCGTTGAGCTACAGCATATGTGTCGCCTCTGTAAATGGTCAAAGTGATCACACCAAATGATAAATTTAATGCGAAGGTACACACTGCATGAGATTCACAATTTTTCCCAGATCGGCACTACTTGGTTCGCCATCCTTGCCAACTAATCCACCAAGCTGTCGCCTTTTCAAAGATTTATAGTGCAAGAGACAGAACATCTGTCCCCGAGTTCGTTCGTAACACCTTCGGGTATGCCAACTCTGAAAAAGGTCGGCTTGTGCAAATGATAGGTGAGCGACGAAAGTGATGAAAGCCCAGACAAAGGCGCTGTTCGTAGCATCCGATGTGTCTGCAGAAAGGGACAACAATATCTGCTGCAATGCGTATGGAGGAACAAAACCTAATAAATTGGGGTTAATGAAAGTCGGATTAAACAAACTGTAAACATACCTACAACGGCACCCCACATTTCTAAAACAACATCTAATATAAGGTCTAGCGAATTAGAAACAAGTAGAAATCTAAGCAATGAATGGCTAGGATATCTAGAGAAAGTTGTAATAACAGAACGGTTACAAACCACAATTCTCACCTAGAGCGGTATGCGAGAAATTTTGTGAATATATTCTTGTGCTTGAAGAAGGGAGATAAATTCCAGATGTCGTCTTCATCCAAAGTTCTTTTCTTTGCTAAATCTAAGATAGGCTGAACAAATGTGAAGGCACTCCAATCCCAGAACGAGACATTATCTTCTGGACAACACATCTTGTTAGATGGAACCTACGGAAGAGGCCTGTGAATTATTCTTTAAAACAAACTAGAATCTCTCAGTGCACTCACATCATTTGAACTCGCGGTGTTCGTCGAAGGTAGGAAAGTCTTTAAAGGAAGTGTGCCAGCGAGCCAAGCGAATATAGAGGGAATTATCATTGAAAAAGCATCTAAAAAAGCTAGCTTCCAGCTGTCTTTGGGACATAGAAATAGATGGTTCCCAATATCCAGGAGCGAGAATAGAGCATAAGCCGTGGCAAAAGCGATAGAAAGATATGGTGTGGTCAGAGGGGGCCTCGATGCCAGTTTCAGTGCAATATAACACTAGAGCAACAGTAAGTTAAGGGTAATGCATGGAAGCCAGGATAACATTACGCACCCAACACATCGAGAAGACGAGAGACCTCATGGTGAAAGATGTATCCCTTGTGTAAAAACCGAAAGCCAAGCAACCAAGCCATCCAACTGAAGAAAGAGTGGAGAGAGCCATCAGAATACGGATTTTTGACCCAGAGACTTTCGTGGTTGGTCCAACTGGCTCCAAAAGATCGTCCAACGTCATAAAATCTTCAAATGGGCGTGAAAACCCATGGCATACATTTTGTAGAAAACGAGGGCACTGAATCAAGGAACTGATATCGAGAAAGAGGGCAATTATGATGATGACTGCTGGCAATGATGCTCCAAACGTTTCTGGGCTTGGAAAATTTTCGGTTTCGATTTCTTGGACTTCCCACATAGACCAGCTAAACGCATATCAGAACTTTGGTACTTTCAAAATGCTTTTCAGCTTGAACCCACCACTATTAGAGGTATGTGCCTGATTAACGAATCCGAATGATGGAAGCATTCGCTTACATAATATAGTTATCTCTGAGGTGATCTAGGCTTCTTACAGCTATCAGCAAAGTGATAGACCACTTCTAGCCTTCTAGGCTCCTAAAAGCAGCCCTCACAGCTTTGCCTGAGATGCATCACCCATTTTGTATAAGTACGGAATTTTATATTTTTTTCCCCTAAATTTTGTTTTTCTGCTTTACCAAAAACAGTTGTTTGTATCAAATAAGTAGGCAATTTCGAAGTCATCTATGAGAAGTAATCTGTGAAATTATGTTGCCAAAGTTCAGTTCCGAACTGATGGACTGAACCGGACCTGAACCGATCTGTCGGTTCGGTTCAGCCGGTTCCGGTTCTCTGCGGCACTCCTAGCAAGTAGAAAATATGTAGAATGAGAAACTATGCCTCAGAGTTGGAAAAAAGTCCTGATTTTGCTTTCCAAGTAA
>QDKV01005132.1_pt1 | contig 29358 bp, 34 predicted proteins | sample 1861101 | NCBI WGS metagenome assembly QDKV01 (sample SAMN04275158, study PRJNA302643) | Fungus metagenome, whole genome shotgun sequencing project. | isolation source: fruitbody | host: Mallocybe terrigena | place: Sweden | collected 2013 | reverse complement strand
TATGGGAAGATTGTGCGTTGTTGTGGAACCCGGGGGATTTTGCAAAAAAGTTTGCAACTCCCTAAACATGATAGTACCGAGTAACAACGCTATATGTTTGATCAGTATTAACTCAGCTGTCTCTCCCAGGATCTTGGACTAACTTCTCCTATTAGGTATAATTGGCGGGCATAATGTATTCTTTTCGTGTCTGGACGACATCCTGTTGACGTTTCTTCCTGCTGCCATGCTGAACACTGTTGATGTCCGGTCCAGAAAAAAAAAACTATAAAGTCAGGGTCATCTCTCCAATCGTTTTCCAGCTTCGTAGCCTCTGATTTAGAGTCCCACTTAGTTACTACCTCACACTCTTTTGAACCTCTTTGCTGCATCTATCACATTCTTTACCTTCGCGTGTTCGGCCCTTTCTGCGTCTATACCTACTATTGAGAAGTATGACGGTAAGACCAATGGCAAGAACATTGTTCAGATGAGGAAAGATGCCGACAAAACCAGCCTACTCAAGCAAGTCAAGACTATTATTAATGGATTCGCTGGTTTGGCCTTACTATTTATCGTTCCTTTTTTAAAATCACTCACGTCATGATTTCCAAGGTTCATTCACTGAGCAAGTTTTGAGCATAATACTTTCTAACCCTTCGGTCGAATCTGTAAGCGAAGGATGGTATCATGTCCATTAACGGCCAACAGTAGGTTGCGCTATGCCTCCAAACGTCATTGCCATTCTTATTTTTGCAAAGGAAAAGTGCCCCTTGGGGTCTTGCTCGCATCAGCGGTAAATTTCTCAAAAAGAAAGATCCCTCGTGAGTTCGACAAGCCTACAGGTGATCGAGCTAACTTACTCTACAGTGCCTTAAATTACGTCTACGACTACCCCAATAATGCACTTGGATCTGACGTTGACATTTACATCGTTGGTATGTTGTCTTGTTGCCTTTCTTGTATCTGTATTTCACTAAGGGACCTCGATAAAGACACTGGCGTTTTTATAGAACATGTATGTTCCCCCCTTTTTTGAGCAGACATGCCGGCGCTGACGCCTCCGGTAGGCCATTTTCGGTCGTCGGGCCAGATGGGGGTAATGGTCATGGCACTCACGTTGCGTATGTTTGACAAAGCTTTGGAACGGTATTTATTCTAACTAGTATGGTGTCGCTCAAAATGCCAATATAATTGCCGTCAAGGTTTTGAATGATGAAGGGTACATTCCAATTCCTTTAACGTTGCTTCAAACATAGCTGAAAGGAATTTTTTGTTTAGTGACGGCGAACTTTCTGAATGTAGGTTTATTTCAAATTATTTTATTGATACAAAAATTGACGATATTATTTAGTATTGCCGGTCTCGGGTGGATAATGGCAGAGGCGAATGTCCCACTGTCGTCAACTTGTCGCTTGGAGGAGGAGCAAGTTTCCCTCTCGACGGCGCTGTTCTCGCTCTCACCGGTACTGGCGTCCACGTAGCTGTCGCTGCTGGAAACTCCAATAAAAACGCAAAAGACACTTCTCCTGCTCGTGCGCCTGCCGCTGTAACCTTCGCAGCAAGCACAATTAATGACGCGCGTGCCTCTTTTTCCAACTACGGTGCTGTCGTTGATATCTTTGCTCCTGGCCAATCCCATTTCGTCTTGGATCGACAGTACTAGTGTTAGTACCTTTTTGGGCTGTGTTGCACATGTATTTGATTTAAATTTCCTTTTTTAGGCTACAAAATCTATTTCTGGGACCTCGATGGCTTGCCCCCATGTAGCGGGTCTCATAGCCTATTTCATCAGTGCCGAGAAAAACATCACCCCAAACTTCAGCGTCTAGCTAAGCGAAATGTTCTTACTGGTATCCGTGAGTATTGCTCTGAAATCCCAGTTCGCCGTTCTGGTACTAAAATTTTGTTCAGCTCGTAGAGTCGTAATAGTGGCACACCCAACCTTCTGGCGCAGAATCACTAGATTGTCTACATTTGAATTTTTGTTGTTGCCTGCTTCGAACTACACTTTTTAATTTCGAATGTAATACTGGACATTGCCCAAGGCGCGTTGGGTTATGTAAGCGGTCAGCCGAGAATTTATTGTTGTCCATCTCTTCAATCCATTGGTATTATTACCTTTCGCCGCTTCTAGCCACGCACTTTGCATAAAATCGCACCAGTTTTACAACATTCTACGCTCTGGATTTTTGGACGTTGTGTTACTCTTCTGAATCGAGTTCCCTCCAGACACGGCGAGGATGGGAGAACAGCGCCAATTATTGCTAAACCTCGACCCGACATCCGACCTGGCATTTACATCCTGCTTCGGTGAAGGCAAACCTGAGGTACACATATGCGCTGGAACCACTTGTTCCTTTGCTCGTTCAAGCGCATATATGCAGTCTCTGTCTGGTCAGGTCGAAAACGGGAAATGCCCATTGACTTCTTGTCTATCTTCTCAAGAGCACTCTGCCGTATAAAATGATAGCTCAGTGAAATGCGACTTGAACTTAGAGGTATTCTCCTTGATCATAATATGTCATATCTGTTGAATGGACTGCCGCGACTTAGACTGCTTTTCCGGAGAACATCTTGTTACTCACGATCTGTCCTATGATTCTACGAATGATAGCTTTCAAGAGGACAAAACGACTTCTGCTGAGGAGTTCTCGATTCGTGACAAGTCTGCATTGTCTTCCGGTTCCCAACTTGATGAAGAACACGCTCTTGTTTAGGCACGGCTGAGGGTCGACTGGTGGCTGTTCAGGAACTTTCTTGCCAAACTGTTGTCACGACATCCGATGACCTGGCTGTTGCACCAGACTCGGATGGGAAATGTCTCGAAGAAAAATCTGTAATGGATTTACACTCTGACAGTCTAAGTAATGCTTCCTTTCCGATCCTGAGCACTATTCAAATGATTATCTATGTCCTTACCCAGACACAGAAACTTGTCTGGTCCAGAGTTCGGCAAGTCTTTCTCACCTGTATTTCTCTAGCTCACTTATCTTCTTTATAGAATGCAAAAGAGGATATACGGGATGCAATTGACATCTCTAGTTCATCCCCTCCGACTTCATCCCCAGTGACCTCGGTTTATTTTCGCAGCTCAAGTCCTATTCTGCCTTCAAGCCCTCCTTGTGAATCTAGCTTGATGCCGCCAACTTCACCAGCAAGATATTTGTCAAACAGTGGTTTCAAGGACCCAACAAGAATCCAATTCCTGGTCCCAAGTGTGTGACTCTGGTGGCACAAAAATTTCAGCATAGGAAGCTCTCGAAACCATTCCGTCTACCAGTTATCATTCAAGGACCAAGCATTTCCCTGGACATGAAGATAACCGCTCCAATATTGTCCATCAATACAACATCCAAGATTGACACGAGGAAAGTCACCTCTTTGGTTTCTGTCCAACAAGTGGAAAAACTAAAAGATAGGACTGCTAAAGCTGCAGCGCAGTTTAAACCTCCTCTGGTAGTACCTTCTAGTGGAGAAGCCTTAGCAAGACCAACGCCTACTATTCAAGTGCTTGAACGCAAGGTTCAGCTTTTGAAACGTGCAGTCAAGGTGCGAGAGAACTCCGAGGAAGAAATACTGATGGGCTTGATCGAGAAATGGACCGAAACGGGAAGAGAAGTTGCATGGGAGGTTTGGAACATTGTCAAAGGGAATACTGATACCTATGATCAAGGGATGGGAAGGAAGCGCAATTACAATGATAGTTGGGGCTGGCAGGATGCTGGAGAGTCTAAGAAGCCAAAGGGTGAGTTGGGGATGGGATGCAACTCCTGAGTCCTGACCATGAACACAAAGCAGATCAAGAAGTCATACCATATGCAGAGGTTGGACACGAGGGCGATGTAGAGCGAATGAAAGACACTGAGGTTGAAGAAATTCCTCAACGCACACTGGGGACGATGTTGATGGAATTAGGGATTACTTTGAGATGGAATGAGGCAGAAGAAGTGTTTGTTGATAAATAGGATTCTACTAGTACTGTACTGTTCTGACCGACTGTTTGGTCATGCATCACAGCCAAAAAAACCTCTCAATTTCCTTCAGATTTCTTTTGAATTTTTTTTTGACCAAAAATTTCCAAATCTGCGAACAGTTGTTGGAATTCCAGTACATTCACCGCTGCGAAATTTAAAAGACCGCGAGTTTTCGCTGAGCGTGAGAATTGTTATACAGCGCCACTGTCTTCTACTCATTATTTCCGTTACCCTAGCCGTCGTCCCCTACGACGCCTTGCTCTCTACAACGCTGGATCAGCAACCGACACGCTCACCAACTGTTCTGGTAAGTTCCTCTCGCCGCTGATTGTCCGTGCGTGTCTTGATATTAGCGCTGCAACCCGTTTTTTGCAGTGTGCTCAGATTCTTGCGGCGATGTCATCATCAAAATCGAGAAGTACAAGCGTCGAGATCGTCCCTCCAACAGGTCCACGTCCCACAGATCTTGCAGGAGCTATCAACGGTGCGCTCGCCAACAACAGCAAGGACATCGACGGAGATGACGACTTCGATGAAGATGCGGAACCTGAGCGCGAGGATGTACGAGCGCCGTCTGCACCGCCAAAGCCTAGCGCCAGTGTCAGTGCTTTCAAGCAGGCGCCTTCTATACTAGTTCACTCAATTTTTATTTGTAGCCAACTGCGGGAAACGCCCCCACGCCATGCGAGCGTTGTGTGCGCACCGGTCGGGTGTGCAAGGGTGTGGCGGGCGCGCGATGTGAATACTGTAAACGCCTAAAGCAGAAGTGTACGAACAGTAGCGGGCCTGCGCGAGGGAGAAATGCTGGTGCGATATGAATACTTTGCGGTTTCTATATCGTTTATTAACTTGCTTGGTACAGCTTCAGCGAAAAAGGCCGCAGAGGCAGCTTCAAAGGGATCGCCGTCCAAGGCGACTGTAGGCGGTGCACCACCAGCCGTAGGTTCTGTCAAGCGGAAACAACATGAGAAAGCGCTTGCTTTACAGAACGGCGATGTCGATGGCGTCAGCGTTGATGGTGAAGGCAGCATTGACGATGATGGTCATGAGTTGCCGCCAAGACTCAATAAGAAACGCCGAATATCTCTGAACGCTAAAGTTCCTTCTCGTTCCGAGTTACAGAAGGCCGTCATTGAGATGGGGACATCTGTTAATCGCATTCAAGCATCTGTCGCTAAAGAAGTCAACAAGATGAATTCCGTCATAAACTCTCTGAAGGCCGTCATTGCGGACATGGAATCAGATTAGAAAATTTTATTTGAATGGTAATGGTGGGCATCCTACCATAAGACGACAACGATCGGGGTGTTTCTCTTGATGGACTTGTATGATTTAATAACCCTTTGGCACACCGCGATAAAGATTTGTTATATTCTTTCTTCTTCATTGTCTCGCTATCTGTGTGGATTTGTAACTGGATACACTACCTGATCTCCTTACTGTAATATGTACATTCCTGCTATCAAACTGCTTTCGAAAACTATCGTCTACTGGTTTGCACATCTTTGTTTATTTTTCGACCAGGGAGAACCCTCCTTGAGTCGTTGGCGCAACTCGATTCCACTCCGACTTCATTTACAACACAGCGGTTGCTGGTTGACGGTGGTTACATCAATCAAACCGCTCCGTTTTTACTTTTCGGGAAAATTGACTGAAGTCCTTTTTTATATATAGAAACACTCAAATGAATGTGCATATAAAGTCCAGAAAGTTGCACACTAACCCGCATGAAAATTTATCACAGATCTGAACCACAAATATTCGGTAAGTGACATGCATACAAATCCCTTTTTAGTATGGAGTTTTCCTTACTTAATTAGACAATAGGCTAACGGATTCAAAAGACCATGGTGGGATGTGTTTGTATCAGCGTTTCGTGTAATTTCATGTCCTTTTCGTCAAACACTCGTATTTGACAGCAGAGACCCTTCTACGTCGGCAATGCAAACCAACTCGCCAGCTGCTACCAGAATTTGCTGAACATTCGACCTTTGCCCGATCCATCGCCCAAGAATATCCCGACTCCTTCCTGAATAGCAACACTGACAGGCCTCATAGGCGCAGAGTCATACACATGCGGACATGGTTGTGCAAGCGGGCGGGGATTGAGATTCGAGTTTCCAGAGGTATCAGAAATGAGATCTTTTTCATAGATAGATGGCAGGCGAGGCGAGGTGCCCAGCTCGGAATATTTTTCACCACCATATAAAGCACGGGCCGTTTTTAGTCGAGTCAAAATCTAAGGGGCGGTCGTAATCCATTACTACAATGTTTGGTCATTCTGGAAATCGAATTACCTGCTCGTAAAAGGCAATCTCTCCATCCAAGTGATCCATGGCAATAGACTTCAAGTCGTCTACCTTCTGTGAGTGATAGGCATCCATTTCTGCCATGGTGACATTAAGGACTGTTTCGCATCTTCCCACCACTTCTTCGTCTGCCTGCAAAAGTTTTTTAATATTAGAAAATAGGCAATAAAACCAGTTTGCTGACGTGGGCGGTGCCAGAATTTCCGCAGCCAGCTGCTTCATGGAATTTGGAGAGTGTCGATTTATGGGTCGTGATAACGCCCTGCATCACAAGAAGTTACAGGGAAAATATCAAATGTGAGGATAAAAAGACAACTTCGTATAATGACGATGGATGTGCCATAAGCTTCAGTGATTCGTGTGTCGCCAATTGAGTTCGTCGGGCCTGAGAGTGGCGATGAGCAGAATAACCAGGAAGATAAGGATATGCATCTTACATGCCCGTCGTATAGATTCGCAACGGTTTGTAATGTTTCACAGGTCTTTTGTACCGCTTTAGAAAGTCTTAAACAGTCTAAATACACAAATCAGAAACCAGATTTTTCTTCAAAAAAAAAGTGAACGTCTAACCTACGCAACCATCCCTCCAACACCATGCTCCGTCTTTGTTCGTCAACCCTCGCTTCTTATCGTGAGGCTTCTCACTCGTCGAAGTGCCTTCCTCTTCTTGTGTGGCCCCGATGGCTGGCTCAGATGCGAGTGGCTTAGAAGTGATAAGGGATAAAAGAGAGTAAGAAAGTAATCTCTCGGCTTTGGACATCTCTTCAAATGGAATTTCAGATTACGAATAAGAAATGGCGACGAGAGCCGAATTTACCAATGCGTGCCTCTCGCGCCTTCCCAAATACGCTGCGAAGGCTTTGAACACTTTTGCCAACAGCTCGAGCATGTGTCTGGAAAGTGTTGATGGTATCTTCCGCATCGTCCAAATCAACATTGAACGCAGGATGAAATATCCTGCCGAAAAACGATGGCCCGGCAGAAGGTACAGTAAGATGTTGGGAAGAGACACGAGTCCATTCCTTTAAAATGGCATCATAAACGTAGACGAAAAATAAAGAAAGGTCAACTTACAGCTTCGTGTTCACAACTGAGGAAAATGTTTAGAATCTCCGCATATCTTACTATTGGATGTCTAATGATTTTATTCAGATATCTCTCGAGGTCGCCTCGCCTTGCTTCAATGAAGTCATTACTGAACCTGCCTGCATATTGTTTTTCCGGTAAAGGCGGGAGAGCAATACCAGGTAAACGTCGGGAAAGTAAAGTATGGAGCATTACAAAATGCGAGAAGCGCCTCTGGACGGACATCCTGACCGGCTCATCGTTGAGCCCAGTGATAGATGTAGGAGAAGGAGAATGGACGTCATCTGGGTCAGAAACTTCAACCCAATCTGATGTGACGGTGGGCGGGTTTGGAGTCGAAAAGATAGAAGTGACAGTGTACATAGTGTATGCGCCCGACAAACCGGACGTTCTCTTCGATGGAGAGTGCACTAGAACATTAAAAATAGGTGTTTTGGCACGCCATACGGGTCCGGCTGACCCTGTGTCAATAAAATGTCTGTCTGCTTCACCGAGTCCGAGAGGATTGGAAGATTTACGTTCTCCTTCAACAGCTTCAAATTGCGAGGCTGTTGTGTCTTCTTTTCTGTGTAATGTCGAAGTTGAGGCTACTTCTGGAAATGGTTCTGGTGTAGGACTACCATTGAGCAGAAATGCTTCTGCACCACTGGTGACGAAGGTTGAAAACCTATTCAACGACTTGCCGCCGAGGAGACTCTGGCGAAAGCTGGGAAATATCAACCATTCTCCCGTATTTTGTGGCATGATTGATGGGAGCGAGGATTGCGACTGGGATGACGGTAGAGAACCCTGAGAAGTGGTGGATGGTTCTTCCACCGCAACGTTTAGCGAAGGTATAAATTCGGATGTTAACTATGAAAGTTCGCCATAGAATGAGAATCATCAGCATTTGCATAGAAACACGTACCGTGTAATAAGATTGAGGTAAAAGACCTATTTCTCCCGTTGAATCCTTGACAAGACTCCAACCTTCGCCAACATTCTCCTTTACAACTTCGAGCTCATCGCCCGCTTCAACAGTCAACTCTCTGAACTCCGCTTTCCCCTCAAATGCATACAGAGCCCGCGCAGGGCACGCAATCTCTTGGGGGTCTTCATCTACCTCTGCATCTGACATCGAATGGACAGCATTGGACTCGGATAGATACTTTCTCGAGCTTGCTTTCGACAAAGATGGTTTTGGGGTGACGTCGTCAGTATTGGCGCCCTCTAGATGCCCCGTCCACGCAGTTGAGGTGTTTATGCCGGCATCAAAATCAGACACAGGTCGCTGAGAGATTTCGACAGGAAATCGAAGCGATCTCGGTAGGGTTGCCATCAATGCCAGTCGAACTCGATGGCTAAGTTGGACAAAGTGAAGCACTAGAATTTCAATCAGAAAATATACATTGCTCCTGTCCGATTTAGGTGCTAGATAAGATGGCGCTATCTAATCTTACTTGTGGGAGTTGACTATATATGCTTTCTTTCTCGCAAACGATCACTAGTCCCTGATCCAGTTACTGAATTTGGTCGAAGTTGCAATCACGAATACTACTTTGCACGCGAACTCATCATTGGTGATACAGATTGAATACATTAGTCACAACCTCAAAATCGCATTGAAGCTGTTGTTACACTCAAAACCAATTCATGCTTTTGGAACGAAACGAGATCCATCGAGGGTGAAACTACCACAAAAAAAGAGCCACGACTCTTAGCTTCTAATCGGAAGAAAGTGGACCAGAGAACGTACCGATAATCCCAGTTTTCCTGTTTCTCGCCATTGATTAACCCCCAATACACCTTCGCATGCGTCGGACCACTCTTCGCGAACTCTCCCTGGTAATCAACGAAACCACCCTCCTTCGAAACAAGTGAAGCAAAATAGTATTTAATCCCATCCGCTGCGTAATACGCATCAGCCGCATTCGCAATGAACCGCGCCGCAATGGTCTTTTGTATACCGAGTGTGAAGAAGTTGGCCGGGGCGACCTGGCCAAAGGGTAGTAAATTACCAGTCACGATGAACGCCTTCGGATGGTTTTTGTGGACTGGATCGCGGAAGTGAGTGATGGCTGCCTGTCCAGCCGCGAAGACGTTGATGCCGACGGCGGTTTGTTTGTACACTTCTTCCACAGAAAGAGAGAGTATATCATTTTCTTTCGGGGGGAAGGCTGCTGTAGCAGCTGTGTAGACGCCAAAAAATCAGTATTCCGCCCTACTTTCAGAAATAAAAAAACCAACCATTGAAGATGACAACATTGACAGGACCTAGCGTATTTTTAACGGTGCTAAATGCCGCAAGGACGCTTTCTTTTTCCTGAACGTCGAGTTTAACGGGGAAGTATCCCTCTTCAGCCTTGGGATTCCTACTTCCTAAAGCGACCTTGTATCCATTTTCTTTCAGCTTTGCAGCTACTGCTGCACCGATGTTTGGCCCAGCACCAATGATGAAAGCGACAAGATTGTTGTGAGACATGTTTCTAGCAAGAATGAGGTTCACCGATCATTTTGTGGGTATATATACATTTCCTCATCTCCAAACCGTTGAGTTGGGTTAGAAATCAATGACAAATGTGTGTTACCAAACTAAGCCACATTACGAACGAAGAGGGTACGAAGGCAAGGTATATATTTACTTGGCAGGTTTAGCTCCAATTGCTGATGAAGACAACATATAATTATCTGATGATCTCATTTGTTTCTTTTCGTTATTTTTCTATCAGTCACTTAACGCGGGCTAACAACCATTGCGTTACCCTACAGACTGACCGTTGATGTGAAATTCCCGATCGACTCAAATGAGCCAAAAGCAAACGAGACTGTATTGACGAAACGCCAAAAAAAGCACACTTTTGCAGATTATCTAAACAGTCATGGCCTGAGCCAACACGACTAATGCTCAAGCAGCAGCTGCAATCGTGGAGCTTGCCACCAGAGCCTCTCTCTTACGCAGGACACCAGTGCCCATTTTGACTTTCCAACCTCCCACAACGGACTTCTGATGATCAGCCTCGACAGGATAAACCCCTCTTGTCGCCTGGACAGGCCCACTGATCGGACCCAACAGATTTTTGAAATCCGCCCGCGCCTTTTCAACCGCCACTGGATCCAAATACGCCTTCTCACCATTTCTAAGTGTCTTTGGCGTCGTTCCATTCCTCATGCCCAGCTGTTCATCAGTCCATATTGGCTTAACCTCCGCCACGGTGTCAGCTATTCCCACACTCGCACGTCCGCCAAGGTGTATCCAATCTTGAAGACGGTTGATACCTAGCTCAGTGAAGATCTGATCCACGGAGCTGACAAGTTTGTTAATCTGTTCCAATGTGTGACGCGGCGTCACCGTAATTCGAAGACGCTCCTCGCCACGCGCGACGGTCGGGTAATTGATGGATTGAACATAAATATCATGTTCGGCAAGAAGTTTATCCGAGGCGGCTTTTGCCAAGGCAGCATCTCCAACGAGAACTGGTACAATGTGGGAGGGTCCAGGTCTATGAATCCAATATCAGTGTACAAATAGAAATGTCACTCAGTGAATGACTTACACAACAGGGATATCCAATTCAGCAAAGCGGCGCTTGACTTCACGGACATTAACTTGTTTCAATTGACGGTCGCCGACATAGTTCTTCTGATAAACCACACTAGCACGAGCACCAGCAACGACCGCAGGGGGGAGGGACGTAGTGAAGATGAACCCAGGAGCATAGGACCGAATCATATCAACAAATTCCTCGGAACCAGCAATATAACCACCAACGGCGCCATAAGCTTTGCCTAAAGTGCCTGTTGTGCATGTAATACATTCAGAAAAATGCGCCTTTCGAGACCACGGGAGATAACGTACCGGTTATAATATCAATACGATCCATGACAGAGCCCTTGATGGCATGTGGACTATTACGAGCTGCGACATGGGCATCATAATCCAGATGTTCAGCCACACCGGCACCACGGGGACCATAAAGACCGACAGCATGTACCTAAAAATAACCAACTCAGACATACTTTCAGAGAAAATGAAGTTTAAGCTCACTTCATCTAAAAATGTGAGTGCTCCATATTGTTCCGCGAGGTCGCAAATCTCCTTAATCGGACCAATACTACCACACATGGAATAAACGGATTCAAATGCGATTATCTTCGGTGTCTCTTTCGGGTACGCCTTCAACTTGGTTTCCAGGTCTTCCAAGTCGTTATGATTGAATATAACTCTTTTTGCGTTCGAATGGCGCATACCATGAATCATGGACGCGTGATTCATCGCATCGGAGAAGAAAACACAGCCAGGAAGTTTAGAGCCAAGGGTCGAAAGGGTCGCGTCGTTGGCGACATAACAAGAAGTAAAAACGAGTGCAGCGGGTTTTCGGTGCAAGTTGGCCAGCTCTTGTTCAAGAGCGAGGTGCATGGCCCCATTTCCAGCGATGTTACGAGTACCACCTGCGCCATGACCGTATTTGTCCAAGGTACGGCTGGGATGGGGTCAATAAGTTATCTACAAGGCATTAACAAAGACATACTGAATTGTTTCGAGAACGACGGGATTATTGCCCATCCCAAGATAATCATTCGCACACCAAACCTCGACTTCATCTGACACTTTGGCGGTATGAGCGACAGGGAACTTGGCCGCAAGTCGATTGATATTATTGAAATAACGATAAGAATTATCTCTATGCTTCTTGTCAAGCTCGTCTGCATAGAATTTTTCATAATTAAAGCCGGTGTACTTTTGCTTATGCATCGCAGTGGTCTCTTGTGCGCGGTTGCCAGCTGAGGTTTGTTTGGGAGTCGCTGCGGCTTTGTGGAAGGGACAGCCCGCTGCAGCCGCCTGCTTCGCAATACCCTTCAGCTGGCCCAGTTCCTTGTGTTGTGCAGCAGCCGAAACCTCCTGGGCCATTCTAGCTGCCGCCATTGCCTTGGAAGCATGTGGACACATCTCCACGGATGCGTCAGGGGAGGGCACCACACCCTTTCCCTTGTGAATTTGGTCAACGTCCTCATTCCCAGCGACACTCGCATAGCCAGCGACGATTTCCTTCGAGCGTATATCAAGAGCGGGTCCCATTACGGGACATCTAGTTGCGCGTTCGGTCAGCAAGGAGAGCGACGGGAATCGTGGCGAAATAGAAGTGCAAAGAGTGCGCAGAGTAGACGCCTTTGTATTTCCCAAGAAAGGACAGGCATTCTTGAAGCGTGCAAGGGAAGACAATTTGTCCATTATTCAGGTCGTTGGGGAGGAGAAAAAAGTCTGATGACGAAGTAACAACTGTTGTATTTTTAAGGTGGGTTGACCGCCAAAAGGACCAAATCGCGCCGGATCTTTCCCGATTGGGGTATGTATTCAAATCTTCAGCCTCCGATTGGTTCACTATTACTATTTGTTACTTTGCAGGGAAAGACAACTTTCAAGTACGTTCATCGCCAAATCTACCTCGATCTGACCCACTGTTAGCGGAGGAACAAACCGCACCGCATCTTTCCCTGCAGTGAGCATCAACACTCCCCTCTCTCGAGCGAGCTGAACTATTTTCCCGGGTAAACTCTCGTCTTTGAAACCGAGCCCTCGAATCATGCCTCGCCCTCTAACACCGTTCTTCGGCTGTAAAAGTTCTGGGAACCACTCGGGTAAAAGCGTCAAACGCTTTTCCATGTAAGAACTCGTTTCCCGCAACTGTCTGAGGAAATTACGTGAAGAGAGCCGAGAAAGGACATGATGTCCGATTGCGCAAGCAAGTGGTGATCCTCCGAATGTCGTCCCATGGGTACCTGTCATATGATATATCAGGGAGATATTATTGGTTGATGTTGAAACAGAAATCATACCAGCCGTCATTGTCTCTGCTGTGCTATCCCTCAACATGACTGCACCAATAGGATACCCATTTGCAAGCGGTTTAGCCATCGTTATAACATCCGGATGACAATCAGTTGGGAGAGTCGAATGTGCCCAGAGTGTACCTGTCCTGTAAAGCCCGCACTAAACCATTGAAACGTCAGAAATTGCGGGGTAAATACCCTTCACATCGGGAGACCCACCTGAATTTCATCGAAAATGAGCACGGCTCCAACTTCATCACATTTCTTTCTTAACGCCCTCAGCCATTCCTCGCTCGCTTCAAGAATCCCTCCTTCACCTTGAATCGGCTCAATTATCACAGCACACGTATCCTCCCCAACCAACCCCCTTTCCAACCCCTCAAAATCATTCAACTTCCCCACATCCACTCCAGGAATAAGCGGCGCAAATGGCATCTGATACTTCGGGTTTGTCGTCACACTCAGCGAACCCATACTCCGTCCATGGAACGAATTTTCAAAGCACACAATCCTAAATTTAGTACATTTTTCATCATCCCACTTTTCCCCCGTCCTCGCAGCCCAAACGTCTTTGCCCACTTTCCGCGCTATCTTTAACGCGCCTTCGTTGGCCTCGGTGCCAGAATTCGCGAAGAATACTTTGGCACCAGCTTGCTGACCGCCAATGTCGTCTGCGGCACTGTTTGACGGATATCCTAGTCCACCTTCGGATTGGGTGAGAGTTACAAGCAGCTCAGCAAGCTTTCCAGCCCACTCATTGTGGTAGACATTGCTGGTATGTAATATTTTACCGGCCTGTTCGTTAAGGACCTATGGAGCATCGCAAAAGTCAGTAAGGCCGTAATAGAATGCTTGGAGAATCGATTTCTAAAATTAAGGTCGTGTGACGGATTCGTTGAATTATCATGAATGCAAGCTTCTCCAGTAGCTCATCCGACAAACGCCGAAACAAAGATGAAAAGCGAAAACCTACCTTTAATACGCCCCCATCCCCTCCACCAAGGGCATTAACCGCAATTCCTGCACTGAAATCCAGATAACGCTTTCCTTCGACGTCCCAAACATAGGGCCCCTTGGCCTTGCTCAACACTATCTCAGGCCTTGCATACACAGGAAGAATATACTTCGCACGGTCTAAATGTTCTTGGGTGATGGAGGGAGCTGGAGTCGGCGGGACGTGCGTCGGGTGAAGGTAGGTTTTGTTAGGCTGAGTGGGGAGCGTGAACGCGGCACTAGTCACGTATCCACGCTGGCCCAGTTGTTGAGAACCGATTGGGAAGGATTTGAATTTTGGGAAGGTGCTCTTGGGAGTGCGCAGGGAAAGAGCTGGGACGCGGTTCATGGTGGTGGACTGAAAGAGGACAATGTTGGAGTGCTATTTAATTCTCACCAAAACTTATCTAAAAAGGCAATGTCCAACGTGGAGATCTAGAATACTTTTTCAACATCCTTTGTGTTTCAGTATTTCGTTCGCAAAAATTGAAGCGTCTAACTTGCTTTAGGAAAGTATTTAAACAACGGTATCGACCATTCAACACTCCAACCCGCAACCCTACTCACTCCTCGATCCCCTGCTCGCACTCCTCGAGCTCACACTCATCGAAGAACCAGTAGACGCAGATCTAGACCTCGTTTTGCCCCTGCTAGGTGGTCCTTGTTCTTTTCCCCGATTCCCTGGCCCAGAGGGCGTAGGCAAATGGGGTGGTTCACGCTCACGACGTGATGGCGGCGGCGGGGTAAGCGATCGTGAGGTGTAGCGTTTTCCACCAACTCTGGGAAGTGGCGAATGAGACCTTGAACGCGAACTAGAACCATAGCGACCAAGCCTTCGGCCACGCACAGACGGAGGAGAAGGGGAGCGTGGCGGACTCCTGGAAGGGGACCTTCTACCTCGATAACCACCTCTCCTTGGGGAAGCTGACCTCCTCTGAGGCCTCGGCCTACTTCTGTCTCTAGCATCTCCCCTGGGTGATCTCGCTCGTGAATAAATTATCTCTCGCTCCCTTAAACGGTGTTGTGGAGAGGAAGGCGGCTTCCTAGGCGCAGAGCGTGGTTCTTTTTCCCTCGGAACGGACCTCCCCCTGGAATCCGAACGCGAAGTAGATGTCGAAGGTGACCTCGACCTCGATCTTGAAAAAGAATGCGAGGTTACGCGACGGCGATTCCGTGGCGGAGGTGAACGCGAACGCGAGCGGGAGGGCGTGTCGCGTTCTCTTTTTCGTACTGGTGGAGGGGGAGGAGGCATGTCACGAGGTGGCCCTTCCCGTCTTTCTCTCGGAGGACCATATCCACGAGAAACAGGAGGAGACCGTCGAGGAGGCCCTCGTTCTCTATCTCTGCCAGGGACAACTGGAGGTGGGGGCATCGCACCCCTTTCTCCCTCTTCTCTACGAATACGATCTCTTATCCTTTCTCTTTCTTTTCTCCTCTCATTTTCCTCTTCCTCTCTCTTCTTCCTCTCCTCTTGCCACTTCTTCCTCTGCTCTTCCATCTTCTTCTTCTCTTCTTCTCTCTTCTTCAACCGTTCAAGCCTCTCCTTCTCCTTTTCTTCCTTCTCGATAATTCGCCTCTGCCGCGCTTCTTCCTGTTTCTCCTTATCGAATGCATCGCCTTCCTGGTAGTCGGCCCGCGTGCCAAGTGCACGGGCCATTTTCAAGAGCTCAGTCTTCTTCGCAGCTGCCATAGCATGCGTGTCAGACGGTTTGAAAGTGGCACGGTTGGATGTGTTGGTAGCATTAAGAGTGGCAAGCAACTTTTGGCGAAGTTCGTCAACACGACGGTCAATTTCCACTTCATCAACTCTATGTTGCTCCAGTTCATAAAAATTTCCGGTATATCGAAACAAAACATACTCTTTTTCCTCAAGTTCAAGCTGCAGCTCAAGACATTTCACTTCGACCTTTCTCTTTCGCTCATGTTCAAGTATGCCCTCGTCTGGCTCTCTGTGTTTTGGTGGTGCGGCATCCCATGATGACCTGTCGTTGTTCTTCTCATATACCCTTAGAGCAGACAAGTTGCGCTGAACGTAGCCACTCGTTCCACTGCCATATGGTTAGTATGAAAAGGAATAATAATAAAAAGAATCTGCGCCGACCTTCCACGCGGAGTTGTAAGACCGATACCGTTATACATGATGACAGTGGTGAAAGGAGAGGCAGCGCGTGAGAAAGAAAGATGACTCAGATGTCCGGCACGGCATTGGGGTCTTATAAAGACCACAGGGAGCAGCATGGACTACGCTTCAAATTCATCAAGACGACAACGACGACGGTACTCAGACATTCTCTTCGCTCTGTCATGGAAATCCCATCACATTCACTACCACCCGCAAAAGAAATTCCCAGTGCATTTACTGCAAGCTTTCGTAGCTGGTATAGTTCTGATCATGTAATCTATTCTTATACTGATCCACACAACTTGTAGGTGGCAGGCAGGCGAAAAACAAAGTGCTATAAGCGAGGAACGTCTGCTTAGACGGCTCCCTTTCTTTCACCCTGCATCCTCACCATCTTCCACGCCTCCTATAGGACCCATTACGGCCACTTCCTCAATGGTGCACCTGCGCAATTCCTCCCATTTCGTTAATACCCTCTCTATTACCCCCACCCAGCCCTTATTTGAATCTGCTGACTCTCGATCGCCACCGCCACCCGCAGTACTACTGCACGGCTACGGCGCAGGCCTTGGATTCTTCTTCCACAACCTCCCCACCCTCGGTAAATGGGCCGCCAAGCGCCATACACCCGTCTACGCCCTCGATTGGCTCGGAATGGGCCGTTCAGCTCGTCCTCCTTTTTCCGTTAAAGCCAAAAAGGGGGATATCCAAGGCCGCGTCGAGCAGGCCGAGGCGTTCTTTATCGATTCGCTCGATGAGTGGAGGGAGAATGTGGGTTTAAACAAGATGACACTTATCGGCCACTCCCTTGGAGCCTACTTCAGCGTTGCTTATGCACTGAAGTATCCTGATAGAGTAAACAAACTCATCTTGCTTTCTCCGGCGGGTGTACCCCGTGGCCCTAATTGGACTGATCCTTTGATGGAGGTGGTAGGCGATCCTACCTCACATGCAGGCGAATCCTCTTCGATCCACCGAGCAACTGAGGATAAGATAAGACAGATAGAAGAGGAACAGAGAACAGAGAAGCAACAAACGCCGCGATCTTTTCGTCTCCTGAAGTACCTCTGGGAAGAGGGTTGGTCACCTTTTCAGGTCGTACGGTCAACTCTGTTCTGGAGTCCCATGCTGGTCGGAAAATACACCTCCCGGCGCTTCCCCACCCTCACCTCTGCAGAGACACGCGACATGCACGACTATCTGCTTAATATAACACTCTCCAAAGGATCAGGCGAGTATTGTATTTCACACATACTGGAGCCAGGAGCACACGCGCGTATGCCGCTTGTTGAACGGATCGAAAAGCTCTCTAAAGATGTGAATGTTACCTTTGTCTACGGCGATCAGGATTGGATGGACCCAGTTGGAGGCTTTGAAAGTGTGGAAAGGTTGCGGAAGGCTGGGAATCCAAATGGGAGGATGTATATTATTTCGGATGCAGGGCACCATGGTACGTTTGATTTTCTTCCTTCCCTTTTCTTGTCGTTGTCTTTGAGAAACTAATAGTTATTTGCAGTGTACCTTGATAACCATAAAGCGGTAAATCAGCTTTTGCTCAAGGAACTCGACCGATAGATAATAGATATTGTAATGCACTTTATGGGACCTTTATCACAAACGGTTTAGATTTATTATGGTTGTATTATAATCAATATCTGCTGTTCGACAGTAGTAATAGGTAGTAATGACGAGCCTCAGGTTCAACGACAAGGAGTGCGATGTAGATGAGAAATTCTTGAAATGTTGTCGTGTTCCTGATTTATGTAGTAGGCTTCCACATTTCCGTCTGATTCACCTTTAGATCTGAGAATTTTCGGCAAATTTTACACACAAGCGATAATCATATCGAAGGAATTTTCCTGGATTAAAAATGTGTTGTTTCATGAACAATCAAAAAGTAACAAATACAACAAAGGCTCCCGCCCTAAGAATCGAAGATAATAAATATGCACAAAAATCAGTATCCTCCCTTCCGCTATTAATGCATGATGATGATGCCAATGGTGAGATGGATGAATGTGATCGTGAATGTGATTCTGGATGATCTGTCAAAGTAATTAGCCCTATAGATACAACTAGGTAGAATTATATTCAACTTACAATATAATGCGAAAACAAGCGGAGCGATGCGCGAGCTGAGCTCAAGCGATGATGCAGTAGGCTGGGTTTCCGCCTCCACCGCCCTCTTCATTCGCGGGCGCATCAGTAGGTCCTGCGTTCTGGAAGACGACGCAGTAAGCAGGGTTGCCACCTCCTCCACCCTCGTAGTCGGTGGGGATGGAAGTAGGAAGAGAAATGTTCTCGAAGGAATCCATGTCGATTTCTTTTCCGGCTGGTTTGAGTAGTTTGCTGAGGGCGAACTGAAGAAGTTGAGTTGGGAATCATAGTTCCTTTATACTCCTCCGCTCTTCAGGCCTTCAGGCTTAATCACCGACAAGAGCTATTTTCACAAAAAGCCAAGTTGGTTTTTGCTATTACGAAAAAGGAAATTTGCCTGAGATTTCATGACCGCATGTGTGCCTGTCAATCCGAAAGTGGCATTGTAGGGTCCGAAGAAAAACAATAGCAGCTCAACAATAAATTTTAGATCTAATTATCTTGCTTGGTCAATATCAAAGCACAATAAGAGAATGAACAAAAGCTGAGTGACGCCGTCACGGGGTTCGGTCGGGTGATCCATGCAAAACTTTGTTCCATCCACGAACACTCTTGAGTGCACTATTGTCGAATTCTTATGTTCCGGATACTTTTTTGTTTGACAACAGGTCCTGTTGAATGGCATATGGCATTTATCACAACAAATAGCGTGCACTATCCCATGACGAGATGTGTAAACCACGCTGACTCGGAGCCGCTTGCTACTTATTGCACCACAAGATCGTTCTATTCAACAATAGGATGTACGAGTCTTAGCTCCGTAGAATCAGAACTAGTATTGCATTCATTTATCGTATATCTGCGCATGATTCGGAGATAGCTTATAACATCGCTGCTGATGGATTTTATGTCGATAATGTGTACGGCATTACGGACGTGCATTAGACATGGAGTTATAGAGTTGGTTAAATGATGCGTTTAGCTTGGCGAAGTCTGCCTTCGGGCCTAGATATTGCAAAGAGATTGCGGGAATCATTGAGTACCGGTTTAGCGCAACAACGCTGGTGGTTCCGGTGAAGCGTTTCAGAAAGACAATACGAAGTGGGCTGCTATTGTTCTTGGAAATATGCTCGAATATTTTCGGCTGATTTGGGCAGCCGGCGACCACCGTGTCCCCTCTCCCTTTGATCCTTCCCCCCCTTTCCTAATCCGTTATATCCAACCTACAAAAGTAATACCACAGCTTGGACGTAGTCCCCGTTATGAACTTGCTCAATTTCCCGGGAAATTGTCGGCTAAGGTATTTACGGTCTTCCGGGTTCCCAAGTTGAACGTTACTCAACTTACGTTTCTCTCTGTGTTTACAACGAATTAAAGATGTATTTTCCCATGAAGTACATAAAACAAAAACCCCATGAAAAACCCTCGTCGAAAACAATAAGTGTCAACTGGTATCCTCCCCCCTCCGGGCTGATGAATGATGTGAAATATGATCGAAACGTTATATTAGTGATCTGATAAATGACTTAGTCTATGTATGCAACGAGGTAAAGTATATTCTTACAATATAATGTGAAAGAATGCGAAGAGATCGCGAGCTGAGCTCAAGCGACGATGCAGTAGGCTGGGTTTCCGCCTCCACCGCCCTCTTCATTCGCGGGCGTCTCAGTAGGACCTGCGTTCTGGAAGACGACGCAGTAAGCAGGATTGCCGCCTCCTCCACCCTCGTAGTCGGTGGGGATAGAAGTAGGAAGAGAAATGTTCTCAAAGGAATCCATGTCGATCGGCTGGTTTGGGTAGTTGCTGTGAGGCGACTGAAGAACTTGTTGAGTTAGGGTCCCTTTATAACCACCGCCATTCATCACTTTCTTCTGTAAACGTTGTTCTAAGCAATGTGGTTGGCAACCAAGACCGCTTTTGTTGTCATAAAAGCCGATTTCCAAGTTCCGTATGCGCCCACATAGGTAAAAACACAACATGATTTAACAATAAGTAATAGACAGGAATACATTTGTTTTCCCAGTCAGTACACAATTGAAAGAACAAAAATCAATGAACGGTGTTCAGGTACAAACCGTTTTTTATGCATGCCACTGACTGTCAGGTACTGGTCATCTGCTTTTGAGGTTGCGGACTATTTCAGGCGTATACTTTGTTAATTGGACGACTAAGTCTTGCCTTCCGTCCTTCGCAACAATAGGCTGTATGAGTTCTTGCTCCGGTGAACTATTGCCATACTGAGGGTCGGTGCAATATGATCGCTGTGGGCTTTGTGGGAAATCCTTTCTTGACGATGATAGTCACAGTAGTTGAATGACAACCTGCGATTTCTCTGATTTACCAGACCATAAACCGACCGCAGAGATAAGTTGTTATGTAAGGTGTTGGCGCAACGGCGACCGTTTCGTACCCGAAGTGTCCACTATGATAGAGCAAGGTAAGCGTTGGTTCGTCGAAGTATGGACAGCCGATCATGATCATCACCGATGATCGTGATCAGGTTTTCCCATCAATATTTTGATGCTTCGTTTCCAAATTCGTCGACTTTCGACTACTAAGGCAATTCCGCAATTTCTACATGCTCTCCATGCTCTCCATTGTGAAAAGTTATTCTTTTAAAAGTTATGAAGTGGCAAGCACTCATGAATTTAATAGAATTATTGATTCATTACTGACTTATATATCCGCTTTTTCCTCATAAAGCACACTTTTAGAAGCAAATTCCTGAATTAAAAAAATTAGTCATTTCATAAACAATCAGATATAAAACAAAAGCTCCATTAAAAGAAGATGCTCAATCGAAGGTAATAAATATGCACAATGGAGATGGTAATCTACTATCCGTGCTTTTTGAGTTGGTGAGATGGATGTGCTGATGTACATGATGACGAGTGATGGGCCTGCCACACGACACACAGAGTTATAACAGTGTAAAGAATCTTCTCGCGAGCGGGGCTCAAGCAATGATGCAGTTATCTACTTGGTTCGTGAGCGTCTCAGCAGGGCCTACATTTTGGAAGGCGACGCAGTAAGCAGTGTTGCCCACTCTCCAAGCTTGTAGTCATGAAGGATGGAGGTGATAGGAAGAAAGTTGTTCTTGTAAGAATCCATGTCGATTTGACTGTTTCGAGTAATTTGAAGTACTAGTTGCTCTAAGGCGACTGCAGAAGGACGTTCATCCTACCAAAGTCTCAATGCTCACTTTTCAGGCAATGATCTTTTTGTCTGTTGCTTGCAATTTGGAAACATACAAGCCTCTAACAAGTCTTTTTTTTTCGTATTTTCCAATAATTTTTCAAGATTAACACTCGATTACACGAAGAAATAACAAAGGCCGCAAAGAAGATTTCCAATCGAAAGTAATAAATCATGCACTAATTCTCATCACCCCTCTGCTGCTATTGGTCCATTAAAATCTGTGAGATAAACTTGAAGGATAATATGATCGTAATCTGCCAAATGACCCGCCGAGTCAGCATTCGATAGATGGAAGAAAGAAACATATTCCTACACGAGAATGCGAATATGAGCAACTTCAGGAAGAGCTCGCTCAAGCAATGGTGCAGTAAGCAGGGTTGCCTCCCCCTCCCCCTTCCTGGTTCGTAGGCGTCTCAGTAGGGCCTGCGTTTTGGAAGACGACGCAGTAAGCAGGGTTGCCGCCTCCCCCACCCTCGTAGTCGGTGGGGATAGAAGTAGGAAGAGAAATGTTCTCGAAGGAATCCATATCGATTTGACTGGCTTGGGGTAGTTGCTTTGGGGCGAACTGAAGAAGTTGAGTTCGGGGCGATGGTCCCTTTATACCTTCGTCTTCGTCGATTCAAGGGGTGGTCTCCCGGAACATTTGCTCCAACAAAAGGCCTACATCCGGTGTTCATATCATTCCAACCCATGATACCGTGCAATTGCTGAAAAGGAAATTTACGTCTGGATGCAACTCCAAGTGGTACCAGTAGCACGAATTTCCAAAAGAGTCAAAACAATAGCACCTTCAATCGCAACAATAGATATTAGACACAATTATCCACCTTCAGCACTCACAACAATAAAGGAACACAACAAGTTCCGAACGGTGGCCCGTGCAAACCGTTTCCTCGGCATGCCCGCAACGCATTTGTCAGGTACTGCTGGGTAACTTGTCTTTCCGACAACAGGAGAGAAAGATTGGACAAATGATGGCAAGGGCTTCCCACCGATGATGGGCCACATTTCCAATAGCTGGATTTACGACTGGTTCGGTAAAGTAAAAGCTTTGGCGGACAAGGGCCATACATCTCAGTAAACCACTTGTCCGAAAAATAGTGAATGTGGAATGCAATGGGGTCTATTAGTATTATAGGCTTGACGATGACTCACTTAAACAGGATGTCGTAGTTGAAAGGACGCGTATGTATTGCAACACATGGTCAATGAATAACAAGAGTATGGGCGGCAGATATTGGATTTGATGCCGGGGTTTGCGTTTGCAATGTGTCAAGCGGTTTCGTCAAGAAACAGAATTGGAACAAATGCTTCCGTTATGGTGACGGGTGCGATTTTCTGAACGCAAGTGCTCTGCGACACGTCTACATCTTCTAACAGTGCCTTCTTCAGTTTCCAATTCAATCTACAAAAGGCAATTCTATTCTATTCCTCACAAAACAACAGAATAACTCAACCAGGAAGCTTTGATTTCCTGTCGCTAGAAATGCGCCAGGACAGGGAAATAATCGAGTGCAAAAGCACGTACGCAGACACCTTGTGAGGACATTTAAGCGATCAAGTGAGTCCGTACCGTGTTAATATTTGCAGAAAGCAATTCAGTGGCGAGGTATAATGCAGCTCTATAAAGGAACAGAGGATGATAAGGTCGCATTCGCTGTCCGATATGGCGAAGGCACAATGATCCGCCGTTCAGGGTACCTTTTTCGAGATTTTTAAACCAACCTTTTGATTGAAAACGTTTCTAAAATGGCTTACTTGGATTCAATCCTCAACGCCAAATCTTCCTCATATATCTGGTCAGAGCCTAACTGGTTCCCCAGCGTCAGCCACCCAGGTCTTACATTGTGCTTCCTTCCAAAAATTTCGACCTTTCTTCCACCTGGACAAAGCCTTTCTATAATTCCATACACCTCATCTGGCTTCCGACTTGTCTCTCTCACCTCACTCACAATCACATCTGTGTCGACCCCCCTATTCGCCCATGAGGGAAATTTAAGCTTGCCGGAAGAATCGAGAACGCGTTTGACGCCCACGAGCATGTGTTCCTTTGTATGGTTAAGCCAATGACCTGTTCGTCCTGTGCGAATAACACGTTGTAGCTGAAGGTAGTGATCATGAAATTCCTTTTTGTGGACAATAAGGTGAAAGAGAAGAAATCAACCCACTTGATTCGTCTTAACCCATACGACCTCATCCACCCGCTGATATCCCCAAACTTCAAGACATTCTCTCCCAACCTCCATCGCGCGACCTGTCACCCACAAGAAAAGGAAACCTTCGTCTTGTAGAAAGGGGATGGGCATGGCGCGCATCTCGTCATCTTTCATCGTGCCATATGGGAGCTGCAAAAGTGATCATGAAGCAATGGGAAAGCCGAAGTCGGAGTCTTTGAGACGTACACTCATATGAATATCCCAAGGAGGATCGGCCATGATAACATGGAATTTACCTAAGACGGAATAATCAAAGGTACGGAGATCGCAATTGATCCATTGCGGTGGGAGCTGGGTAAGTAAGTGTTCTTGATCCTTAGTTGAATAAATGAAAGCAAAGTGTACATACAAGCTTAACTCCTTTTCCTGTCGGTCCCATCCCGATTTCTAATCTATGCGCCCTCCCTCCCCTGTCTTTCTCCTCCCTCTCCCTGTTCCTCTTCTCAGTTTCCAAGGCTCCCGGCCCACTAATTGGTGGATCCCAGTCAACTTCATAATGCAAATAGCGACAAGGTGCTTTCTCTTTTCCACGGCCACCCGCACCAAGCCCTGAGGGTAAAGATGTCGCCCCACGCGAATTGGGAAGAGCCATGCCTGCATATGCACTACCATGAGAAGTAGGCAGAGGGGGTATAGAAGGAGACTGGGCATAAGTGGGTTCAGAGTAACAGGTGTTGAGATAAGAACAGTGCCCGAGAGAGGTATCTGTATACGGGCGAATCAGCGGACGGAAATGAACGCCATCGCAGATTGGGTTGGGAGGCAAGGAACGTATTTGAAGTTCGGAGACGAGAGCCTTTCGCGCCTTGATACATTCATCTTTTGTTATGTAGCTACAGACAGGTTCAAACGTCTCTGATTGAGAATGAAACTGGAGCTTTGTAAGATTTAACTGAGCAAGAATGACATCTGTTGAACGCACCCTTTCGGCCAGCAATCTACCCTTTGCCGTTCCTTTCTGAATGAAAGTATAGACTTCCCTCATCTCCGGGCTCAAATTTGCGAATGTCGATCCCCGTCCTAAAGCATTGGTAGCAGGGGCATTCGTCTCGCCATCACCCAGCCCAGAAAGCAGCACTTCTTCATCTTCTTCATCCCCAGCAGCTGAATCTGCATCTTCATCGACGACCCTCTTGCGCTTTTTTGTTGCTCCAGTATTTTCAATTGCTATACCCAAAACAGAGACAGAGGACGGTATTGGGTTTTTAGGCCGGTACTTCCCAGAATCCCGCTCGAACAGCCCAAGGTCGTAAATCACCATCTTCACCTCCTTTCCTAAACCACCATCGTCACTGTACGTCGAAAAATCGACCCAACCCTCTTCCCATGTCTCCGAAAGCTTTTCTAATATACGTTCGAATTTTCCGAGATCAGTTAGCTTGAATCTCGGGGGTGGAGAATGCGGCAGCAGTCCACTTGGGATCGGGATGGACATGACGCGTGCGAGGAGGTCAAGAGAGGTGAGGGGTGTCGATAATAGAGAAGAGGAGGTGAGTAGCGATTTAAGAGCAGTGAGGAGGACGAGTTTATATTCTTCGTCGGACATGGTGGTGGTCAAAGATTGATCCCAACATCAAAGAGGTCGGGATTGAATAAAATACAAGTCATGCATTATCATTCGAATTATTAAATACATTCAATATCATCTGCGCTCTCAACTGTCGAATGCTGTCCACGTTAACCTTTTCGCTCACTTCCTTGACGACCTCGGGCCTGTCTACGTTCGACGTTAAGGCCACCCTTGATTCAGGCTCAACCGAAACATCAATAGGCCCCGTAAGGATGAGTGGGCCAGGAGTGGGCTGAGCTTTCGTGATCGTCATCTGGGTTTTATCGGCAAAGTGAACTGTTTTCTCTGAGGACTTCTTCGGATCTGAAAGAGTGCCTACTTGGGGTCTAAGATGGCTCTGAGCCGTCTCTCTGAGTTTCTACAAGTGCTCTGGATTGGCGAATTGAGTTGTCTGAATGAGTGTAATTTGCTCACTTTCTGGGAACCTCCTTGTATCTTGGATAGGTACTCCAAGACCAATGGAAAATATAACTCGGGGAGCTGGAATGGCACCTTAGTCGAAGTATAAGATGCAAAAATTCGCAACTCACGGCTTCAACAGACCAAACATTCCGGATAATCCAATTCTGCCGAGCTTTATTAAATTTCCATTTTGAAGGTTTGTTCATCTGAGTAAACGCATATTCTAAAGCTTTTTCGAATAGATTGTACAATCAATATGTTTATCAGAATTCCAATCAACGTCTTCACTAACCTTTCTGCGATTGACTGCCCAACGAACCATCCTTTCTTGGATCCGCAAATCCTGTCCTGTTTTTACGCTTTTTCTTCGGACGCTCATCAGTGTTAACATCTGGTATTAAAGAGTCGCTGTTTTCGACGTCCTTCCGCTTGCGTTTCTTCTCTTTTTTCAATGGCGCTGTGTTATCGCCTGTGTCGTCCTTGTCCCTCATTGTCAGTCCTCTATGCTTTTCGACTGCGCTATTGCGTTTCGTCCCCCTCTTCGGGATCTTACGCTGTGCCAATTCTTGAGACTCTGCCGCGGGCTTAGTCTCTTTGCTCGCCGTTTCTTTTTGTTGTTGAAGCTCTTCATCGTGTTTAATACCTGCCATCCCGTCGTTTCCAGTGGGATTCAGTGCAGAATTCTCGCAAGTGTTTGTGTCTTTCGAACTTTTCTTCCGTTTCACTTTCTGTTCGTCCACCTTGGTAGCTTTTATATCGCCCGCTGTCTGCACAGATTTTCCCATGACAGCACAATCAACGTCAGATAATATGAGCAATCAAGTAGTAAGAAACGAAATTCATGCCATTGGGTCCATGACAAGGTAAAGAGGTTCACGTGGCGGTAACCTGCAGGAGTAGCTACTAGTACCATAAGGAGACTCTTATATAAAGTCGTTTAACGTTCTGACTTTCCACCTGTTCCCTCTCCATATTTTCAAGACGCTCTTCATGGGCCTCTCATTTTCCTCCCTATTCAATTCCCTAACGTCGCTGGTCCGGTGGAGTAAGGAACAAGATGTGCGGATCCTTATGCTAGGACTGGACTCGGCTGGCAAGGTTTGCCCCATACGTGGTTGTTTTGCTGTTTTGCCGTTAACGGGGGTTATACTCAGACTACGATTTTATACAAACTTCAGGTATGTCAGACGTATTGCAGGCTCCTTTGACACTTAACAAGGTTGTGTAGATAGGGGAGGTGCTTTCAACAATTCCAAGTGAGTCATGTTTGTAAGCAATCAACCGAAACTGAGTCCACTTCCAAAAGCCATTGGTTTTAATGTGGAGACGGTGCAGGTAACTATACACCACCCAATTCCACCTTACACAAGACTAATGCATCTTTACTAAAAGTATAAGAACATTAAATTCCAAGTGTGGGATCTAGGCGGACAATCCAGCATCCGGTAAAGAAATTTAACACCTTCTGTTGCACCTTTTAATCCACCTTTAGACCTTATTGGCGATGCTACTTCCCCAACACGGCCGCCATAATCTTTGTTATTGATTCCTCGGATCATGCCAGGCTGTCAACATCTCGGACTGAACTTTTGACCATGCTTTCAGAAGAGGAGCTCAAGGGTGCGCCACTCCTCGTTTTTTGCAACAAGCAGGACGTGGAAGGAGCGCTTAAACCGGAGGATATCAGCGAAAAGCTTGGTCTTGCTGGAGCTGAGAAGACGAGACCGTGGAGCGTTCGGGGGAGCTGCGCAACGAAGGGAGAAGGACTTGAAGAGGGTTTAGACTGGTTGTGTCGTTTGCATTTTTGTTATAATGATTCTCAAACTCAACGTCACCTAGGCTCGTCAACGCAATACAACAGAAGTGAAGCTCTCCCTTAGCAGATATTACGACAGTAGCTTATTTTATTACTTTACAACATCGCATCGCCACTTCAACTAATAATCCCCTCTATTGAAATATTAGGACCCTTACATCCTAAAGAATCCATTCTACTGATTTTCCGTTTAATTGTGCCATACTTCTCACTCCCGATCTACACTACGGAGCCAACCAATTGCGCGACCACCAAGTGATAATCAATCATAGACTTCTTCCTTACGGCACGTTGCCCAGATTCATCCCGCTCGAGTTGATGCAGAGAAAACTCGGCGGCAAAGAGACCGAAGGCGACGGCGTATGTCTCCAATTTTTCGCTTGGGGATATTAGGGCATAGGCGACATTGATAAATCTTGCCCTTAGAGTACAATTCGTTTCCTTCGTCCTCTTTGGCTTTGACGTCAGGGAGGTTGGAACGATTGACTGAGTCGGTTATATGTCTTGGTGCTAGGGTTTCGTCTTGACTTTACGATGCTTGATGTGACGGAACGAGGATGTGGATGGGCTGGCAGAAGCCTTTCTGACACCAGATCTCTGAGTGTCACCCGAGGCAAGCGTAGGGCTTGATCTGTTTCCATTTTCAACCACCTGCCGACATCGCCAACCACTACATTGCCAATCACTCCTGTCGGGTTGTGCGGCCACACAACCCGACAGGACGACAACTGCAACATGACGCGACACAACACGACGAGGGTGACGACAAGAATGGTTCGTGTTTATCAATTACATTTTCTTCTCCTTCATACTGGTTATCCTTACAACATTCGAACCTATTGCTTGTATGCAGTCTAATCCATAGATTCGCAGCGCTTTTCATCCGATGGAGGCAAGGCGTCTCAACATTTCACTCACTATGATGACAAAGTAGACAACGGGTACGACGACGACAATTCTATCATGAGCAGTCCATTTGGGAATCAGCTTCCGACCATCGCCCCCTGATAGCGTCAATCTTGCTCAGCGAATAGCTCGAGAAGAGAAAAAAATCAAGGAAAATTGTAAAAAAGAATTTATACAAGTTTCCTTTCCGACCCTCGACTGACTCGTATACCATCCTTGTCATAGAATTCATCTACTTTTCAGTCTTCAAAAGAGTCGAACCCACTGAAACAAAACCACTACTTTATTAAAGGTTCAGCCAACCTAAAGTATTACAACACTAAAGTAGTGAACCATGCGTAGTACAGCAAGCACAAAAGCCCGCTTCATAACTCCTTGAACATCCCGAGTGGTAAACGATATACATATTGGGGAATACTGTTAACTTGTGCCATGTCTTTAACTGATGCACCCTGCGGAGATATAATTTTCTGGCGGCCAAATGACTGAGTTCCCTTGTCGTCCGAGGGTAACACAAACACAATGCGTAGGTTTTTCTTGGCATTGGCAGGAAGCTCTTTGAGAAGATCAAGGATCCCATTGAGTTTGATGCCATGCCTTGTCATCACTGTCATTTGGAGGAACACGGTGAAATCCTTAGTGATGACCACAGCATCAACAGATTCTTGTGTCTTCGAGATGGGAAGCAAGTATTGATTGAAATACGTTGCATGGGCGTTTTGTGAGCAAGGAGCAGCCCGGACAGAAAGCGTATAGAATTGACGAGCTACTTGGGGATTGGCTTTGTGAATGTCCAAGACGAGAAGGGGGGCATTTGGGGTAATAGCGGTGGGCTTGATCCTCATGCCCTTTTCAAATGCGCGGTGTGCTGCCGGTTCA
>QDKV01005133.1_pt1 | contig 29363 bp, 31 predicted proteins | sample 1861101 | NCBI WGS metagenome assembly QDKV01 (sample SAMN04275158, study PRJNA302643) | Fungus metagenome, whole genome shotgun sequencing project. | isolation source: fruitbody | host: Mallocybe terrigena | place: Sweden | collected 2013 | reverse complement strand
ACAGACGACACAATTATCTTCCGCGACGTGTCGATTTTGACCTTTTCAGATCCCTATTCCAACGCTGAGTTGCTTCCATCAAAAGAATACTAGATTGTTGATGGACATGCCACTTGTAGATCGACCATGGGCGGAATTGATTAGGGGGGAGAAGTTTGCTGGCGTAAGGATGTGAAGTGTTGTAACAAAACCGAATCCAATGAGACTGACCAGTCTTCTCGAACAGGGAATCTTCCACCGAGTCAAACTTTGCTCGTCGTCCATGATGTATGATTGTACTCGTTCTCCGAGACTTCAAGTTCACCCAGGGGAGACGCGGAAATCGACATCTATCATCTTGCCAGGATCGTGAGAATCTCCTTGGGACTCTACAAATTGAGAGATGAGCGAATTTCCAATGAACGTCGGTACGAAAACAACTTACAAATGCTTTCCCTTCATATACCGACTTCCCGCGGCCCACTCTTCTCCCTAACATCGAAGGGCCAGCTGGGTGTTGGATATTGCGAATACGTTCCTTTCCTATACTCAGATCGACTTTAACAAAGTCCTTGATCTCGGGCTTCCCGCTTGCGGATGCTGAAGGCGCAGTGATGGCCACAAGGGTATAGCCTTCGCAAGTATATCCTTCAAAAAGTGTTATTGTAAAGCGATGTGATGTATGTAAAGACACTCACCAAGTATGTAGGGGGCATCATCATTGGACCCAGTTAAGTTTGTCAAGTAGTTCTACCTTGGGATTGCCATACTTGCGTCGCCTCTCCTCACCACGCAAAGGGCATATGTCATCAACGAGGAAAGAAAAATTGGGGCGCAACTTCTGTGTCGACATGTGATCGTTACTGTTCCGTACTGCTCTCGCAGCCGGTAGCAGGAGTTAAAGGAGGCAACGTATGTTCTCATCCCAAAAATAGACTCAGTACCAGGTAGACGTTTAGCAACAACCATAAAAAATGGTATAAAATTTGAATCACTATTGGGCTGGAGCCGGAAGAATCTCGCGACGTCGGCTTGGCTGCATATTTCAGGAACAAGGAAACGAGGCCGTCGGATATTTTCTGTGTTATAGGGATTTTTTTCAGAGTCCTCCAACGGGCTCAGAATAGATCCCGTGAGCACGTCGAGTGAAAGAAGTGATTTCTTGACTCGTTTGGATCTCCATTTCTCAGTAACTTTTTCATAATCAGCTGAGTAGAGTGATTGTCGGTTTGGAATTGGCATATGATCAGTAACTTACATATGGATTATTTGATCTGCGCTTTCGAGAGTGCAAGTCTGGAGAAAGCGGGTCGCAGAAAACGGACAAAGCGCAGGCAGGGAGAAAATAAGTGAGCGACAACCGTAGACAGGAGCGATTATAACGGGGCCAAGAACAGATCAAAATATGCAAAACTTCAGCAAAAATCATCTTCGATGTGACCTTATCGCTGAGCACTTACCATCCGGGGCTTGCACAATAACTTGAACGTGAACAAAGATGTCGAACAATAAGCTCGTAGCGAGTAAAGAATCCCCATCGCGGAACTGATGATTGCTTGGTTCATTCTTCAAATCTCCGGTTTCTTTTATGGAAAACTTGTACGGGTAGGATTGAGGGCATGTAGTCAAAGTTGACATACCTCCCAGAGCTTGAGTTTCTGTTGAACAATGGAATAAGGTTCTTCTTCACAATTGCTTCCTTCAATTCGGCCACTGGCTGTTCACATAGAAAGGATTTGCAGACTTATCGAGAATAAAACAAAAAAGCTTGACAGCTTTCCGCCAGTGTCTTGAATTATGTACTTATGTAATCCCGTTTGATTGATCCTCCTCTTTGCTGAGTTCGACAATGTAGTCTTCAACAAGTGTGCCGTTGAACGTTGCCTAAGAGAAGGCCATAGCCAAGCCGTAGCATACCCTCCTTCTCAACACTGTTTCCTTCCCTTGTTCCTACCTAACGAAATACCACTCAATTCTGCTTTATCCCAAATTTATCAACCAAATCCGAGTACTTCATTGCATCGAGCGCGCAGGTAGCATCACTATTCAAAGTCTCGAACAAGTCAGTGTCCAAGTTTTGCATGCAGAATGCTTAAAAGAACTTACGGAACTTGAATGCATATATACAGCTTGCAAATGCTGACGCAGTTCATTTTAACTGCATGCTATGAAGCAGCAATTAGTCTCCATTGTCTTGAAACAAACTGGATGAATTATGGTGGAATGACGCGTCTTTGGAGAAACTTCTCTCATATTTAGCATATTTTCAATTTTTCCAGATGATATCTCTGGAAGGTTGCTGTAAAAAGGTTCGCTGTAAGGAAGCAAAGATCTTTGGATGATGTTTTTTTTATATGATTGACCTTGATTTAGATCTGTGGGGACCCTTAACGCCGGGAGCTCATTTCGCAGGAACACTCATATTTCTCATTTGATCACTTTCCTGACCGAGACGATTGGCCTCTATGAAAGTCGTAATATGGACCTTGCCTGCATATTTCTTTAGTCTTCATCTCACTGAAGTCATTCTCTTGTCATTTGGTCTTCTTACCGCCGTTATCTTCGTTGGAACGGTCTATAGACTCCTGTGGCATCCTTTGGCGTCGATCCCAGGTCCAAAGAAGGCTGCTATCACTACTTGGTATCGAGCTTACTACGACATCATCCTCGACGGCGAATGGGTTCACCACCTTAAGAACCTCCATGAAAGATATGGTCATGATATTCATTCTATTGTCCTTCATCAACTAATCCTAGAGAAACGCTTCTTCAGGCCCCGTCGTCCGAGTTGGTCCTAGTGAGGTACGTATCACATTAAGACTTAAAGGGACATTTGATTCAATTCTGTTACTCCTAGCTTCATTTCAGCAGCCCACAGGCTTTCGCCGATATCTATAGCAACTCCACCTTCGCTAAGAATGGTTTTCTCTACAATTGCTTCGGCGTCGGTCTCTCTGTATTCGGTTTGCTAGACTCTCATGCGGCGCAAAGGAGGCGTATGGCCCTTGGACCCCTTTTCTCCCGCCGTGCTATTCTCAGATTAGAAGGAGAGCTGCAGAAACATGTTTGTTCATTGCGCCCATATGTTACCAAACTAACATGTGATTATCTAGGTCGACAAACTCATCGACCGTTTGGGAGCTTACGAAGAAACTGAGCAAGTCGCCGATGTATATCTTGCCTTCCGGTCCGTTGCGCTTGATAACATCACTTCCTACTGCTTTGCCCAAAGTTTTGATGCACTCGACGAACCAGAGTTCAGCCACCCGGTCCCAGTAGCAATTGACGTCGCCTTGCACACCACCTGGGTTTTGAAGCATTTTCCCATCCTCCGCATGCTGAGAGACAGCAGCCCAGAATGGGTTGGAACAAAGTTAGCGCCTGGTACGAAAGGGCACTTTCTCCTAGCAAACCAACTTGCGGTGCAAATCGATGAGATCATGAAGGATCCAAGCACCCTTGAAAGCAGTCCATATGAAACTATGTTCCATCATATGGTTGCCAACTCGAAAAAGAATAAAGCAGGCTTGCCTCAGCTGAACAAGAAATGGCTTCTTCAGGAATGCCTCAACCTGAGGTTTGCGGGTAGCGAGACGATTGGGAATACCACTACGGTTGGAACGTTCCACGTCCTTCGAAATGAACATATCAAACGGACCCTAATGAAAGAATTGGAAGAGGCTTGGCCGGATGTCAATGTCCCGTTTAGTTTTGAACGACTCGAGAAACTGCCTTATCTCGTGAGTCTCTTCTGTCACTCTGTTGGGCCACTTCTAACAATCGTGATCTGTATCTCGTAGACCGCAGTGTTGAAAGAGTCGCTTAGACTTTCGTGGGGTCTTGTTACACCTTTGGAACGGGTCGTTGGGCCACAGGGTGCGACCATTGCCGGTGTACAAGTACCTGGTGGTGTGAGTATGCTACCCGCACTCGAGACTTTTTCAATGATTGCACCTAACATAACTTGTTCTGCTTTTCAGACTGTCGTTGCGATGGGCCATACCTTCATGCACACCAACCAAGATATATTCCCCGACCCATTCCGCTTCAATCCCGACCGTTGGCTTCAAGGCGAAAAATCCGTAACTCTTGACAAGTACTTGATCTCGTTCAGCAAGGGTCCTCGCATGTGTTTAGGCATCACGTACGCTTCCTTTTCATCCTTTTCTGGCTCTGATCACCTATGTTCTAGTCTTGCATGGGTGGAGTTATATCTGATCATGGGCAACATATTTAGAAAGCTTGATTTAACAGCGGAGGGGACGTTGTGAGTTTTTTTTTTGTCTCTGGCCTTCTCTTCAGCTTTGGGACGTTTCTGATGGTTGCCGTCATTACCCCAGTCTGGAAGACCTCCGTTTCAGGGAATACTTTATTGCTCTATACCAAGGCGAACATCTCAAAGCCCATGTCTGCAAACGAAAATAAGTTTGGGTTGGAGTAGCTGCTTCTTCAGCAACTAAATCAAGGGCGCAATTTTTCAGCAACCAGATAGACTGCGAGGGCTACTTCTTCAGTAACCAGAGACTAGAGCACAAAGGATAAAGCTAGAGTACTTGTGTGATAGAATAAAAGCCCATATCCAGGCTTACTCAAAAAAGTGTAAAACCTGTGGTTTTACCCGCTACAATCTCTAGTTTGCAGTCGACATCACCCTTTTTTCCCCATATCTGGCAATAGATATTCAGGCATCGGCCGGTCACTTTTTGTGATGCGTACACCCGAACCGTCAGGCTGCACAAAAAGTAGTAGGACGGCACGGGTTGCTTGCCGGATGACCACAACACGGCCGTTATAGGGACGGTCCGACCTGTGCACGGCACGGGTGGCAGCCTACAAGTTGACATTAAACCATTACGACTAGAGAAGCGAAAAAAAAACATCGCTCCGAATCGCCTTTACCATCGGACCCTGGTAAGTCGGGTATCCGAAAAGCTTTTTCTACCTCTACGTACAATATGCCCTTAAACCCCATGCTGCACGAGAAGAATTGTTGAGACCGATCTACTTTACAAAATCATTATTCCGAGAACCCTCATGTAATACCTTCACTCCTGACCTCCATGAAATTCTTTCGCTAAAATTAGAACCCTCTCCACATCTTCACTTCTTGGTTCAACAGAAATCTTGAATGGAGCGGCGTGTCTAGTACCAAACCCATCAGCAAAAATATTGAAAAGGATAATGGGAAAAAAAAACTACCTTATCATTCCGACATTAACAAAAGCATTGATATCAGGCATAACTTCACGACCTTCTGCGTCTTTTGGAGCTCCAACCTTCAGTGCCCAGAGAATGTAAGCCGTAGTGATAACGAGAGCTATACCGTCCTCTGGTGAGTAGATTGCCATCCTGTCTCACGGAAACGTACTGTTATTGGCGAATGTACTACCCACACATTTGCGTCGACCAAACCCGTATGTGCAGTGATTCTCATTTCCACTTTTGAGCTGATTTTTCGAATTTAGATAGCGATTTGGATTAAACGTCTCTGCATCTGGGCCATACGTTTCAGGGTCCCTGTTGATTGCCCTGCAACGAAATATTTGGTACACGTCAGACAAAAATCGTCTTGAAATGCCTACCATACGTTGGGGATAACTGTGCTACCCTTTGGTAAGAAGTAGCCTTCATACCAGTCATGCTAATTATATGGTGAGTTACTTTATTAATTTATTCTTGAACTCCAAAACATTACCTCCTTCATGCTGTGTGGGATCGCAAATGGCGTTGCTGGGTACAACCTCATGACCTCTTGAACAATGGCGCGAACGTAATGAAGTTTAGGCAAATCATCAAGATTCGGAAGTCTGTCACGCCCAACCACACGATCGACTTCCTCTTGTCCTGCAACTTGAATCAAGGGATATACAACCAAAGTTTGCATTATCCATCCCAGTGCAGTTAAGACCTATTGAAAATCTCAGTCTCCAAATACAAACCAACCGCTCAAATCATACCGCCTCCGTTCCAGCCGTAATCAGCGCTGCTCCAATCCACGACGCTTCCTTTTCAGTAATGTTCTCCTTCGCTATTTTTTCTCCCAAAGAGCTTGCAAGGGTTGGCATACCATGAGGGGTCTAGCATTTTGGTTGATTTCTAATGCTAGTCGTGATTTAATCTTTAACTTACTGGACGATTTTTGCCCTCGTTCAAGAGCGATGTAAACAAACTCGTGTAACGGTCGTGACCTTCCAAGGCCGCTCTTTTCCACGGGGCCATCCAGAGCGGGAGGTATTCGAGAGCAGGGATCAATTGCGTGAGATGCTTTCCAGGAGCAGTTGCATCTGTCATATCCCTCACGTATTCCATCATGGCTTTTACGGCGGGTTCATCATGAGAGCGCATTGGTGGGTTGCCGTATATGATACTTAGCATGTATGAGTTTGTCATTCTATAAAACATTTGTGACATACTTCTTGGTTGAATCCAAGTAATTTCTTACCTATCGATATGCTCCTTCCATTCATCTGGCTTCTTCAGAATTTCCAAGATGAGCGTCGCTGCTTCTGCACACTGAATACTCTGGTATCGTGCCACCACTGAGTTGCTTAGCACATCGTGTGCCGCTCGACGAATCCGTCTCCATCTAGTGCACTCATGGGCCACATGTTTTGAAGCTTTAATCGACGAGTACTGACCTATCATTATACGGCGACAATACCATCAGATGATCACCGCTCAACATTTCTCCTCCTACTACATAAATAAATTGGAGTTATCTATCAGTCGTTTCATTCTCGGAACAAACTCACCGATATCCCTAGGACGATCGCTGTATATCGCTGACCTAATAAAATAATTCTTGTTGTCAATTTCCTTCATGATGCAGCTGATTCAAACTTACCGTCTGTCCAGGAGATCAACAGCCACCTTGAGGGAGTTCAGGACAATCACGGGCTGTCCAATCATGTTAAGGTACAAGATATCACCGTATTTGTGCTTCCATTCTGTGAAAGGTATCCACAGGTCCTTCGACACTGCAAACACATGTCCGACAACTGGCAGCGCTCCCGGCGGAGAAGGTGGGAGAGGATACCGCTTCCTCTTGCTGTACAGAGTTGCATAGTACGCTAGGAATAACGCAAATGCATAAATTCCTAGATGGTTCCCAAACATTGTCATGGTGGAGATGTCAAACGAAGACATGACTCAGAATGCTTTCCGTTAATGAGAGGAGAGCTAAATAGTAATACGTCGTATTCAAGGACGACTCCCAAGAAATCGATCCTGTACCCTGCAGAAAAATTGACGTGCATTACCATCGGCGATTAGTGGTTGTGAGCGCTTTAAAGACGTGTCGAAGAGTTAGATCCGTTGACCACTATTCGTTTCCAAAATGAGCCATCTTCCTATTTTAGCTGAGTTAGAATTAGCTGAAAAACAATCGACCCCAGGTACTTTTTTGCAGTCCTTGTGGTTACTCTTACCCACGGAAACTTTGTCTGAGAATAGACATATCAGTGTTCGGTAGTACCTCAGACATAGGCATGGCAAGTAATTTGCGGGTTAGGCTTGGCATGGCTTGTGGGCTTGGCTTCAAGTTTGCCAAGCCAACGTCGGTGCCTTCGGAGTTTTTATGGCCATTACTAATTGCAGACGAGAATTTCTAATCTTGTCTGGAGCCAACTCGGGAATTACCTTAACTCCGAAGCTCCAGTAAAGCCGGAGTGACGATCAGAAGACCCAAGCTTAATTTCCTTCAAGTGTTGCAAAATCCTCCAAACTTCTGTTAATTTTTCTCGGGCTTATCTATTTCAATTTTATTTGGGATTTAGGACGTACCATTGATAGAATGCGCGATAATCCAAAAATTCAGATAATGACCAAGTTATCTGTTCAACTTGTCCGGGTTCAAGGTTGCCGTCTGAAGGTTTTGACAGTTTGGATATCGGCAGCGGGTGAAAATTAGACGCGTAATGTAGTGAGCTGAATCATAGTATCCGAGTAGCAATCATTTGGATGGCACGTAGCACCGTACCTGCCTCAACTTGAAATCACGCATTCTATCATCGAGTAGTAGAAGCACTCACAATCACACTCTAACATTAGAAGGACCCTGCAATGTCCCACTGCAAAAGTTCTATACTTAGATTGATCCCGCCAGAGATATTGTATCTGCTGAACACCCTGGAATGTGTCCCTTCCGACCAAATCTGCACTTTGATATCCTTGAGAGGTTTGTAACAAGGGGCCTGCAGAGCCAGCAAAACCTGATTTCAGCCCATGTATTGCTGATATCCATAGTGTTGTAGGCTGCAGCATTACATATTCAAGGTAGAATTCAGCTATGTAGTTCTATGTAGAGTCCAATCCTGAGATGGCATCAGTAGGCTTGGCAATGGTCGTTGCTGGCTTGCTCCCTTCTTCACGGCGCAGACGACGATGACAATCAGCAAATCCCCTGTCAAGAATTGTACAAAAGACTAGAAATTCCTCAGCTACTTTTGGAAGCGAAGGCAAAGCGAAGGGGTGGAACCAACGATGACCGGGGATGGGCTCCATCTCGTACTTTTTTCTAACATTTTTGTATTACAACGCTTCACTCACCTACGGAATCAATGAAGGCTACTACCCTCAGTTGCTAGTATCATGATGATGAAGCACTCCCAGATAGACCAGGCCCACCTCATGGCTAAACGGCCACTCCGCCTATGCGTATGCGTGCTCTTCGACGTTCGATGTTCTTCCTCATCGACCACCCATCCATCGACCACATCTGCTGCTGCTGCTGTCCCGTCACTTTTCAATGCGGCCAATTACCTGGTCTGCGCACCTCGTGTCCCCGATAGTAAGCTAGCATACGTTCCCTCGGTTTTCTTTGCAAGTGTGTAGGCACTTAGGAGGGGCAGCACCCTCGTCGTGTATCGGCTCGTCGCACTTGTGCGGATGCCGCATCGAAATAACCTGAAGGTCAATCCTCGCTGCATTGAAAAGGAGCACCTTTGACATCAATGTGTCACACTACCACCTCCTGCTTTAATGCCACGACACGAGGACACAACTGGTGTGTTTTCTTAATTTCATTTCCACTTACAAACCTTGTGACTAATTACATAGAACACTTGGTGTGTCAACGACTCAACGCCGTATTTGGTAATTAGACTATTCGAGTTTTCGTATGTAGCTATTTTGGTAGTTATTTTCCCACTCGTTTGTAACCCTTCCCACCAGTACGAACTCGCTTTGCTGCCCGAATTCTCGCAAGGTGGTTTATTGATGCGTAACATTATGGGCTGGATTAAACAGGGATTAAACCGCGGTAGTATGACTGGTATAATACAACTACACAATGAAATGCTGTTTTTTAAAGTTTGAAACTGGTCGGATTGCACCATCCTATAGTTCTGATGTGGTTTTATAGTCTAACAAGGGACATACTTACAATTTGAAGGGTTGCTACATAGTGCCACATAGCCGGCCAGACTTATTACTGTGGTGTGACATAGTGAAATCGAGGTTTTCTGATGCCGGCGGAATGTGTACGCTGGATAGTATAGTAGTATGCTCCCTTCGTGCCGTTATTATAATAGAAAATATATTTCGCTAAAACTGAAAGATTTATTCCTTAGTGTTTTAGTTCTTAAGTAGATTTTTATGTATGATTAGCAGAGCTTATCGAGATGTGTTCTTTGACTAACTTAGGAAGGCGGAGAGGGACCAATAAATTTTTTTTTGGGCAACCCCATATACGAAATAGGACCCGCTTCATTTGTTGATAAATTCCAGTAAATTGTCAAAACAATTGCAATCAACATTACATTTATAAATGCAAGATTTTTTTTAAAAAAAAATCGTCTCGTAGCATGTCCAAAACCCGTCAGCCAGCTCAGAAAGTGGGAGTCGTTTGATGGGTGGCTGCAGAAACATGGACACGTCATTACAGCCAATGTTGTACAGGTCAGCCGGCGACGCGACTTTCCCAGCCTGGAGGACAGAGCCTCTTGATACACAGATAAACTAAAAACCGCATGGCCGTGTCCGTCAGTTGGAAGATTATAATGGTTGGGATTTTTGGGTTGTACATGCTTGCAATGAACCTTGGTGTATGTTATATGGATTAATGAATTATAATATGATTGCGCAACCATTAGACTACCCCTGAAAAATATGCCCAAGACCAGTGTTTTGACGTGAGAGAGCAAGCAAGAAACTGTTCTATTGACTATATACTTAGGTACACAATGTTTCAATGCAGTTTGTTGCAAGGCAATTGACTGTTTATCGATTATCTTGAATCGCTGAGAGATTATCTGTGTCTCTATGTTCGGTTTGTCTGCTGTGTGGGAACAGATCCCAGGAAACTCGTCGCTCGACGACGGGTCGGGGTATGACCCGGGTCATGACAACACTGATTACAGCAAATGGCAAAATGCTAGGACTTCAAAAATTTCGTCAAGTGGGGCATATTTACAAACAACCGTTTTTGGTAAAGCGCACCATGACACAATTTGCTTCCGATCATCTATTCTTCTCGCTCTGATTCTTAGTTTTCTCCTCTTAAAATAATAATTGCAGTATACAACGGTCGACCCTTAGAACATCTGCATGCTCACTGGCAGTACCGATAGCGCTCTACAAAGACAACAAGGTGACCCCCCACACTTTCCCAAAAACGGTTGTTTATAGCACTTGACGAAACTTTCGAGCATTTGCCATTTTGTCATTTGCTGTAATACTGTTACGATGACTCAGTTTCGTCCTGCGAAGTTAGCGAGACAGGGCGCTTAAGTTCCCAATGACCCATGTTTTTGGAGAAAGTAGAGAACAGCAGAGTAATCGCGTATTGAACACGAACATGATATATCCAAGTACACGACTGGAACGCGAGGAAGTCGTGTTTCTGGACTTTCCCGACTATTAGTCAAAAGTCAGTGCGCCTTGCATGACTGCGTTGACTTGACTACCTTGACCCGGGGTCAGGCCGACTTGTACAACACTGCGCTTCCCACAACCGCATCACTAAGAGTGGGGCAGTGTACATACCCCGTATTCGAGGTGCACAGATTATTGCTCGTATTATGGTACAAGGGTGGTAAGAGAATATCTTGAGTTGTTGAGAGAATACATTTGTGATTATATGATATACTAAGGAATTGTAACTAAGTTGTACCCCTGCAATCCTGGTCAAGAATATGTATTCCCATATATGTTCTTAAGCAAAAACAAAGCGACATAGTTCAACAACTTCCTTTCATGTAGATTCGGGGCAACGAGAACTGGGAAGACGCGTAACTGGTGATGGCATCATGATGGCCGGATACCTTAAAAAGACCGTTCATCACGAGTTTCTTTCCCTCCCCGAAGAAAGAATAGTTAGAGGTTTTTTCAGTTGTTCATATTCATATATCAAAATGCATGTTACAATTGCAACTTGCAATCGAGGTAAGGGACTACGTCATTCAAATCGGCCGACATTTAGCTGGTTGCACCGGGCCGGACTCCGTTGGTTCGGGCCAGGATGCGCGCTCCGCTGAACACGGTTTTCCATTCGCGGAAAATGTGTTCGATGTCGGTTGTTACCCTGCTCCCCATACACTCCGCTTGATCGCAGCATTTGTCTCTCACTCGGCATTCCGACTTACCGATAACGTTTGCATATTCCACAAGCTGACAGCTTGACCCGAATACCTCGAATACCACTCAATCTTCAAGCAGTCCGTGTTCAAATTGGTTGGTGGCAATTTATTTCATTTTTTTTTGAAGCAGCATGAAACGTCAATTTTCTTCATCTACTTAGAGGTGTCGATTTGGTGTCGATTGAATCAATTGGAACAATGGAATTACAAATGATATTGGAGTACATCCCTAGTATGACGCCGACATATCCTTTTGTGATTTGCATATACATTTGTAAAGGTGAGAGAAAAAACGAGGCATACAACGAGTTAAATGATTTAACATGGGCTCGTCACCAAAAGCAGGCTTATAACCATGGAGAATCAGAGGAAAGGTTGTTGCGAGCGACAACAACGCAAATTATAGGAACAAATGTAAGGGAAAAGCTTGGTCAGTGTGATAAATATCGTTTGCAAGGGAAGTTATCAACGCTCAGATGCATAGCAGACCCTAAGTATCTGATCGGATGACGGCTTTAACAAATCTGCAACATTATCAGGAAGGCATAGCCAATTCCCTTTTTGAGGTTGGTTTGCATCTTGATCTATGTATATAATACTACTAATTTTACTTGAAGGTTCTGTATTCGTCCGGCCAGACATCCCTCATTCTATTTACAAGGTCCTCGTCCTTAGTTTCGCACCTTCTAACTTGTGAAGGTTTGCAAGATAGCCACTATCAAGGATCGAAACATCTCTTTCGGTACCAATCCAACAGACAACTTAGTTCCACCGTCACTATTTAAATCGCCCATGCACACAATCGTTGACGGTCCAGTGGATATTTCTTGCCAAGAATTTCTTGATGTTACTGCGAGTATATTTGGTTCCGTACGTGGTTTGTTTGTCCGTAGATTCAATAACTCATTTCCTCCGAATATAGTTGGAGAAATTGAGAGAGAAATTCGGTGTTGAAACTGTCCTAATAATTACCCGAGGAAATGTCAGACAACCTCGGTTTTCCAGGGTGCATGCCTCACGGAAGGCGTCTTGCTTCCTACGGAATGTAGTCCGTACAGATGCGGGTCAGTTAGCTGAGAAGCTAGAGGGCTACATTGTATCAGGGGCCGCAGATCATGGTTAGCTCCATTACATTCATCACGTTTCTCTTTAACACATTCATCTTAGGTGGAATTCCACAGTCAACGGTGAAAATGAAACAAAAAGAACAAATAAAGATTGCGAGAGATTATATTCTCAACGGCCTTAGTAAGAGAATTTGCACATTCACCTATCCATTTTATTAACTCTTTTTTGGTTCATAGTTGACCTCCTTCGCGAGAAAAATATGCCAGAGGACCAAATACCAAAATCTATGAACTACAAAAGTTACCAGACGAAAATCGTCGAGCAATGCGGTGTTGTCCTGGTTGGATATCCTGGCGACAAAGGCATTGTCAACCCGGGCGAGCTTGATGCACTTATGCTCAAGGAACTATTGACGCGACTTAACGACGGTCGGTGTTACTGGAAAAATGCCGATAAAATTCCGCCAATGGACAAACCACGACCAAAACCCAAGGGGTCCTCTGGTCGTACCAGCCCTTCACCTTCCAGCAAAGGAGTTACGCCACTCTCATGCTCGACACCTATTTCCGAATGCGTTTCTACGACTCCTGGTGAGACGGAAGCCTGGCATACTTCTCAAAGCGATAATGAGACAGATAATGGATCGCCGTTCCTCCTTGACGACAAGGAGAAAATGATTGCAGAGGATCCTTTGCACGCTCTGCGAGTGATGCAATACGAACCCCCACCATTATACTTCCCAGAGTCTCCAGAGTCTTCACTTCCGCAGACGCCCGACTCGGAGTCATTTGAGACGACGATGCACGTTTTACATCAAGCTTATCTAGGCACCTTCGCGTCGTTTTTCCCCCCTGAGCCGCTCGGTGGGCCAAATGCAGACTTTGCGGTACCTCCTTTTCCCTCAGACAACTCCGATTTTTGCATGATGTCTGACGGTAACAATATTTTGGATTCACAACATTTTACTCTGGACACACCAGACTTGTTTCTTCCCTCAGAAGATTTCCTCATGGATGTATCATGCGAACAGGCTCCATTTATTCAGGGCCAGAACCAAGACCTCACACTTCATCCATGGATTGAGGCTTGGTCATGCAGTTCACCGCAGTTCAGCGTTTAATTCATTTCTGTAGATTCTGTAGACTACTTTAACACACTATCTATCCACATGTAGACCTAGAAACCAATTCCTATCATTGTACATTTATAGAACTTGTAAATTTTAAGGCTTAAGATTTAGACTGTTCACTGAAAACCTAATCGATAAATTCTTGAGATCATCAGAAGTGGGTTCCGCTTTCTGTGTCCGTTGGTGCCGCAAATATGAAGTACTAACATTTTTTGTCTGGTCACCAGTTCTGATAATCGTTGCCGATGTCACATTATGAGTCATTCATGACGATGCTTGGAATTCTAGAAATAAAAAGTTTGTCCCCTTTAGAAAATGGGATTTACTACTTATTGAAGCCATAAGAACAATAACATGATTTGCAATCAAATATAAAGATACGCGAATCAGCGATCAGCTCGGCTGGCATCGCATAGATTTTTATCATTCTAATACGTGATATCTATTTTTATGGCAACCTGTTCGAACTCCGTTAACTCCACATATCATTAACAATTCCCTATAATGGAAATATAGAGCTCCAGAAATATGTACGGGAAATATATTAGAAATACAACACATTTTTATGTAAGATGTCGAAGATATATACGAATATGTAATTCAGGCTCGATAATCCAAACAAATGAATAGAAATAAAATAAAATAGAATCCCAAAAAGGAATAGGAAATCCTTGAAACACCGTAATCACAAAGTGTCGATCTATTGACACTCGCGACGGGCGCGGTCTTGGATATTGTGTTTCCCACGTAATTTTTCTATCTTCGGCTCACGCCGCGCGTCGGCTTGATACCTGATATCCGCTTAGATTTCCGTTAACACCGTGTTCCAGAGTCGGGACTTTGCGATGTTCGCCTTCCCTCGTGTAGTCAACGATTCTATTTGTAATCACGCAAATAGTTATTTAACTCACGACCTACTATTTATGCAGGTACATAGATCCACAGATTAGTTCAAGTGAGTGAACAGACTCAAAAAGTTCCCCAACCATTACTGAGAATACTCATTGCCTGTAGTATAAACCAGGAAGACAGTGATTTTACGCAAATATGCCTTGATTACATAAATGCGGAAGTGCCGGATATCAGAATCAGCACGAGTAATTCATGCGGTAAATTTTCGTATTTTACATACTATATGGGGTTTCAAGTCATTCATAACTGCTAACTTGAATACAGTTCCTAACTTCAAAACGCCGCCCTAAGTCGAGCTGCCGAGTCGACGTCGTCAACCGTCCGAGTTTTGGAGGTATTTCTAATCCTTAAATCTGGAGTAACCGATCATAACCGCCAGAGGTAGTATTCAAACAGGCAGGGCCCAAAAAAGGCAATGAACCCGAGAACCGGACAAATCCGTTCCGCTTATCACAGCGTTGTAACCCATACAGTGCTCAGCCACTATTTACTTGTGATAAGGAGACAAGACCGAAGAATTCCGAGCGCTGTATTTTCAAAACGGGTGCACCGTTTTTCCGTCCATTCTAAATATAACTTTTCATAAGCGTCACGTATAGTATACTTTAAAAAATATCGAATAAGAGTCCGAAAATGTTGGGGAGACTCCACAAAATCAGTGGGTTGGCTTACAGCTGATTGCAAAACGATAGACGGTTAGTGACGGTATTTACTTGTGCAGCGGTTTTGTTCCCATCAGGCATTTCAACCGTTTTGCAATCAGCTGCCATTGCAGATCACTACAACACTTTAAATTTATTAAGCTCCTTCCAAGCTCTTTTTCAGTATGATAATAGTTCATGTGTACAACATAACTCTTGATATTTCTAGCCCAAATACCAATCACAGAATTTAAAATCAAGCCCCAAGAACTCATCACATATTTGAATCTTGATGGTCCTCATATTCATTGAATCATAGAGACGCGCTGAACGTAAATATTTGATTATCGCCCGCTGACTAAACCGAACTTTCAACATTTTTTTCGTTCCTTTACTATCCAGTAGAATGGACGGAAAACCGGTCTATCGATATGAAATTAAGTAGCTGCAATTTACGTACGCGAGTCCGCCAAAAACGGCGCTTATCTGTGATAAGTATATATTCAACTTGTAATCCTGGGAAAAGCGTATTTACTTCTAGAAAGCAAAAGTGTACTTCTCAGTCGAATCGAAAATTTTTGCAGCAACTAGTTTCTAATGTCACAAATACACCAAGTTAGGGTACAAAGCATAACATCTAACGTCATTGAGTAATCCTGATATTCACATTTCTGACTTCAAGTTCACGTTGAACCATTTCTACCACATCTGGGAAGCGGGGTGAGAACTTTGGATGGAAGGCAATGGGTCGTCTGAAGGTGGAATGAATAAGTAAAAAACGGCAAATGTTATTGGCGGCTTACACGGCGAGGCCATGAAGTGCGCATCCATCAACGTCCAATGGAACGAGATTACCAGTGGCATCTCTCTCCCGCTCCATATTGAAGGCCCAAAGCAACGTCACAATCTGTAAGAAAATGTGACTGTTCGCGAGATGGCGTCCCAGACAGACTCTTCGTCCGAAACCATAGCTCAACTGATTCTCCTCCTTAGTGTCCGGAATCACGACTGTCAGTTGACCGTCCTTGTCCAGATGACGAGCAGGGTTGAAATGTTCAGCATCAGCCCCGTGGATTTCTGGATCACGGTTCATCTCCCAGACATTGGCGATGATCGTGGCGTCTTTGGGAATAAAGTAGCCTTCATACCAGTCGTCCTGAGTGTTGCTTGCGTTTCAGCGCCAGCACTTCTCGATCAAAAAAAAGACAGACCTCTGCTGATCGATGGGGAACTCCAACAGGATCCTATGTGTGAAAAATTGTCAAGGATCATTCTGAACCTCAAAAAAAAAAGAGACTGACAACTGGCCGCCATCGGAGTAATTCTTTAACCTGACGAGATAGTTTACTAGGAGTAAAGATATCAAATACCACGGTACTCACCATGGCCCGAACATACGGCAAATTATCCATATCAGCCAAAGTTGGAATCCGAGAGCGACCAACAAAGGCATCAATTTCGGCTTGAGCTCTGCGCTGGGTTTCGGGGTAAAGGATCATCGCAAGCACCCACCAATCTCCCACAGCGGCGACTGCGTCAGCTCCGGCTGCGCTATAAATAGAGGGGGCAATTAAATTAGTTCAATTGGAAACAAAAGTACTAACAATACATTGGCTGACAGCCACTCGTTCTCAATCTCGGTAAGTTTATGGCGTTCGGCATCCTTGATCAATGTAGAGGCAAAGCTATCCTTTTGCTCTCCTTTGGCCTAAAAATAACAGAGAGATGTCAGTGTTAATCATCAGACAGATAAGGAATCGAGCGTTCTGACCAAGCGTTGGCGGACATCGGAAAACAATCGCTTGAAAAGTGCCGAATCAAGCCTGAAACGTTCCTCAGCAAATCTCTTCCAGGGAGCCAAGCTGTTGGGTTCTACTGTGAGAAGAATATGTATATTTCATTGTTATAAAGCATTACCTGCTGGGGATATATTTCATCCAAGGGAGATACTCGACCCAGTGAGCTCCTTGAATGGCGGCGGTAGTCTGGATGTTGGCGCTATCCCCGATCGCAACAACGGTGGGATCATCCTCTTGTAAAGTGGGAGGAACCCCATATACCATTGTCAAAGTCGAAGAAGCACCAGCTCGCCTGAACTGATTGGACCAGGTGTGGGAGCTGTTTAGCATGCCGGCAACAAGTATAAGACTTTCCGTAATCTGCAGGTCTTCATAGCGATGGACGACACTCTTGTTCAGGGCTTCACCACCTGCCTTGCGTAAACGCCTCCAACTAGTCCCATCCACTTTGAGGGTCATGAAAAACGAGAGGTGGCAAGGGAGACTCACAGGGGATCGCTGTGGTTCACAAATGTGAGGAAAAGACCGCCAGTAATAAATTCGCCTGCAACAATGTTTCTTGGCCGTTCTGAATAAATGGTCGCGCGTCTATCAAGAAGATCACCAGCAATTTTGAGGGAGTTGATGACGATGACGGGTTGACCAGCAGCATTCAGGTACAGGATGTCACCTACACATTGGGAAGTATAAGTAAGTTTAGAAGAAAAAAGGAATCGGGCCGCCTCACCATATGTCTTTCTCCACTGCGAGAATTCGAGCCACTGCTTATCACTGAGTTGTAGAGCGTTTCCAACGATGGGGAGACCTTTTGGACCTGGAGGAAGTTTTCTCCATGGACTGGTGTAATAACGGTAGATGAAAAAAGTGATTAGACCACACAAGCTCAAGGCAATAAGCTGTGGGTTTGACTGCGCCGTTTCAAAGATACTTCTAATAGACAGAGCGATAGCCATGAAGAACCCTCACACAACACAAGCATTTTTAACAGTCGACAATGCGAGATCTTTGCAGGATTGCAGGGTATGGAATATCTTGCAAGACTCGAGGTTAGCTAGTGACAAACATAGAGTCGGACCGCCTACTCGGATGACTAATGATAACTCCGCAGCGCTGCCAGACGGCCGAGTTCATACGCAATCTATACCGCCACTGCTTTTCTTATGTTTATTTCTCTGGCATGATAAAGTCAGGATTATACCCCAGTAATCGTTTCTTGTCCTCTCTCATTCAAACATGGCTATCAGTACCACGGTAAAACTGGGCAACACTACCCTTGCTAAGATTGGTGTAAGCACAGACGTTCCTGGTTATGACCAACACTGAAATTCCTCTTCAGCATGGTCTCATGACAATGACGTGCGTTGAACTCTGTTGTTTTTCCACTACACCTCTTTTTTCACACATACAACGCTCAGATGGGTGCCTACTCCCGTCCCAGATGATATCGCATTTGAAGCAATCAAAGCCAGTCTGGACGCTGTTCCCCCAGGCGTGAAAATGCTCCTCAACGCAGGTAATAGGGGACTTGTTCGTGCCTATTTTATTCTTTTAATTTATCTTCTCTTTCTAGCGGAATTTTATGGAGAAGTCCACGACTTCACGGCGAACCTTGATCTACTTGCGCGTTTCTTTGAGAAATATCCAGAGTACGCCGACAAGGCTTTTTTGTCTGTCAAGGTGAGATATTTTCCCAGATCGACCAGAACGAGTATCATGACGTTTTTTCTTTCCTTTTCTTTTTTTTTTCAGGGTGGAACAAAGCCCAACGCCTATATTCCCGACAATTCGTAAGTTAAAACAGAGTGGACGAAACTGTTTGTTTGATTTACCCTTTAAAGTGCCGAGAACTTGACGAGAAGCGTGGACAACTGCAACGCCCGTCTCAAGGGCTTTAAGAAGATTGACCTCTTTGAGCCTTGCCGCATCGACAGCAAAGTGTCAGTCGAAGTCATGATACGAACACTGGCTGCTTTGCAGAAGGAAGGCAAATTCGACCACATCGGTCTTTCTGAAGTGGGAGAGGCTTCCTTAAGACGCGCGGCTGCAATTGCTCCCATTGCGCTGATAGAGATAGAAGTCAGCCCCATTGCCTACGAAGAGGAGACGAAGAAAGGTAATCTCAATTTCACTTGGTTAACCCGTCAGGACTAACCTGGGACTGAAAAGTTATCGCTGCCGCTGAGGAGCTTGGTATTCTCATTGCGGCCTACTCGTAAGTCTTTTTGGATTACGCTATTCAAATCTGCTAATTGCATACAATACAGCCCCATCGGCAAAGGTCTTCTCACTGGTACCTTCACGAAGATAGATGACCTTCCAAAAGGCGATCACCGCCTTGGGTTCTCCCGTTTCAAACCAGAGGTAAGGAGCCGTACCCTTTCAAGGTACATAGTTATTAAAACCTCAATCCAAGAATTTCGACCACAATGTCAACATCGTGTCTGCCTTCAAGCACATTGCCGAAAAGAGAGGAAATACACTCGCACAACTTTCCATTGCTTGGGTTAGCTCAAAGGGCAAGCATATCATCCCCTTACCCGGATCTTCGTAAGTGTAAGTTCAGTCCCCAGATTTCTTTTTAACGAGGTTCTTTGAAAAGCAAAAAATCCCGTACTGAAGAAAATTTGGCTGCTTGCGACATCAAGCTGACAGAGGAGGAGATCTCGTTGATCGACGATGCAGTCGCCTCTAACCCTGCAAAGGGCAGTCGCGCTGTTGATGGACTAGAGAAGGTTTACTTGCTCTGGGGATGATTTAGACTCTTTACTTGTCCAATTGACCCATGTGTATATTAACAGTGGAGTGTACGAACAAGAGTAGTCAAATTCTTGAAATTTTTCTTAACCAGGTCTAGAGAAACATTGCCCATCTCGGTCTCGATACGAACGAAATGAACCCCGATGAAACGAACCAACAAGTCGACCAATTTTAAAATGCCGTGTCGTCCCGGTTTTAAGCTTTGTGATCACTTTCATCGATTCCCGTTTTTCAGAGGCATTTTAAAACAATTCGCCCCCACCATTGGCTCACAATATAAGTAAACAGCTACATTCTGGAAACATTGTTATAACAACAAAGTAATACGCAACGAAGTCATAACGTTCTACAAAGTTTTGATTGTACATTCCCACTCCTAAGACTTGATGAACTCCGTAACAGAATCCGCTCCAGGAAGTCGGTTGATTTTCTTCAATTTGAACCCAGCCTTTTCCAACAAAACAATGGTTTCTGGTACAGTCCTGGTGACGGCATTGTTGAGGGATAACATATGCATACTGGAGGTCCGGATGAGCCTGTCAGAATCCTCGTGGAGAAGAACCTCAATGACAAGCAAGACCCCGTCCTTGGGCATGGCATCATGTATATTCTTGAGGAAGACGAGTGATTGTTCGTCTTGCCATTCAAGAAAGATATGTCGAAGCACGTAAGTCGGTGCATTGGCAGGAATTTCGGTGGGTGTCTTGAGGAAATCTCCAGATACAAAAGTTGCCTTGTCGAGCAGGTTGGCGTTCGCCCAGATCTGAAAGTTTTGGATGGAAACTTATTTGCCATGTACGAAAAAGGACAAACCTTTTGAGTCTTTGCAATAACCGGAGGTAAATCGAAGAGGGTGAATGTAAGATGAGCGGTTGCGGAAAGACTAAGCAGAGATTGCTCAGTAACGGCAGTGCCGCACCCAATGTCCACGATAGGACATTTCAACGCAGCCCAATTAAAGTCTGAATGGTATGTAAGTTTGAGTAAGGGAAGAAAAAAAAAAGGTATATACCTTCTTCCAAGCCATGGTTTGCGATATGATGGAGTTGATTATAAGTCTGAAGTTGGCGCTCGCCTCTCCATGCGTTCTCGGGTGTAGAGGCTATCCACTTAAAAAGAGGAATTGGGGCATTGAACGCAAGACTGCCTGCAGGGAGACCCGTAGTATTTTGGGGCGATGCGGCGTCAACGAGTCGAGCGGCAGCTTTGAAGCCTTCGTCACAACTTGTATCAACAAAAAGAAATGAGGATAGACATCTTTGATAGCGGGGAAAAGATCTTCTCACATGAATGCGACGGCACTGTCAACTGCAGATGGATGACTTGATGATAAAACGCGAGAGTATTCATTATTTTTGAATATCTTCGTCCCGAAGCCATTCGGTTCCACAAATATGCCTTTCGATACGAGACAGGTCAAGGCCGTTCCTAGGTCGAAAAGTAATTATTCCTTTGTCCAAGATTTGTACGGACGGGGAACTACCTAAATGGTGGGGGTTTACGCCCGCCGTTTCCGCCAGCTCTGTCGCAGACAACTGGTTATCACCTAGGATGTCAGTGACTTTTGCAGCATTCACCAAATTGAGGGCAGAGCTTTCGTGGAATGCCTCTGTTTACAGATAATTAGGTACATCGAATCGTAGTTAAAAATGGAGGGAATAGAGCATACCAGCGACGAGGACTGCATATTCCGAGGGTGTCAGAACCGAGCGGAGAAGTTCGTCAGATGTATCTTGGATTTGTGCCCTGAGACTGCGACGCTCAATCTCATCATCCGTGCTTGTTTCAAATGCCTCAGCAAGACCTAGAATTTTTCGAGCGACTAGAACAGCAGGTCCTGCAAATCTCGTGGATGAAGACATTGATTATTCGCAAGTACGTAGGTCATTTTATGATGGTGTTGGGCATCAGTCTCAGCAGAGTGAGCAAATTCCGCTGGGTTCTAGGACCGTAAATAACCGGTTTTGGATTGTTCTACTTTACCCAGGCCCGGGACTGCATGTCTCATCCGTCTTAAGTTTTCAAATGGAATTCAGGACGTTTTCATTGATGGAGGCCGGTCAAGTAGGTGAGCACAATGGGAACCACCATCAGGAAATATGCATATGGCACAGCAAAATATGTCTGATGTATGCGAATTCTGACAGATTGAGAGAAAGAAGCTTGAGAATCCCTCGACACGTTCAGGGAGACAAGATAGTCAGAAGTGGGTTTCAAAATGTCGGAGAAATCAAATTTTGATGGTATTATAGTATTACTATGGTGTCACGCGTACGGCCAACAAGCGGCATGCGCTACCCTTGTGCACGATTTTCAACTTTCACGGCATTTCTCCTGAGTGGGCGGATGAACTGGCCCAGGTCGTTGGACGCCTCGAAGGGTTAAATGTACCTGTGAACTTTCTTGGAGAAACCCCAGAGAACCCGGGTCTTGGCGTTGTTCATTATGCTAACAGTATTAGATTGGAACAGATACTGCTCCAGCGGTACTTATTTCAAGTGCCCTCTTTGGTCCGGATGTTATGATGCAGTGCAAATTACCTTCATCGAATTCACTTAGAAATGTCTTTCTTATGGGCCAAATGAAGTCTTACACAACGAGTATCAAGACATCTCTGGATGCGACCTGTGTTGAACGTGTTCTCATTTCTTTGCGTGAAGATCACCGGTGTGCAAATTAGTCTGATCTTTTAAGGGCTCATTCCAATCTTGTGGCAGCCTTCAAATGAACGTCAGAAACTCATTGACGTTATAGAACAACATCCTGTTCTTTGATTTGTTGGTGGCTATCCATCTCCCAAGTCAACCGCTAAATCTGTGGTCCGGGCTCTTAAGGCCCTCGGACCAAATGTTGCTTTAGTAACGCTAAGTTTGGATACATTCAAGGCAAGCTTTATCTCAGAGGAAACGTCTTGGTACCATTAGACCATGCCTTGGTACGCAAGCAGAAAGCCAGTACTACTTCTGGATGTTTCGAAAATGGAAATGAAATTTTCAATATTGGGATGACTATGTGAGACCTTAACTTCGGTTGTGAAAATATCTCCTGAGAGTCGCAGCACCATTGTCAAGAGGCTTGTAAATAATTTAAAGTTCAAGCGGCGCCGAGCGATGTCAGCGACAGGATTGGCTTTGAGCTGAACATGATCAGCGACGATGGACCGTTCAAGTCGTACTCGGTATCCACGCGAGGACCTTACAATTGTCTAAAAGCAATTGGCGCAGGTGCTTTTGGCAAAGTATACCAGGCAAAACATGTAGGAACTGGCACTATCGTTGCTCTCAAGGTCATCGATCTTGAGAACAGTGACAACGAGGATATCGCGCTCATTCAGAAAGAAGTTGCAGTTCTATCACAGCTGTCTAACACCCCCAATATCACAAAATACTATGGCTCCTTTCTCGACGGTTCCGAAGTTTGTATCGCAATGGAATACGCTTCCGCAGGCAGTGTGTACGATCTTATGCAATCACTACCTAACCAATGTCTCGACGAAAAACCCGCAGTGTTCATCATTCGTGAAATCCTCGTCGCTCTTGTTTCTCTTCATGCCGTACCAGTGATTCACAGAGACATTAAGTGTGCCAATATCCTCATCAGTAAAGTTGGAGGGGTGCTATTATGTGACTTTGGTGTAGCCGCTCTTTTACAAGGCGCAAATAATCGAAGGGACACATGGATAGGTTCTCCTTATTGGATGGCACCTGAAATCGTTTCTGGTTCTTCGTCATACGATGTCAAGGTTGATATTTGGAGTTTGGGGGTGACGCTCTACGAAATGATCAAAGGCATGCCTCCGCTGGCTCATCTCCACCCTGAAGATGCCCTTAAAAGGATCGGTAAATCCCAGCCACCCAAATTGGGGGAGGAAGACAGCAGTACATTTTTGCGGAATTTTTTGGCTTCCTGTTTGAAGGAGAATCCGGAAGAGGTGTGTAGTCCACCTCTGTTTTTCTGTCCAAACCTCATCTATTGACAGAGACCTTCTGCCGACTTATTGCTTAAAGACAAGTGGCTAGTGAAATTTAAGATTCCTAGTACCGTTCTGAAGGACCTCATCACTTCGCATCGACAGAGTCTTCCTGGATTAGACTCGACCAGTGACAAGTATGTTGTCAGTTCAATTTCGTTTTTAACCTGCCACCTGACCTTTAGCTGCCAGTAATATTGAAGCCTTTATTCGCCCAGAATCATGGTCCTTTGGTAATGAAGAAGAAGACGACGACCTTGAGTCTTCTTTCAACAGTGCAACCGTTCATCCGATTTCAAGACCACTGCCACGATCATTAAAGGGTCTTTGGAATGACTTCGAGCCCGCCACTGGCAACCGACCTTCTGAAAACAACTATAATACCATTGTTGCCCATCCCTCAAAGAATCCTCCCGTTCATACTCGTATCTTCTCATCTTACCCACCCTCTCCACTTCCCGCAACGACGATAACTGCACATCCATCCGCGTCCAATTCTTTTAGGCCACCTCATTCTCAGCCGCCCACTCTCACTCACTCTCCACAACCACCTCACTCTCCTCCGCTTCCATCCACAAAATTTTCAATCAACCTTCTTTCCGTTGAAGAATCCGCAAGCAAAAGTAGCAGCACTTCCTCAACTGTTTCCCCAATTCCCTTCGACCACTCTCCTTCTTCCACGCCCATCCAATTTCGCAACTCACCCAGTTCTGTTATTTCCACCTCTTCTTCTGGAACTACGTCGAGCGAGATGAGCCATGCAAGTCTCGCGTCCGGGTCTCCTCATTCTGCTTCTGACGAATCACCTTCAACATCATTTTCTTTCAAAAATTCTCATCGAGTGCAGACGATTACAAATACGCGACGAGAAGATTCTTCCGCAGCGTCCTGGAAGTTTCCAACTACGCTTGTTTCGTCCTCTTCATATACTTCTGGTAGTGGTCGCACCCCAGACCTTCCGACCTTGGGTCTTGGTTTGGTGCGTTCCTCAATTCATTTCGATCATATAACGAGCCTTAGTTGTTCTAGGCCCCCGTACCATCCACCGCATTGGCTCAACAACTTGGGCTGCCTGACCTCCTCCCCCCATCTCCCCTACCTCTTGGTAACACTCGCTCGAAGATTCCATTTGATGATGATTACTCCCCCATCCTCCCATCCACAACCAATCACCCGATCACCCGATCTTTTGTCTCGACGCACAGCGCTCCTCGGCCTATTAACTACCCCGCACTAATATCTGACCCGAAATTGACTAAGAAAGAGCTTGACCGTGTTGTCCATGACCTTACAAGCTTACTCCAAGACATGTACGAGGGGCTAAATGACCTTCTTGGAGAGGATGCAATAGACGAATAATTCGACTAATTTCTTTGACATCTTGTTTTCTGCGCTTGACTTCATATGTACTTTTATATATTATAAGCATAGAAATATATTGCAAAAACTTCTGATCAATGAACAACCTTCTTCTACTTGCTGACAAGATCTCCAAGCCTGAACGATTAATGCTAAGCACCGATAATATGTCGAAAACCAGGAAAAGAAACTTACTCAGAACGCTTGAACAACTCATCTACGACGTTACGACTTCCAAATTCCTCACCGGCATTGCGAGAACTCAGAACGGCTTCCTTTGCACGAGGGATCACCTCGTGTTCGAATGTGCGTAGCGCAGTGTTGATGGCTTGGGGAGCATCAAAGGTTGTTGCAGAAAGCTTCTCAACAAGTTCAAAGGCGTCAACAATAGCTTGGTTACCCCCTTCGCCTCGGACTACAGGAAATAAATGCTCAGCTTCAGAACATCCTAAAGCCAAGAGAGACCTACAGGGCGTCATGACATGCATCGCATCACCAATTAGCGTAACTGGCCCTTCAGGGCACGGAACAGGCACTCGATCATACACAACCAAAGAACCCAACATATCTTCCTCTTTTGTGTCCTCGAATATCTGCTTGAAATCAGGATGGAGATCTTTCGTAGCGTTTTTCACATGCGCAAGTTGTTCCGCCTTTGTTGCAACGTGAAGGGCTTCCAGCCTTGGATTCGAAGTCTGACCATCCGCTATGGCACCTTTCTCGTCGGACTTCTCAACCCAGAAGAGGAGCCAAACAAGAGTAGCGCTGGAGAGATCTTCAGCCAGCTTGCGAAGACCAATAAAGACACGAAGGCCATCGCCATCGGTGGTGTAGAGAGATGGACCATATTTCATGTGGTGTTGGTAAGCCTCAGGGGAATGGTAGTGAACAAGACCGGCGATACAGGCATGAGGAAGCCGGGTAGGCCTACCCACATTGGGAGTAGCAGAGAAGAGTTGTGTGCGAACTGGAACAGAGTTGGTGTAAGCACGATTTCCTTGTACTTGGAGGGATGAAGCCAAAAATAAAAATACCCTTCGATTGTGATCCGTCTGCACCGATCAAGATATCACCTTCCACTGATGCTCCGTTTTCAAAATGAACCTTGACACGACCGTCTGAGAGTATTTCATAATTATTGAAGGCGTGATCCCAATTGACCTCGATGTCATGAGTTAACCAGTTGCGGAATTTGGCCCTCGACGCGCTGATGGAGTAGGCATCCCGTTTGTTTACTGGATCGGCGAAAACGGGACCTTCGAAAGACAGATAGACCTCCTTCGTATAACCGTTGAACATATGGAAGTGGTCTTCATAAGGAGTTCGATGGGTGACACTAATCGACTCGATAGGTGCTGCAGAAGGAGGTGCAATTTTGCGGAGGGAAGGAAGTACTCTGAATTTGTTAGAATGCAATGAACGGATGAAAAAAGATAAAAAAAAGTATTACTCGTGAAGGAGAAGAGACCATCCTTGAGCGCGTGCTTGAGTCGAGGAATCTCTCTCGAATAACTTGAACGGGATGCCGGCTGTTCGGAGGGACTGAGCAAGCGTCAAACCTCTGGAAATCGGTAAGCCACGAATCACAGGAATTGTAAGAACTCACCCGAGACCACCACCAACAATGATAACAGTAGGCTTGGAAGAGGACATGTTGGCTCACTGACCCATCATCTCCAGGTATTTCAAACGGACGCAATTGATCTCTGCAAGATATTCGTACAAACTCTGCTGGGTTTGTGATCCAATCAACTTACCTCTCAAGATTTTCAACGTACTTGTAGGAGAAGAAACGGGGTTATGGCGTTGCCGTAGGAATTGTCTCTATGACAGGCCAGTGTCAAGTCGCTACTGAGCAGGCGTAATCAAGTTGGTGTTTGCAATGAGCGGAGTTTCAATCTGTTCTTCGCCTTTGCACACGACTTACCACTCGAACGCCCACTGACAATGTCCAAACTGGTCGAGGTCAATGGCATCACAGTCGTCCAGATTGCCCCGGCTGCGAGGAGATTGCCTCCAAACCCGATCTTCCTGGAACGGACACCCGGACCGAACACTCTTGCGCCATCCAACAGGTCTACACTGTCATCTGTCGAGCCTCATTGGGTTGACAAGGGTTTCCGGAATAATCTCCTTGTGAAGGACCGTCGTTCGTTCTTGACCGGTTCTGCACATGCCGATTTGCAAGGCTGTCATTTTATCAACACCATCCGAGGTTCAACTGCCGATGAAGTGAAGACCAAACATGACATCGTGAGATTTTACTTGCTTACTATTTACCTCTCACCCCACCAAAGGAGAAATACTTGTCAGAGCTAAGCATTATTGGCACGGCGATCGGTTTCCGACTCGACAGCATCAACAATGGGATCCTTCGTGGGTTTTCCTGGCACCGAGCACTTGTATCACGTTAATTGTACACAGTCCAATCGTCGCTACATTGCAGCTTGGACCTTCATGCCGCCATTGCAATCCTGCCTACCAAGGATTTTCTTGAATCCATTCTCGAGAGTTTGAAAACTTCGAACGTCCAGTGGGACACGATCGTAAAGCAAGGTTTTGCTACCTTTGCTCGCCCAGGTTTCCAACCGCCTACCAAGGCCGTACGGTGGCAGGTAATTATCCTACACCCGGATGCTGTATGTCCGGAAGGATCGCCCATCGCTATTTTGGCAAACCCAAGTCTAGCGAAGGTTCCAAATCCTGTCTGGGTCAACCATTCTGTGGCTCGGTTCACCCTTTGCGACAGCAATGGCCAACCGCGCATTTTCATTCATGGTGACCCTGGTAGAGATAGTCCCATCCCGGTGCTCCCGACCACGCGCTTGGAATATGAATCGGTTTCTGTGATGGCTGCGGTGATCAATGCGAATGCCAAATTTCAACACGCGATCGCTAACAACTATCCTGGTACAACGAATGCGAACATTCTTACATTATCAGACTTGTGTCATAAAATAGTCGCTGAATTTTTCACTCATCCGCGCAGATCGTCTCCTACTCAACAATCCGGACCTGATTTTGAAGATGAAAGTGTTTTGTCCGGAGATGGCGACGAATCCAGTTCTTCGACTCCCACCTGGTTCGATGCAGACGGAGGCGACGTACTCATGGGTCGCCCGAGTATCTTCACTCATTCAGGTCCTCAGGATGCCAGCAATGTTGACGTTGTTGGATCACCTGAAGAGCCAGATGAGAAAGGTCTGACGCGGAGTGAATACAAGATACTCATGCAGAAAGTCGGGGACCCAGGTTTAGGTGCCAACGAGAAGGTACAGATGGCCACGATGCTGCTATTCGGGCCTCGACGTATGTATGCTCCTTGGTGAGGTAATGAATACGTTATTGATGCCACTTGCAGCACATCAAGTACCAGAATTTGTCATCCAGTAGTCACCCCTAGTATCGCTGCAATTGTAGCACTTACCTCTGGCCAACAAGTCTTCGCAGAATATTCAGTTGTCCTGCAACTCCTTTCGAATTGTATGTGAAGAAATTAGTAATTGTATATTCCCGATCGTAATTACACATATTCCAAAGAAATTAATCATGCACACATTCTGCCTCTAACATGGAATTTCAGGTTTTGGACGAGGTGAACACACAGCAATAACTTGTGAATGTATACTCTGGTTCCAAAAAAAGATTTGTTTGCGAAGAAGCAGCCGGCTCGGAACGAATTTTCGCACAACAAACACAAGACAAAAGTTACTATTTATAAGGCAGAAGGGAATCACCCAAAATTAGCGTTGCGAACTAGTCGTTTTCGAATTCAAAAAAATAAGCTATGCAGATACCACCTTGCACTAAAGTTTTCTTCCTGACCACTTATCCAAAGGGAGGCTATCAGCAAATAATGTCTCCAAAAGTTCTTCTGGATACCGTGTCCCTCCGACATCGACTTCCGCAGCCAAGTCGTTAATCAGGTTAACATCTTGCTCCTCCAGCTTTATTTCGGCTGCTGAAGCATTCTCCAAGACATGCTCGACGGACAAGCCTCCTGGAATGGGGATCCCTGAAAACGAGCAAGAAGATGAGGTCAGAAGCCAAGTGATAGGGCTAGTACATACAATGAGGATTTTGAGCCAAAATCCATGCCAATGTCAGTTGACCAACAGTAATACCGAGTCTATCAGCTATCCCTTTCATTTTATCGACAAGAACGAGATTCTT
>QDKV01005134.1_pt1 | contig 29393 bp, 31 predicted proteins | sample 1861101 | NCBI WGS metagenome assembly QDKV01 (sample SAMN04275158, study PRJNA302643) | Fungus metagenome, whole genome shotgun sequencing project. | isolation source: fruitbody | host: Mallocybe terrigena | place: Sweden | collected 2013 | reverse complement strand
TTTGCGGTCCTAATCGGTCTTGGTCCGGTCCAGTCCCGGTCTTTTTCCGGTTGCAAGACCAGACTTCCAAACACTAGTAGCGGACTCGGCGAGATTCTCGAGATTCAAAATAGGTTGAGGAGGGTTTTCAGTCGGGTCTCCATGTTCATCGGCATGCATATCGAGATCCTCGAGGTTCAAAATAGGTTGAGGAACGTCACCAATGGTGTCTCCATTTTCATCAGTGTTTGCATCTGCCACCCAATCCATACCATCGGTAGAACCCTAGTATTCCACCTGTAACCAGATGTGTGCAGAACTCTGAAAAAATGACATACAATATTCTGCTGAGGAGGGCTAGAAGGTGCCATCGTCTTAAGGTTGGCTCAGCAAACGTTCAGAAGCAATGTTTATTGTGCTCTTACTTTGTGCGTATCTGAGTTGCCCAGAGCTTCGTTCCTAGTTTCGTCAAACAAACTACCAACACCGAAGTCATAGTCCAAGTTGTCGTCGTTGGTATCCTGCATTTGGCATAAAACATAAATGAATGGTAGTGGCGAAGTGCACTCACCTGATGGTTGCGGGACAAAGCTTTTGTAATGAATGCGCCGAATTCTACTGAAAACGTAGAAGTGGGGTCCTGAAACTTCTTGTGTCGCTGATAGGTACTCTCTGAAATATTCTTGCCTCCTTTGCAGTGTACCTGGCAGTTGCATATCGGCATGATGCCCAATCACGATGTTTGGGTCGCCGAAGAGAGGGTATACCGCGACTTGGTAACGTTTGAGATCCTGGACGAAGACGTTGAAATGTTGACGTGTTATTGAAATCTTTGCTGCCAAGGTGACTAATTGGACAAAAATAAAACTGGTCATGGTGGGAAAAGAATTAAATTTAACACCATCTTAATATATTTGCTAGAGACATTGAAAGTTCCACCACCAAGTTCGAAAATTAACAATGTTGTTGTGTTCGCCAATGACTTTCTTATCGAGACCGGTAGGCGGTGGCGGCTTCATTGTGAGCGCGAGCATTCTTCGGTGGGGTGCGCCCGGGCAAACAAAGGTAAACAGCTGGTACATTTTGGCAGGGCGAGTTTGCGAGCCTCAGGATCTATCTTTCTGAGACTGGAGGCCCTCATGGCCATTGTATATCTATCTGTATATTGTCAATGAAGATGTCTGTCGCAAAAAACCACACCTTTTTCAGTGGAATTCGACACAACCTGCTTGACATCAACTTCAGCTTCACGGACTCTCAGGGCAATTTTCGTGGGCACAAACTTCGTCTGGAGTACTGATTACTACGTCAGCTACCTAGATTTCAAAGCGATCCTTCCCCCGCTTGCGAGAAAATTATGAACGCAAAGACACAAAACTAAATGACGTACGTATTGTTAGGGTTCATTGCAACCTGATTTTTTTGCTGCATCGCCAATCAGATGCTCGTTGTCAGAGAACGAGACATACGATGTCGTTGGCGATGATCTCAACGCGATCATTTTGCCACAAACCGACGCAACTATGGAGAAAATTGAGACAGGTAGAAAATAAATATTCTGAGGTCTCGAGATTCGAAGCTCAAGGTCAATGTATTAAGATCAAGAAATCAGTTTTCAAATTTCAAAAGAGAAATTGAGGACAAGCTGGCAAGCTGCCTCCGGTTTTTCCTTCAATTCTTCAATCTCCTCCCTAACCTTTTCCAACTCTGCTTCCAGCTGAGCCACTTTCTGCCCTAAAATATGTTATTCACTCTCCAATTTTTTCACATTGTGTACCAGTAACGACAGCCAGTCGCTTGTTACATCTTGAGAATCCGGGCAAGGAAGGTCTGTGGGCAGATCGTCCAAAGGTAGACTTCCGCTTTTCGGCCTGGAAGCTGCTTTCCTGCCAAGCGAATTGTGAGATTGAAAGCTTACTTTAAAAAAAAAAATTACCTAAGGCTCAGTTTTTCGCAGGGACTAGAGGAAGGAGAAACCTCTTCAGAGTCTTCGGAACGTCTCCTTTTTTTGGGAGGAGGGGAATCCCCAGAGAACGTCGAAGGAGCATAAGGGTACATAGTTTTAAGCATCCATTTAGGTACAGGGTCGCCATTGAATTTTTTGCCGTATTGCTCACAGTGAGCCCTCACTGCGGATGAGTGGGCCCAAAACTAAATTTTCGACTGGGGGGTATCTTGGTCGTCCTGCGTTGCTTTCTTGTTTTCTTCAGGTCCTTCCCATCCCAAGCCTGGGCTCATCTGCAAGAAATTTCCGCTAGGTACAGACATCTTAAACATTTATATAAGCGAAGCTCCAGTAACCAAAAAATGGGAAGGCTTTTAGACATATGCTTACCGAAGTGTGGCCTATTGCCAGGAAGAATGTATACCAACAACTTTCGAGACGTCGCAAATTGGCCACATCATTTGAAAGTTTCTTATCGATTGCTGCCAATTGACCATTGTCCATTCATGGTGGGAAAAGAATTAAATCTATGTAATACCATCTTAATATATTTGCTCAGACGCGATTTTCACTGGGCCTCAGGCCAGGCCATGGGCAACGGCTTTGGCCTGGCTCCAGCTTGGCTTGGCCCAGGGCAGTACAGGTTTAATTAATTAATTAAATCTAAATACAATATAATTTTAAAAAATCAAATGAATATGAAAAACCCCTCCAGACGCGACTCGAGCGACGGAGAGGATGGTGGTGTCGAGCGTGGTGTTGAAATCACCCCCGTTCGCGTCGAAAGCCGTCGAAAACAAGTGGGGTGGTGTTGAAACCACCCCAATTGCATTGAAAATGGGGGGTGGTGTTGAAGCCACCCCAGTCACATTGAAAGCCGTTGAAAACAGGTGGGTGGTGTTGAAACCACCCCGATCGCGTTGAAAGCCGTCGAAAATGGAAGAGGTGGTGTTGAAACGGTTCACCCTGTTCACATCGAAACACGAGAACTCTGGAAATAGTAATTAGTAGAAGTATATGTGGTCACGGCACACCTTTAGTGCCCGTGATTTTGTATCCTCGTGTCCGCCTTGTTTACATTAGCTAATTCGCCTTTGTCTATGACTAAGGACTAATGCCCTCGATGGTGGTGTGGTAGGTGGGTGGGTTGTTGAAACTTGATGGTCATGGTTCGCAGTCCCCTGAACTGCTGGCGAGTGCCCTTCACAAGGAATTGGGGTTCTGTAGTGTTTCATTGAATACAAACCCTCGTGCAACCCTCATGGACCGAATGGAAGTCATCGAAAATAGGGGCCCAAAATTCAAATGCCGCAAACTATACATTACATAATCTAATTTTTCTGCTGTATCACCTATCCACATCCGCAGTGCCAACTCAGCCCCTGCCGCCTTTCCTCCCTGTCCTTGACATCACCTATCGCGGCCATGTTCAGGTCCATAGTTGAAGCAGCGGAGGCGGATGTTCGAAAAGGGCTGAGTGAACCTCAGTTAGCACACGCTGAACCTCACCCACATCTGTTCGATGAGTCCACCAGGGTGTGAGTTTCATTTCGTGCTCCACCGTGCCAGTTCAAGGGGATTCTGGGGACCGGGGTCGGTCGAATAATCGCTGGGTGGTCCTCAGATCAGTTTCGCTGATTAATTTCACGGTCGGAGTGTACCCTAACATCTTTATCTCCTCCCGTCTCCACAATCGACGAGTTTTGGACATGCTCGAGAGTGTGATACACGTGAAGAAAACCACCCCTTTAAACGCAGAAACCACGCGGATGCCTCATTGCCTACGGAATTTGGGCCAGCCACCCGCGACCAGTTAAAAACTGCAACGGAGGCCGCAGATTCCGAATCAACTCCCAACTCACATCCGAACCCTCTACCTCCAGACGTAAACGATGACCTCCTCCAGGATCCCCGCCGATATATGTGAATGTTACGATGCTCCCCACGACGGCAGAGGGTTTGGTTATTTTCAGAGCCCTCCCCCAACCCCACTCGTCGTGATCGCGTGCGTAGCTGAGATCCTGCTCTCTTATTGAAACGACATCCTAACCGTTGGAACAGTGTCATGGGAGTAAGTGGGGCCGGAAAGTCAATGGTAAGCAGAGTACGTTTGGCCACAATCACCATAACCTCACCTACCTGCCACCAGTTTATCAAGCTCGCAAGCGGCTCAGAGAGGATAGTGGTCAACGACTTGGATTCGTACACGTACGGCGTAGAACCCGCGAATGAGTTCATTCTCGACGGCAAAAAAGTCCTTCTCATCGATGCACCAGGATTCGACAACAGTGCAGAGGCAGATGTTTTGATGATCATGATTTCAACTTGGTTGTCCGCCAGGTAGGTACATGTGTTTGTCGTTTCTCGACCTCCAGGGCTGAACTTCTCAACAGATACGGGGGAGGGGCAAAGCTTTCCGGAGTCATATTCCTCCACCCCATCTCCTCCACCTGGTTTGACGGACTTGCCAAGAGGAATTTCGGGATGTTCCGTGAGATTTGTGGCAACTCGACGATGGGGAACGTTGTCATCGCCACAACAACATGGGAAAGTACTCCCCCCGATCGCGTTAAATCTCGCCAGGACCAATTCTCTAGAGGACCTTTCAAAGATGCCTGCGACGATGGCGCGCAAATGGCCCGCCATCTCAATACACGCGAATCTGCTCACGATATCATTCGGATGATCATGAACAAGGGACCCGTCGAGTTGCAGATCCAATGTGAGCTGGTGGGTGGAAGCAAGAATCTCATCGACACCTCGGCTGGAACGGTTGTCAGTGAAGAACTCCGTAGGCTGCCCAAAAAACGTAAAGCGGCGAAGAAGCTCGTGATCCCCATCTATCAGTGGGTTCTTGACTGGCCTCACACTTGGACAACGGAGGAGGTTGATTGCGTCGAGGGGTACCGAACTACCGACAAGTTGTCGAACGCGCGACAAGCGCTCATGGATCGCGCATCCCGCCTCACTCCGTAAGTATACTACTATTTCTTGTTGGCGCTTATATTCACCTCCAAGTCCATTCAAGGCATCCATACATCGAGGTTGTTCTGAAGGGGGCAGAAGAAGGCGATTTCCTAGACGATCTGGCTACTTACAAAAAGGAAACGATGGGGCAGGTTTCCAAACTTGGTGGGTTTTGGCGATGTAGGAAATTGACTGTTCCTCTCATCAAATTTCTAGTGTACTGGACCGTCGCCGACTTGGATCGCGAGGCGATGGCCCTCAAGGATAAAATCGTGAAAAAACTCGGCACAGGTATACTCGGCCAGTTAGCTGGGATACCCCAAGTTCTACTCTCGGAGGTGACATTTGGTATAGCCTCATCTGCAGCGGAGCTTGTCAGGAACCGTCCTATCTATTATCAGCACCTCATTTCAGCAAGGAAGGCTTTAAAGGAGGCTGAATCCAGCAGTAACCTTCTTTCCGCCACGTGGAACCTTAGTTCGTCGTATGTTGGCAATTGGTTGCGCACTACAAAGGATTTTTGGCAGTGAGAGTGGTGGCACTCGGGACAGGAAGGTTCTCATGGTGATTCAAGATTCAGGGCGGAGTACTATACGGCACACTGTGTTGGAGACGCCGTATGCACAGGACTCGGCGATGCCAATAGTTACCATATTTATTGTTCAAGTTTGATATCCTACTTACTTCGATAGTCACCTGGTTTTCGTCATGTTTCACATCTGGAGTGCGTAATTGAATGATGACTTCAAAGGATACTCCTCGTTTAATGGTGTCGCCCTCGAAAGTGGACCCTCATTCTGTTCACGGCGATTGCCTCTGTCCATATGCAAACCATGTTTATTACTACTACCGTGACTGGTGCTCCCTTGTTTTGATAACTATTGGGGCGACAATATCACGGATAGCCGTTGACAATCTATTCGTAGCAGAAAGCTGTTTCAAGCGTAGAGGAATTTTTCTATGAAGACATTCGGTAGAACTGGCAAATGAAATTACCACGAGTCCTTTCTGTTCATCTGGACACAAATGGTTAAGTTCGTAGTCGGCCGCCGACATGGCGCGTCAGAGATCAACAGTCACTAGACACCTGTCGGATAATATTCTAAACGTCCAACCATGCCTCGTGGATGAGGGCGTAACTTTCCGCGTCTTGTCCGTCCGACTTTGCATCGTACTACCACGAGGTTGGTATGCTGGAGTCTCTCCCTCAGCAAGTCTCTCCCATGACCTCATCCGTGCAGTCCGGATGACTGTCATTCCAAACTTCCTGCAATAGTACCATGACCAGAAGCGGTGGCGCACAAGAGGTGGTAGAGGAAATGAACGAACGGACGCCAGCAGAAGTACGAATCATGTCTTCCCGGGGCTTGTGGTTGGATGGAAGGTGGCTTCTCGACACCGTCGCCGATGACAGTGTGGTCATGGTTGAATGGGAAAGGAAGAGTTTAATAGTTTTGCACGCCATACGAGTTGGGTGCCGTGTCTAACCTACATAGCTGCAACTTGTGCACTCGGGAGACAGAGATATTCCCGGGCGCTACGCCTGTGAGCGTCGAAGTTGAGTACCGAAATGTAGAGAGTAAGAAAGAAAGAAGAAAGTCATCCTCAGCGTCTGGGAAAGACTCGTTCGACGTTGCCTAGTTGACGATACACGGTGAAAGAAATATCAACATAGATACAAGAGTGAAATAACTCGGGATATTCTAACCGAAGTTTTTCGTATTCGACCTGGTCTGCACTGCGAGTGTCCATTTCTTGTCGGTTCTCGACTGAATTCACAGTACGTTACAGCTGATTGCCGTGATGTACGCACCGGGCAATGCCGCTATTCGGCAGGTTCGCGCCAGTGTTGTACAAGATCTGACCCCAGGTCAAGGTAGTCAAGTCAACACAGTCACGCAAGCGACTGTAACAATTGCCATCAGGAACACTGTAGCATTACTTGAAGCATTAGTGGTAGGGAGAAACAAGAGGACGAAAAGTAGAAGCCTGGATAACTGCTAACTTATTGTCCTGGCTTATAACCCGACTGATCTGTCACCAGAAAATTTCTCAGCACAGGAATCTAAAACCTTGCTGCCCTGTCTGCTGGGAGTTCGGTGAGAGCAAACGCCAAGCTCCAGCCCGCTGCGGCCATTTCCCTCTTCCAACACAATCCACATGGCTTGTACGAAACATCATCGAGCAAAGGGTCACGCTACTTCAAGATCGGTTAAGAGATGAGCTCCACCGCATGATGATAAACATAGCCTCCCCACCCCTTCCCGTGACGACTAGCAAAAATCAACAACATTACAACACCCTACGCAGTAGCATATCTGGAGGTCAAACCCCACAATTCCGCAGGAACGGTATGGCAGGGATTGAACTCCTCAGGCAGCAATAGACCATTCCTCTCGGTCTTGATTTACTCTTTTTTTAATTATTAAATTATTAAATTATTTAGTGTAAAGTACCTATTGGGCGAGCAAAAGGGAAGCAAGATAACGGGCAAGAAAACTTATGTTCGTATTGGGTAGACGAACTATATACACACACAAGTAGTCATGCCGGCGCTCGAAAGCGCCGCATTCTCAGACTCTCATGAAAACGGTGCTTCACCAGAAGCGACGTTGCAAGTTCTTGGACCAATTTTGCGCGGCAGAGAAACAATTCTCGCCTCAAGAGGTTCCATCACCTCTGGTAGCGTCATACCCAGTTTGAATTCTTTTGTTCAAGAGGAAGGAATGAAAGGGAGTGACAGGAAAAGCCAATCGCAGCCCCAACGTGTCAATCCATCCAGCACTCAGCTTGGATTTCGAATTTCCACACGCTACTCACCCTTGAATTGTAGGGAAAATGCAAATGTTGGATTTGGTGTAACAGAGCGTTAGCCCTTTCATATACAAATCTACTGTAATCGAAGTTGGTATTTATGAATTATAATGTTATTCAAGTCTTCTGAAAAAGGTAAGTCAATCGTGGCCGGAGAATCAGGGGTAATGGCCACGTAAGAGACTTCTTTGACACCAAGTTCAAGCAATTCTTTGATACCTTTCTCCTTCACAGTGTGGGTTGGCGAGGTAGTGACTTGAAAAACCCAGGCATGCTTCTCTACGGGATCGTACACCAGATAATCGAATGTGGCTTGGTTTTTTGATGTTGGGCAGTAGAAGCCAAAGTGATCGAGTCGGCACCCCTTTCGATATTCAAAAATTGGGGGTCGGCCCAGAGGCGACTCTCGGACTTCACCAACGGAAATTCCGGATGAAGAAATATGAAGGCGAGTCTGGACTTCATCAGAGAGGATCTGTGGCGTCTTCCAATGAATATACGTCCGGGTATGCGATTCCTCCAGTCGAAGGATGTCGAAGGATCCACCATCACCGAGAAGATCACGCGCAGCTGGTTCAAGCATGTGCCCTGCTACAGACTTAGTCTTTCCATTTTTGAGGAAGAGTCGATAGAATTTTGCAGCGACACCAGCCTCAGACTTTCGGAGAGATTCGAGTACACACTGATACACGTGCCCCGATGCAAAGTCGAAAGTAAATCCACGGCCGACGTCGGTGGGGGTGATGCAGAGAATGTTGTGCTTGACATCATCCGGGAAGTGAAGTTGCTGAACGTCGGAAATGATCTTGGCGGCTTTCTCATAACTGAGATCGCCACAGTAAGCCCGAAGGCCCATTTCGAACGCATCAGCTGCTGATGCATGTGCATAAGCGTCTCGTGCTGAATATCCAAACTTCTCACAGAACTCAATAAGAGCCTGTTCGCCAAGGTGACGCCGTTGAAACGGTGCACTGTTGAGTAAATCAGTGTTATATTCATTATGAAGGTGGCCACATACGCGCAGATTAGCTCCGCAGGCGTCCAAAGCTCGAGACAAAAAAGAAAGACAGGGGGGAATTTCGACTGCCACTCCATGCGATCTGTACGAGGAGACGGCGTCTGGACGATGAAATTTTTGCTTGTCAAGAAATCATCGGGTGGTTGCTTAAACGACGGAGTCGAATCGAAAAGGGCCCAGGCACTGGGTTCCTCTTCCAAGCAGGAGTACAGCTCGAAGGAGTTAGGAACGTACACCGCAGGCCCTTTTCCATCAAAGAAGATAGTGGAGGTAGCTGTGATCTGGTAAAAAGTCGGAAGCCTAGCACATAGGCGTAAAACGAGGATAATCCGTAGGCAGATTGATTTCCCTGAGGTTTCATCAGCCGGCGGGAACACGCAGGTATATATCACGTACCAATTCCTGGATTGCCTGTCAGAATGAACGCATTCTTGGGTGTGTCCTGTGGAACCTGGACGCCAGAAAAAATGTTAGGAAATGTGGCCCCAGGAGTTCGATCGAGATTTGGAGTGAAAATGCCCAGCCCGGAACTCGCAAATAGTTGGCTGAACACCCGCAAATAGTCATCACGAAAGAGGATGGTCCTAGGGTCAAGCCGCAAAGCTGAAGCGACATCCTTTGAAGGAGAAAATACCCAGCAATATTCTGGGACGTCTACGGGGGAAGTTGTGTCCCTCTCGGTTTTCCTGACGGAAAACCACGGGATGGCGTCTTCCTTTCTATTCCAGGTTTGTTCCCAAAGCGTCCACAAGCCGCTTGGTGCTGGATTTGCCGTTAATGCGATAAGTAGACGGTTAAATGCAATTTTACCTTCGTCTCCATCGAATTTCTGCTTCTTCCGTGATCTCTCGGGAGCTGGTAATGAATAAATGAACGAATGAGGCGAAGAAGACGGGCGGCACGGAGATGATGGAACGTCAACGAAAGGCGAGGTGCGGCACCAATAACAGTAATGGAATGATAAGGTAAAAGAGATGAGCACTGGTGGAATGAAAATGTGACAATATATGCGCACTTACCAGGCTGTTTCACTTGCACCACGATATGAAGTTGGTCCCTAGGGGGCGCAGGAAAGATATCCGACACTGATTTCGTACGCGCACCCAACCTGGTGACTATTGAATTATTCGAGAAATCGAGAATTGGGCATGGAAACCGGTCGCCAAAACCCTCTTCAGGGTCTATAGAAGCGGGCTTGGTGACCTTGTGAAAGAAGGTTAGCAGAAAGGTTTGCACTGGCCAGTAGCACACTTACTTTCCAAAGGAATATCTCGTCGATGCTAGCCTGAAGATTGCTTTTGTTTGAGATGATGGAATAGGCCAGGGTCCCGACTTCCCAATTACGACCCACTAGGATGGGGAATGGCCTATCTTCGCCGTCAATGAGGCACCAAAGGGTGCAAGTATCATCCTCAGACATCGCGTGTGGCGGGAATTGGGAAGATGGGTAGTAGTAGAGAGTAAAGGGACGTTTCGATCGAAAATCGTCTTTTCCACTCATTGGACAACGAGACTCGGATGTGTTGGTGACGTCATAGCGAGTATGGTCGAAAATACACTTACTTACAAACTCCGATGGACCACTTAGTCCTCTCCTTCTATCTACCGTCTGCCCGTTTGAAACCGCAAGGCGCTGAACTTTCTGCCCTTCGGAATGGCGAATTCAACCCCTCCTCACTCCCCATCTCTACCTTGCCACATGACCGTGACAATGATATCCATAAACTCAACAACTCGACAACAGGAGGGATGATGACCAGAGTGGCGGATCGTTTTGCCCAAGGTTCGTTCTATTCATTTCCGATATATCATTTTGATACTAAGTATTAAATTCTAGAAAACCACCATGGTGCGGCGATGTTCAACCCACCACCCCAGCCACTATCTCTATTCTCTTCCGGGTTGGGCCCCCAACCCGACAACTCATAGAGATAAAAAGACTAGTTGGCCAGACGAGAGATGACCGAAGGACCGCAAAGAAACTGAACGAAATTGTAAGTAAGGATTGGGCAGAGAAAAGATAAATAACATACGTACAGTATCACAGAACAAACACTCGTTGTCTGAGAACGAAACATACAATGGAGTTGTCTACAAAGTATGAACGACTCAGGTCGCGCTCAAAACATTCTTATCCCAACACACGAACATTGTGCACGCTGAAATGGACGACGCCCACTCAAAAGATGCTGAAAAAATTCCAGTGGAATTGCGCGACGCTTCTATTCAACCACCCCCTGAAAAACAACGACCATCCTTCTCCACTTTGCCCATCGTCCGGACCATACTCAAACGACTTCCCTGGCTTAGACTCATTGGCTCAGGAATGGTCCTCGACATCCGCGCAAGAGCACCCTGGTACCTGAGCGATTGGATAGATGCATGGAACTACAGAGTGGTACCAGCCACGGCTCTTATTTTCTTTGCAAAGTGAGCACGGCTCTAGTTTAAAATTAGTCCATTTATCTGATCATCGCCCTTTTGCAGCGTTTTGCCAGGCATTGCTGTTTCATTGGATCTGATAGAAACTACAGCACAATACGGCGTCGCTGAGGTTTTAATGTCCTCATTCATGGCCGCCTTCATATTTTCGGTTTTTGGAGCACAGCCTCTCACCATTGCTGGTGTAACTGGTAAACAGGCGTCGAGTTTTTGTCTAGACCCCATGTTGATCTACTTTTGTTCAGGCCCAATTACCGTTTTCAACAAAACTATATTCACCGTCCTTGAGAAACAATCTAACCCACCAGTATATCTCCATTTCATCGGCTGGGTGTATCTTTGGGCGGCGATTTTACACTGGATCACCGCGATAAACTGTAAGTCCTTTCTGGTTACCTTCGTGTTTGTCTCTCTCTCATCCATTCTCCTATCCCACGACAGTTTGCAACTTCCTCAGATATGTGACTTTATTTTCTTGCGACACATTCGGGTTCTACGTTTCCTGGGTATATCTTCAATATGGCATTCAAGTCCTCACGCGTCAGTTAGGGCCGACTGATTCGTTAGCAGAGCATGGTGCCTTGGTTTCCATCATCCTCGCTCTCCTTATGCTAGTCACCGCATTTCTATTTAAATCGTTGTCACGAAAACCCTTTTTTCATCGACACGTGCGGCGTTGCCTCGCTGACTATGGCATGCCAATCTCACTTATCGCCGCATCTGCGATGGCGTACTGGGGTCGTTTTAATATCGCAAATCCGGTGACGCTTCCTGTAGGAGGTGCTTTTCAAGCAGCGGGCGGTCGAAGTTGGCTGGTAAAGTTCTGGGAGTTGGAAGGTAAATAGGTTGGAATAGCACTGCCATTCGGGCTCGTGCTCTGGATTCTATTCTTCTTTGATCATAATGTGTCTGTAAGTTTGATTTTTCTTCTTGCTCTGTCGGTCGACAACCTAAAATCCTTTTTAGTCCTTGATGGCGCAAGGGTCCGAATTTCCTCTTCGCAAACCTCCGGGATTCCATTATGACTTTTTCTTGCTCGGCGTTACCACTTTCCTCGCAGGCCTCCTTGGCCTTCCGGCACCAAACGGACTTATACCCCAGGCACCCAGTCATACCGCCTCCTTGCTTGTGATGGTCCGGTCTTCGAAGGACGAAGAGGGACCAGCTGACAGGCTCAACTCCCGCACACGCAGACTTTCGCAATCTTTTATCAATGCCAAGCCCACGGCAAGATCCACTTCCCATGAGCCAGACCTGTCCTCGGACCCGGCTGCCAGACAGAGACATGAAATACCCATCCGTGTCATCGAACAGCGTGCGTCAAACCTTGCCCAAGGCACCTTATGTCTTGTCCTTCTCTCAGGACCGTTTCTCCATCTCCTCCACTTGACACCGCGAGGTGTACTTGCTGGCCTATTGTAAGCAATTTTTCATCTGAACTTGCAGCCGCCACTTACATCACTTTGAACAGCTGGTACATGGGCGCCGATTCACTTCTCGACATTCGCGATCACACAAACTATTGGTAAGCTTTTCCTCTCACGTCAGTTGGTCAATGCACTAACTTCAGAAACTGTGTCAGCCGCGATTGGGTTCCCAGTGATCATCATGCTTCTTCTTCCTCTGCGCACCTTCATCATTCCCAAGTTTCCATTTACCAAGGAGGAGCTGGCAATCCTTGATGGCCCGACAGCATCTCCCTTTGTGAGTTGCATTTTTCTACTCATAGTTGCTCATTAACTGCCAGTCTGGATTCATCGTTAACACTAATCTTTCTTTTCATAGACCATGGCGTCCGTGGGTGGAATATTTTAACCCTTGTTATGGATTAAGTAGTATTCATTGAAAGCAATATAATTACTTACTAATGTGTATAGAATTTAGAAACCTATTAATGAATATGACATTTACATAACAAAAAATACAATGTGTATGGAATGGCATTGAGATAACATTTGGAGACTATCCATATACATAGTATTGGTCCTTTGTCACAAATTACAATTGGTAATGTAATGTATATCAGATGATTCTTAATCCGGAGGAAGAAACTTGTGGGCGTGACAAATTGCCTCATCGGGACACTAGCCCGGTAAATCCTGGCGGCTAAATCAAGTTATTTCACAGCGCCAAGGCTTGCACAACCATATCAGATCTCGACTCAATTAAACACAATAGAGCACACACCACCTATTCAGTAGTATTGATAGCTATCGGTAACAAGAAGGCCGATTATTTCGGATTTGCCTATATTATCATGATAATGCAATCTCTTGTAGCTGGCTTGGAATGGTCGCCGAATGTGTGCTCTCCTGGAACACCCTAAAGATCTTGGGAGCTTGAACTGCAACCTTGGCAGTAAGCTCGAAAATACTACGCCACTGACCATGGGCTTAATGTCTTATCATTCACAAATCATTCACATGCTGTAAGCATTCATCCACGGTTTTTGACAGTAAAATACTACGCCACTGACCATGGGCTGAATGTCTTATCATTCACAAATCATTCACATGCTATGTCAATTCAGTCTCTTCCCGGTTGAAGCGCTCACGCTCCGTGTAACATTTAAGGGCAGTTATGCTTTCAGGTCCGTCTCCTTCCCTGCCATCGAACAAAACCATGTCCGACAATCTGCAGGGAGCCGACTCTAATAATGTAGTAAGCATTTCGACCACTGCCACAGAATCTACTGACTCTCTACTATTGCAACACTCAGCAACCGATGAATGAAAGCACCGAGTTACACGTAGAAATCAAATTACCATGGCAAGACACCTTCGGAATTGGGATGGGAATTGATGCTCTCACCGGTGAAAGTAAAGTCAGTCCATTTGAGGACGTGAACTGGACTCCATCCGCCAGTGAACGAACTGGCATCGAGGTTACAGCCACTTCGCAGCTCATTCGCCACTGCCACGAACTGCGCCATGACTTCCACGTCGACACGGCAGTCACCGTAAACCCTTGCTCTTTGGCAGCGGTAGGCACAGGGCTTGAGTACTTGCGCTCCTGGAAAGTATCGTCATCCGCCACCCTGGTCGAATCCAAGATCAGCGGCCACTATCCGTTCGAGAACCCCTCGAAAAATAAGTTCAAGCTCACTGATGAAGCCTCAAAGTGTCTGATGGAAACTCCAGAAAGATTCCGGGATCGTTATGGTGACTATTTCATTTATGGAGTTCGGAGTGGTTTCACCTTCCACACCGTCTTTAAATCTGAGTAAGTGCAAAGCGTACTAAGCATTTAGTAGAGGCCTCATAACTTGAAACAGAGATCAAAAGCAAACAGATACGAAGTCGTTTGGCGCTAGTGCTGTTGCATCCCTTGTGAACAAATTGGACAGTCAGAAAGCCAGTGGAGGCTACTCCGACACCGAGAACTCGGATTTCATCGCCGAAGACTACCGTCTCGTGCATAGTGGCTGTGACCTGGGCCTTCTTGTCGGACCACCTGTTGACAAGAACCCGGTGGACACGAATACCTCTGATCTCAGACCAGTGAAGACGCTTACTCTTAGTGAAGTCAGGGAAATGACACGCACACTTCTAGCGACACCACAACCATGCGTCCCCCAAGTTGCATTGCTCAAACACTATAGGTTGGTTAATACAATTTAGTTGGTGAGTTCGAGACCGCTGAGACCACTTCAAAAAGTTTCTTGTACACCGAGCTCTCCAACACGGTTCCAGTTGCCAAAGGCGCCTTTTCGGATGTTCGCAAATTGGGGGACCTTGCAGACGTGCTTGAAGTTGACTGTCAGCATGAGGCTGTCACGCAAGTCGATCGCAACGATGCGGAGTCCCTCATCCAGCGCTTCAGACGCGAGCGACCATCTCTGGTTAAGAACGAAACTGCTCGGGAGTCGATCGAAGAAGGACTTCGTGCTGCCGCAAATGCGATGGATTCTATGATCGGCCGTTTCTGTCTCGAAACTCGGCTTGAAGAGCCTGGAATACAAGCGCAACCGAAAAGAGGGAATGACTCGAGCCGAAGGCGCTATGCTCGCTGGCAGTTTGGGATTAACCCCGATAAATTTGACCCAAATGACAGATACAGCGACGTAACCATCCGACTCCCGCAACGCGAAGTGAAGGCTAGTCAACGTTTGGTTAAGGCGAAGGTTATGAAGAAAAATGCCCCAGCCAAGCTGCAATTTGGATGCAATTCAAGCAGGGACATGGAGGCGACGGAAAACGATGTTTGGGTGATGGGCCTTACAAAGATTGTCGGTTGGAGTCTCTCCTGTGACAACGATGATGACGAGAAAGTAAGCTTTAAGTGTAAGGGTGGTATTGGAGAGCGGAGTTTGGAGATCGCTGCCGAGGCCGCAGTTGGTCGCGTATGGCATCTCAGGGTAACATTTATACACATGTACGACTGACATTGTTACACGAATTGAATGTGGAGAAAGCAGTCCATTTTCCTCTTGCCTTCCAGGTACCATTTCTATGCCGATGTCGCCAGTAACACGGGCGAACATGAATGAGAAGAACCTAGGATTTTCAGAGTTGATCAGCCATCACGCCGTGGTAAATGTGCAACTCACCGGGCAAACAGTACTTGTCTCAAACGTCTTTTCCAACAGAGTCGCTGCAATACCATTTCCAGAAGGAGGAGATTTGAGAAAGCCCAGTTGGTAGTCAGTGCATGGGAGAGTAGGAAAGTCACAGAAGAAGGGAAACTAGAAGAGCGCTTGAAAATGTCGGATGGGCTGAAAAATCTCAGGAGGTTAGAACATTTTCGAATTAGTACCTACAAGTCCTTGATAGCCACTGTAATGTTTGCGCCAGGTCCATCGGACGGAGAAGAAAGGTGTTGACCATTCATAATGCCACTTTTGTTGTTTGGTGCATCGCTCAAGTATCGCTGATACTTGAAAGAAAGTCATGGGTATCTTGTCACATCGAGCCCTGGTAAGAGTAACTTACGAACGCCCCAAGCCGATCGACCACAAAGACTAGAATGCCGCCCACTAAACCGCAGGCGTCTTGGTGATTGTAGCTGTACGCATGAACTTGAAGTGGATTCTTGAGTATAGGGCATATGATTGTGACCATTGTGAAGACGTGAAGAGCTGTCACAGATGGGCAGATAAGTGGTAACCCAAACAGGCCCGCGGTTGTGCAAAGTCGAAATTCGCAGCCTTTAACACTATTGCTTTCCGAGTCCGTTGAGGAGAAATAGAGCTAGGAGAACAAGACTCTGTGATACTGGTATTAGTACGACCAGCCAATAACCTGGCGAGGATATCACTCAACAACGGTATTTGATCATGTCCAACAAAATCTGATAAGAAAGGAGGCTCAGTTTGCTAGTGTACAATCATTGCTCGTATTTCAACTCTCAAGCCCGGGTTCTACCCACTCACTCCAAAACAAATCGCGAGGTGAAGGCCTAGCAGCGGGATCCAGAGTCAGACATGCTTGGATAAACTGAACGATTCCTGGAATATCATCAGCCGGAACCACTCCACTTGTCACAATCCGACTTTCGAGTGTTTCATCAGGTATTCCGAGTTTGAATGACCCTAGTTAAGAATGAGGAACGTCAGGGTCCAGAAACACAGGTTGATGAATACGCAGTACCGTTCCGAGTTTCAGCAAAGTATTTCATGCCGAGGGCCGTGTCTGGCGTAGTGCGATAATCTTTATGACAGGACATCGCAATAAGCCAGCCAAGCATGGTCCCATCGTTCGCCGCCGTTTCGTCGGGGACAAGCGGCTGTCCTGTCAACATATGGTACACCTTTAAAGGATGACGGCATCGAGAAAATAAATGCTGAATTTTCGACAAGAACCTACCGTGCATCCAAGCATCCAGACGTCTACTTTTGAAGAATAAGGCCTGCCTAGGATAACTTCGGGCGGGCGGAGGGACTTATCCATACGAGACTTGTCCCAGGTCGGTGTATCTTTTATCTTTTGGGCTAATTTATTGATTTGGAATCAATCACTATCTCCGACAAAGCAGAACGCACCATGTCCGAGGTTGATCAAAATGACGAGGCATCTGTTGATGTCGGCCCAGCTGGCATTCCATTCAATACCGTTAGGTACTGGATGAGAATAAACGATAGGATATTCGACACCAAACATGGTGACCCGGTGCTCAATCGTACAGGGCGGAAGGGCCAATTTGGAGGCGCGATTGATCACATTTATGGTTGGCGCGGTCTCAAAAACCATATTGCTTGCCGTGAGAGCTATATATGCGCAAAAATGAGTATATATCTTCGCGTTCAGGGGGGTGAAAGGAAAATACGAACCACCATGAATAAGCCCGCAATCGTGCAGCTTCCCAAGCTCCTCCAGCACGCCTGCGACTCCCCTTTGCACGATGTGTCTAGGGAGCGATTTTGTAGGCGACAACAATCTGAGATGTTCGTAAGAAAATCCAGCAACGTCCAACACCAGACACAAGTGATGGCCATGATGACTTTTCTCCACGAAGGTGTCGTACAAATTGAGGTAGCCCCGGCTGCTGGCGAGAGTTAAAGCATCCAGTCCATTTGATTTTGGTGACATCTGGAGCGCCGTTTCGTGGGTAGTTAACACCTTGATAGCGAAATACACATCATGACACCTGTTGTCATTCGCCACTTAATCTTGAAGAAGTCGACAGATTAATGTACTCACTCTGAGTCTACGACAAGCCACACCGACGATCTGGGTCCATGTCCGAGCTTCCCGATTACTTCGTAACGATTATTCTTCAATTTGTGACCCGGGTAGGATGGGAAATATCCAAATCCATCACGAGCAGTGAGGTGGAGCGGTTCCTCTGGGAAAATGGGCATCTGTAAAGAGTCAGAACCGAACAAATATATCAAAATAAGCCGCTGAGGCAAGCTTCTGGCCAGCTTGCGAACCTCAGAGCCTGGTTCTTTATGGCCGGAAGCACCAAGAGCCTGGATTGCATCCTGCTCTTGATAGTGCTAATGAACACTCCTGTGCAAAACCCACACTTTTTGCCGCGGAATTTGAAAGGGATCTGACACAAGGTATATGCAGTTTTGAAGTACTAATCGAAAGTCAGGGACTCGGCTTCATGCGTACACTGGCAACATCTTTATTTTACTGAAATAATAATCACTCGTTCTTCAGCTGCTGAGATTTCGAGCAACTTGTAGCGCTCCCCTGCTCACCACGGCAAGAAAAAACAAATTACCTCACTCCTACGCCATAGCAGAGAGAGTCCGAGCAGGGCTCCCTCCAGGTGCCACCATCGCACACAGGGATATACCTATTGTTTTTTTCCCAGATTGAACTGATTTTTTTTCTTGTCAGAGATCTCAAGACCCTACTTGGTCGATATCTTCGGCCAGAACCTCCTGTTGAAACTATTACGACCTTGATACGAATTAGAGAGCTTGAATGTATACCTGAATCTTGAAGATGTGTTCTCGATGGCAAACGTCAGGCGGGCTTTTGAATTGATAAGCGCTCATTCAACGTCCCGATGGGGGTAAACTCTATCACTATTTACGTCCGGCGAACCCGAGAAGTACCAAAAGTAGCTACCGCACCCGCCTTTACTTCACGGACCTATCCCAAATCAACACGAAATCTTCGAGTTAGCACAATCGATCATCCTTACCACCGTTTTGGATACTTAGTTTGTATTTCAATATCGTGTCCTACTGGACACATTGACTCGGACGTGTGAACCAGTGCGAACTTGATTAGATGTCTGCGGCACAAAATATCGTCTATAAACGACTCGTTGAGGAAGTATGATGCTTGGGTTTAAACAAACGAAAGAGAGGAAAAGGGTTTGGGTATTGTCTGTTATTCTTCTAGTATTTCTTCTTGGCCATTGGCGACGGGATTCCAGGACATTGAAACAAGCCCAAAAAATCTGGATTTGCCATGGAAACTCGGTAGATAATCACAGGGAAGATCAGCAGAAGAGCACAGTCCAGGGAAGGAACGAGAAACAGTTTGAGGAGCAAAACGGGGGGAGTGGTAGGTTAGTATGAAGTGAATAGAGCTACAAAATAAAGAGAAAGAAATTTGAGACAATAGATCCGGTACAAAGCGAAGATACCCCTTCCGAACTGCTTTACACGTCCACATCCATCTCCCTCTCGCTTCCATCCATACCCACGCCCACAACCCATACGGCCTCACCTATCCTCTCCTGCGTCTTGCTCATGGCTCCAGTCAAAACTCCATCCCTACGCACATCGCCACCCAACAAACTCATTTGTCTGAGGCCCACAGGAAGAGACTCGTGCTCTCCCTGCACATTTTGTGGAACCGCATCATTCGAGTTTGAACTCCTCGCAGCATTGATGTTTGCATTGGCGTGCAGGCTAACAAAGGATCCGGAGCTGTAGGAACGTCCTGGCGTGCTCGGGATACTCGACGCTTGATTCGTGGAAGAAGAGGCAGAGAGGAAGGGAGAGGCGGGCATCTCTGCATCGTCTGCAATGGAAGGGGCGGAGGACTGGGTGGATATCGTACGACGATGACAGTGATAAGAGAAGTCAGTTTCAGAAAGAGAACTGTGAATATCAAGATCTGCGTTCGCGCCTTCTGTATCGGCCCCCTCTTGGGCACCGCGCTGTATTCCGACTGTTCGTAGACGTCCTACCCATCTATATTCGATAATGCATAATAAAAAAAAGAAGTCAGATAAGTATGAAATTACGTACGCATCGGCACGGTCCAAGCTGTCTTTGACGACCCCTGTCACATTCCTCATCATATCTAAACTCTCCGTGGACAGTGTCAATATCCTTTGTGCCGCCAACATTGCCGATCCTTCAGAGATAGCATTTCCCCTCTCCCTTTCTCCTTCGCCGCCTCCGTTTCCATTCAACATTATTCTTGAAATTCTTGGTGAAGAACAAGCACTAGGAGACGCAGCTCTCGAACTTGCACCTGAGCGGAAACTTCCCTCAGCACCCGCACCTCTCTCCCTCTGCGCTGCTCTCCGTTGCTGACCCCTCCGAACAGCGGCACCCGTACCTGTGGCGGCAGCAGCAATGGTCTCACCAGTAGTTATCATTCCACCCCTTTCCCTTTCTCCCGTTGAAGAACCAATGTTAGCCGCTGCAGGACCAGCCCTACTCGCCCACCTTTGCGGTAAGTTCAGGATGAAACCTCGTACGCGGTTTCTGGCAGGTTCAGGGAGTGTGCCTCCGGCGTATCTGCTCACAACATCGACTACTTGCCGAATCGTGTGCACGACGTCACGCCGGACGTCTGTTAGTCGTCTCATGTGTTCTTCTGAGATAGGAGGCCGTCGGTTGGCAATGAGGGATTCGGAGGGCAGAGGTTGAAGGCTCGCGATGAAATCCCGCAAAATGAGAATTTGAGCATCAATGTGAGCTGTAGCGTACTAGATATGATATTAGCGTTAGAAACGAATTAAACAGTTGAGCGAAAAAAAAAATAACCTGCAACCACTGCAAGCAATACTTTAGCCTGCGCATGCTGTCTTCGCTGATGGCGGCACTTAATCCACCCGCTTCGAGCAGAACAGCTTGCCACCGACTTCTTTGCGCTACTTGTTGTTCGTTACCGATCCGCGATTGCGATGCGTGTGCGTTCGCTTGGGTAGGTGTGACTGATCGAATATCAAAGGGTGGAGGAGGTGGCGGCGCAACGAACGGACTGGTGGCTAATCAACCATTGAGTCAAGACGACAACCATACAACCAGAAACAAAGACTCACCCTCGAGCCAACTCGGAACGTTTTTTTCGTGATTGCCTGATTGCCGTCGACTGGACCGACGTGTGTTCAAATCCCTTGCACTTAAAGTTAAATCACCTTCAACCACCGAACCGTCTAGAAGTCTTGTCTGAAGCTTTAGATTTCCACGACAACTGTCTGGAACAGATGAAGAGGGTTGCCGTTCGGAAGGACTGCGGTATTTATCAAGCTGCCCAAAATTTAAAAAGACAATGGAATGGAAGAATCACATGGAAAGTTGTCATTTGAGAATGGGTGACATCACATGCTGCTTACCTTGTCCAATTGTCTGCAAGCAAACTCGTCAATCTGATCAACGGGTAATCGGTCGATGACTGGACGCGATATGGATTTAACACTGGATTCGACGATCTCAGCGCCAAACTACAAAAGAAAGTGTTAATAAAATAATGAGATATAGGAAGAATTGCAAACCTTGACAACACGAGACGAGGCTTTTCCTTGTTCATAAGCCCAAATTGCAGATTCCACTAACGGTATATGAGACATGCGGGAAACGAGACCAGACGGAGGAGTTAATGTAACGTTGGTGTTTTCCGTGATGTGTTCAAAAGCCTGAGATGACGACATTGTAAGTGGTGTAGAGGATGATATTGATTTTGAAGATGAGGACAAGGAAAGGGACCTGGAAGCTATAATCATTTGTGGGTCAAATTGACAAGATAAAAAGATAATAGTTCATTGCGCACCATCCGAGCGAGCAGCGCCATTGCGCATATCACCCAGAGCCTTCACGGCAATTCTAACGCTCTCATCGTGGTCGTCGAGGTCGGGAATATGGTGGTCCATAACGAAAAATGCGCGTCTGCAAATTCAATTCCGTTAAACATGTGAATTGGTGAAACGTTGATGGTTAAACAGTTATCAACAAATTGCTTCCCCAAACATCTTTTAACACGAGTCAAAAACTTGGGGTGAGTTCTCCCATGTCGTATGCCAACAGTGTCGAGTATGACCACGACGTTCTATGAGATCGTTTGAAAACAATGAAAGACATCATCTACAAAGCAGGTCAAGACGGTAAAGGAAAGAATATCAATATTATTAACTGATTGAAAGATCCTCCTTGGCGCGTTGATGTACCCTCTGCAAGTGCCTGGGTTTTGGTGGAGAGATGTCCTTGTCAGAAAATCCCTGTTTGAAGAACGCGCCGGAGAAAAGTATGTATCCCATCAACTTTTCGTTGGCTCTGCTTTAACATGTCTACCTCAGTATCAACCTTGATGAAGGTGTCGTGTCCAGTACCACCAGAAAAAATAACCGTACAGAATCGTTATGAATCGGTTTCGTAGACTCTTCTTCACTCGCTGCCAACTTTACATTCCACCTCTCTCACTCGTTACCGACACGTTGGATGAGAACTGCTGCGATGAGAACACGACCTCAAGACGCTTCGAGTGAGCACTCTTTAGGCAAAACTACAAAATCATCAATCCTCAGTGGCACAGTGACGAACCGCGTTCGGCCTTACCAGCCTTCTTTGCTCTGTCAAGCCTGCACGGCCTCTCGTCTAGTGAATCATTTGAGCGGTTCGACATGTCCATCCCAGTTTTGTTTTCGGAATCCTTTGGTGAGCCCTCAGTTTTTTGTTATATCAAGTCTTTCTCAATTTCGCCCAGATGGTTGTACAACCACCTCTACCAGTCGCAGATGCTTACCATCCCTCGTATCTTAAAAAGCTCAAGCTTCCGGTGTTTCAACAAAATATTGATAACCAAAGAATGCACCAATCGCTTTCCAAGAAGCGTCGAGCTGAACTCCGCCACAACGTTGAAAGCTATGCGCGATTTTTAAATCCGTTGGGCGAGATGAGTTTTGGATGTATACACCAAGCACATTTGAAGTTCTTTATGAGCCTGACTCATTCGAAGAATTACTCATATTTATGGGGATGGAAACAGATTTTGACATCCTAGACCCTGATGTTGAAGAAGACGAAAAGCTCGAAATACGGATTAACGAAATACGGACTCGAGTACTCACTGTATCCTGATATGCCGAATCTCGATGCTCCAAGGTTACCATATCAATCTACAACTCTTCCGACATCACGGATCCCTCAAGCAAAGTCTGGTGCGAGGATCGCTCCCAGCGTTGTAGCTGTTCCACAATCCTGCCGCTCGCAATCAATGACGAAAACGCCTGAAAAACATTCCAAGAGTGTCAGACGAAATTCCGTGCGTTTATCAACGATGAGAAGACGGACTGGAAGATTATCTATTTTCAAGGCGTTCAGTGTTCTAGACAATGAAGCGGATCGCGTCAGTTTCTCTTTTGCCGTATTTCTTGTCCTGGTCTCTGAGTTCTAGCTTATAGACCAAACTCATGATTTCCCAAGTGATGACGACGATACAGATCACAAAGGCCCGATCTTGTCGGCTTCCCCGTCCAAAGCTAAACGAAAAACTCCAAAAGTAAATCGGATTTTGTCTGTGGGTGCACCTTCAACTGGGATGAGGAACGACTCCTCGGCCTAGGGTGTCTGAGCTAGCTCGACTTTTTGAGAACATGCCGGAGATGAGGTTGCCCAGTTTGGAATCGGTTGGTTGTTTGTCAATCTTTGAGTGGTGGCAGTGGAGAGGATGAGGAGGGAAACAAGCAAAGTGAGGGGACGGATATGCTAATGCCCAAAAGAAATGTCCGTCGGTATCTCTCGAAGGAAGGTGCTTCCCACACAGAAAAAGATGAACGTGGTGCAGAAGAAGAGGAAGTTTTATGACGGCGATTCGCCTAGTATGACTCTCAAAAATCTCTTGTTAACTGCTGACACCTGCCGGTTTGACTTGTTAAATAAATATTTGATGCTGGCTCTTTGACTTGTGTGAGCACTGAAATTTTTTTTTTCGATAAGTGGAAGGGCGAAGTGAAGGTTCGGACAATGATTTTTTTCAGGAAGACGTATCGTTTGTGTGGGAGTAATTGATTTGGTGCACAAAGATGTTTTTGGGATTTTCGCCAACAGACAAACCGCTGAACTGACAGCCGAAGGAATCTGGAATAGTATTGAAGCTTGACCTAAACCCACCAGATTTTGATAGGTAGAGTGAATCAACACAAATTTATCTGAGAGTGAAGATCGGAGTCACGCGCTCACAGACCTTCTCACGCTTGGATCAAACGTTTGCTTCTGCTCATCTGCATCCTCAGCAAGCAAATCATCCAAACAATACGACGAAATGGTGAGTTTTTGTTACAACATTGCTTTTTATGTCCAGAAGGTTTCGAGATTACTTCTGGAGAATATGGACATCATCAAAGGATGGATTGAAGCGACAAGTTTGGGATGATGTCGAGAGGCATTGATTTTGTCATGAGCAATCGATGGGTGTTGAGGTGTTATTGCAACATTTTTTGCATGCGAATTCAACAGAGTGCTGAATCTACTGTTTAACACTTGGTAAATTTTAGACGAAAGGTGCGTTCAACAGTTGTTCAAATAATTGATGCAAGGACTGATATCAGAGCTCAGGTACCTCGTCCTTTGGGTACGTTTCTTCGCGGACACTTTCAAGACATCCTGATTGAATCCTCCCTTTCTTACAACGAATAGTAAGAGACACACCAAGTCACACACTCTTTGCCGGCGCTGCGGCAATCGTGCCTTCCATAGGCAACACAAAAGTATGTTGATTAGTCGACGTATAATGCGAGGTACTGGAATTGAAATATGTAATAGCTTGCGCATCATGCGGATATCCTTCTGCTAAAATCAGATCATACGAATGGGGCCAGAAGGCTAAGCGAAGAAAGACGACCGGCACTGGAAGGATGCGCTACTTGAAGCACGTTTCAAGAAGGTTTAAGAATGGCTTCAGGTGCTCTTTTGTTACCCATTCTAGCTATGAACTATAACTCTAACGACACTACGCTAATAGAGAAAACACGGTCGCGAAAAAGAGGGTTGTCAAAGCTGATGCTTAGCGGGAAACTTTATCACAAGCATGACCATCTCCTTTTCTTTTTTATGTATGAGACAATACAGTCAGATGTCATGGAGATCAAACGACTGCATACGCCATGAAGGATGAGGTTGTCATAGCGCTTGCCATTGACTTTTTCCGGAGCTTTCTGCGCGCTGGCATTGTCCTCAAAACTTGCCGTCTCTCTATTTCTTTCAACACAAAAAAGTCTTCCTAAATTGCCAAGCATGACCTCGGAAATGTTAATGACTCGAAGGGTTGGTATCGCATTGTTTCACCAGCTCCTCAACACCCTCCTGCGAGCATGAGGACGACGCAACTGGATCCGCACCAGTTCCAAGATCGTCTTCAAACTAATAAGAGGACATTTAATGTAATCAGAAGACATTGATCGAGATGTACCAAAATTGTCGGACACCAAATGTGCGTCGTTACAGACGACTTTGCCTGCAAGCTTTTTTGGTTCGGAGTGCTAGAAAATTAGAATACAATTGATAGCATGCTCTATTTCTGAAAGAAAAGATGAAAGGTGGATCTGTCAATGGAAGAAAATCCAGCCGGGACACAAGGAATGTGATGACGGTACATAATAGCACAAAAGCCAGACTCTCGTGTCTCTGATATTTGACAACGAACTAATGTGCGAACCATACAAAAAGACATGGCGTTCGTAAATGAAAGGGCGGAAGGGCAGAAAGCCCGATCGTTGAAGAGGATGCCAAACTAGAAGAAAGACCGCATGATATTAGACCAGGTCAGATGGTTTACTACGAAGTTTATCATTATCGTTTCTCAGTGGCTGAACTGCGGATTTCTCTAACTGGAATCTTATCATCGGTCCTTTGGGAGTTCCTGCTTCCATATCATGCTCTTGGTTCGAATTGACCATTCGTGAATAAGACCGTGCCTGCTTCCAAGATGCCAATTTGACAAGCAGACCAAATAGAATAATCGGATAACGATACAGGTTCGTCAGGTGTATAGTTCATCGCAGTTAGGGCGACCCAATACAGTGTTATATAAAGATGTGCCATTCTCTCCTTTTCATCAGGTTTTCTGACCGTCATAAATCTACCATCCATGTCATCACTTGAGCCCGTTGTTCAAAAGCTGTTGGACCTCATCGCCCAAAACGATTGGGAGTATGAGTTCAGGGCGGCCGTTGGTACCGCTATTGAAGCCGACATTGAAGCCCTCAAGGGGATTGGATCCTTGGAAGACTACATTCGTCACATCAACGACTTCCTCTCCTGGGTCCCTGAAGAAAATGAATCTGGCAAACGAGTTTACGACGAGATTTGTCTCTTCTATTTCATTCTCGACCAGATCAGCGTCATTCGGTTCCAGAATGCCATCGTACCGTCATCGACAATCCTTACTCTCTTGTCGGCTTGGATTGTCGAATACGCGAACACATTGGGGGCCTTTTACGATCTACCAGCGTCCATCTCCGCTGAAGCCGTCGCTACCTTCTATGCCTCCCCGAGCTACAACATGAAGGACTATGTCGTTCCAGAAGGAGGATGGAAGAACTTCAATGAGTTTTTCTCCCGTAATGTCAAACCCGGTCTTCGCGATCCCGAAGCTCCGGGGTATAACACCGTCGTTGTGAGCCCAGCTGATTCGGTTTTTGATGGGAATTGGCCCGTCGACGACCAAAACAACGTCTTCTTCGTCAAAGGTCTTCCCTGGAATATTTCAGAGCTCCTGGAGGGAACCGAATACGCCGATCACTTCAAGGGCGGCACGTTTATGCACGCCTTCTTGAACACGACAGATTACCATCGCCAGCACGCCCCTGTTAGCGGTATCGTTCGTGAGGCAAAGGTCATTCAAGGCGCCGCGTACCTCGAGGTCGTGATCGATACTACGACTACCGATGCCGAAGGCAACCAGAAGAACTGCCTCCTCATGAAACGAGGTTTAGCGAAGCATGGGTATAAAAACGCCCTCAAGCGCGGATATTCCAAAGCTGTGAAGGAGCTCGACGCACCTGATCGTCCCGGGTACCAATTTTTGCAGTCTCGCGGTTTGGTGGTGATCGAGACAGAGGATATCGGCTGGGTTGCTGTGTTGCCCATTGGAATGGCGCAGGTGTCGTCGGTTGTATTATCTGATGAGGTAAAGAATGCGGCCGCGACGGGGGGTACGATCTCGAAGGGTGACGAGATTTCTCACTTTGTGTTTGGCGGAAGTGATATCGTGATGGTGTTTGATGGGTCGACGAATGTGGAATTTGTGACACCAATTGGGCGGCACAACAACACGGGTGTCATGATTGCGAAGGCAAAAAAGAAGTAGTTTAATTTGGCTCTAGCGAGGTGTATCGGATGAATCGAGAGAAAATGTTTAACAGGTTGTGTTCTATGATAATATCATGGTCTTTTCAATTGAACCACGTCCGCCTTTCGCAAACTATAACCAAACACTAAATATTAAATCTCTTATACCCACACCCTCCACTTTCTGTCCATCGATCCAGGTATCATGTCCAGGATGAGATGCAAACAAGTGCCAAATCGTAATGCCCACAGTTACACAAGTTCAATCGCAAGCTGCGGCCCGGGATATTGGACACGAGGCCTGCTTCCAATTGGACTCTGGTTTGTTCAGCTGAAAATCTACAGCATTAATGCAAAGCCAATAATCAATATAACAGCTAGGCTCGACACTCTTTCCGTCTTTACTGGATATCCGATTCCGATCCTTGGTCCTTTGAAATTCGTTTGGAGAATGGCTCTACATAAATCTGCCTCCGCCTTATGTCGAAACAGATCTCATGTAGCCATCCAAATCAACGAAGCGTTCGAGCGTGTTAAGGTAGGCCTCGGCAAGGTTGACAAAACGAATTACAAAGATGAAGACACATTGCACCTCAAACCTTCGGCGACAACAAGAATAGCACTGACCTTGCTTTTCATACTTAAGTAGCCCAAGTCGTCGTCGTAAAATGTCGGACATTTAAAATTCGCGTTACAACCAAATCGGGGGTTGTAACGGGTGTTACACCGTGTTAAATGGTTTTTCGAGGTTTTATGCCGTGAGGTCCTCGTCCTGGAATGATATACAAATTTAATGTTGGCTACTTGAGACAATAGTGAAGTAAATTAGACCAAAAGATTTTTTATTTTTGCACAGGGAGTTGAGGTATAATACATTTATTTTTTGTTATAACGCGTTACAACTCGACCAGACCGTTAAGTGAGTTATCACGCGTGACGGCGCGTTACCACTAAAAATAGGTTTCTGCGACATCCATATCGCCTTGTCGGCTAAAAATCTTTGTTCAAACTTGCCGCATTGCCGACTCTCAGATCTCTAATAACTAATGGAATAAAAACGGGGCAAAATGGCCCAGGAAACTTATTTTTGTCTGTCAAGTTGGTACCTATGCTGACTGGACTTCCAAAAGCCACACCCCAAAGTGGTAATTCCTTGATCATCTGGATGACCAATAAACCTCGGCACCTCTGTGGATTGTGAATTCAGATAACTCGGAAACTAAGACTGAATACATCCAAATGTGTATACAAGATTCCGAGTTGGAGCGGCGCAACACTTATGCGTCTTGCGACCTAAGAGGTACTAATAAGTATAATCTGTACCAACACGTCAATTTTGTCCTCTTTGAATTCAAGTTTCTCTATTCAATGTATATCAAACTTTTTGGACACATCCAAATTTTCACTCTACCGGACATTTTTTGATATAAATCTTTGTGAACGGATTGCACACGAAAAGACTATGGCGACGCAGATGAGTTTTTCAGAAATGATGTCCTTTTAGTGCGTGATGATCATTTCTGCTTTTGGAACTTGACAGTCTTTGAATCTGATTGAAGGGGGTCCCGACCGAGATGGCTGTCAGTTTGTGATTTGTAATGACAACCGCTGGTACAAGGACCTTTTCTTGTGTTGCAGATATGGAATACCAGTACTGTATGCTAAGGAATGCAACTTGCCAAAAAAATCCCGAATGCTTCGACATACTCTGCTACGGCGAGCACATCACGGACGTCACATCCGTTGTTCACAGCTGTTTAACATCTTGGGTGTTATGCGTTGAATATAATTTTGTGGCTTTCCAGTGGATGCACAACCACGGAAGTAAAGCGCAGATGCGGAATCGGTGAAGCCAAAATTTCAATCATCAGGCTAAACTTGGGTATTTCTAATGTCATTGGTGTAATCGCCCACCACGGTCCCGTTCTATCGAGGCAGTGTCACTAATGGTCTTGATTAGGAGGTTTGCAGGTACAAATATTTCTCACCCTACGTGCAGTCAACCCCAGAACACGCTGTGCTTCTAGGCACAGATAGGATTTGACGTCGGACTCAGGGTTGTGGCCTAATGCTCGACTGGAATACAGTTTCTTGAAAAGCATTCCGATAACTGCATCTCGAAGATGCCCCAAGACTGGGCTGATTGGCCATCCGACTGAGCTACCTTTGATGGGTCTTTTGGAATTTCTTTCCAGCTTTTTCTGTACTGAATCGTGGCGATAGACGCTGACACTTCGGGGTTACCAATATCTATAGGCCATTTATATTTGTTTTTAATTGGTAATTAAAAATTAAAAATGTTG
>QDKV01005135.1_pt1 | contig 29428 bp, 39 predicted proteins | sample 1861101 | NCBI WGS metagenome assembly QDKV01 (sample SAMN04275158, study PRJNA302643) | Fungus metagenome, whole genome shotgun sequencing project. | isolation source: fruitbody | host: Mallocybe terrigena | place: Sweden | collected 2013 | reverse complement strand
AATCTTGACGATGTCCACTCGTTTACGGGTAGGTTTGGGCGCAGGGCCTACCATGAGAGGCAAATCTAGTTTCGTCAGTGTCTTTGAAACATACAGAGTCACGCCTTGAGTTGTGACTTGTCACAGATAGAAGCTTGTTCGAGGTTATGCCTGTGTCTGTCGACAGTCGTACCCATACCCGTGAGTAGTGGACCCAAAAATACCCATGGGTTACCCGTGACGAACACTAGATGTGAGTGGTACGGAGAAGACCCTTTTGTTTTGCGCACCAGGCGAAGATGACGAGATAAAGTGGCTCGGGGCAATTTGTGTGTTGATAGCAAGATCCTGGAAAGGTTTCCAAAATTCGACCACCTCCCGAGACGGAAAAGGGCCCAGGGGTGCAGGGAGGTAGCGGTGGGTCTACAGTGCATGCAGGTTAGAGAGCCAAATGTACTAGTATAATCTTAATGCAGATAAGCATGCACAATGAAACGCACAAGATGGATCTGGAAAGTATACATCGGCGAAAAGAATAAAACCCAAAAGTGCATATCTTTATTAATTCTCGGGTTCGCTAGCATAGTCATCCTTTTTAGTGAGTCGTTCGCCGGGTCCTCGGGCAGAGGTTCTCATAATCCAGATTGCTTTACTGTAACAGACGGGCATCGGGCATTAAGAGAACCCTTCACAATGGAGGATCGTCGGCAAGTCTTCTCACATAAATATGGATTCATGTCAACCTGATCACCAGCATATTGTTAGCCCGATAAGAGATAAACTAGAGAGTATTCCCCATTTTCCAGGCGACTCAGAGCAGTAGCCGCTTGATTCGGCAGAGCAACCTAATTGTACACTCGTAGAAAGATGCCAAAAGTTTACTGAAGGGATAGTATAAAGTACACACAGACTTGAAAACTCGCTAGATGGAAGTTATGAAAAGCATAATTTGTGTTGTCAATGAAAACGAGGGCCAAATATCGTGTTGAATGACGCATAAAGAATCGTCTTTCCGATCACAGAAAATAGAATGTGTATGTGTATGCTTGAAGTGGGAAATAGAATACTTAGTCAAAGGGGCGTCTCCGCGTGCGAGGTGTCCAAGGGCCTTGTGCCCCTCCACTCCCAGTGCCAGAGCGGCCTGCTGGACTGCTGTCGCCAAAACTTGGAGAAGGTGGTCGTCCACCACTTCTGCGAAAAAATCGAAGCGCCGGAAACCTGGACGTGGTCGGGGAAGGTGGCAATGCTTCTGAATCGTGAACACAATTACGACAGACGGGGCATGTATTGGCTGTATGGAGCCATTGCTAAAGAATTCTCATCATCAAGACAATGTCAATGACACGTAAGCACAAAGTCCCTTTACCTTGACGCAGCCTTGATGGAACCAATGAGCGCAATTGTTAAGTTTCAGGAGAACATCGCGGTCGGTGTACTGAATTTGTTAGCTAAAAAAAAATCCAAAAACGAAGAAAGAGATCACAACATACATCGTCCAGACAGATCGGGCATCGCTTGTCTCTGTCAGCAGCCTTCCATTCCTTATATGTCCCCTTCTCTAGTTTTTCAAGGATATCCTGCGGTGTTGATTTCGACTTGACATCACCCAGAGTTGAAGCTAAACTGAGTAAATTCTCATACGAATCGTCAAAGTCATCATCGTGCTGAAAAGAAATAAATTCCGCTTCAGAATATCTTTAGAAAGACAATAGACGCACCACGAAGTCACCCACATTACCCAACCGCATTCTTGAGGCGGAGAGGAATTCAGATGCCGACCTAAACCGTCCCCTATTACGAGCCCTCCACGTTGGCTGATTTTCTGGATCTGTGTTCCCGAACCTCCTGGGTGTACCTCCAGGACGCGGAGTGGAATTCGACTGGGTTGCTTCTGCAGCTGTTACTTCGGTGCGAATAGAGTTTCTTCGTCTTCTTTCGACTTCATTCTGGTTGTACTGGTTAATGAGTTGAAATTGTCTTGTTATGTTACTGCTATCATGGCTGACTGGATCGATGCGTGATACTGGGGCATGTGGACGATTAGGGTTGCTGGTGGGCCCCACTGCAGGACTCCCCAAGGAAGTGGGACGAAATAGTCTAGAGGCTTCCATACTGTGTTCGATCATATATCGATGCAGAGCTGATTGCCTTTCCGCGGAGGAGTCATTGCTATAGGAAAGTCTATCAAAGGCGAGTGAAGACGGTGGCAGACGCTGCTCGAGATTGTGACGCGATCGTCCGTTTAGTAAGGAACCCAAGCCATGACGATCCTCTCTATGACCCAGAGGAGGTTGTGAATCCCGAGAAGCAGGTTCCTGAGATCGGGATGGAAGATCAAGGGACTCAGCCAGGCGGGGATGAGAAGCAGGACCGGTTTCTTCAAAAGGCAACGGAGGAATTGTCGGCGGTGCTGGGTGATTCGTCCGATGGTGCAAAGACTCATTTATAGTATTCCTGAATGGTCCAGGTGCAAAAGCAGTCGGATCCAGAGCATAAGGATAAGTGCTTTGACGGCGTTCACTTTCTTCGACGACAGAATGACGGAAATGATAGATGGGATCATCTGGTAACGGTATAGGGTTGGGATCTCTGTACCGTCCAGGAATGAAACCGTCAGGGTGAATGGCGAGAGGATTGAATGGTCCAGCTGGTGTCGATGGTAAAGATCTTTCATCTTCGTCCTCTGATTCAGAGGCAGTCTGCTGTTCATGTCCCATATTTTGCGGCCTCTGAACCTCCAAAGAAACATCCTGGTGTTGTCTTCGCCTCTCTTCCATTGCAGTCTGCAAAGTACGTTGAATGTTAGAAGTAATCTGGCGAAAATTGGGTGGAAGGGACACATCCATAACGGCACGAGCAGGCTGGTACGGTTGAGGGACATGTGACACCCGCGTTGTGGCGTGATCTGAACGCAAGGTTTGTGTCGGATTATTTTCCATGCGTAAAACCTGGGAGCGTGGTTGCAGGTAGTTTTGCGCAGAAGATGACGTCCTAGACTCGGGAAATAGATTATGTGATTGGTCGTGCATGGCACGAATCTGTGGCGTCGGCCGCATCTCTATATCTCGATCGTGACCTTCGGCCTCAAATGCCCAACCCAAATCTGGTGGTGGAAGAAACGGCGGTGGTTCGTGAGTCAAAGATGAAGACCAATTCGTATGAAGTGGTGGAGGTGGAGGCGGTCCAGGAGGGGATTGATGCAGTGGGTTCAAAAATGAATTTGAAGGAACGAAGTGCGAGGACGTGAAACTTGGAAGAAGCGGGCGTTGCACCTCAAGTGCACTCTGTAGGTACGGCGACATGTACCACATTCCGGAAGGTTGAGACAATGGACGTGTGTCGTATTCAAAGTGGTATCTCCCATCCACTCTTGGTGTATCGGGAGCAACATCGAGACTTGGAGTGGGCAAAGGGGGCAATACATAGGATGCATGCGGCCGCTCAAGATGCTGTGCGGATGATCGACGTCTTGATCTCTCTCCTGATTCTGAACGATTCTCGTTCATGATTTCCACATCCATTTCATCATTCCTCTCGCGCGTGCTTGTATAATGGTCTCGTACGACATGGTCATGATCGGCCCTCCGTCTTGCCTCAAGGGAATTCTCGGTCACAAGGGAAGTTGACGAACCCAGTCTTGGCCGGCATCTCAAGGTGTACATTCGACCCATACGACTGGAATCGGGAGCCGACGAAGTCGTTGGATATGGAGTATGAGCGACGTTTTGGGCGGTGTTATAGTTGGGGATGCTCCTGAGATCAAGAGGAGGCCTTAAAAATAATGTCAGAACGACATCAATTGAACTATGAAATTTCAATTAACCTTGGCCACAGTCCCATGGCCTGTGGCAACATCGAAAACTGTCCAGCTTGCTCCACTGAGTGTTGTGTTCTGGAACCTAGACAGATTTTCAGTATGTCAATGAGATAAAAGGTTGAAATTGTACCATGGCGCAACATCCTAGCAGCCTCATCTTCAGCGGCTTGCAATCTGGAAGAGACTTGTGGACCTGAACTTGAGCCAATATTAGATAGATAGGATCGCCCCTGATGCGAAGAAGGTGCATGAATGAAATCATTTGCGGTGGGTCTAACTTCCATCCAAGGATGGAGATCTTGAAGAATCGGAGACGGCAAAGAAGGAGCGTCCAAAGTAGGACTTATCGATGATGCAGGTCCGCTGGATAACGGATGGACGGATCTTTCGCTTGTTAGAAGATCCTCGATGTTGAAGTGATCCATGTCCGCAGAAGAACTAACGGACGGAATGGGTGGTAGCATGGGTGGCTCCTGATGTAATTCAATCGATTGTTCTAGTCCCTGGTTGTGAACACGACCTTGTGGTTGTTCCTCTTCCTCTAATTCGAGACCAGGGACAAGTGGGGATTGTGGTATTATACGCTCAAGGGCACCAGAAAGTCTAGCTCGGAAACCTTGTATCATCTCTGAATCGTCTACGGGCGGACTTTGGACTGTCGTTCGTGAAGAGTTAATGTCGCCAAAAACCACTTCTGTGAGTGGAGTAGAAGGTCGTGGCGGCGTGTGCAGAAAAGCACTTGCGGTTATAGAAAGCCTTGGTCGATCTCCTGAGATACTGAGAGGTGGCAATACGGGTGGAGGCGTAGGTATGCGTGAAATAGCAGGAGAGGATTGCCGGGATTGCCGCAAAATGGTGTCTTGGCTGTCAAAAGCATGAAACCTCCTAAGCGACAATCGATAATTGTGCTCAGTTTGGACCTGTGATGAAAGGCTGTCGAATGAATTGCGCTCTGCGCTGGGATAATCGGGCATTTCGATATCTTGAATAACTGGAGTGGGCAGCCTGGGAGGTCCCAGCGGGTTTTCGGACAACACCCCCGTCAAGCTCGGTTCATCTTCATTACTGGATAGGCTTGAGGAGCTGCTAGAACCCGAGGTCAATGTCGACGATTGTGAGCTGGCCGTAGAATCGGTTCTGTCAGAGAAACTACTCTCGCTTCGGGCTCGTTTGTTGCGATCGTTCCCATCATTCGAACCGCTCCCACTAACCTCGACAGGGCTCGCAAGGTCAAATCCAAACTGCTCAAAAGAACGTTTGAAGGAAGTGGTATTTGGGTGTAGAGAAAGCTGGAGTTGTGGAGGACAATTTGAGGACATCCTTGGTGGAAGAACGATGGAAAGGGAGTCAGGACCTGAACAGCTGCCAGGGGCCCTTCGGGACCTTTACGTTTGCAGTAACGTGCTCACTGCTGTAACCAGTCAGATTAGACTTTTTGTAGCAAAGACAAGGAGCTTAAGAAAAGAAAAAAAAGGCTGTTCCGTATGCTTAACTGAAACAAAATGGAAGAAAGAAAAGCAGGTACAAAATGTCAAGGAATTCGTGAGAATATCATATTGCGCTCTGTGAGGAACCGCATTCCTCTCTGCGTCACTGTTTGGATGTTTAATTGAGACAGAACTATTTATTGGGCGCTCTGATGAAAACTAAGGTTCAAGTGTGGTTGGAAGTGGTCCAAAAGTACATGATGTTTGCAATGAGGCTTGACACACAATGAGGTGAAAACAGACTAATGAGAGTAATATAGATTACTTTGGAGACGACATTCTTCATGAGAGGAACCATTACTGCGGTGTCTGTAATAAATGAATGCGACGGAATAGAGAAACAATAAAATTAGAATATCAGTCATACATCCGCATCGTTTCTTCCAGAGCATCCAAGTCAAATGACGTATCCCCAAAAGAGGAATCCGAATCCCCGTTAATAGACGCTGATAAAGGGCTAGATGCTGACGCAGGAGCAACTGCAACTTCATGGATGTCTGCAGCATGCTCTGCAGAAGGCACAGGAGAATCAAACAGGGATGTGGAACTCGTGTGTATCGATGGCGTTGAACGGAAAGATTCGGAGGAAATTGAACCATTGCTGCACGTAGTCGCTTGTGACGCCAACGATTCCATCTTATTACCACTGTGCTTCCGAAACGCAGCAGAAATAATAGGCTCCGTTTCTACAATTGAGCCCTTTTCTTGGGATTGTTGAGATAGAGCTTGAGGCTGAGATGATGACATCAACGGCGGTTTGAAGCCCTTCTGTTTTGTTGGTAAATTTTGATTGTTGGACGAACGACAGGGGTAAGTATGAGTGCGACGCATTCCGAGCACCGGGGGACGAGAAGATAGCTTGCCGGCTGTCGAGGGATTAGACGTAAGAGGCGCGGGAGTTGCAGCTGCAGTAACCAATATATTTGCTTGAGATAGGACAAGTTTGCCTTTTTCATGAGGAAATGAGTTTGTTCTCAGTTGATGCCCGACCGGAGCCTTACTAGAGTGGGATTTAGATCTTGAATACGGGGTTGATGACGACTTTGGCAAGAGAAGTGGATGCAACTTTGGGGTAGGATCGGATTTTGGGGGGTCCAAGTTCTTTGCCGCAGTAGGCGTTTGCTTATCAATAGAGGAAGACGACAAGTGAGCCGAATTATGCTTAAAACATGGTGGTTGCCTTAAAGGGGCAGGTGGTGGTGGCATCTTCGTTTGTGAAGGGGTGGGTAACGACCCTTGCCCTTCTGAGTCGTCAGCGTGCTTCAAGACACCATGTCCACGGTGTTCTGCGCTCTTTGGGAACACATCTTGAGGTAAGAATACGTTTGGCATGCTTTGGTGACCTTGCAAGCTCCTTGAATCGGAAGATGCATCCCCGTTCTGATACGGAGCTTTGTCTCTGCCTTTGCCCTTATCACCGTTAATCGAAACATTTTTTGTTGCACTGCTTGAAGGACCCAACCGTCCTCGTTTCGGTTCTGAGAGACTTCCAAAACTAGCTGTTCGCGGCCTCTTTTTTCCGAACTTCCTCGTCATTTCGGCGGACCCAGGGCCGTCCTTCCTTCCAACTCCCGCATTTTCATTGACACGGGCCGAAACCCCTTTTACGATATCAAGAAATCGGGTCGGATTCTTCTTGTCAAAGAAAGGCAGCGATAAACCGAAATCGGAGGATGTGGACTCAAATAGAGATTGAGGGCTGTCTTCAAAATAACGTACACGAGGAAGACAAATTCGTGACGACTTTGACGATGACAATCCAGTTGAGCTGGAAAGGTTCTCCAGCGACGAACCTGAAGTGGAGTTTCTGGTGCTCAACGCGGAGAACCCAGGAATTTGATCGAAGAATTCTTGCTTTTGCCATCCTGATGCAGTTAACAAAAAGAAAACAATCACACCAACAAAAAAAACTCACCTCTCGAAGTACCCGAACCCTTTATTCTTGATCTGTTTTCGGAGGACGCCAGAATTTGATTCAGAACCTGGCAACTTTGCGAAGCTTGCCATTTTACGAGATCTCCATCACCCTCCGAGGCAACTGACGGTGGAATTCCTAAAGCACGAGTTTCAACGATGTCCTTGTCGCCGAAGGTCACGAAAGCCATTCTTGTCTGTTTGATTACGCATATAAAAGGCGATGTTTTTGGTTGGATTTGAAAGAGCCTTTAAAGAATGAAGTATTTCCCAATTTAATGAAAGCTGACGGGAAGGAATGCTCTGTCTGTGAAATTCATAGGAGTTGGAAGCAGTTCAAGGGACGATAACTTTAGTCTTGACTAGGCACTAAGATCACGTGCAGACAGTTATATACGGATGCCAGGATGGTGGACAGTTATTTCTATATTAGAATCTAAGTTCTATCTCCGTTGAATCACACATACTTGCAATTGCTAAGGACTAAGAGGTCACACCTTGGGGCCAAAAACATCCGTTCCGATGTACACGGGGAAGATAGATAACAATATTCGGGATGATAATACCCTTCCTAGTACCCACTCTCACTCTCTCACCCCGAGTACCAACATGAGTGACATCTCAGCCTCTTTTGATGTTCGACAGAAGTACCGTCATTTTCGTATTCTCGTAATTGGTCGGGCCAATGCTGGAAAGACAACACTCTTGAAGCGGGTTTGCAATACAACTGACGAACCTTGCATTTACGATGAAAAGAGTAACAGTTTGGTGCGTTTTCTTGCCTAGTTGTGAAGGAACTATATTCTAATCACCCGACTGTAAATCAGTTACAGCCAACCTTAGAGGTGATTAACATATTTTCGCCGTTCGGTGACTTTTGACCTTGTTGCAATTAAGCGCGGGATCCACGATATCAACCGCCCATTCGCCTTTGCCAGCAACCCGCAGTTCATCTTTCACGATTCTCCTGGGTTTGAGGCAGGAGACGAGACTCAGCTGAAGGCAGTCCAGAAGTTCATCGAGGAGCGTGCCAGGTCTACTGAAGTGAACAATCAGCTTCATGCCATTTGGTCACTTTCACTTTCACTTTCGCTTTGTTTCTCGCACTTACTTGCTAGTACAGGTTCTGTTTTGTACCAGATATATCAAGATTCATATTGGATCTAGAGATGAAGTTCTTCAATGAGGAACGAGCAGGAAATGGTTCGTTGACTTACTCATCTTTTCCAAATTTCCCGCCAATGTAAATATAAAAAAACTAGTTCCAATAGTCGCAATCTTCACGAAATTTGATGATTTGATAAATCAGGTCTATGATCCATCCTTAGACGATGACGACAATCGTAGTGTTGCGGAGAGGTTATTGAAGGACGACTTGCGAGCACCGTTGTTCAAGTTTAAATTTCCACCCAGAGCAGACGTATGCTTGGAAGGCAAGTATGTTTCAGCTAGTTTGCTGATCTGTTGACTTGGTTGTTATACAGAATTGCATGAGGATGATGGGGACCACCAAAAGCAGGTGAAAGAACTAATTGAGAAAACAACAGAGTCCCTCGACGATCTTGCACTCAAGATATTATTTGTTTCGCTCCAGCAGAACAACCTGGAATTGTGTCTGAAGCATGCGGTAAACTGGTAGGCATTCCAAACAAAGAAAAAAGTCTTCAGTACTCTCATTGGCGTCTATTCCAGTTCATTACCTCGCAGATGGGACTTGGATATGGTTGGTATTATCATGACGTTGGACCAGATTGCTTTCACATAACTGAAATTATCAAAGTCGAGTCTCCTGAGAGACTGTTTGATATGGTTTCGCCATTCCTATGTGAGTTGAAGCTATATTCGCTGGCGTTCTTTATTGATCCATGACACCAATAGATAAATGTGAGTACAACAGACAATCGTGAGAGGTAAGAGGTTTATCTTTTAAAGGGAATTCTTGTCTTAATACTATTACAGTATAAATATGCATTGATAATGCGAAGTTTTATGTATGAAACATGAAATATTTTCTGACCAGAGAAGCAGAAGTGATAGATTGTTTAGGATGTAAGAGAATCAATATTTTAAATGAAGGCAAGCAATAACTTACCACTGAATAACAGTGTGTAAGTTGCAGTATCAGCAGTTTCATTCAGAGGACAATAATGTTTTTAGGGGCAAACGGTAAGTAAACAATATAATACTATGATGCAGCGGCTCAATATATTGATCTGTGTAGGAGGTATGCAGAAAGTTCCTCTATTCTAACTGAAATACTGACGAAGTCGCCTGAAAACATGTCCAGGATGTGAGTCGCTTTCTGGATGACTGATGAAGCAACCTGAATACACGTCCAGATTGTGAGCTGCTCTCTGCCTTTCGTGCGAAATTGGATGACTGATGAGGCAACCTGAAAACGCGTCCAGCGAGTGAGTTGCTCTCTGCCTTTCATGCGAAATTGGATGACCGATGAGGCAACCTGAAAATCCGTACAGCGAGTGAGTTGCTCTCTGCTTTTCATGCGAAATTGGATGACCAATGAGGTAACCTGAAAAAATGTCCAGCAAGTGAGTCGCTCTCTGGCTTTTGTGCGAAATCGGATGACCGATGAGGCAACCTGAAAATCCGTCCAGCTTGTGGGTTGCTCTCTGCCTTTTGTGCGAAATTGGATGACCGATGAGGCAACCTGAAAACGCATTCAGGGAGTGAGTAGCTCTCTGCCTTCCGTGGAAAATGCGTCCAGGTTGTGAGTTGCTCTCTGCCTTTCGTGCGAAATTGAATGTCTGACGAAAATGTGTCTAGGATGTGAGTTGCTCTCTGCCTTTCATGCGGAATTGGATGACTGACGAGGTAACCTGAAAATGCGCCAGGTTGTGAGTTGCTCTCCGCCTTTTGTGCGAAATTGGATGACCGATGAGACAACCTGAAAATCCGTCCAGCTTGTGAGTTGCTCTCTGCCTTTCATGCGAAATTGGATGTCTGACGAAAATGTGTCTAGACTGTGAGTCACTCTCTGCCCTGTGTACGAAATTCGATGACTGACGAAGCAACCTGAACACATTCAGCAAGTGAGTTGCTCTCTACGTTTCAAAAACTGGATGACCCATAAGCTGTCCTGCAAATTTCTTCAGCTTGTGTGTGTCCCTCTTTTTCTATCACTAAAAGCACAATGTGCACCAAACTTCATCTTTCCTTTTCTCAGTTCATGAATAACAAGGAAGTCACAACACTCCTGATGGCAGTATCTGATGTCAGTAAGCCTTTTGTTTTACTTGCAGTTACGCAAACTTATTGAAATCAGAAACCCTCTTTGACCATCTTCGCTGGTCTGTTTGGTCTCTTTCCTGCACTTAACCTTTTTCACTACTCATCCTTTATTTCTGCACTATGTAGCTATTCTCATTTTTCTGGAGAATTACTTCTGGCACCAGTCCCCGTCTGTGTCCTTCATTGAGGCCTTTCGCAAGGCTTTTGCAATGTATAAAGAAACTGGTACACAGCACAAGGTGGAGGTCGCTCTTAAAGTGCTGGATGATTCTTCTGGAGAAAAGGCGTTTAAGTCTGCACTCCTTCAAATCCTTCTCGAGCATCGTCTTCGTATGTTGGATTATATATTCTCATCCCAACTACTTCTGACTATTCTTGTTCCTCAAGCCCGTCCTGACAGGATCACACTGCGGGCGGCCAACTATATGGTCTACACTTAAACAGGTTTGAAAATGTGTTGAAATAGGCAACAAAATCACATGGGATAAATTTGTTTGAGATTTTATATTTGAAGAACCCCGAAATATAACAAAAATCTATCACATTGAAAATAATATAATCAGATTTAGTAATTGATAATTTCTTTTGTTTGAGAACAATATCAGTATGGCTCAAAATTCAAATCCATGTGAGCAGCCACATCAGGAGTTTGTGGTAATGCCTAATGTTGTAAGTAGAAATACTCTCAGTTGGGAATGGTGGTAACAACTCAGTATTTCATATACTACTAACCTGTTGTAAGTAGAAATACCTAAAGTAATAATAGATAAGTAAAAGAACAATGAAGGATGGTATCAACAATACTCACTCTCAGTTGGGAATGGTGGTAACAACTGAGAGTGAGTAGTTAGGAGAATATAATATATATAAGAAGGGCCCGTCACGGGTTTGTAAACCCGCGCGGGTACCCGGGTATGGGTGGTACGGGTACGGGTACGGGTCTCCACGAGGGCACCCGCAAGAAACCCACACCCGTAGGCACGGGTTGGGCGGGTTTTTTTTTAAGGTTCAGCTATTTAAGTCACCGCTACTGTACAGTTTTGGGCCAAAAAAAAATTCCAGTTAGGCAGTTCACGACCACCACAATGGCACCAGTTCAATCAAAACTCTCTCAACCTGGGATCACCGGACAACGGAAAAGGAAGCCTTCAACTAGAATAACTGATGAAAACTTTGTGGGTGCAGAAAGCAACGCGGTTACCAAGCGGCTCAAGCTGTCGGCTGCTAACCCTACTACTCAGGCAAAAACTGTTAAACAGCGACCAAGGCAAGCTTCTGTTGAAGACATTGAGGATGAGGATAGTATTCCAGTGAATAACCCACCGAAAAATCCAAATACCCTTCTCGAGGCTGTTGATGGAAATGAAGATGGCATTGAAATAGAAGATGACCCTGCTCCTGCACTTGAGGACACCAAACCATACGGCGATGATGATGACGAAGACGATGAAGACGATGACGAAGAGCCAGAGCATGAAAAACCTGTTGAGACAGCCAAAGCACAACGCGGTCAGTCCCAAAAAAATATAGTACAAACCTGCCTCACATACTTTTCCCATTAGACCGACTATCCAGTGACTGGGTGTCTCCGATTTACGCGTTCTTCCATCCGACTCCATCTATTGTTGATGTTGATGGACGCCGTGTTCATGAATTCAAATGCTCTGCATCACATTGTAAGGGTCGTGGCAAAAATCCAAGAATGGTCCATCGTTACCTTGACACATCCGACCGAAACTCGACAGGGAATCTTCGCAAACATGCACGACAGTGTTGGGGAGAAGAAATATTGCTAGGTGCAGACACTTGTGGTGACATTGAGACCGCTCGTGAAGCATTAGGGAAGGCCAAAAAACAGATAGACAGGTCAATTACAACAGCGTTCGAGAGGAAAGGAAAAGGAAAGGTTACCTTTTCTCATCGTCAACACGATAAAACCCAAACCAGGTAATGTGGCCATTGACAAATATCCAGTCCATCTAATGAATAGCTTTGCAGAGCCGAATTTTGTACGTTGGGTGTCAGAGAGCATGCGGCCATTTTCTATTGTCGAAGATCGAGGGTTTCAGTGCTTGATGAAGACAGGTAGACCAGAATATTGTTTACCTTCTGCATCAACCGTGTCGCGCGATGTCAAGGAAGTCTTTACCAAGGTCCGCGCTAGAATTGCAAAAATGCTTCAGGTAAGAATTCAAGTTAGTTACATGATAAATTAACATACCTTGTCCAGGAACACGAGGGTGCCCTCAGCTTTGGAACAGACACGTGGACGTCGCCGAATTTCAAGGCCTACGTTGCGGTGACTGTCCACTTTGAGCATGAAGGACAGCCGGTGTGTCTGCTGCTCAACCTTGTTGAGGTCGTGAAGTCTCACTCCGGTCTGAATCTTGCTACTGCATTTGCCAAGATACTGCAGGATTTCGGAATCGAAATCAAGGTAAGTTTTAGTAATATCATATAAAACAAGAGACTTACTGTGGTCAGATCCTCGGTGTTACGTGCGACAACGCATCGCCAAACGACGTGATGATTGACGCACTTGCAGAACTGGTCGTCACGTTTCCAGGTGCTTCGAACCGCACTCGATGTTTCACCCATATTTTGAACCTGGTCGTCAAGGTAATCCTTCGCCAATTTGATGTGCCCAAAGCCAAAGCAGATGGAGCCCTGGACGCGGCATCACAGGCACTAGTGGATCTTGCTGGGGATATTGATACAGAGGAAGCGGCAATGGATGAGGGAAGAGATGACGAGGATGGTGAGGATAGAGATGAAGGGTGGTTAGACCCACTCGAAGGGATGTCAAAGGAGGACCGAGTGGCGCTCGAAAAGTCGGTTCAACCAATGCGATTGGTGCTGGTCAAAGTAAGTTCAAACTCAGATTGAAATCCGTCAGCAACTAAGTTTTCCATACAGCTGCGTAAACTTGCCTATGCGATTAAAAACTCTACGACAATCTTCCTCCCTCGCTGGAAGCAACTTCTGGAAGATCTCGCAGACGACCTCAAAGCCAGCCATCTTGATCCCCTTGCGAGTCGAATGATGCCACGCGATGTGGTCACACGCTGGAATTCAACGTACGACATGCTAATTTTTGCCCTTGAGTATCGCCGGGCTATCGACAAGATTTCGGGGGATCGAGAGATGAGAAAATATGAGCTGGACGAGGAGGAGTGGAGTCTTGTCAAGCAGCTATGTGATATATTGGAGGTATGTGGTCCGCTCCTCTGCCGTGTTTTCTGTAACTCACTCACCTTTTCCCAGATTTTTAAGGATGCAACTCTTTTCTTTTCACGCACGACACCAAATCTTGCCACCGTGATCCCTGCGATGGATCACATCGACGCCCATCTTGCCACTGCAAGCCAAGACTTGAAGTACTCACCTGCTATTCGTGCTTCACTGGCACTTGGGAAAGCACACCTGAACAAATACTACAACATGACCGACCATTCAGAGGTTTACCGAATTGCCATGAGTGAGTCCTGAGCATATTTAATCTACTTATTTTAATTGTCGACAGTCTTACATCCCCGACACAAACTACAATATTTCCGAGATGCCAACTGGGACGACAAGTGGATTACTACTGCAACTGCCATTGTCCCGGGATGAGTTTGTGCGGGCATACGCACATCTTGATATTGACGAGGTTGAACTTGTTAGCTCGACGAAAGTACGTACATATCTTGGAATACCTTTTTCATCTGAATCAAGTCACGAACCTATGCTATTAGACTTCAAAGTCTATCAAACGGAACATTTTTGATGATTTACCATCCCTCTCAGCCCACGTTGCCTCCAACCTCAAGGATGAACTCCAACATTTCCTGGATTGCCCCGTTGAGGATGTCAAGGATCCATTACTATGGTGGATCAGGAACCGTGCAGTGTATCTGCGTCTCTCTCGTATGGCGCTAGACTACTTGTCTATACCAGGTTTGGTCTTGCTATTAAACTCCTTCCGCTTGATCTAATTACTTGTACAGCTACTTCGGTTGATGTCGAACGCGTCTTCAGTAAGGGAAGACTCGTTCTTTCTCACGTTCGGAATGGACTCTCTGTGCAGTCTACTCGTGCTTTGTTGTGTCTAGGTGCTTGGAGTAGGATGGGTTTTGTGAAGGACAAAGATGTGATGCTTGCAGCAAGACTACCAGAGGTGGAGGGGTGTGAGGTTGAGCTAGACAGTCATTGGGACCGTATATTGTAGTAAAAATCAGTCTATGGCAATAACCCGCGGTGCTGACCCGCACGGGTTTTCAAACCCGCGGTACCCGTGTGTACCCATACCCAAGCCTGCTGGTACCCATACCCGTGAGCCCGGGTACGGGTTTCAAGCGGGTGTGGGTGCGGGTGGGGGTAAAATTACCCGTGGGTTACCCGTGACGGGCCCTATATATAAGATGGAAATACGAGCATGATAAAATGGATAAAATCACAAGGGATCAATAAATGGTATATGGGTGACCAAAAGGAGTAAAAGAATGATAGGGACAAATAGAAAGGAGATCAAGGCATAAAGGGGTTCTTACGATTATCTTCAATATGGTGGTCAGTAGGAAGAGGCCAAAAACTGTGAGCATATGTTGTACGGAGACTACCCCTCCTCCTCTTCGTGTTGTCGTCGGGGAGGGGTTGCATCTCCTCTTGGTGTTGAAATCAGAGGGGGGCAACAGAGGTGGAGGGCGTCCCTCTGGCTTCGAAATTAAGGGGAATTGGAGTCGAGCGTCGAAATCTGGGGCAACGGGAGTGGAGAGGTATCCCCTCCTTCTGGCGTCAAAGTCGAGGAGAGGTCATGGCGTTGAACGTTCAACGGCCCAGGCCTGGACCCCTGATACAAAATTCGGGACTTACCAGCTATGGTACCATTCCGTCGTCCATATTTGCCATGGGATATAAGAACAAATCCCATAAATGGGACTCATAATAAAAACAAGTCAGAGTTTGTTCATTGGAAAGTAATATACATATTGCTTGTATGCCACCACCGGATCACTCACATGCTTAGGGACTCCATGAGGGATGACAATATTTTGACATTTGTAAGGTTTGCAAGTTTTGCAAGTTGTGTCATGATCAGGGACCACGAAGACAATACAGATTCTTTTCTTTGCGAGGGCAGGCAGTTCATTGGTGAGTTCAGTGATGCCCTTGAGGTTGAGACTATGGGATGGAGAGACAGTCATTTGGAACAAGACTGTGACGTTTTCGAGGATGACAATGCTGTCAATGGTTTCTGCGGTTGATGAAAGAGGAATCAAGTATTGATTCAGAAACTCTTTGCCCACCCTCTGAGACCCCTTGTCAGCTCGGACGGATAGTGTGTGGAAATAGCCCTCTGCTTCGGATTCGGCCTTCTTAATCTGCACGAGTAGAGAAGGCACGTCATCATCCATGGCCTCGGGCTCAAATTCGAAGCCTTTGCGAAATGTGTAGTGCACAGCCCTCTTGAACAACTTACCACCCCAGGAACGTGAGCTAGGGTTGCGCAGTAAAGAATCTATTGAATTGCGGATTTTCAAGGTGTTATCAAACACGAGGTCAGCAACATAGTCGCTCAGCAGGTTCGTGATTTGTTTGTCCCATTTATCATCCATAGGTTCTATTCGGACAAGAGCATGGCTCACTTTGGTCTTGAATGGCATGGGACCACTTGTCGATTTCGCAAAATCCTCAATGTTTTCAATGTTGTCAATAGCGGACTTGATGAATTCCATCTCATGAGCGTCCCCTTCGTTGAGCGCTCGGAAGCATCTCCGTGGGATTCCTGCCAACTTCGTGTACGCATTCCTAAGTGTTTCTGGGTCCACATCAAGGAGCTGTACTAAGCTGTGTATTTTGGATAGTACCACCAACGAAATTTACGGTGATCTTTCTCACCTGGCGCAATAAATATCGGCCCATTTCCAGGTGGGAGTATAATAAGTCCTAGCGTGATCCTGCTTGAAGGCAGTTACGTGATCCGGATTGGGAGAAGTTGCGACTACAACTCTGCCTTGACGATCTAGGGAAGGTTGGAATTGTGAAGGAACTTTCAATAAGTTCGGGTTGACGTCGACCAATGCGCAGCAGTGAATGGATTTATCAAGCAGTTCAATGCGTTCTCTGTTCAACAGAGATACCTCCTTAACCCCAGTACTGGTGAACACATACGCACGTGTGTCATCATCGCAGTAGATGGTTGGTTTCTTCTCCTGAAGTCGCCATACTAGAATGCAAGAGAGGCCGACAGTCTTCCCTAGAACGTCAATCCATTTATTCAGGGCAACAGAAATACCAAAATCGGTCAGGCGCTCACCTGTACCGGGCTGGCCTGCTATAATTGTTGAATGCTTCAGGGAGCTAAGGCGTTTCTGCTTTGGCAATTCGGTGTAGAGTCTATCCTGTTCGCACAACAATGCATAAAGAGACTTGTAGGTTTCGGTGATAAGCATTCGGTGCAAATTACACGGGAAAAAATCGTCATCGTTGGGAAGTTTGAGATACTCGTAATCCGTTTCCTCAGTTGGCAGTTCCAGCGTCCTCTGATCGGGGATACGAGAAGAGCCTTTATCAAAACATTGAGGAGCTGAATTCCCCCAAAACGTGTGCCAAAGAAGATCCCACTTGGGGTCGGGACTGCCCAGGCGACGTTTCTTAGAGGGGTAACCTGAAGAGTTGAAAATCGAACGATAGTCAATACCGTCACGCCAACGGACAGACAATATGAATGAAATGGCTTACTGGCAGAAAGGTTGGAATCGTCAGCCGAACTCGGACTGATTGTGGCTAAAGTGCAGAGTTAGTAAGGATATAGCCAGCCATCAGCAACGACCCACCAGGAGGTCGCTTAACGATAATGATGTTGATAGGATTGTCAGGAACTGGTTGGTTGAAATCCGTTGACAGAGGTCCTATGGAATCGAGTGGGTCTGTGGCCGTAACGCTCTTCAAGTAATTTTCTGATTCCAAGAGGGAACGTTGGGAACGACTGATGGTGACCTTTTGAATTGGGAGTTGAGAAACTACGTGGCTAATAGCGCAGTGACGCACCTTCCACAAGTCAAGAGTATTCGCAGCGATATCATCGAACTCGGGCTTCTTCTCCTCCTTGATTGCCTTCTTCACTTTACCCCATATTGCGTCGTGCCCAACTTCGACGGGAAAAATCTGTTTGGTAGGGGAGTCGATTACCCAGCAGAACAGAGGGATAATTCCAGACATGGTGGCTAGACAATCTGTTGACGAGTGTTTACTCAATGTCGATAAAAGGTCTTGGTGCTGTGATGGCTGGCAACGTCGCGAAAAGTTTGGAGGAAGGTTTCAAGAAGTTCGGTTGTAAGTACCTTGTCGTTCTCCTTTTTATCTCTTGATAAATATATTTTCTTCTAACAGTCGGACGAAAAAATGAAACGAGTTTAAGTCTTTCCACAATCTGGCTCCGACGCCGCAACAAGCTGCGCAATCCATTCCTACTCATTTGCTCGGATTCCACAAAATCGACGATGCCCTTAACCGACGACCCCATATCAGCCTAACAAGGCACAGCGTCGCGAGCCGCCACCATTGTTCCCGTCGCCACCAGAACCTTGTCACACTGTCGAGACGTAGAGAAACAGACATGCCTTGTCCCCGGAAAGCATGTTCTCAAGTTGTCGTCCTTCGAACGGTCTTTATAATAAATCCTTTTCGACTTTCCAAGTCCTGGGCAGCGAATGATTGAGATCGAGTCCTCCGATAGAGGGGAGGTTGCCGAGGCAATTTTTAGCTAACGACGGGTGAGTACACTTTTTTTTCATGGATCTTACGATATTTATTATGATCTGCGGTCCTTGGACCTCCGTCTCATCTTTTCCGAAGGAAGCTCGAATGTCCAGAAGGAGACGACCTTCTTCGCATATTCCGGTTTTGTACAGACATTCGTCTTTGACTGATCCCATTGTCCTCGACTCGGGCACGGAGCTTTACATCCGCATCACTCCTGACCGGTATTGGTATGACCAAGGCCAACGTGGTTAATAACCTTGGAACGATCGTCAAGTCAGGTACCAAAGTACTTTTCTCTCTCCCTGTCGTCGTCCCTACCTCTGAACATACGTTTTTGTAGAGATTCACGGAGGCTCTCAGCTCTGGTGCCGACACCGACATCCCCATGATTGGTCAGTTCGGTGTCGGTTTCTACCCAGATCACCTCGTAGCCGAAATCGTTCAAGTCATTTCAAAACACGACGACGACGAACTGTAGATCTGGGAATCCGCAGCGGGCGGCACTTTCGCCATCACTTCAATCGGCCCCAGCACCGAGATTCGTCTGTACTTGAAGGTGGATCAGCTCGAATACCTTGAGGAGAAAAAAATCGTCAAGAAACACTCGGGATTCATTTTTTACACCATCCAACGTGACCAAAATACGTTACATTCTATCATGGTCGTTTATTTGGCACTGACGTTTTCTTTAGGATGATGAGGAACAAGAGGCCAAGGAGGACGAAAGTGACAAGCCCAGAGTCGAGGAAGTTGAAGAAGATGAAGACAAGACGACCACCGTGTATTTAACCAACTGCTAACTATGTAGTAATCGCTATCAGTAACATTATAGCAATCACTATCGGTAGTAACGTTATAGCATTCGAAACAACAATAGGTAGGGAATGTCACGGCCCGTCAGGTTTGGGCTTAAAGCTTAAAGCCCTAAGCCAGCCCAGCCAGCCCTTATAAGTCCAGCCTAGCCAGCCCCAGATTGGGCTTTTCAAGGCTCAGGGCTCAGGCTTGGATAATTGAAAGCCCAAAGCCTGGGCGAAAGCCTCCAACAGGGAAATAAACGGATACGGTTATTTATAGCTTGGCATTTTGTGACGCGCCGACTTTCTGAAAGTATGTTCATACAGCATTACTGGACATGGCTACGAACCAAGGTCACGACGAAGGCTCGAGATATTCTTCTCAAGGTCCTTGCATCTGGGCCTACTCCAAAGCATGTGGCGTTTATAATGGATGGTAATCGACGATACGCGCGCCTGAATCATATGGCTATTAAGGACGGACACAGCGAGGGATTTATCGCTCTCAGACAGGTAAGCTGAAATGTGAACTACCTTGAATTTGTATTTATCCATTCACTGTTAGATGCTGGAAGTATGTATACGCCTCAATATCCATTGCGTTTCTGTCTACGCGTTTTCGATTGAAAACTTCAAACGGTCAGAAGATGAAGTACAGGTTCTGATGAACTTGGCTGAGGAAAAGCTGATTGAACTTTGTAAACAAGGGTTGGTTTCTTCCTTATAATTACGAACATCGTTTTAATTCTAGCAGTGATATTCTGGATGAACACGGTGTACGCCTAAACGTCATTGGGAGGAAAGAGCTCCTGCCAGTCGCTGTACAACGGGCTGTCTTAAAAGCAGAGGGCATGACGCGGACCAATACACGGTATGGGTTTCTTGAAGATAACGTGGAGACAAGAAATCTAACGTCCGGCTATCAGATTTGTATTAAATTTTTTTGTGCCATACACAGCTCGAGATGAAATTACCACGGCCGTCGATACTTGCATATCCAAAGTTAAAAATTCTTCCGAAAAGTTTGTCTCTGCCCTCTCTTCCTCATCGCCCTTCTGCTAATTCATAACAGGTCCATCTCAGAGTTCGATGTAGACTCACACCTTCTGACTGCCAGTACTGGTAGTCCTCCCCTCGATGTTCTCGTGCGCACCAGCGGCGTTCAACGGCTAAGTGACTTCATGTTGTGGCAGGTGCCTTATTTTCTAAAATTTTCATCCTTTTGTCTTTTGAATTCTCGTTTCAGTGTTGTGAGAACACTCAACTTCAGTTTTCATCCACTTTTTGGCCAGACTTTGACCTCATGGATTTTGTTCCCATCATTTTGGAATATCAAAGAAAAGTTTGGAACAACAAGGTCTTATAACATTTATTGTGATTGTGGTGATCGATATTTTACTTAAATGTACCGAGCAAGATTGTGAAAAGTCGTAGTAGCCAGTTTCATCGAAACTCTTTTTGTGGCTTATGTCAGGCCGCAATCTTGCATTGTACGTATACAAGTTACTATCAAAAACGTGGTCAGCGCGTAGGAGCCTAAGCTCTTGTTCAAAACGTGTTATATCTTGTCATCGAATTCACGGACGTTGAACATCTAAAATGACTCTGATTAGCGCATTGTACATAAAACATGCCGCAGTGTAACTAAAGCTCATGTCATCACATTGATAGAAGCAGCGTACTTATGATCAACCACGTATAAAAGGATGAGCAAGAGCCTCTCTGGGCGTAATTCGACGCGATGGGTCCAACGCAAGGCACTTGTCAAGGAGATCAATGAAAGCAATAATTAATTTGTTATCTTCATCGCTCATCTTCGACGAGGTCGGTGGCATCAGACGCGTCCTCAGGTCGCGTGTAGGTTTAGAGACATGGATATTACGGACAACATCCTGCAAAAGGTGTCTCAATATTAAAAGAGCTAAAACATGAAAGATTGGACTGACTTTACCAGTCAACCGATCTTTTTCTATACTCTCAAATCCCCCCATTTCGTCGAAATAAATGTCTCCAAATTTTGCCTTCTTTATCATTTTACTGTTGAATCGTCCTCTGAGTTCCATCATCAGAAGGAGCATTTGGTTGTTCGATCGGCCGGGGAAGAGAATCTTTCCTGTGTACAATTCGTATAGCGTGCATCCGACCGACCAGATGTCCAACGCTGGATCATAAGGGATACCCAATACTTCACGCGCAAGTTATAAGAATCAGCTTTTTTTAGGAAAGTAAAGACTCACTGATTTCAGGAGCGCGATAGAACCGGCTAACGAGGTAAGGTGTAATATCATTCTCAGAGGCATCTGAAGCGGAACCCAAGTCACACAATTTAAGCAGTGTTTTTTGTTCGTTAACCTAAGCGCTCAAGGAAGTTATATCGGGTTAAATAACAATGTGAGATCACGTACCAGTATATTGTCTGGCTTGATATCAGCATGCATGATATTCACTTTGCGTAGGAGAGATAATGAAAGAAAAATCTGATGAGCGTAAGCACGAACAGCACGAATGTTGAGGCCGATATCTTTTCCAAAACGTTTAACAACGTCACGAAGGTTCATGCTATGGTGACAAGAATCAACAGAAGTCCTGATGCAAAGTTAATAGCGCTGACCTCATCGCCTCAAACACAAGGCATAGATGCCCGCGATGCTCAAACGTTCGCTCAAGGCGAACGATGTGTTTCTTATCATCTGGATCCGCCTGTCTCAACTTATTGAGAATCTGAACCTCTTTCTGACCTGCACGATACCTTTAATGTCGAATTAGTAAACGAGATAGCAGAACCAAGTAGAAGCTTACATCGATTCCTGACACCTGATAATTTTGATTGCAACTTCCCGGCCGACATCCCCCGTTTCAGACTTTAAGATGCGGGCTCGAACGACATTGGCAAACATGCCCTTGCCAACTGAAGAAAACACCTGGTATCTGCCGCCGTCCAATTGTTCCCCAAGGATTACATTATAGTAACCCTCAGGATCCGCAGCGGTATCCAGCGTCACGTTTGTAATCAGAGCAGGTAAGGCAGAGTTCTGGGCAGGTCAAGTCAATTGGAGAACGAGAAACAATAAAGCGAGAATTTACCTTGACTTTTTTAACCTTTCCTTTCTTCATCGTCGAAATAGCGAACATGTCATCAACGTCGTCCGCCTCCTCCACTTCTTCTATTTCATCTGTGTCCTTGTCAGAATGGATGACTTTGAGTTCTACACCTAAACGTTTGTTTTCGTCTTCGCGACGGTCGAGGCTTGGGTCGTAATCCGCCGCCGAAACCTGTTCAGCACCGGCTTGGTCCATACGTTGATTCCTGCTAGCCTCGTCTTCTTTAGCTAAAGTAAAGTCCCCTGGTGTCGGAGAAACGGAAGTGGAATCTCTTCGGCCTGAAAATCGACTTGAGTCATCAATTCTGAGTAGAAATCTAACATACCCACTGGTAATTTCAACGGGAGTTGACTGCTTGGGAGCAGATGTGCTGTGATGATTAGAATCGTTCCGGATGGTCTGGGGTGGAATATTAGAAATAGATGACGGAGGATTAGGGATAGGTGACTGTGCCGCACTGCTAGGGCCAGGTCCAGAGCTAACAGTCGCAGCAACACTGGCAACGCCAGTATACTTGGCGAGAATAGCCTGGCGCTTTGCCCTTCGGGCAGCAAGAATGTCTTCAACAGGCGGAGGAGAAACTGGTAGGTCTAGTTCCATCTCGGCTTCGATGGGTGCTACAGGTCGTGTCGTGCTGCTACCTCTAGATGATACTGATGGTGGAAGATCTTTTGGAGATAGCGGTACAGGTGTCGGGGACATCGTTCTGCGAGGAGAGATTCTACCAATAAATTTATGTCAGCAAGACGGGATGACGAGATTGGCGGTTGTGATGCTCACTCTCCTTCTTCCTTTTCCTCCTCGACACGGGGATCTCGCGGATGGCTTCCAGCTCTTCTTTGCGGTGACCTAGAAGGGCGGTAATTATGCTTATGTCGGTCATTCTTGCCATATCTATCGTAATTATCACTTTGTCGTTTGTAATCTGAACCACGTCGTCCTCGACCGCTCGTTTCAACACCTCTATGCCCAGCACTATCATAGTAACCAGGGCTTCGTCTGTCGTAGCCGTGAGGCCTTCCAGGTGGTTTCCGAGATGGCGATTTCAAGTGCACATCTCGCCAATCTAATCCTTCGCCTCTATCTCTTGGTTTTTTGTTTTCTTCATTCTCAACTCCCTCCCAAGAACGCTTTTGTCCTGATGCTATGTTAGTCATTTTTAAGAGATACAATTGGGTTTACGGGAGACCGCACGATGAAAAAAGGGGACCAGGAGCAGAGATCGCGAAGTCCGTACGGTTTCGCAGCCAAAGTTACCAAGGTCACAAAATTTGGGCGAAGACGTTGAACTTTTGAATTTGGCTCTGTTTGCAAGTGGCGTTGCTACTAGTTCCAATTTCATATAATGTTGATTCAACGTTTGTTCAAAACCGAGACCACAGGCCTTGCGTATAAATCTGAAAATTTTTATATACCAAACAATATCATTATCATCAAGCGAAGGAAACATTCTTTCGACTTTCTTTATCGCCCATTAGCTTTGGGACTGCTGCTTTAAGGCGTTGTTTTCGAAATTTTGCCTGTTGCTTTTTTTGGGTACGTTGGGCTGCCAGCTCAGATTTCTTTTCTTCCTGTAACCTTAATTATCAGTTGGAAACCATCGTTTCGTGGTGCGCCTACATACCAGCCGGGATTCCGTGTAGGATGAGGTGTAACGACGAGGCCCGCTTTTCGACTTAAATTCCTTAGTTTTCTTGAGAAAAAAATCGCTCATTTGAAATAGCAGTGAAGTATACCAGGATCTGGAAGCGCTTCTCGGCTTTCGTCAAAGATTTTTTCTCTTCATATTCAGCTATTGATGTAGCCAGAAGAAGAGCTTCCTGTAGAGAAGTTACAAGGGGTGAGCGCAATATCGTCAAGCAGCTCATGATATAAAAGCTGTACATTCTGCTCCAAAAAGCGTTTGACTCGTTTCCCCTTGCGATCATGTCCTGGTGGATCATCAGAATGAAGTCGTTGTACATCCATAGTAAGCTTGGCCAGCTCAGCTCGAGGAACACTTTACAGCAAGTATATTTCAGCCTACAACTTGAAGAAGGTGTGTGACAACGTCACACTCAAGCCTTTTCAATCCATCCGGAATATTTGATTCTACACGAGGCAACCTCTTGGATCTATGTGAAGTTAACGTGTAATAGATTAGTTCAAGGACTACCATGGACAACACAGAACTACCAACCATCACAGTGGACCTGGTGGGTGAAGAACTCTATCAGCTCTGACCTGCTGAGTTATTCTTCAGGTTCTTGATCGTCTAACAACGAAGGATGTCCTTCGTGGGGTTCTACATGCAATCCTTTTTCATCGCTTGTTTGGAACGATCAAGCCGCAGATATTTGAAGTGTTGGATATTACCATGGTGAGCCAAAATTATTAGCAGTTAGTGTCAAAATGTTTACAGAAGTTAAGCCTGGTGTCTCCGATCGGGAAACGGAATATTTGGTGAACGAGAAGGTGGACGCATTTTGGAGGGGTATTGAAGGCGGAGCAAACAAAAGAGGTACAGTAAGTATCCATCTGATACGATTCCGTACCAATGATGCAGATGGAAATTAGATTACCGTCACGTTGTCAGAAAAGAAGTTGAAGAAGAATTGGTTTTCTATTGGCGAAGAAGATGTTCCTTGGGAACAATGGTGTGCTATTTGTGCTTTTTTCGTGTTGGGACCGACATATTGATTAATGTAAACTCAGGATTATCAACGCTGAATTGCGTCAGCCCAAGACAGACAAAGGTAAAAATCGTATGAACAATTTTTTTTCAGCTAAGCAACGCTTAATGCAGATCGACAAGCTTTCCAAGTAAACCTGAATTCCACCCTTGCGAAAGCCATTGAAACCATGATAACATACACGTCTTCCGAACGCGGACGAGCAGCTGTCCCTCCCATTACCGATTCGAAGGGTATATCTCCGTTCCCATTCAAGGTGGTTGCCAAGGTCGGTGACATCGACGTTGGTTAAGATGGTCTGTTTGATTCCCGACGATACGGATCGCATGCTAAACCCGGAGAGAGCATGCCATGTTGTGGACCCAGCTTTTCATCTTCCGCGTCTAAATGGTGGTGTCAATTTACTCTCATGTATTTAGTCTTGTTACAGAGTCAGTATGAGGACGAAGTACTACTTGCTTGGAAATCTAGATGTATACTTGATTGAATTTTTGAGGCGCACGGAGACAATTCCTCCAAATCAACAATCAGGACATGACCCGAACAGTTTAATCATATTATAGTATATTTCCACAGTGAATGCATGTTTGTGGGTATAGCTGTCCAATGGTTAATCAACGTAGGTCATTCGAAAAAGATCACTTGGACTGTGATATCATCTCTGAATTACGCACGAAAGAATTAGAGCCAAGAAGGATAATAAATACCATTCCAGACTCACCTAAACCTTCTCCTTCTTGATCCCTCCATCATGTACAGAGCCTCAGAAAGCTCATTGTCTGCTCCGCCCAGTGCGTTACGTATCAGATACTTTGCAACATTCGATTCGTCTTCTGGAGCAGATGCAAAACGCTTCTCTATGCGCCAATATTTGTACATTACCGTGTTGTCTTTGTAACCATCTGGGTACACGACTGGCAAATCTGAAGGACCGTACGTTTCACTAAATGAGTAGGTATCAGAGGTTAATGAAGTGCGGGTCTACCAATAAATCGCTCACATCTTTGTCTTGACACTCTGACCTTCGTCCGAATCTATATGATGCTGCTTACTTGATTCCATATGCAGCGACGAAAGGGCGATTGTAGTTCTGGGATAGACCTTCTTCGGTAACATCACCTCCACTACCTTTTCTTCTCCCTCGACTGCAATATTTTCCTTCGACCCTCTTTCCTCTAGCCACCTTCCAACAAGTCCAACTACCTCTTCATTGGTCAAAGAGTCCCATAATCCATCCGACGCCAAGACAAGGAAGTCACCCCTCTTCACGCCTTCAAATGTTGTCACCTCGGGTTCCGCAGTAAAGTAAGGAGGCGTTTTGCACAACTCAGTCCTTGGCCAATCACCCAAGCATTCCTCCCATAGGCGATGTTGAACAGCAAGTGACCACTTCATGACACCATCGCCAAAGGCCCTAGAAGGGCCCCATCCAAGCACACGATCCTTCTTCAGCAACTCGGGTTCGTCAGGATGCAAAACTGTCAGACGCTCAGCTTCCTTTGGATTCTTGGCATTCTGGTCGATCGAGAGCTGGTGGACTTCATATACATATCCAGGCTCGTCATTTCCAGATCTGTGCAAGTAGCTACTTTCCGTCTTTGATTGCTCATTGGTATTCGAGGCAAGAACGCGACGACCAAGAACGGCACGCAAGTCCCCAGTCAAAGCAACGTGGAGAATACGTTCAAAGCTATTATAAATGGCTAGTATAGCACAGGAGCCAGCATAAGACTCTGCAAGCGTCTTCATGGCCTCCAAACGTTTCGTTCGTGGCGCTGGATGAGACCCCTTGTTCGACTCCGCTAGTTCTGTCCGAGCCTTAAGAGTATGGAACTCTTCCTCGCTAAGCCCCAACGCCTTTTTAGCAGCTTCGTGTACCATGGAGTGATCCAGTTTAAGGAATGCCGCCTTGACTGCTGCATGAATGTCATGGGTGAGTGGATGCGGATCGGGAGGTTCTCCTGGCTTGCGTTGCTCAGAATGAATGTCATTGACTACTTTTTCCTGTGACATACTGGCATATTTCGAGTAGAGGTCAGCAAGATGAAGACAGACGAGTTGAGGCAAGTCTGCCGTTAATCTGCGTGCAGTACTTCCACCATTGTGTCCATCAAACACACCAAAAAATAGGTAGCGTAAGGTGGACGAAAAAGCTGTCGTATAGTAAGCAAAGTGATCTTCCGATGGGGTGTTTCTGAGAAATATAAGTTAGGGTCAAAAGGAGATGTTAGCAACCCATTGCAACATACGCAGCAAGTGAAGCGATGTCAATTCGATAGATCCCATTGTCGGTCCAGTCTGGAGCAAGAATATCTTGCTGTCTCAAAGCGCCCTCAAAAGTGTGATGTGGTATATTTTCCGTGAACTTAAATCGCGTTTGTGGTGTTCTGTCAGTATCATTATTTATGACTGACATTTCGTGCAAAGCAAAGATGGTTGAAGTACCGATTCCAAGCCAAAGTAAGCCATTGCGAGGAGTGGTCAAGGTTCGGACAGAAGCCTTGCAAACATGGGCATAACGCAATGGTGCAAGCCAAAGTAAACGAAATCGAGTCCGAGTAGATGAGAGCATGACAATATCGGAGCTTCAATGTGTCATTGGCTTTTGACCTCATTCAGCGCTCTCTCATGATGGTCGCCTCTGATGCCACCATGGACGCTTATTGGACATCACACAATGTCATCCGCATCCACCAGACATCACTTTCTGCTAGATTCCTCGCAATTCTCCCAGTACAATCCAACTCCCGATCGGTTCATTCTGCTCAAGAGACGAGATCTCAGCCAGGATTCTTACTTAACCTCGCAAGCCCGCTGCCTCTGGTTGAACGGGATCAGTGTTCGTCCTATGGTGTCTCTGGTTAAACTTTTTATACTCTTCAAGCATCCAATCGCATCGGAACCAGCAGGCGACCCTGTACTCTTCGCCCTTATCATACCATCTGTATTGAATTTAGACGGGGCATCCGCTCGCTTGAAAGCGCTTTTTTGAAGAAATTCAGAGCAGGTTGGGCCATTCCGCAAACTTTAGGTCAAACCCTTTTCACAAGAGACGACGGGCTAGCGTGCTCTTTTACCGGTACACTGTATCAGGAATGCTCGTCATGAAGTGTGACCGAACACTCGTCATGGGCGACGACGAAATTTCCGAGCCATGATAACCATAACCATCGTATATTGGACAGGGTTAAGGAAGAATGGTGTGCTGAGGAATAAAGAAAAACGAGAAGACCAAGCGACAACTGTAAGGAGAAAATGATGAGACGGACAAAGATGAGCGACGGCAGTGCAGAGGAGCAACGGTTGAGCTACGAGGAGAAGGTACAGCACTATGACAGAAGGCTACGCGAGTACGACGCATCTCTTAGTGGGGCTTGGGACGACCATGAGGACGGCAACGCAATCATTGGAGCGTCTTGAGTTGTGAGTGATAGTTTAAAACTGTAATCGATTGTATAGCTGATCAATTATGAGTGAACAGTACGACTCGAATTGCATTACCTGATTGGCTAGGTAAAGGTCTAGATTTTGCTGGTTCACCGAGGAAGCTGTATTCTTCGAGCCACCTTCACGACATTGTACGTTCTCCAAGCTCAAAGTCGTTGTTAAGCTGGACGCTACCAATGAAAGCGATGACACTACTCAGGGTATCCCTGGCTTTAGCAGAAGTTCTCGGCAGTCCACATCTTTCGTCCCTGCAGCATGATGCATGAACTGCGACAACGACTCCGAGTCGTTCGACGAAGCGCCATGACTCGGCCCCTGACCATCCCACCAAGCTTGAAGGAAGTTTTGCCTTGCCGCGTGGATGAGACGCGGATACTTTTCAACGACTATGATTGTGCTGATACCCTACGGGTTTCCTACGAAGTTTGTAATGAGATGGGTGTTATTGGAATACGTACGGCCCACTGTGGCTCTGTTGAAGACCATTGGAATTTTGATTGGTGAGGTCATATTGGATTCACTTGCCCAAGGGAAATCAACAACTGATGGGAATGAAGAATTGTTGTGTCCTTTACTCGTCATTTTTGTCTTTAACTAGACGGGGGCAGGGAAGAGCTCGTTGATTAACCTACTCGCTCGAAAGGAGTTGCGGAGGTGTCTTTCAAAGGATCCGGTTGTGCAAAATCCAATGAAAGCTTCGACATCCCGCCCGGTGCAGACAACACATACATATTCTGGGATACCCTCGTCTGAACGAAGGTGAACAAGGAACTGTGCCAGCGAGCCAGGCAATCGACGATCTTTGCAACCCGGTTAACGAAATTCTTATGTGGTTCGCGATTGACAGACATAGTTTGTGTCAACTACGAGTTGTTTTGCGACATGAGGGACAGTTGTTGGTTGTGACGATGATGGAATCACAAAGGCGTCTCTTGTGTAGTTACGACAAAGGGGATGAAAAAGTTATAATTAGTCTAAGGATAGCTAAGTTAACTAGGAGTGGACTGAGAATGACAAAACAATCCAGTTCACACCTGTCAACCAAGTGGCCAAGTGTTTGGAATTAGCTTAACAATCTCAGTAATTGTCGCCCGTTCACTCGGCTCATAAGTAAACATCTTCCTTATCATCAACTCCAAGCACGTCTGCTCTCGTTCATGCACGCGACTCCGTTTGGCAAGGTTACGAATTTTCTCGGGATCAGCAACCAAGTGCCGACTA